>OHZS01000538.1_pt1 | contig 14069 bp, 10 predicted proteins | sample 1580521 | NCBI WGS metagenome assembly OHZS01 (sample SAMEA3882503, study PRJEB24775) | human gut metagenome | biome: human-associated habitat; feature: intestine environment; material: feces | place: Netherlands | collected 2009/2010
CAACCTGAATTCCGAGTCCTTTTTTATTCAGCAGTGCCTTTGCATTCTCTTCAGACATACCACGGACATCCGGTACTGTGACCTTGCCTGATTTATCTTCCTCGTCCTGAGTTGTAATTCCACCAAATGATTTAAATACGCCTGCCGCCTTACCAACAGTAAATACAAGGATCAGCACGATGATCGCCACAACTACGATTGTAAGTATCTTCATGATCTTATGCATATGCGGATTGACTTCATCTGCCCCTCTGCCACTTTCATAATTCTCATAATCTTCGTCGTTGTCATCATTTCCATACATGGTATCTGTATCATACTCATCTGTATCATACTCTTCTGTATCATACTCTTCATCATCGTTTCCATTCCGGATATCATCCAGATCTTTGTCTGTCATGATAACGGTATCTGTCATACCACCGATTGGAGGGATCACTACAAAATCCCCATCCGGATCGACCAGTGAATGCTTCAGATCCTGAATCAGGGCCCCTGTACTTTCATATCTTCTCTCTGAACTTTTCTGCGTACATTTCAGAATGATCTGCTCCAGACTGTACGGAAGGTCCGGTGTATAAACACTTGGCGGAACCATCTCTTCCTGCAGATGCTTGATAGCGATTGCCACAGTGGTATCTCCGTCAAAAGGAACTCTTCCTGTGACCATCTCATACAGTGTGATTCCAAGAGAATAGATATCGCTCTTCTCATCGCTGTATCCGCCTCTCACCTGCTCAGGTGAGCTGTAATGTACAGATCCCATTACATTGGAGCTGATCGTATTGGAAGATGCAGCTCTGGCAATTCCAAAGTCTGTCACCTTTACTTTACCATCTGTGGAAATAATGATATTCTGAGGTTTCACATCTCTGTGAACGATACCATGGCTGTGTGCCGCCTCCAGACCCATAGAAACCTGGATTGCGATACTTGTAGCCTCTTTAATAGAAAGCTTTCCCTTCTTGGAGATGTATTCCTTCAGAGTGATACCCTCGATCAGTTCCATAACAATGTAATAAACACCGCCGTCATCTCCTACGTCAAATACATTGACGATATTCGGATGTGTAAGACCAGCTGCCGCCTGGGCCTCACTTCTGAATTTCTTTATAAACGTGGTGTCTTCCCGAAACTCCGGTTTCAGGACCTTCACGGCAACAAAACGGTTCAGCTTATGGTCCATAGCCTTATAGACATCTGCCATTCCGCCAGTTCCGATTTTTCCTACGATCTCATAGCGCTCGGCTATGATCATTCCCGTCTTCAACATGCTTCCACCTCATTCGTGAATGGCTCTACCAGTACGACTGCAATATTATCCTTACCACCATTCTGATTTGCTTCCCGAAGGAGCGCACTGCCCTTCTGATCAATATCTGCTTCCGGATCGGATATGATCTCCTGGATCTTCTCATCTTCAACCATATTGCTGAGACCGTCTGAACACATCAGGATCGTACATCCTTTTTCAAGTTTCAGATCAAAGAAATCCACATCCACCGTTTTCTCTGCGCCAAGTGCCCTTGTAATGATGTTCTTATCCGGATGATTCCGTGCTTCCGCTTCGCTGATCTCGCCCATTCTCACCATTTCCTGTACCAGGGAATGATCTCTGGTGACCTGGCGGATCCCGTCCTGGATCACATATAAACGGCTGTCACCCACATTGGCTACATAGGCATACTGATCTACAATAGTCGCCACCACCATAGTGGTTCCCATGCCCCGGAGGTTTTCGTCTTCCTGCGCACGGTTTCTGATCTCCGTATTTGCAGTTTCTATCGCATGACGAATAACCTTCACCGGATTGTAATCCGCATCTTCACGGATTTCATCCACAAGGATCCGTACTGCATGTGAGGATGCATAGTCACCGGCGTTATGTCCGCCCATTCCGTCCGCGACTGTGAAAAGATTAGGCAGATTTCCAACCGGACCTTCAGATGCAAACACGTAATCCTGATTCATCTTCCGCTTCTGCCCTACATCAGTAGCTGAGTATATCCTCATGTCACTTCTCGCTTTCTGTTTTTTCCATGTAACTTTTTCTTAGCTGTCCACAGGCACCGTCGATATCGCTGCCCATTTCCCTTCTAATAGTAACATTAATTCCGTATTTTTCAAGTTTTATTTTGAAATTCTCCACAGCCTGTCGAGTAGACCTCACATAGGAGCGTTCCTTGATGGGATTGACCGGAATCAGATTTACATGGCAATTGATGCCTTTTATACGGCCTGCCAGCTGTCTCGCATCTTCTTCACTGTCGTTGACGCCGGCTACAAGACTGTACTCAAAGGTGATCCTTCGGCCTGTTTTGTCAAAATAATTTCTACAGGCATCCAGAACCTCATCCATGGAATACTTATTCGCGATCGGCATCAGTTCCTGTCGTTTTTCATCATTTGGAGCATGAAGGGAAAGTGCCAGAGTGATCTGAAGCTTTTCTTCAGCCAGATCATACATCTTCGGCACGATCCCACAGGTAGAAACCGTCACATTTCTCTGACTGATCCCAAGACCGTTTTCGTCGGTAAGGATCCGGACAAAACGGACAAGATTGTCATAATTATCCATCGGCTCACCGGTTCCCATCACAACTACATTGGCCACACGTTCACCGGTATCTGCCTGGATACGGTAAATCTGATCCAGCATCTCGGACGGTTTCAGGCATCTGGTCAGTCCTCCGATGGTAGATGCACAGAATCTGCATCCCATACGGCAGCCCACCTGAGAAGAAATGCACACAGAATTTCCGTGGTGATACCGCATGAGAACACTCTCGATCACATTTCCATCTTCCAGCTGGAACAGATATTTTCTGGTTCCGTCAATTTTTGAGATCCTTACATCTGCCTGGGTCAGTGCTGTGATCGGATAAGCCGAAAGCTTTTCCCTGAGGCTTTTGGAAAGATTTGTCATTTCATCCCAGGAGGTAACCAGCTGCTGGTGAAGCCATGCATAGATCTGTTTCGCCCGGAAAGGCTTTTCACCGATCTTTGTCATGAATTCCTTCAATTCCTCCATGGTCATGGATTTTACATCTGTCATTTTCTGTTATTTCCTTCTGAATCTGGCAATAAAGAATCCATCTGTCTTATGTATTCCCGGCAGAAGCTGCAGATAGCCAAGCTTCGTGGATTTACAGTGCAGTTCCTCCGGAATATACGGATCCAGGCTTTCCAGCCGGTACGGATAATTCTTTAAAAACCATAATACATTTTCTTCGTTTTCTTCCCGGGCAATGGTACATGTGCTGAAGATCAGCGTTCCATCCGGTTTCACATACTTTGCAGCCTTATCCAGGATCATTCTCTGGAGCATTACGATCTCTTCCTGTTTCTGCGGAGTTGCCCGGTATTTGATTTCCGGTTTCTTGCCGATAACTCCATAACCGGAGCACGGTACATCCGCGATCACAATATCCGCAGCCTGTTCGGAATCCGGATCATATACCGTTGCATCCTGAACTCTGGCTTCCACATTGATCACTCCGGTCCTGTGGATGTTTTCTTTGATAAGATCTGCCTTATACTGACTTACATCTCTGGCATCCACATTTCCGTAATCCCCCATTTTGTCTGCCGCATGGATGCTTTTTCCACCTGGTGCAGCGCACATGTCGATGATATGGTCACCTTTTTTCGGACTTGCAGCTTCCGCTACAAGCATAGAGCTTACATCCTGCACCAGGATCTTTCCCTGAAGGAAGGTCTCAAGTGTCAAAATATGATTGTAATCGGAAATCTTCAGTGCATAGGGAAGATAAGGAGCCTGTTCCACTGTCACTCCCTGAGACTTCAAACTGGTGACGATTTCTCTCAGAGACGCCTTATGAGTACGGCACCGTACTGTGATCGGTCTTTCTGTCAGAAAATCCTCCAGGATCTTCTCCGTAGTCTTCACTCCGTAGGCTGCTTTCCATTTTTCTACCAGATATTCCGGCATGGAATATTTCACAGAAAGATAACGGACTTCGTTTTCTTCCCTGGAAGGAAGCTCCAGATCACCGATCTCTCTTGCGATCGTACGGAGCACCCCGTTGACAAAGGGCTTTAGATTATAAAAGCCTCTTCGCTGTGCCAGCTTTACCGCTTCATTGCATACTGCACTGTCCGGAACACTGTCCATAAATTTCAGCTGATATACCGCACTTCTCAGGATCTCACGGATCTGCGGTTTCATCTTGTTTACAGAAACCTTGGAAAAAGAATCGATGACATAATCAATATAGATCCTGTATTCCAGGGTTCCCTCACATACTCTTGTAATAAAGCTACGTTCCTGTTTCGGAAGAAACTGATATTTGGAAAGCGCATTCCGGATCGCAATATGGCTGTGCTCACCCTCCTCCTCGATCTGTAATAGGATCTCAAGGATCAATTCTCTGGTATTTACTCCGCTGCTAATCACGATCTCTACCTCCTGCAAGGATAATCAGTCTCAGAAGCTGCAGAATAGATGCCGCCAGAGCTGCTACATAGGTAAGCGCTGCCGCTGTAAGTACTTTTCTTGCACCCTTTTTTTCATCTGCACCTAAGATACCTGTACTTTCCAGCATTTTAAGCGCTCTGGAAGACGCATTGATCTCAACCGGAAGTGTCACCAGCTGAAACAGTACTGCCAGTGAAAACAAAACAATTCCCAGAGTTACCAGCGGATCAATGGAAAAGATCAGTCCTGCGATAAACAGCGGCCATGAAAGCTGGGAACCAATATTTGCGGCAGGTACAATGGCTGAACGGATATTCAGTGGTGCATAATTGATCGCATCCTGGATCGCATGGCCACATTCATGTGCTGCCACCCCCACAGCCGCCAGAGAATTTCTTCCATAAATATCTTCTGAAAGGGAAACCGTTTTCGTTCTCGGATCATAGTGATCCGTAAGACTTCCGCGGATTGGAACCACCTGTACGTCTGTGATCCCAGCCGCTCTCAGGATCCTCTGTGCAGCTTCCGCACCGGTGATACCTGAATGACTCCGGACCTTTTTATAGACTGCAAAGGTACTGCGCAGCTTCGCGGATGCCGCAAGAGAAAGAAGCATTCCGATCACGAGCAAAAGAATCGTGGGGTCCATTCCCCATCCGTAATAACCATATCCGTACATAACTCATCACTCCCTGGAATCTCTGAACATGTCTCCTGGTTTCAACTGATATCCCCGAAGGAACGCATCCGCTTCCATGCGTTTTTTGCCTTCCAGCTGCACTTCATGGAGCACGAGTACCTTCTGGCCGCATGCTACCTGGATTCCTCCTTTGTCAGCGGCTATCACAGTTCCCGGTGCTTCCTGTGCCTGTTTTTCCAGAACAGAGCTCTTCCAGACCTTCAATGTTTTTCCATTGATAAAGGTAAAAGCGCTTGGCCATGGATCAAGGCCTCTTACCAGACGCTCCAGTTCTTCCGCATTTTTGCTGAAATCCAGAAGCCCCATTTTTTTGGAGATCATGGCAGCATATGGTGTTGGACTCTCCTCCGGCTGTTTCTCGCGGGTTGCAGTTCCGTCAAAAATGGACGGTAAAGTCTGTACCAGAAGCTCTGCACCTGCCTGTGCGAGCTTATCAAACAAGCTTCCACCTGTCTCATCTTTGGCAAGCGGAACCACGATCCTGGAAATCATATCACCGGTATCCAGACCGGTTCCCATCTGCATAATGGTAACGCCGGATTCTTTTTCACCGTCGATCACCGCCTGCTGGATTGGTGCAGCTCCACGATATTTAGGAAGCAGAGACGCATGGATATTGATACATCCGAATCTCGGCATATCCAGGATGCTCTTTGGAATGATCTGCCCGAATGCTGCAACAATGATGATGTCCGGTGCAAGATTTTTCAGTTCTTCCACAAATTCAGGATCTCTTACCTTCACCGGCTGCAGTACCGGGATCCCGTGTTTCAGTGCTTCTTCTTTTACAGGAGTAGGCATCATAGTTTTGCCTCTGCCCTTCGGTTTGTCCGGCTGTGTGATCACAGCCTCCACTTCATATCCGTTCTCTGCCAGTGCTGCAAGAGGCGCCACCGCAAAGTCCGGAGTTCCCATATAAACAATCTTCATAGTATCCCGCCTTTAGTCTTCTTCATCATAAGTTACCTTGTGAAGTTCTCCCTCCACAAGTTCTGTATACATTTTTCCATCCAGATGGTCAATCTCATGACAGAATGCTCTTGCCAGAAGGCCCTCTCCCTCGTAGATCTGTTCGTTCATATTTACATCAAGTGCTTTTACCTTCACATAGTTCGGACGTGTTACCTGTCCTGCCATTCCCGGAACGCTCAGGCATCCCTCGTCACCGGTCTGCTCGCCGCTTGTCTCAAGGATCTCCGGATTGATCAGCACGATCGGGCCCTCACCTACATCGATGACAACGATACGTTTCAGGATTCCTACCTGTGGTGCAGCGAGGCCAACACCCATTGCATCATACATGGTATCCAGCATATCTGTGATCAGTTCCCCGATCCTCGGTGTCATTTTGTCTACTGTCCGGGATTTTTTTGTCAGTACAGAATCCCCCTGTACACGGATTGTTCTAAGTGCCATTTTTCTTCTCCTTTAATTCATATCAAATTGAATGTATATTTTCCGGAATCCGGAATTTATCTCTATATATTTCTCCAGCTTCTCTCTGACTGCTGTGAGAAAGCAGATATCCCTGTGCTTCAAATGGATCACCTGACGATAAACATCCTTTACCTTACCTACCGATGCAGCTGCAGGTCCGATCATGTGAAGCTCTTCCTTCGGACTTACCCTGCGGATAAAAACTTCTATATAATACATGGCATTTTTCAGAAGTTCTTCATCCTGGCAGGCGCCAAAAACAGTCATCATATGGGCTGCCGGCGGATAGTCCAGAAGCATCCGATACCCCATTTCTTCTTTATAAAATTTCTTATAATCCTGAATAGCCGCAGCCTGGATACTGTAATGCTCCGGCTGATATGTCTGGATCACCGCCTGCCCCGGCCGATTCCCTCTGCCGGAACGTCCAACTGCCTGAGTCAGAAGCTGGAATGTACGCTCCCCGCAGTGATAGTCATCCATATTCAGCGAAAGATCTGCTGCAATCACTCCTACCAGAGTCACATTCGGAAAATCATGTCCCTTGACGATCATCTGGGTCCCCACCAGAATATCTGCCTCATGCTTTGCAAAAGAAGCCAGGATCTTCTCATAGCTGTCCTTGGTCCTTGTAGTATCAAAATCCATTCGAAGTACCCTGGCTTTCGGGAAGTCTTTTTCAATGACCTTCTCGATCTGCTGGGTTCCTGCCTTAAATCCACCAATGTGCGGTGAACCACAGGACGGACAGATTTCCGGTTTCACAGTCTCATAGCCGCAATAATGACAGATCAGACGATTGCCATTGTGTTCACTTAGAGATACATCACAGTGGGGACATTTCATAACGTGACCGCAGGCTCTGCAGGAAACAAAGCCCGCATATCCTCTCCGGTTCAGAAACAGCATGGCCTGTTCTCTTCTTTCAAGGACCTGCTCCAGATCCCTCTTCAGCTCCAGACTCAGTACCGAGCGGTTTCCTTTCTTTAATTCTTCCCGAAGATCCACGATTGATACCTGTGGAAGAGGCCTTTCCTCATAACGTGCGTTTAACTTTACCAGAAGATATTCTCCGTCACAGGCATGACTGTAGGCTTCCAATGACGGAGTGGCTGATCCCATGACCACACGGGCATGTTCCATTCGTGCCCTCTCAATGGCAGTCTCACGTGCATGGTACCTTGGCGTATTCTCACTTTTGTAGGTGGGTTCATGCTCTTCGTCGATAACGATCAGTCCCAGATCTGAAAACGGTGTGAACAGTGCGGATCTGGGTCCTACCATCACCTGGATCTCACCACGTTTTGCTCTTTTGAACTGATCATAACGTTCTCCCTGGGAAAGTCTGGAGTTCAGAACCGAAACCTTATCTCCGAACATGGCATAAAAGCGCCTGACTGTCTGATAAGTAAGCGCGATCTCAGGGATCAGCACGATCGCCTGTTTTCCCTCCTCCAGTACCTTCTGGATCAGGCGCATATAAACCTGGGTCTTTCCGCTTCCGGTCACTCCGAAAAGAAGTGCAGGCCTTGGGTCCGGCTCCTGCCATTCCCGAAAGATCTGCTCTGCCGCCAAAAGCTGTTCCTGGTTCAGACTCAGCTCCATGTTCTCCTTCACCAGGCCGAGCCCCTCGGGAATGCGATACATTTCCTGACTTTCAATAGTTATCAGACCTTTTTTTTCAAAAAAATCAAGAACGGAAATGCCGGCTCCAAGCTCTTTAGAGGCATAGGTATAATCCAGGCTCCCGGCCTCCAGGATTGCCCGAAGGAACCGCTCACGTGCTTTAAAGCGGCTGCCTTCCAGCTTGCCAAGAAGTGCCTGACCCTCTTCCTTTTTTCCTGTAAAAAAAATCAGCCTTTTCTCTTTTGCACGGACCTTGTCTTTTACAGGCAGAACTGTTTTCAGCGCCTGGATCATGGTGGAGCCATAGGTCTCCTTCATCCAGGCCGCAAGTGCGATCAGCCGGGATTCTGTTGTCTCACTGTCTGTGGATACTCCCCGGATCTCCTTGAGCTTTGACGCATCATATTTTGCCGTTCCGGAGATCCCGGTCACATAGCCTTTCCGAAGGGTATTTCCCTTTCCGAAGGGCACTGTGACCACAACTCCGGGTTTTATTGCCTGCACCAGTTCCTCAGGTACACGATACTGAAAATCCCGGTCCAGCTTTTCATGAGAAATATCAATGATCACATCTGCATAGATCATCCATTTACGCTTTCTGATCTTCTTCCAGGATCTCCCGGATCAGTACACGCTCATCCATGGGATATTTCTTACCCTTGATCTCCTGATAATCCTCATGGCCCTTTCCGGCAAGGACGATGATATCTCCCGGCTCACCATGATGGATCGCGTAGGCGATCGCCTCTTTACGATCCGGGATCTCTACATATTTTCCATCTGTTTTTGCCATTCCGATCTTGATATCATCGATGATGGCCTGTGGATCCTCATCTCGCGGATTATCTGAAGTAATGATGGTCAGATCTGCCATCTTTCCTGAAACCTCACCCATCTCATAACGGCGCAGCTTGGAACGGTTTCCGCCACAGCCAAACAGGCATACCAGTCTGTGCGGATCATATTCCTTCAGTGTTCCGAGAAGGCTCTCCAGCGCCATGGCATTATGTGCGTAATCGATCATCAGTGTGAATTCGTCAGATACCTTGATCATCTCAATACGGCCTTTGACCCTGGCCACCTTCAGAGCTTTGATGATATTCTCCTCGGATACCTTAAAATGACGGCAGATGGCAATGGCAGTCAGAGAATTGTAAATGCTGAACTTACCTGGAATATCGATCTCCACAGGAAAATCCATAAGTCCCTTAACATGATAGGAAATTCCCAGATAGCCCTTTCTTCCAACGAGTCTGGCGTCCTCTGCACGGAGATCTGCTTTTTCGGAAAATCCATAGGTTTCAAGTTTACAGGTGTGGCCTTCGATAATGCGGTCAAAGTGTTCATCGTCACGATTTACGATACCAACCTTACACTGTTTGAGAAGCATGGATTTGCAGTGCAGATAATCATCAAAGTCCTTGTGCTCATTCGGTCCGATATGATCTGGTTCAATATTTGTGAAAATTCCAAAATCAAACACAAATCCCTGGGTTCTGTGAAGCATCAGTCCCTGTGAGGAAACCTCCATAACGACCGCATCGCAGCCTGCTTCTACCATATCATGAAAATATTTCTGTACCATATAGGATTCCGGTGTCGTGTTGGCTGCCGGGATATGCTTCTCCCCGATAACAGCCTCGATGGTTCCGATCAGACCAACCTTATATCCGGCATTCTCAAGGATCGATTTCACCATATAGGTTGTAGTTGTTTTTCCTTTGGTTCCGGTGATACCGATGGTTTTGAGCTTTTCTGCCGGATGTCCGAACCATGCTGCTGAAATAAAGGCCATGGCGTAACGGGTATCCTCTACCTGGATCACTGTCACATCCTCCGGTGCCTCCACCGCTTCTTCCACGATGAGTGTCTTCGCACCCTTTGCCACAACATCAGGTATAAATTTATGTCCATCCACGACCGCACCTCTGATGCAGATAAAAAGGCTCCCTTCTTCTACTTTGCGGGAATCATATACAACAGAAGAAACCTCCTGCTCTGTACTTCCCTGAAGGCATTTGTATTCAAGATGTTCCAATAAGGATAAAAGATTCATTTTTCTCCTCCATCTTCCCTTTTTCCGGTCTGACGGGCAGCACACCGGAGGCGGGAAATATACTGTTCTTATTTTCTGTACATACCATATAGAATAGCACACCTCCCCCCTGTTTTCAACGTTTCTTTGAGGTACGGCCGCCTTGTAAAATATCAGCTTGTTACTGTTCACTCCGTTCTCAGTAACATCAGCTTTTTCCATAAATATCCGCATATTTTTTCCGGAGCCAGATGCTGCCCAGCACAGTCACCAAAGCTGTCACTGCCAGAAGCGTCCACAAATCCCTCCTGGTATCATCTCCGGTCTTCGGATGTGTGGACGCAGTTCTTGCCATCTGTATCTGACCGGAAGCCGGACCCTGGTCATCTCCCTGCAAAGGCAGCCCTTCTTCCGGCGTAATAGCCACCTCTCCTTTTACCATGACAGAAGCGGAGGCCTCCATCAATCGCTCTCCGGTTTCCTGGCTTGTGACCGTCACCTGGTTAAAAAGCTTCTGATCCGCTGTTTTTCCCGGGATCTTCACCACAGCCTGAAGAGAAACTGCCTCTCCCGGCGGGATCTGTTGGATCATTGCCTTTGTACGGCTGCTGTTGAGCGTTACACCTTCCTGCTCCAGAAACTGTGCATGGATCCCTGCTGCCTGAAAGCGCTCCGTTCCCACAACCGAATGAAGCGTTTTTTCACCGGTATTCACGATACAGATCTGATAGGTCACAGTCTCACCCGGTGCAGCGGTTTCTTTGTCTGCAGTTTTCTTTACAGAAAGATCCGCCTTCAGTGCCTCCAGACCATTTATAGTGGAAGCGTTCTTCCGGATCACCTCCTCCACTCTGTCCTTCACCCTGGCCTCTGCTTCCACCTGGTGCTCCAGATCTTTTTCCTGTTCATCCAGAAGCGGCGCCTGTACATAAAAGCTCCTGCTCTCTCCGGCTTTTAATTCTGCAAATTCCGCCACAGCCCCTTCTGTTAGAAGGCCTTCTGCATCTTCCCACAGCTGCCGGATCTTAGGGCATGAAAGGCTGCTGGTCAGACGGATATCTGCAAGATCCAGCTTTCCGGTATTGGCTATCTCTACCTGATAACGGATGGTCTGCCCTGCTTTCATTTTTTTATTCTGTGCAATTACCGACAATTCCATATCAGCCTCAGCAGCCTCCACGTCCAGCATAGGCGAGATTCCCTCTGCGATCACCAGCTCTTCCCCGTTTTCTTCTGTCATGAGAAAGGTTCCCGCACCGGTACAGTCCTTCTGAAGCGGTTCCTCCTGAATCACAGGATAACTGCTTTTCTCTGCCGGAAAACGGTATTCCTGCCGCAGGATCAGCGGGATACGGAAAAAAATCTCATCCTGCCCGTTCTGCTCCACGTTCAGCACGCTTTCCAGCTTTGTGATCTCTGTAGCTTCACCGCTCTGGCTCCTTACAGAAATCTGCTGTGCAGCCATATTTTTCGGGACAGAATCCGTTTCCGGAACAAAATACTCCGAAATATACGTGACCAGCGTCAGCTTTTGCGTCTCCTCAGACTCACCTTCCTCTTCATTCCCTACATTTTCCCCTCCGGTCGACGTTCCTTCCGGTGTGAGCGGACCCGTTTTCTCCTGCTCTTCATCCTCCGGCTGTACTGTTTCCCCGGATGCCAGCTGCTCCACGTGCTCATATCCTTCCTCCATTTCTATTCCGATTCCTTCCACAACCTTATCCACCGGCAATTCCTGTTCTGCCTTCTCTTCCTGCTGCAAGTCATCCTCCGGCAGCTCCTGTTCTGACTTCTTTTCCTGTTCCACCGATGGATCTTCAATCTTATGAAATTCATCGTCCCACTTCTCATTTTTCTCCTTATCCTCCGAAAACCTTCTCCCGGACAGCCATTCATTCAGGCCGCGAATCCGGATTCCAAGCTCCGCCTGTCCGGATTCTATGTCTTTCCAGAACACACTCTGATCGATAAACGGTGCCTGTCCCGGCAAAAAATCTGCTCCCAGAGTCAGCTCCGGTTCTATTGTTCCTCCCAGCATGGCTCCTGCCAGCACTGTCACAATTCCGGCTTTCTTCATCTGTTTCCATATTCTGTTTTTCATGGCTCTTCCTCATTTCTGCCTGATCTGGCATTTCTTATACACATGTTTTTTTTACAGAAGCTTACTTTTCCACAGACAAAGGCATCCCTCCCCGGCAAATGGTGCATGATCAATATTTTTTTCGATAAAATAAAATGGATTTCTGCATCGAAACGATGCGTGAACAGATCCCGCAGAATGCAGGATTAAGACTTTTTCAATGTATCACATTTTCAGACCATGCGCAACCGGATATAAAAATTATAAAGTTTGTTTAAACTTTCTTTATAAATTTTCCATTTCTTTTAGATTAACGACATATTTTAAACATATTTTCTCTATATAATAGGTGTTGGATAGATGAAAAACCACTCTCTATCTCCCCCCTCAAAAAATAGTAGGAATCAAACCGTCTGACTGGATCAGGCGGTTTTTCCTGTCTCGGAAAACACTCGATTTTCTATTGCATTTCCCACATAGGTCTTTTATAATAAAATATAATACTCGTGCATCGTTTTCGATGTACTCGTTACTGAATACAGTAACTGATTTCATTCCAATTTTTAAGAGAAACGAGGTATTTCCTATGAGCGAAAAAACCGTAGTAGTTGCATTAGGCCACCGAGCACTTGGTACCACACTTCCTGAGCAGAAAACAGCCGCCCGACTTGCAGCCAAGGCAATCGCAGACCTGGTTGAAGAGGGAACCCGCGTGGTAATCTCCCACAGCAACGGTCCGCAGGTAGGGATGATCCACACCGCAATGAATGAATTCGGTAAGGCACATCCTGATTATACATTTGCACCAATGTCCGTATGTTCCGCCATGAGCCAGGGTTATATCGGCTATGACCTTCAGAACGCCATTCGTGCGGAACTTATTTCCAGAGGAATCTATAAACCTGTCAGCACCATTCTCACACAGGTTGTCATTGATCCATATGATGAAGCATTTTCCGAACCGGAGAAGATCATCGGTCGTGTCCTGAATGCAGAAGAAGCAGAAGCCGAGGAAGAAAAAGGAAACTTCGTCACAAAAGTAGGGGAAGGACAGTACAGAAGAATCCTTGCAGCACCGAAGCCACAGAAGATCGTGGAGATCGAGACCGTGAAGGTTCTTTCCCAGGCAGAGCAGATCGTTATCGCAGCAGGCGGTGGCGGAATCCCGGTTCTTGAGCAGGGTACCCAGCTGAACGGTGCCAGCGCCATCATCGAAAAGGACCGTGCAGCAGGACTTCTTGCAGAGGAACTGAATGCAGATACCCTGATGATTCTTACAAGTGTTGAGAAGGTAAGCCTTAACCACAACACCGATCAGGAATCTTATCTGGATACCATCTCCACAGAAGATGCGAAGAAATACATCGCAGACAATCAGTTTGCGGCAGGCTCCATGCTTCCGAAGATTGAAGCAGGTGTTTCCTTCGTTGAAAAAGGCACCGGACGCCGTACCATCATCACCGATATGGCTCACGCCAAAGACGGATACTGTGAGAAGACAGGAACCATCATTAAATAATACACTTTCCCATAACAATATCCCGCAGAAAACTGCTGAATCTACCGGCAGTTCTGCGGGATATTTTTTATGCCGGAAATCGGCGCAAAAAAACACAGATACAGCATAATGCCATATCTGTGTAAATAGCTCTACCTCAGCCAATCTGTCCGGCCTATATTTTACATGGATTTTCGCTCAGCGATCTCAGCCATCTTCGCCTCATTCAGACGGGTGTCCCCATGAACACGGCTG
>OHZS01000559.1_pt1 | contig 13731 bp, 18 predicted proteins | sample 1580521 | NCBI WGS metagenome assembly OHZS01 (sample SAMEA3882503, study PRJEB24775) | human gut metagenome | biome: human-associated habitat; feature: intestine environment; material: feces | place: Netherlands | collected 2009/2010
TCATACCGCTGCGGGGGGTTCAGGGTACACGGCGCTTGCTGAATATCGCAAAGCTGCTCAAGCAAGGTAAAGTCAACTTCTTTGAGGCCGTCTACCTCCTGCAGCCAGATAAGGGTACAGAAGCGGAACAGCGAATCATGAAGTTGGTTACCCAGACGCCGCTGAGCGTCCCTGAGCTGGTACGATGCTTTGAAAACGATGTTCGAGATGTCAGCTCGGCCGACAAAGTGATTTCCGCCATTTATACGGAAGAATCTGACAACCAGGCGCGGCTAAACAACGCATGCAGCCTTTCAAATCATAGGCAGGATGTGCTGGAAGCAACCACGAACTTGTATTTGACACGCCAGGTCATTCTGGAACACGCATAGTATCACGGGCCGGAAAGGAGAGAATCTTTCCGGCCCTCATTTTGTCCTGCCATATCGGTAGAGAAAGGAGTATTCCATGAAAATGCCAAACCCTATCGCTATTCGTTTTGCCAAGCTGATATTCTCGATTCTGTCGATCACGGTTTTGGGAGTCATCTTTGCCATGATCTCACATGACCATAAGTTGCTTATTCTGTCCGCCGGTGTATCGATTACGGGCGGTGTGAAGGCGTGTTCTTTCTACCGACAGGTGAGCAGGCAGCAGTACGAGCGTCTCGAGGGACTGCTTGTCCAAGAGCAGGTCAATATTCATAGAAAGCGCCACGCCATCGTTCTGGAGCTGGAGAATGGAAGCCACGTACAGCGGGTTCTGGATGGACGATATAAACTCAAAGCTGGAAGCTTATATCGATTTTACCTCAAAAAACCGACCAATGATCTCCCGAATCTCCCGGAGGCCCTTCAGCCGTCCTCGACTGTATTTGGCTTTGAAGAACTCTCTTTTTCTACAAGCAAGCAGATTTAGGTACTCTGGAATGCGCATCATAGGAATGCTATGCTTACAGTGTTCTTTATTAGATGTCTTCTCCTCAGGGAGCTTTTTAAGATGTGAGCCTGTGTCATTTACGCAGGCATATTAGACAGACTTGCGGATTGAAAGATTCAACCTGCGTCTGTCTTTTTCTATGCCAAGCAACAGCTGGCAACTTTTGAACCATGCACCGTAAGGTGTTTGGAATATTTTAAGCCGTAAGGCAGAAAGGAAAAGGATTATGCACGCAACCATCATTATGGAGGGCCGTCTGGTCACCGATCCGGAGATCAAGAGCGGAAAGAATGGAGACTACTGCACATTCCGATTTGTGGTCAACACAAAATATGGAAATCAGGACAACGCCTCTTTCTTCAACTGCACCGCAAGCGAGTACATCGCCAATCGGATGCAGAAGGCCGGCATCAAGAAGGGCCGTCTGATCGAGATCATCGGTAATCTGAATCTGCGTCCCTACGAGACGGATGAGGGCATTCGTCAGATCTCTGCGGATGTCAGTGTCCTCGAGTGGCACTTTACTGGTTCAAAGCCGAAAGGCGATGAGGCGGACTCTTCGCAGGGTACGACAAAAACCGCACAGAAGAGCACCGGTAAGGTACGCCCGGAGCAGACGATTCCAAGTGGCGATGACGATGACGACCTCCCCCTCTGATCTGGACATACATATATGGGCTGTAAGTGTTGTGAATGCTTGCAGCCCATTTTGTTTTGTCCATTCCAAAATCTACATACGAAAGGACTGACTATTTGTGGCTGTCAAAAGCCGAATTGACGCATGGACCCTGCTGAGGGTTCTTGTTGTACCCTGTCTGTTTCTCTGCGCGATCTTCAAGCGCCCCATATTCCAATGGATCGCTTGCGCTGCGCTTTTTGTCTGGGTGTGTTTCGTGATCTCGAAGCTATTTCGCGCGCATAGAAAACACTGCAAAAAGATGCCCGCAGAGCAAAAGGCCTTTCCTGCGAAGCAGGAGACCAAACCGCTAACGAAGACTCCGCAAGAAGCAGATGATGATACCCGACTGAGCTTGCTCAGACAGGTCAATTATCGAATCATGGAGCAACTGAAGCAGAGCTATCCCACAGTATCATGGCTTTGGGATACGCGTCCTTCATCGGAAGATATCAACAGAGGCTGTACGAAACGTATCAAACTCTATCACTGTGACCCCTTCAATTTTGGGGAGGTGACACTGAGCGCGTCTGGGAAGCTGGAAATCGCGCTCATTCAGCTCGTGCCTCTTGCTGAAGCAGAGGTGCAGCCGAAGAGTGATGAAGATTTGGAGGAAAAGGACATTCTCTCTCGTAACGATGTGAAGCAATGGTACACGGAAACAGGTATTGCTCTACTCAGCGTATTGATCGATGAGCTGAATGTGCAAGGCCACAAGCAGCTTGCCATTCATGAAAATGGTGATGTCCTCGTTACCGTCGAGGGAAAGGAACAGACGGTAGATACCATCCCTGACTTTCCCCCTCGCCCCGCTTGGGACGATCTTTGTGTACTCGCTCGCGAAGACGATATCTCTGCAGAAGTGCGTGGCCAGGAACTTGCTGTGTCCTGGCCTTAATTGATCATGATGAGGTGTAATTATGGCAAAGACGAAGCTTTTCGAATCTTGGACTTTCCGACTCCAGCTCCCACCGCCTTTTGATGACCCAAAATACTCCGGAGCAAAACCGATGGGCTTTTCGCAGTACAACACTTCCAGTACCGCTCAGAAGGCTACACTCCACGCACCTACTCTTCGCGCCCTGCTGGCCTATGCAAAGCTGGTGAGCGCAACGGAGAATGGGCAGAGTGTGGATGACCTCGGTGCCATCGGTCATCAAGGCAATACCTACCGGATCAGCGAGTACCGATCTGCCAACAAGACCGATTGTGTCGTATTCAATCCAGTTACCGGCAAGTTCAGCGCGGTGCAGATTGAGGACGGCTCGCAGGTTCTGAAGCCCTATTCTTTGGGCGCTGGTAATGGTTCTGGATCTGCCCTGCTATTCTGCCTGATGCCCGTTCTCAATGAAGATGATGAGTTCCGCCAGAAATTTCAGGAGTTCACCTCACATTACGAGAACGGTTGGGCTGATATGGACGCTGCGTTCGAATGTGCGCTTGTCCTCTGCGACAATGTCTATCGTCGAATTGAGAACAACAAGCAGTTGGGTACGGATGGCGTCAAGATCTCCATTCCCACTACTGGCAATATCTCAGTCATCACACAGATGGCAATGGATAGCGGGAACTACGCGCCGACTGGTGCCTCTTATGGCAACTTCACCATCATGCAGCTGTCAGGTAACGCTACGGCAAAAGCCACCTCGTTTCAGAAGGAAGACTTTGTCGGAAAGTACGCCCTCTCTAATCGGATCCTCACAGATCGGGAGAAGGCAATGGTACCCACGCTGCCCGACTGGTACATCATTCCCAAAGAGGTCGTTCGCGTGTGCGAGCATGCCAAAGCGACGACGGCATCCAACCAGCCAATGCGAAACTTCCTGTTTCGCGGTGAGGCGGGTACCGGCAAGACTATGGGCGCACAGGCTATCGCTGCTGGCTTAAATCTGCCTTATACCCTGATGACCTGTAGTGCCAATACGGAGATTACCGACTTGGTTGGACAGTTTATTCCTGATACCAACGGCTTTCATGGCAGTACTCCTATCGAGGATCTCCCGAAGATCTCCGACATCACCATGCATCCGCCCAGTGTCTATATGATGCTGACCGGCGAATACGATGAGTCCAAGACGGAAGATGATGTGCTGCAGAAACTCATTGAGATCGCCGTTGGCAATCTCATGGAGAAAGAGGATCCTGCTGGCCAGCGCATCCGTTATGTGGATACGCCTCTCGTCGAGGCGATTAGGCATGGGTATGTCTGTGAGCTGCAGGAACCTTCCTGTATCGCGAATCCAGGTGTCTTAGTCGGCTTGAATTCCTTGCTGGACAACTGCCAGGTAATTACTCTGCCGACTGGTGAGCGTGTGCGACGCCATCCGGATACAGTCATTGTCGTTACGACAAACTCTGACTACTCCGGCTGCCGCGACATGAACCAGAGCGTGATCTCCCGAATGGATCTGATCTACGACATGGAAGCGCCTGATTTGAACACGATGGTCAAGCGCGTGATGAATGTCACCGGATTTACCGATGAGCAGGAAGCGACAAAGATGGCCATTGTCGTGCGCGATATTGCAGAGCGTTGCCGTCAAACGATGATCACGGACGGCAGCTGCGGTATGCGTGAATTCAAGAGTTGGGTGCTCTCCACGATGGTGACGAATGATCCTTATGAGTCAGCCTTATCTACGATCATCTCTTCCGCTTCAGCGGATCCGGATAATCGTGCTGAGCTGATCTCCGCTTGCCTTGAACCCCAGTATTCCAAAACGATTTGATAAAAGAGGTGTGATTTGATGAGAATTGGTAGAGAGTCCTTTATCCGCTTTGCTGTCGCTGTCGCGCTGGCATGCTATGACCTGCCTACTGACCGAGCAATGACCTCTGAGGAGGCGGCGCAGCTCGTGAAGTGGGTCATTGACATGGCACTCGGGCCTGACGCATCGAATGTCCAGGTGGAGCCTATGGAGAACTATCCTGCTTCCAGCAAGATGCCGCTTATTATCAGCATGGCTGGTGTGCAGCAGCATCTCTTTTGGTTCTACCCGCAGCAGTCCTTTGAGGAAATGTGCGATGCACTCTCCGCGATGCTCGGCGAGATCCCTATCAGCTGCGATAGTATCCCGGCATGATGGGAGGCTGTGCATATGAGAACATCCCACCGCCAAATCCGAAAGAGGATCCTCGACGCCAAGAGCAAGATCACTGACGAGGAGTTCTTCTCCTCCAGAGCCTATAACGGGTATTTGACGGATCTTGCGGAAGCGGCGACAAAACGCTATAAGCGTCCGCTGCGTGTGCGAGTCGTTGCAGATCATGATGATGAGACCGTTGCCTTTACGGATTACCACGGAATCTACATCAATGCCTGTAACCACATCACCTGGAGCTTTCCTTCAAGGCTCCTTCGTTCCATGAGTATAGAAGGCCTGAATGCGCATGAGTGCGGGCATAACCTGTTCACCGACGAGCGCATTTGGCACAGCTACTTTGCTGGACTAGCTAAAGGCAAATTCTATCCGAAGATGCCTGATGGTCTGGACAGTATGCAAAAGCTCTATGCAAAAGACATCCTTGAGGCGCTTACAGACGATACAGACACAGTCCCCATGCAGGTCATCATGAGCACAGCGCATGCGTTGAGCAACATCTTAGAAGACGGATATGTGGATGCCAGGTACTCGTATGAGTTTCCTGGCTCCCCCGCCAAAGGGATCGCGCTCAATAACCTGCGCTATGCGGATACCATGCCGGAGATCACGGAGATGATCAATCGCAAGTACTATGACCATTCAATCGTAGTCAATCTCCTAATCCAGTATGTCAGGGCGCATGAGGTCAACAACCTATCCGGTTACACCGGCGAGTTCATCGACAAGCTGTATGAGTATATCCCCTGGATCGATGAGTCTGTCTATGATGACGATGCCAGATCCCGCTGTGAGGCTGCCAATAGGATCCTTGTGGATCTTTGGCCCATGATGCAGCGCTGCTTCGACGCTCTGCGCGATAAACAGAAGCAAGCCCAGCAGCAGGCGAAGCAATCCTCCCAGCAAACCGGCAAAGGCGGTTCCGGGAGTGGTTCTGGCCAGCCCGGCAGCGGCGATGATGACAATGATGGCAGCCAGCAGGGACAACAGGCGGTTGAGGAAGACCTCTCCAGCCAACTCCCGAAAGCGGCAGCTAACTTCACCATCAAAACCAAGCCGGTTCCCAGTAATGGCACCTTTACTCCCAATCCCGGTCAGATGAACGCGATCCGGGCACAGGTCGAGCGTGTGATTGCTGAGGAGACAAGCCGTATTGCCGCCCATCTGACGAATGGCATCACAAGTAGTGGAAATGGTGGCGTTGACCAGAACAGCGAGTATGAAGGCAACGATTATGAGCATGCAGCTGATGACATTGAGCGTCTCTTATCCTCCATGGCGGAGGAAAAGGTGACAGAGGAATTGGAAGAAGAACTATCTGAGGAACTGCAGCGAGAGGCGAATGCCATCCGATATGGTAACGCGCATCGCAACATCCATGTGACCGTCAATCGTATGGCGCATGTGGATCAGAACCTCATCGACAGCTATAACCGTGTGGCGCCGGAGCTTTTAATGCTCTCCAAGCGATTGCAGCGTAGTGTCAGTTCCGCTCTCCGCGATCGGCGGCAGGGCGGGAAACAGACCGGGCTCCTGATTGGGAAACGACTCAATCAGCACGCGCTCTATCGGAACGATGGCCGTATCTTCTATAATTCCCGACTCCCGACGGAGCCGATCAACCTTTCCGTTGGCCTGCTCATCGACGAGAGTGGCTCCATGTGTTCAAATGACCGCATTACCAGAGCCAGAGCAACTGCCATTGTGATCCAGGACTTCTGCGAGTCGCTTGGTATCCCGCTGCTGGTCGTTGGTCATACCGCCTGGAGCTCACATGTTGAACTGTTTTCCTACTCGGATTTCGATACCTACGATAAGAATAACCGCTATCGGCTGATGGACATGAGTGCCAGAGACTGTAACCGCGACGGCGCTGCGTTGCGCTTTGTGGCGGAAAAACTCTCTAAGCAGACATCTGAGGTGAAAATCCTCATGATCATCTGCGATGGGCAGCCAAATGATGACGGTTACTCCGGATCTGCAGCAGAAGCTGATCTGCGTGGGATCAAACTGGAGTATGCGCGAAAAGGTGTCAAAATCTACGCGGCAGCCATTGGTGAAGACCGCCCGCGAATTGAGCGGATCTATGGTGATGGCTATTTGGACATCACCAATCTCCAAGAACTGCCGGTGATGCTGACGAACCTGATCGTGCGTAGCCTCCCACACTAAAGGAGGAAGAAATGTGAAGAAACCCGTGGATTTCGACTGGTATTGCAAGACCAAGAAAGACGTGATCAATAATGCCGCCTACGAACTCATCGTAGCCCTGACAGCCAAATCGGCGCCGCCGAGGAAGTTCGAGTTATCCATTCCTCAACGGGACGATGAGATGATTGCCAATGTTGTAGAGGGCGCTATCAACGCGGTAGAAGCTCAGATCGGCTATTACTGCCATCCATTCTATCAGGAAGCAGACATGCTCCCGTGCTACCTTGGTGACCTCTGTGATAACCCTCATTGCATCTTCAAAAGCAATCCTGACTACCGGAAGGCACCGCCTTCTGTGATGGATATGTCCGAAGAGGAAGGGGGTGATGACGATGGCTGATGAGAAGCGCTACTTTTCTGTCAAGGACATGTTTGAGCAGGCGGTCACGCGGGCAAAGACGGATCCTCGATATGAAGAGTACAGCAAAATCTGTGAGCTGGACTATGACCTGCTCTGCAGCACATGCAAGTACGACAAGCTCTACAGGTGCGAGTTCGATGTGGTAGGCGAAGTGACCTACGGCAGCAGCGAGGGTATCTACGGAGATATCTTCCTGTATGGCAACTGGTCCAAAGAGCGGGATGACCCGTTCAAAAGCCGCGCCCGCGTCTATGTGCTCAAGACCTTGAAGCAGGACAAGGAGTCGTACTTGGCAGTGGGAATGCTGGTCAACCTCATTTGCTACTACGCAAATGAATTCGTAGCCACACATCTCGACCGATTTGATTGAGGAGGAACAAATGCATAGTAGAATTATTGAACTGGGCAATGCGCCCATTTTACCTGATGACCGTATGGGAGAGTGCAGTGTGCCGGAATGGTTCTACCACTCGATTGCGGACTACACGAATGCGGAAACGGACCGGGATGAAGACCTGAAATGGTTCCTGGAAATCGTTGCCCACATCGTGGATGTCGCTGAGGATGGAGAGAGCTTTACGTTCAAGCCGAATGCCAAGAAGAAGTACTTCCACAGACAGTACTACGCCTTCCTGGATAAAGCGAGAGAGCTGACAGGCATCTCAATCGAAGCCTTCTGTGCTGAGACCCCTTACGACATTGGCATGGCCATGTATAAGCTGAATGAAGCCTACCAGGATAAGTTCAGTTTCTACATCTACTACCAAGATGAATTGAAAACACTGGATGAATGGATTCGCGAGACTGATCTCAGCGAGTCTTTTTATTTTGGTGGGACACTCGACTATCACTTTTGAGAAGAGGAGCAGCGCATTATGGGAACCTATACCGATTTTACAGGTGCCATCCGCATTACCCCTTGTCTGAAAGAACCGTTGGCGGGAAGATTTCGTCAGTTTCTCGGCATCCGGCATATGAAGCGGGATGTCAAAATACTGGAAGCCCTTTTCCCAACATTGGAAGAGCGCAAAGCTGTCACGCTGTTTGGCGATGGAGATTTTGGAGAGGATGGTGCATTCTTCCTGCCCATCCATACGAGGGATCTCACGCGCCGCATCTGTTTGCACGAACGCTATGCGGAAGGGCTCACAGATGAGCGTGACATGAATATGACGCCCGGCCCCTGCCCGAGCCTTTATTGTGATCTGGAGCTTCGGAACGATCCTGACAACGGACACTCCTATCTTGGGTGGAATGAGGCTGAAAAAGCCTACTACATCACGGATTGGATCGGATACATTGCCGAGTGGCTCTCGAAGCTTGGCTATCACCTCGATGGCAAGATGTTCGCTGTGGTCGAGGGCGGCATGTCCTACTACACGATCACGGTGGATGGCGACAAAGTGACTTCTGAGGAATTCATTCCGGACGCAACCTATGTGGATGAATTCTACGCATGTGAAGAAAGTGAGGATACCTGAAAATGGAAGATAATCGCATTCAAAACCAGATCGCGATCTACATGACCAACAAGAAGCTCTGCGAGTTTACGGACAAGCTCAAGCCGGCACCGATCGAGTACTATGCTCATATGCATGCCCAGGGCGAGGAGCAGGCGGATGGTATCCGTGCCTACTCTTGCATTGGTGTTGTGCTGCAGGATTACTCCAACGGTACTGGCGACAAGACCGTTCGTGTCACAGCGAATCTCTCCCCTGGATTTTTCCCCTTCGTTCTCAGCAGAATGCAGAACGATCTGGATCGCTTCGACTTCACGGAAGATAAGATCTTCGGTGAGCCGGACGAGCATGGGCTGAGTACAGTGACAAAGCTCTCGGTCAAGCGCGCGTCGGTTGGAATCGATGGAAAGCCCAGGAATTATCCTTGGTGCGTCATCGTGGAAAATGGACGCGCTGTCAAAGAGAAAACCGCAACAGGCGGCACCCATATCAAGTCGGGTACCTACAAAAAGCAGCGCTCTGTGTATGTCAACATCAACGATCTGGACTTCTTCAATCTTGTCTACCGCACGACACGATTCATTGAGTCGTGGGAGTTGACTTACGGCCCGAAGCTGATTCGCGACGCCAGAAAGCTGCTGAGTGAGCAGCGCGCGGCGGCGCAGCAGTAAGGAGGTGCAGTAGGCATGAAGAGAAATTGCGAGTTTATCGACCTTGGCGAGTTTGAGATGACTTCTCCAGTCATGCGTGTCAGCGATCCCTGTTACGAGCGTGATGTCTGGTGCTGTGGCACCGTTGACCATTGCAAACTCGGGACTTGGGAGGCAGGCGTCCTGAAGACGGATGAAGGCGAATGGGGCACACGCTGTGCCGTCCTTGCCGTCCGTCATAAGGATACTGGTCCAGATTTCAATGTGATCCGCTTAGGCAAAGTGCGCAAAGTGGCGTGCAAATGTGTCGAGCAGTCATTTGAGGTCGGCGTTGATTCCGGACAGGCAGGGTTCTTTGATGATGCGTTCTATCAGAACGATACGGTTTTTGAGGAACTGCCTGCACCGGGTTTCGCTATTGGTGATCTCTGGTATCGCCATGTGTGCGACATCACACTCAGCAAGATGTCAGCCGGCGTGTTGCCTTATGGTGCGGTCTCATCGTCCGGTTTCGGCGATGGCGGCTATACCTGCTATACACACGCTGATGAGAATGGGGTAATTGACTTTGCGTTCATTGTGTTTATTTGAGGAAATAACCGTTTTTTGCAGGGGAGTGCTTCGGCACTCCCCTGCCCCGTAGAGGAGGTGCATAAGCCATGATCTCAAATCGGGACTTTTCACTTGTTTTAGCCATCAGTGAGCTGCTTGTTGATCCACAGCAGCCAAGCAGTCTGCTGGATATCAAACTGCATGCTTTTCAGAAGGCCAAAGATCTGATGCTTCAGTATGAAAAGCGCGGCATCCGCCGAGATCTTCTCGACGTCATTTTGGATAAGAAGCTCAAGCTGATCTTGAAAGCAGAGACCGCGAATGAAGTAAAGCGCGCATCCGAACCGCCAAAGCCAGTGTACAACTATGGTACCTGGCGGGAAGATCCATTCTCCGTTCCGGAGGAGGAGCTTGCGATGTGGGCGATCATTTCGCCCAACAACATGCTAAGCCAACCGGCTCAAGAGCGGTACATGGATCTCTTTACTCGCGTGTTCGGGATCACGAGGGAGCAGCTTACAAAAGGCCCACTCCCAGTTGTGAAGTTGGAGGTGCAATAGGATGGATTTCTACTTCGGAGTCGATCTACTCCATCATCTTCAAAAGCACTATGAGCAGCGATTGTCCCTTGCTCTTTCCAAGTCTTTCAATCAGACGGATTCCCGCTACTATTGGCTCTTCAAAGAGCTCGAGTGCCGCGTAACAATGCTCCGAAAGCTTCTGGTCATGATATCCGCTTTGCCGGGCTTCATGTGCCGGCAGACGGAGGAGCAAGTCTTTGCGATGGTAGTCAGTTCGACATCCTCTTGGTTTTCTGATGACGTGCTTGGAGATCAGCCGAAGGACGCTGCGGGCAACTGCTCCTATTACCAGGAGAGTAATCCCTACTGGGTCGATTATCAGCTTGCTGTGGATCGCTTTACTCCGGATTATGACTACACGAATTTGGCGGCATTCTACGTCGATCTCGTGGAGTATCTCGTGATGGCGGTACGCCTGTACTTCTTCATTCGCGAGCAGCAGTTCCGACCAATCGACCGTGGCAAGTATGACGAGTTGGTCGGGATCCAAGCTGTTCTGCAGAAGCCGGCCTGAAAGAAAAGGAGTATCTGATGATGAATAAACAAGAAATGCAAGCGTTTCGCGAACTCTTCAGTAAGTACTGTAGACAAGAAATCAACAAAGGGCACTGTGAATCTGATGGCTGCGAATTTTGCTCTGTTAATAGCGCATATGATGAAATCTTCAACCGTTTCTCCGATGACGAAGAAGATGACGCGGATGAATAGGAGGCAAATGGAACATGACGGCCCAAGAGTATAATCATGTTTTTCTCCCGCAAATCAATAGAGCTGAGGAGTTCGTAGAGCTTTTTGAAAGCAGCATCGAGCACATGAGCGATACGCGGGTTGATAAGGATGAGGTCCGTAAACAATTCCAGATCCGAGGTTGGTCGGAAGAAACGAGACAGGTGATCCTGACCGCGCTTGAATACTATAAGTGCGCAGAAGGGCTTGCGAAGATAAGAGGTCAGGTGGTGAAAGGATATGAAGCCACTCACCCCCGAGCAGCAAGCTTTTGCTGAGGAGCATCATGGTCTCCTTCTTGACTTCATGGCAAAGCACAGCCTTGGGGATGACTACTACGACCTCTTGGCCAATCGGTACCTGAAAGTGGTGGTACGCTACCTATCAGAGGAATCGCTGCGTAAGTACAGCTTCTCCACGGTGGTTTGGTACCATCTGCGTTCAGAGCTATCGAACTATGCACGAGATCAAGTCGGAAAACCGCAGGAGATCCCAATCGAGTTCTATTGTGAGATCCCTGCACCTGAAATTGCTCCGATTGATGATGGCCTCTGGCGTGTGATCGAAGATAACCTCACCTATAAGCAGTTTGAGGCGATTCAGTTCCGCAACCAGGGCTACACCAATCGTGAAATTGCTAAACTGTGCGGAGTCGGTCGCAAAGCGATTGAAAAGCGCTTTGCCAGGATCCGCAAAATACTATCTAATTTGAAGGAGTTTTGAATTATGAGTCACTTTTCTGTTTGTGTTATTGTTCCTGACGATGGCGTTGTCAACAACATCCATGCAAATAATCTGGAAGACCACCTGATTCCTGTTCTGGCACCCTTCGATGAACAGACAGAGGAAGAGAAGTACCGCGAATTCGAAGATCGCACGGAAGAGGCAAAAGCCGACTTTGAGAATGACACCATGCGTGTCGTCCGGTTCCCGGATGGCAGCATCCACTCCATTTACGATGATGCCTTCAACAAGTTCTTCTTCGTTGAGGAAGACAAGATCTATGCGTTCGGCCCAAACCGGGATCGAAAGAGCAAACTCCAGACGGAGGAGTCCAAAGCGCTGGAGTTGGTGACAGATTACCCCGTCAAGGTGTGGTATTCCTCATTCGAGGCTTACTGCGATGAACAGCGCGGGTTTGTGAAGGCTTCAGATGGACGATGGGGATATACTTACAACCCCAACGCGAAATGGGACTGGTGGCAGATCGGCGGTAGATTCCCGAATCGGTTCTTAGTTCCGGCAGGGCTGCAGGACTGCATTCCTTCTGCGAAAGACGATGATGGCGAATCTACCCCCCCTCCTGAGGGGTATCAGTATGCCGATGCCGCACGCAAGAAGGATATCTGTTGGGATGTCATGCGTAAGATCGCTGTCGATACGGTCGAGAAACGGTATCAGAAGTGTGTAAAAGCATTCGAGGCCAAAGACCTTACCGATTTCGGCCCTCTGTGCAGGATCCTTGATGAGGGCATTTCAGCCTGGGGCGAAATGCTGTATCTGAAAGGTGAAACTCTGGATGAGTATAAGGCGCGGAAAGGCGCTACCGATCTGGATCGATACATGTGCCATACCTATGCATTTGTTGATCGCAATGGAGATTGGACCGGCTCCGGTGACATGGGCTGGTTCGGGATCTCCAGCAACGATAAGGACGAGCGAGCTTGGAACGATGAGATCCAGAAGCTCATGAATGAGGCGAAAGATGATGACTTCCTTGCCATCGTCGATTGCCATATCTGATTTTTGAAGAAGACCCGGAGACGAGAGTTGCAATAGCACCTCGCCTTCGGGCCTTCGCATTATGAATGAAGGAGGCTATTTAGAATGGCACTTACCTATGTGTGCTCGCCCCTCTCTGCCCCTACACGGGCTGAGATCATGGTGAATGCCCAAAGAGCACGCACGTATATGACAATGTGTGAGCGGGAGTTCGGCTGCCGCGCAGTTGCCCCGCACGCTTATTTACCCTATCTGCTTGACGATTCCAATCCGGAAGAACGAGCACTTGCCCTATCTTTTGGCGCAAGCCTGCTTGCCCTGTGTGATCGCTTGGTCATCTATGGCGACCGCATCAGTAGTGGCATGAAGGAGGAAATCCGAAGAGCGCGGGAATTGGGGATTCCCATTCTCAATCGGCAAACGCAGTTGTCAGATGGTTCATCCGATCCTGTCATTGTTGGCCGGTACATCAACGGGATATCCCTGAATGGACTCGAATACCTGAAGAATGATGCGGATGAAGTGATCTACTTTGCAGGTGTTGAAGTGGCAAAGGTGTACCTGCGTGAGCATAGTGTAACCGAAGACGAGATGGAAGATATGGTCTTCCGAAAGAGTGTCGGTACCTGCTTTCGCTGCGGAGATCCACTGTTTCCGAGTGACATCTCCGGGTATGCTTACCAGTGCTTCAAATGCGATGAAGACTTCTATGCCTTCGAGCAAGGCAGAAATTCGTGATGATAGAAAGGAAGACTTGTTTATGGGAATCAACC
>OHZS01000560.1_pt1 | contig 13721 bp, 20 predicted proteins | sample 1580521 | NCBI WGS metagenome assembly OHZS01 (sample SAMEA3882503, study PRJEB24775) | human gut metagenome | biome: human-associated habitat; feature: intestine environment; material: feces | place: Netherlands | collected 2009/2010
CCTTTCGTCCGCCATAAAGAGAAGCGGAACATGCGCAGGATGCCACTGGGCACTTGTATAGGGGCGGACAAGAATGTCCGCTTGAAAACCATTATCGCTGCGGTCTGCAATGCAGATTAGGGAATCGCCCTTTTGGCTTCCGATGATTAGGAAGGGTCTGCGGAAAGGAAGGACTTCGCTATGTGTATACGATTGCAAATACGGAGACCGGCGAAATCCTTTCCCCGATTGGTTCGAGTTAGAGCTTGCCGGTTGGCAGCAAGCAATCAAGTTGATGGAGGATGCAGTAAAGCTCGGAAAAGGAGATTACGTCCATCGGCTTTCAATGGAATTGATTTCGTCTTCGCAGGCGATGGGAACCCGAGGTGGCGGCACCTCGGGTTCTTGGTTTCCGGGCAAGCCGGAAACCCCGCAGAAAAGGCATGGGAAAGGGTGCGGCGGCACCCCCTTTTCCATGCCTTTTCTGCTCTCGCACTGATAGAATATCAGTGCTCACCGGCCAAGGCCGCTCTTCGAGTTGCAAGATTTGGGAAGTGGGTACTCAAAGTCCACAGTAGTGGACTTTTCAACTCTCTTCCATCTTGCTCCCGAGCGGCTTTCGGAGCCTTGACGGGAGGGCGCTTACGCTTGGAAACTCGGCAATTTCGGATTACCGAGTTTTCGTAGTCAGCAGAGCGACTATCTGGTTTCGTGTCATTTACAAATGGCGGCGGCACCATTTGCCATAAACGTTTTGCGAAGGTTGGGAAGGAGAAAACTTAGGAAATGAGAAATCGCGAAGTTCAAATAAAGTTTTACGCAACCGAGAAAGAGAGAGAGTCCATTCGCAGAAACGCGAAAAGAGCAGGAATGAAAATGGGCGAGTATGCCCGAGCGGTTTTGACTTCCGACGATGTTTCAATCAAGGTCATCGACACCCAGCCTTTGAAAAAGGCAGCTCACGAACTCGCGAAGCAGGGAACGAACTTAAACCAGTTCATGAAGTTCCTGAACACCTACGGCGTGAAAGTGTTCGACCCGGAGGAAGCGAAACGAGTTTTGGAGAAAGAGGTCTCGTCATTTTCCGAAATCATGGAAGCGCTTGCGGCGCTCCGAAGAGAAGCAGACCGGAACAACATCCATCTGCAAATCGAGGATTTCGACAACCCTGAAAACGAATGATAGGAGTCACGAGAATGAGCGAACCTAAACACAGTAACGTACTCTTGGGAAAGAGCATCAGGGAGATAAGGTTACGGCGTGGACTGACGCAGCGAGAGGTTTCGGAAGCTATCGGTGGAATTAGCGAGTCGGCACTGCGCAGCTATGAGCTTGGCGAGCGAAGACCGAAGCAGAATACGCTCGAACGGATAGCGGAAACACTCGATGTGGCACCCGCATGTTTCGACACTTACGGCATCGAGCGCTATGACGAACTCGTACACGCACTCTTCCTCTTAGAGGACAGGTTCGGTATCGAACCGTGCGCGGATGGAAGCATTCGGTTTACCGACGAAGCAATCCAGTCATGTGTTTGCACATGGCGTGATTGGAAGGAGTTCTTGGAGAAGGGGAAAATCACAAGAGAGGAATACGAGAACCGAAAAGACAGTTTCCTTAGATAGGCGGGCGAACAGGATGGGAAGAAAGAGAGAGATAGTCTGCTTTGAGACGGGAGAACGGTTTGCGAGTGTCACGGATGCTGCGAGTGCTATTGGTGCCGCAAGGCCGTTGGTTAGCAGTGCGCTGAAACGCCACGGGGCATGTCGAGGATTTCACTTCTATTACGCTGACGAAGCGGAACCGGACGATTCGGTTTTCGACAGAAAGGTTTATAAGAACTCAAGACCAATCATCTGCCTTGAGACGAACGAACGTTTTGAAAGTCAAGCAAGGGCAGCAAAAGCGGTTGGCGTACCGCGAGAGGCTATTTATGCGGCATTGAGAGGGCATATAGCAACCAAGGGCTTACACTTTTACTATGCCGATGAACCGAAGCCGGATGATTTACTTCCCAGTAAAAGAGGGATAAGGGTTCGCTGCGTGGAAACCGGTGTTGTTTACAAAACGATTACCCAAGCGGCAAAAGAAACCGGAGCGCCGCAGGCAGGTATCCGCGGTGCCGCGTCCGGTATGGCAGGTGGCTATCGCTGGGAGTACGTCGATGACTGATTCTGGATGGCTCCATTACCGCGACCTGAAATCACGGTGCCCGACCTGCAAGCGTCCGGCGCATATCGCGAAGAGAGATGGAACTTTCTATTTCGTTGATGACGAATATAACCCGTTTGTCAGGCACGCTCCGGTGAAAACGACGGAAGAGGTATTCCGATTTTTCGCAAACGGTTACCGTCGCGAACACGGGGCGGAGCCGGAGGTCACGGGGAACAGGAAACCGTCGGAACGCGATATTCTTTCCGGCATGGGCGCAGTGTCCGCGAGAGTAGATTCATGAAAGCAAGGGGAGCAATGACGATGGACGATTGTGAGAGCGAGAAGACGATTTGCTATGAGGAGGACGGTTGGAGCGTAACACTCACGAGATACGTGAGTATGGAACTCGGTGAGACCGTTGCATCTTGGGTTGAGTTTCCGAACGGATGGTATCTTCATTCTGACGATGCCGATGCCGAGTTCACGCAAGATGGAGCGAAAACGTATCTGCAACGCTTGAAATCCGTCTGGATGGAATCGCCGTTTTGGGATGGCGTGAGAAGAGCAATGGAGGAAAAACCGCAATGACAAGACCTGTCATCTACGTTGAGACCGGGGGTGCTACTGGGATATCGAAGATGCGGCGCAGACATACCGATGTAAGTCCGGGTATATCCGAAACGATATGGCGCATGAGTATCCGGTGCGCGGGTTTCATTTCAAAAGAGAAAGAGGGGAGGGATTGCATTGACCATCATCAAGCAGACCGGTGTGCAGAGTTCCGGTCACATGAAGAACCTGCGCGGTTACATCAACGATGACCGAAAGGTGATTCTACGCGACAGTCTGAACATGGACGGCTGTACGAACCCGAAGCGCTGGGCGCACCACATGTGGATGACGCGGGAAGCCTATGGGCACAACAAAGCGGCAAGGAGAGTCCGGGACAAGAAGACTGGGGAGCTTAAGGAAGCGAAGAACACGATTCTGTTTCACCAGATTCTCGGGTTTAATCCCGACGAGTGCGATTTAAACGGTGGGTGGCTCTCACCGGAAGAGTGCATGAGGTATGCCAAGGAGTACGTGGGAAAGCATTACCCGAACCAGCAGATAGTGATGGCGCTTCACAACGAATACTGCAAGGCGGACAAGACCCATCGCTATGCCGTCCATATCGTCATCAACCGTACCGACCTCTCCACGGGCAAGCGGCTCGATGAGGGGCGCGGGAAAAGCGCCAAGGTGAAACGTGCCAGCCGCATCCGCGACCTCGACCGCGAGTGGGGGTTGAAGCAGGTCGTGGAGGGCGAGCGCAATTCCTCCGTCCACAAGAAGCAGCCATCCCGTATCGAGAAGGAACTTGCGGCACGTGGCATCGACTCCTATAAGACGAACTTGCGAGAGCTGTGCCGCATCGCCGCCGGGGAAGCGGAGAATATCTATGATTACCGCGAGCTTCTGGAATCATGGGGCGTTAACACGGAGTTCCGCAACGGGCGCATGTACGTCACCGATACGGACAACGACCGCTATGCCTTCTCCGTGGCGAAGCTCGATGCCGACCTCGGAAGAAAGGGGCTGGAAGCGGCGTTCACGGCGAACGTGGCGAAATCCATCCGTGCGGACGGTGAAGCAGCCGTTGCGGGAAAGCGGGATATCGAGCAGAAGCGGGAGCTGGCAGCGGAAGCGAAGAGCAAGTACCTTGCACAAATCAGAAGCGTCTACCAGAAGTACCGCAAGGAGATACGCGGCATGGAGGGCATGGAAATCGCGGATATCCCCAAGCTGAAACTCCCGCGCCCCGATTCGGATATCGCGGACGATTCGGAGGTCAAGCGCCTGATTCTCGCCTGTTGGCGCGGAGCCGACGAACTCAGGGCAGAAGTATCCTCGACGGTCATGCCGAAAGGGAAGAAGAACGGCGGAAACGCCGGGAGCGGCGGTTCCCAGCGGGCGCAACAGGTACCTGCGCAGGAACGCCCGGAACCGAACAAGGAGAACGGCGAGCGTTAATTAAAAAGCGGCGCGGGCGGGATGTTTTGCCTGCGCCGCTATACGGGTTGCGAGAATCGGCATAAAAGCGCCCGCCGTTCCCTTAATGTCGCACATCAGGGAGCAGCGGGCTAAAGCAAGAAAGTTTCTCCACGAAGGAAGAAAACACGTTCAGTTTACCTCACTATGCGTTCGCGTCAAGCTGATGCTTGAGATTCGACACCTTCAACCACTGGAGAAGGAAGGCAATGGGCGCGAATGCAGCCGGGATGAAAAGAAGAAGCGTCGCTATGAGGAGCAGTCCGAGAGCGTTGCCCCACACGAACAGCTTTGAGCGCTTGATTGCACGCCATGCAGCGATGTAGCCAGCCGGTACCGTGCCGACGTAAAACCCGGTAAAGGCTGTTGCAGCCAGCAGGACGGGAACGAGTGCAATGATTCCAATTGCACCCGTCTGAGTTATCAGGGCAGGGGAATTAACGAGAAGCAAAAGGAAAACAACTATCGCCGTTATCGTCCCGACGATATAGAGGAACTTCTTCATCAAATCGAAGACTCGTTTTTCCTCATCATATTCGGCGCGAATTGCCATGGTGTTGTCTTGGTATATCGGGTGTTGATAGGTTCGCATTGTATGACCTTCTTTCTAATGTTCTGTATGCAAGTTCTTTGACGGTTGCCCGCTGTTGCTATCACATAGTAGCTTGGCGGAAGCATCTTTCATGTCCGCGACTTCGGAATCGAGGAAATCGGGAGTATTTGGTTCTTTGGTCTTTGCCGCTGCCGGGGTTAGGCGATGAAAACTCGGTTGATTCTCGATGAAGTCGATTGCCGAATCCATTTGCATCATGACACCCTTGACGATGCTTTCGATACGGGCGGGCGGCATATTCGGGTTTTGCGAGAGAATTGCACGGGCTTCATCGGCGAATCCGTCAAGCCTGTCAGGCTCGAACCACTCGAAGCCGGACAGAAGTTGCAGTTGCCTGTCCGGACTGAGTCCTCGGCCAAAAGGTTTTGCAATATATGCATAGTCGGCGGGTAAGTCCAATGATTCAGAATCACACCAAAGGCAATTACCAGTGTCGAATATCGGAGCAAACCGGGTGTATGCAAGCGTCTCCACATTACGGATGACACCGAAGTTCTGATAATGACGGTCGAAGTTGCCGACGATGTAATCGCAGGTCAGCATTTTCGACAGATAGGTTTCCACATCCTCAAGTCCAAGGCTTTCAAAGCACGAGACGAGGAATTGGTAATCGTTCTGCGAGTTGGGTTTCTTGTGGTTCTGGATGATATGCAAGGCTGGAATCAGCTCCTCATCTTCGCCCAGCATATTCGGACACGCGCAGTAGGTGCGCTTCCCTTCTTGATGAAGGGAATAGGGAACATAATCCGTGTCCGTCAGAAGACGCTTGTGCAGATGCGTGGCGATGACCTCGTTGTAGACCTCTTGGTTCACGAATCCGGTTCCGCTCTTCACGAGCATACGCACGCCGTTTAAGATAGTCCACTTCTTGTTCAGGTCTCCGCCGACCGTGGAGTTCGGTGACATGAGGTTCGGATTGTCACTCGAAGAGTCCTGCCCCAGAGTCAGAAGCCCGAGGTCTTCCGTGAAGTCGTTGTCGAAGAAGTTGATATCATCCCAGTTCTGCGGATTCTCCGGGTCGTTAATCCAGTAGCGGTCGGAGAGGGAAAGCCCGAAGTTCTTTTCCGCCAGAGCGAGCGTGCTATCGACATGCAGCTCGGCAATGAGCCGCTGTATCTGGGCACGGGACGCTGGAATTGCCCGCCTGAGCCACCAGCCGTCGAGTGCAGCCCTTGTCGGGTTTCCTTTCATATCGAGAATCGCGGGAGGAGCGAAGTCAAGCTCGCGCCGCTTTAGTATCTTCACGACATGGTGCGTGTCGAGGTTGTAAAGGAAATCGAGAACAGGTCGGTTCTTGTTCATCAGCGTATAGCGCTTATCGTCCATTGATGCGTCACATCCTTCCTTATATCCATATATGGATAGTGAGTCTATTTTACTATATTGCTGGGTTGCTTTCAAGCTGGTTTGTTGTCTTATTTGTGCGGGATATATGGAGTATCGTCTTGAAGATTTATCTGGTTTGGTGGTATGATATATTACTAGTAATCAAGCTAGACGGAAGAAAGGAGATACCATGGCGGGTAAGCCACAGGCGGAGAAAGCCATTGAGCGTTTCCCGGAACTCGGGTGTTTCGCGGTTGCGGTGCGCCGCATCGTGTACGAGAAGGGGATGACGCTCGACAACGCCATCAAGAAAAGCGGAATCAGCAAATCCGCTTGGTTTGCCGGAATGGCCGGAAGCGGGGGAAAGCCGACGCGTCTGCCGAGTCTTGCGTCCTTTTTCGCTATTGCGGACGGTCTCGGAATCACGCCCGAGGAGCTAATTGCCGCGATGCGGAAGGAAGCCGAAGTGCGTGAGAAGAGCAATGGGGAGAGGGCTGAGAACGATGAGTAGGATTTTCATCACCATGGGGAGCGCCCACTCGAAAGCCGCAAATGTAAACCCCGTGGACGGCATCTGGTGTTCCGACTGCGGATGGGCTGGGCGCGTCGAGGAGGATATGACGGATTCTGAGGAGAGCGAAGAGCCGCTGTTCGAGGAGTTTTCCGAATATGTCCCGAAGTTCTGCCCGAACTGCGGGGTGAACCTGCGTGAACCCTAGAGGTGTCCAGACAAAGGGACACCTGATGCGGTAGGCTGTTCCTGTTCGATAGGAAAGACCGGCAAGGTCGAGGAGAGAGATGGAAAAGGAACGTTTTCTTGTCGAGGTGACGGTGAAGGGCGAGAAGGGTTGGAAGGCGATACACATGTGCGGGAGCATGGCGGATGCCGTGCCGGTCGCGGATGCGGTGCACAACCTCTCCTATCTGCTCGACACGCCCATCGCTATCCGCGTGCGCGAGAAGAGGGGCAAGGGTTTGGAGGGCTGACGGATGGAAAGGAGCGAAGATTACATGGCAAAGCGTTTTAGCGAGGTGAAGAGGGAGCTTGAGCAGCCGGACGGGCATATGGCCGGTATCGGCCAGCAGCTTAAGCTCTCTGAGGAAGCGAGGGATGCCAGAAACGCCGGACGAAGGCTTGAGGACGAGAACGACGAGACCGACCTCATCGGAACCGTGAAGAAGCTGGAAGACCTTATCGCCGAGCAGCGCCGGAGCAACGAACGCATCGCAAGGGAGATGCGCGGCATGGTTTCGGAGATGAAGGATGTGCTCGAAAAGGTCGAGGAGCTGAGAAACGGCGCGGCGGACGCGCAGCATCAGGCGAATCAGATGGCGCTCATGGGAGTTGCGAATGCCCAGCAGAAAGCTGGGGAGATGACCATAAAGAACGTCGAAGAGGTGACTGCAAGGAGCAGGAAGGTCATCGACTCGATGGTAGAGGAATCCAAGAGACGCATTGAGCGGCTTTCGATGGTGACGCTTCCAGACAGACTGTTCTACTACTGCAAGTGGATGGCGGTCATCCTCGTTCTCATCATTCTCGTGCATGTCCTATGGGGTATGCTGGTGTAGAGACCTACCGGTAATATAGATAGCAGGAAATCTTCTTATAAGACAGAAAGGACTGACAGAAATGAAGAAAGACAGCAATATGTTTAACGACAACAGCATCGAGACTGAGGGTGTCCCGGCGGACAAGACCGCCGAAATCCCGAAGGTCGTGGATTCAACGGAGGAGGAGAACGCTAAGAAGCCGATTATGCTCTTCGGGCGCGAGTTCTCCCGCAAACAGGTCTGCGCGGCTGGTGCAGGAATCCTCTGTGCGGCGCTTCTCATCGGCGGCGGTGGATATGCCATCACACATGCGGATTGGACGGGCAAAGCGAACGTCCCTGCGGTGTCCCAGTCAAAGGACGATGAGGAGCAGGACATGGTGCTTTCCCTTGAGGTGAAGGCTGACGGCTGGGATACGGAAACCTCCACGCCCGTCATCGCCCATATCGAGGATGAGGACGGGAAAGTAGACTTCTACACTGCTATCGCCGCGAACAAGCAGGTGACCGTGAAGGTCGGTGAGTCCGGTACCTATACCGTCACATTCATCTCACCGGTGAACGCCGACGGCTCCATCTATAAGGTGCCATCGAAGAAGGTTACCGCCGGAAAAGCCGACAAGACAGTTGCCACAGGCGTGACTTTCGATAAGGTGGATGCGGACAAGGTAACGAAAGATGACTTGACAGCCATTGCCAAGGACGTTGCGGAAGCCGTGAAGAAGGGCGATTCCACCCTGACCGGGGACAAGGGCGCTGAGGTCGTGAAGAAGTTCGAGGACAACATCAAGAAGAACCCGAACGCCGATACCGATGCCGTCGAGAAGGAGACCGAGAAGGCTCAGGAGTCCGCCAAGGAAGAGAAGTCCGACGCGAAGACCCCGGAAACTTCCGACAGCAAGAAGAGCGATTCAGGTTCATCCAACGGTTCCAAGAAGGATAATGGGAAGACCACAGGCAGCTCCGATAATTCTGGAAACAAAAGCAATTCATCTTCCAAGAAAGACGAAGGAAAATCCGATAGCAAGCCGAGTGGCGGCAACAGCAGCAACTCCGGCTCAAACACCAATTCAGGCAGTTCATCGAAAAAGGATGACACCCCGGCGCATGTTCATAAGTATGATATCTACCATCCTGCGGTGACTCATACGGAGAAGGTGTACCATCCCGCAGTTACCCATACGGAAGAGCGCTCAATTTGCAATGGCTGCGGAGCAGATATCACGGGCAATGAACAAGCTCATGCGTATAATGCACTTATGGCAGGCAATAAAGCATGTGGCGCATATCATACGGTATACAATACCGTAACAGATTCTGCGGCATGGGAGGAAACGGTTACGATTACAGATTCTGCGGCATGGGAGGAAACGGTTACGATTACAGATTCTGCGGCATACTACACTTGTTCCTGCGGTGCTCGGAAATAGGGGATTTCATGTTTACGGATATACCTCACGATTACTGCAATGAAGAGACCGGGCTACCAGTAAAGAATCACCTTCCGCCTGAGCTTGGCGCACGATTCAAGACGCGTAAGCAATGGCGCGAGTGGGGATATGAACCAAAACCCGGAGAGCAGGGTCATCGGATGCATCCGAGTTCGCTTGCCTATCGCAGCTATGTCTATTTCCATGAGAGCGAAGTATGCTCTTATGCTGGAACGGAACCGGCGGATGATGTAAGGTATCAGACTCATGTGAGCAAAAAGACCGTCGCGCTTGAAGAATGTACCGGCCATGGAGGTCTAGCGGCAATCGGCTGGAAAGAGCCTAGACCGTATCGTGCAGGATGACAAGACTAACAGTTAGAGAGTCCATATAGATGAAAAGCCCCGACCAAATGGCCGGGGCTTTTTTCTAATGCTCGTTATTCAGGTCTTTTGGTGGTTCCAACCCGTTCCGTTTCGATAGCTCTGCTGTCGCACTCTTCATATCACCGATTTCGGAGCCGAAGAAATCAAGCTCCTCAAGTCCAAGCGAATGGGTGGGAACCGGAACGATGATGCCATGGGAACCCTTGATATAGGAGAGGGCATCGTGGCGCTCGCCGACCTCGGTGACCGACGCGGCGAGAAGGGAATCCTTGAACCAAGGATATCTTTGTTGCAATTTCTCCATGATGGCCATCGCCTTGTCAATCGGCATCACCGCTATCGACTCATACCCGGAATACTGGGTATGGATGAATCCGTTGTGCTCCATGAAAATGCGGATAAGCGACCAAGCTCCGCGCCAAGCGTTCGGTCTGATAGAGTTGTAATTTTCACTGAGCGCAGCCGTTCCCAAATCGAAGTGAAGTTCCTTGCGGGTCTCGGGGCGGAGGGGAAGCGATAATTGCATTCCGTTTTCAAGAAACTCCTTCACATCATAGCTTTCACCGATTTCCGTGAAGGTGGCTGCTTTCACGCATCTTTGAAACCAAGGAAACTCATCCATCATCTTATCTACGGTGCCATAGGCGCGTTGATAGGACATGACGATATTTTCAGCCGATTCATACCCTGAATATTGTGGCTTTTCAAAGCAATGGGATTCCAGAAAGTCCTGAATGTCTGACCATGGATTCTTTTTACCAGTATAGAAGCGTTCAACAGATTTGTTGTCTAGGTCGAAATGAAATGCTTTCCTATCAAGTTCCATTTGGAATCCTAAGTGTAAATGCGGTTAGTCGTAAATACGTTCCGGACTGATATCCCGGATTATCTGTAGGTAGTCTTCACCCTCCGGTTCATTCATATCCTCATAGGTGCGCCATGACTTAATGTTCTGCATCACCCAAGGCTGTTTGGATAGAGTTGCGCAAACAGGGCACTGCGCCCCGAACTGCACCTTGCGGTTCTTTGCCTGCCAAGTACCAAGACCGATGCGCACGTTGCCCATCTGCTCCGCATACTTTCCCACGCAATCGTAGAGGTCATCTACGTTGTAACCATTCCTTTTTGCCTTCTCATCATCGAACTCTATGGTGAAGCGCCAAGGTCTCTTTTCCATTTCTGCCATACCTATCGTCCTTTCTGCCAGATGGCTGTTATCATATGTTACCATTATACTATAATGCCGGTATTACGGCAATATGGAAATTGAACACACGTTCTTTTTGGCAAACGCATGTTACAGAACGGTGGAGAGAACGTTTTCCGGCATCTCGCTTTCCGGCTGGTGTTCGGATGCGCTTGCCATGTCATGACTCTCCCCGGCGAGCGATACCTCCTCTTCCAGTTCCGGTGCGTCAATCTCGATGTTCTTTCCAAGCTCCTCCTCGTAGCGCTCCATGATGAAGGTGTCCGCGTGGTCTGCCTTCGATGCGGCTTTGAAGAGGTAGGATGGGTCGTTTTCCAAGGCGCTCATCCAAGATTGCAGATAGGAGACGTGGTTCTCGTAGAACTCGCCCTCCAAATCGGTGCTCTGGATACCGAGGTCTGCGGAAAGGAACAGGCTTCCAAGCTCCGCGACCAGCTCTTCCTCAGCATAGGAGGGGCTTCCGAACCGGGTGTCGAGTTCACGGGCGAGGGCGGATGGGTGTCCGGTGGAGTGGGTCATCTCATGCAGCAGGACGCGGGTGAACGCTTCATCCGAGCGAAAGGTCTCTCGCGGGGCGATGAGGATGCGGTCGGTAGCCGGAGAGTAGGCGGCACTTCCGAGGTAGCCGCTGCTCTCGATGACGGGGCATCTGGAAGACTCCTCAAGGTTCTGTGCGATGGTTGCCGTTCGGTCGTTCAGATGGACGGGAGCGTTCTCCGGCGGGATGCCCTCGATATCCTCCGCATTGAAGACGTTCCAGTAGCCCACGAGCTTCGGGTAGCGTCCGGCAAGCTCCTTCTCGCCGGTATCCTCGTTTTCCTTGTAGAAGGCGAACTGCTTCCATTTCTCGATGAGCGCGGACTTGGCACCCTTTTTCACATGCCAACCGGCATCCTTTATCTGGTTGAAGGTAGCCCACCGGTTGTCCGTGTAGCCGCGCATGAACCCGATGAAGCCAAGATGCACGCGGTTTCCGCCCTGATACACGGTGCCGGAGACGGGGTTGTGCGGTGTTAGGGAGGGCAGGTACGGTTCTGCCCAACGAAGCCCGTCGCGCTTCATGTCCTCGATGATTTTCTCAACGACCGCCTGACGCTGGTTATCAATAATCTCCGTAGGAGTCTGCTTCTGCTTAGATTTCATCATGGTCTCCTTTCCGGGAAAGCTCATTGAAATTATACGATAGCTGCCGCTTTTCCGACATGCTCTAAGAAAACGACCCCACAGAATCGAATCTGCGGGGTCTTGGCGGTAGGTTTGTAGCGTGAGTGCGAACAGATTGAAACCTGTCCTTATTCGGCACCAGAGCCAGTCTGACGGGATTCGGTCGAACCAGTTTCCGTTTGCGTCTGTTTTTGGTCGATACTGGTGGTCACGACCGTCCGCTCATTCTGCTTCCAGAAGTTATAGGAGCAGGAGACGAGGGAGATGACCTGATTCGGTTCGGAATCGGTATCGAGTACCATGGCGGCAGATTCCCGCGAGGAATCGTACCAGTTCCGAAAATCCGAATCACCGGTAAAGACCGTCCGTTTGGTCGGCTCCCATCCCTTCACGATATTCGCGAAGCGCACGGTGTAGCGCATCTTGGTGTTTGGGGTTTGGATGAGTACCGCCTGATGTTCAGAAGCGAAGGATTTATCGCTATACCGTTGGATGTTGCCGAAACAGGTGACCGCGTTCCCGAGGGTCAGGCTGTGTCCGAGGATGACGGCATTCGGACTTTGAAAGCCCTCCTTCTCGCATTCTGCGTCGAGATAGAGCGCACCCAAGGGATTGTAGTTCCGGTAGATATCGTGATGCAGGTAGTAATCCGGGTCAGATGCGTGGGCTTGCAGGACGGGATGGTTGATATCCGTCCCCGGCACGGTTATCCATCCGATAACATCCCCGTTCACGCTCTTCCAGTAATCCCAATCAACAGTAGGGAACTCGGATTCCCGACCACCTGCGCTTTCCGTGGCGGTTTCCTGCGGCGTGCCGTTCGGTGACGGTGAGGGACTTGCATCCCGATAGAAATGAAGCAGCACGCCGAAAAGGATGGCAGCGACGGCCAAGAAGACCGCCGCTGCCGCAAAAGCCGCACGGGATTTCCGGTTATGATTTCCCAATCTGGCCATCTGAGTTACTTGGCGGCATCCGATGTGGCCTGCGGGGCATCCTTCGTCGCTCCGCAGGTGGTGCAGACCAGCTTGTCGATGACCGTCTCATCGTAAGCCGGGGTGTCGGTGACCTGTTTGTCATAGCCCTCGCTCACCATGACCTCATCGGTGATGGGGACGTTGGTAGAGTAGCCGGAGTGACCGGTCTGCTTGATATGGTCATCGGCCTTGCCGTCGATGACCTGCTTGCACTCATTGCAAACGGTATGGTAGGTGGTCAGGTTCTGGTAGACGGGTGCCACGTGCTCCGTGTGCGTCACAGCGTCATGGTGGACGGTCTTGTAGGTGATAGACCAGTCGTGGATGTGAGACTTCTCTTTGCTCTTAGAGCCGTCCTTCGCAGACGCGTCGGAACCGCTTTCCTTGGAATCATTCGCCTGTACGGATTCGGCCTTGGAATCTGCACCGGTTTGGTGGCCGATGCCATAATAGGCACCGCCGCCGATGAGCGCGACGAGGGCAAGGCCGCAGATGGCGGCAATGACCTTCCGGTTATGCGGCTTCTTCTCGCTTTCCGGGTTCGCGTGCATGTTGTTCCCATCCGCAGGTGATTCGGTGGAATCTCCGTCGTTCATCTCGATATCGTTCTCTTTATCGTCCTTCATGGGTGTATCCCCCTTTCAAATTAAAAGGAAGGCAGGGTGCCGAAGAGCTGGCACCCTGCCGGTTTCAGGCGTTACGGGCACTAGGCTTCGGTGTTATCCTCTGCGCTCTCGTCCGCATCGCCCTTGGTGGTCTTGCGGCTCTTGATGCCGTAAGCGGTCGCGCAGCCTGCGGCAATCAGGAGGATGCCGATGGCGATGGCGATGTTCGTCATGTCAACGCCGGTCTTTCCGTAGGTGGAGCCTGCCGGGGTCGAGGTGACGGTCACGGACTGTCC
>OHZS01000568.1_pt1 | contig 13634 bp, 10 predicted proteins | sample 1580521 | NCBI WGS metagenome assembly OHZS01 (sample SAMEA3882503, study PRJEB24775) | human gut metagenome | biome: human-associated habitat; feature: intestine environment; material: feces | place: Netherlands | collected 2009/2010
TGACACCGCCCCAGAGCATTTACCTCAAGGATACCGACGTCGCCGTCAATATCGACTGGTCGGTGAAAAACGCCACTGACGGCGCCTCTCAACCGGCCACACTGACCATTACCCGGGTCACAGAGGACAAAAACACCCAAGAGGTGGCCAGAGAGCGCCTATTCGGTACCTCCGGAAGCTTCTCCCTGCCATTACAGAGTGTGAAAGCCGGCAATCTAAAGGACACCTATCAAGTGGTTTTGAGCGTGGAGAATCCTGGTGAGGAATCTCCAAGCACCGACTCCTTCCCACTGTATGTCTACGATGCCGACGCACTGAAGGTGCTGGACGACAAAGGAAACACGATTTCTAAGCTGAACATGGACAATACCTCGAAGGTCAGCGGCAACCTGCCCACCGATACAGCTAAAATTTTGCAGCTGCGCCAGGAGTTGGGGCTGATCGAGTACATAGGCATCAACTATGACGAGTACGGATGGAACTCCTTTAAAGACGGCATCCGGTGGCTCTCCAGCAACAACAATGCCATTTCCGTCAACTACAAGCAGGGCGGACTGTATGAGGACATCAGAAACTTCTCCTTTGATTCCTACCTTCCCGAAACCAAAATGGCGCTGTCCGGCTTGGCCAACGGCACCGCAACCGTCACGGCTACCCATGCCGCCACGGGCATGCGTGCCGACGTACAGGTGACAGCGAAAACGCTGCAAAATAAGTTCTATCTCTTCCAGCTGACGCCTGCAGCGGAAACTACGCTGCAATACACCGACGGCAAAGGTGTGCCCAAAACGGTCACGACCAACAGTGAAGGCGTGCTGGCGCTTTACGAACCCAACGGAATCGCCAGTGAGGTGTCTCTGCGGTCCGGCTCCGGCGCGGATATTTATCTGGGCACCATCTATAAAGAAAATCTGCGTTCCGGCGAGCGGGATGCCACAAAACTGCAGCTTTATCCCTTGAATACCTTCAGCCTTCGTCGAGTCGCCCGGGCATCTGTGACGCTCATCACGCCTGGCGGTAATCCTCTGGCGAACAAAACGGTGACCGTTCGCGGTGGCGTTTATAAAAACGGAGGCTACTGCGAGACAGCTCTGCTGGGCTCCAGGGCAGGAGCCCTTGTCAGCGGCATCACCGGCGACACCTATACCACGGATGCGGCGGGAAATATAACCGTCTATCTGGATTCCACCCAGTTCTGGTCAGCCGAAAAGGGCGAGAGCACTACCACGGCGCTTTCCGCTCTGGATCAGTTGGAGTACATTCTGGAGATCAGCGCAATTGACGGCGACAAGTACTATCCGCTGCTGCTGACCGTCAACGGCAAGCTGGGCGTGGACGATGTAATGCGCACCGCAGAGGGCGTTGTCTCTCTGGAGCGCGTGCCGGAGGGGGAGGAAAACAAACCCTTCATTGTGGCGCAAAGCGTTGATTACGGTCTTGCCAACGGTCAGAAGGTGGATGTCCGCAACTCGACTGGAAAAATTGGCCCTAACAGCAGCTTTAAAACAGCAACCCTGCACACCACCATGTTCCTCTGGGGCGAGAAGATTGCCAATGCGAAGAATTACAGTCTCAAGCTGGCGGACGAATACGGCGTTCTTCCTGCCGCCCAGAGCAGCAGTACCAAGCAGTATCCCTTCTCATCCATCCCTGTAGCGGAAAACGATCTGACCCTCACCGAGGCCACCATGACCACCTCTGGATGGATCGCCGACGGCAAGGATGTGGGTATGAAAACGCAGCTGAGCCTGAACGGCAGCCTGCTGCAGGAGAAAATAATGCCCTTCCGGGTCGTTGATCTGACCCGAGTTCCCAAGGTGACAGAGGATGACCGCGTCACCGGTATTCTGCTGACGATGAAGGACTCCAGTGGAGTGAATGACGTTGACTTTGGCGGAGTGGGCGATAGTAACATTCTCAAGGTGCTGACTGGACGGCTGGATGATCTGAGCGGTCCGGTGGACACATCCGTGTTCAAAATGATTATCACCCCTAGCGAAGATCCTTCCGTGTTCCGTGCCATGATTTGGGCCGGGTACAATACGCTGGAGATGGAGGACATGGACTATTCTGAGGACGGCGTGGCCTTGGGTGCGAATGTGCTGACGCAGAACCTGGAAGTGGGCGTGCCCGGGACCGGAGATCTGAGCCAGATGGCCAAGGGTACCTATAATCCTAAGGGAGAGTACAAAGCCAACTCCATGGCCGGCAAGGTCACCAACACGGATCTCAACTTGCAGTTGGAGGGCTTTTACGAAGCGGAAATCCGCTATAACGCCGAAAAAAAGGAGTGGGAGGTTTTCACCGTAGGCGGTGGCTTTACCGCCGGCGTTGGCGTGGGCTTCACATTCAGCGTGAACGCCATGGCTGGCCCCGTGCCGTTGACAGCAACCTTTGAGCTGGGTGGTGCCATTCAGCTGGATTTCCGTACCGCAGTGCGCTACGGTCAGCAGGGCGAGGGTACAGAGCTTGCCTGGAGCGATCCCACGGCCACGGCAGTGAATGACTTTTTGACCACGCTGCGTATCAACGCCTATGTCCACGCGTTTGGCGGCATTGGCTTTGACTATTCGGTCGTGGCGCTGAAGATCGGCCTATTCGGCAATTTGGATGTGGACAGTCAGAATAAGTTCCTTTCCCGCACCTATCTTGCCGACGAGACAAAGCGCCAGATCAACGGTCAGGCCCTGGGAATCCAAAGCGAAGTGGGAATCAAATTTGTGGCCAGCTTCCTGTTTATCTCCTACGAGGCGGTGATCGCCTCCGGAACCCTTGGAGGCACCAAGACTTTTAATGACTGGAAAACAATCGACAACTACTGGAATAACGCCACCAGTGGGCTGAGCCTTGCCTCGCTGCGGATGGCGGCGGCCCAGAGCGGAATGCAGGTGGCTTCTGGCAGTGCAACGCTCCAAAGCCGGGACTATCTGGAGCAATATGCCCGTACTTGGGGCCAGCCCCAGCAGCGGATGATGCTGTTCTCTCTGAACTCCACCAGTGGGCTGGAAAACATCCAGACCAATGCCAACCCCACATCCTATCCACAGCTCAGCGATGACGGGAAGGTATTGGCCTACATCAACGACGGCAACAGCAGCAGTATTTACGACAGCCGGGCACATTTCTCCACCCTCAATGGCAGCGGCTATTCTGTCTCCAGCAAAATTGACAATCCTACAGGATTCTCCGGCTACGGCGACACGAGCGTTTCTTTGTCCGGTACTGACAGCTTCGCGGCGGCTGCTTGGGTTCGCATGGGCACCGACCTGCCGGGTAAAAATGCCGGTGATCCCGTGACATTGGAAGAGCAAAACCTGCTGATGAACAGCACGGAGATCGTAGTGTCCGTCTATAACGGCACAACCTGGACTTCCACCCGCCTAACCAACGACGGCACGCCGGATCTGGCACCAGTCACGGCAGTGGGCGGCGACGGCAAGGCCATCGTGTTCTGGCGCAGCGTCTACACCCCAGATCCTGGTACGCAGGGCAGCAACTTGCTGAACTTCACGACCAGAGATTGTATCATGTACAGTTGCTATGACAGCAGTAACGGCGACTGGAGCAATGCCCAAATGCTTTATAACGGTGCTACTGGCAGAGTGAAGGCGTTGCATGCGGCCATGCTGCCCGACGGAACCGCTATGGCGGTTTACTCGCTGGACCGCAGCGGAACCGGAGATACCTCCGCCTACGAGATCGCCTATTGTACCGTGGCTGCTGACGGAACTCCCGGTACAGCCATGCTGGCGACCCGTGACAGCAATCTTGACGAAAACCCTCAGGTCGTTGCAGCCAACTTCGGCAGCGGGGATGACCGATTTGTCATCGGTTGGCACAGTGTCCGAGACGGCAGCAGCGATATCCAGCTGTTGGCTGTGGACGGCAGCGGCACCATGTCCAACAGTTTCCCCGGCTCTCTGTCGACCCTGACCAGCAGCGGCAACGCCGTCGTGGGCGGAGACTTCCGCTTCGCTTCCCTCAGCGGGGATCATCGCAGCTGCAATGATCTTACCATCGTCTGGAATGAGACTGTCAATAACGCCAACGGCGCGGTAGATCACGGCATTTTGAAGGCGGCCAAGCTGCGCTATGCCACAAATACCTATACTCTCTCCGCACCATTGGAACTGGCAGAGCTGCCGGATCGCACGCTGGCTGACCACTTTGATGCCTATGTCAGCGGCAGCAATCAGGCGCAGGCTGTCATTCAGGCCACCTTCTATGACGATGAAAACCCGCAGGTAATCGGCGGCGTGACCGTTCCGGGTGAGAAAACGAACCTCTATACCGCTACCTCTGATTTTGTCACCGATGCGGTGGAAGTGGAACAGATCGGTGTGGATTATGCAACGCTGGCGCTGAACAGCCTGACACCTATTAGCTTTACCATCCGCAACACCGGGCTGAATGATGTGACAAACCTAAAGGTCAGCATTGGCAGCGGGGAAACCGCCACCCTTACGGAAACACTGCTGCCAAATGAAAGCACCACCCTTACCGTCTGGCACCATGTGGGGAACCACGTGACCAACCCGGGCTATACCATCACCGCTACCAGCGGCATCAACGAAAAAGGCACAGTGTATCTGGATTATCCCGACATTGGAATCTCGCAAATGGAAGTGATTGCGGAGAGTGCCGGCAAGCGCACGGTGCGCATGACCCTCTATAATTCCTCTGCCGCCACGCTGGCCGGCGGAAAGAGCCGCGAGGTGAAGCTTGCGTTCTATGCGGATGATCTGCATACCAAACATGCAGAGGTAGCCTGCACCACAAACGGCGTATCGGTTAGCGGTAATGAAATCACCATTTCCGAAGACAGCGCCCTCGCCCGCATCGATCAGGGAACCTTTACACTGGACCTGACCTATGATCTGGGCAAGTATATGAACTCCATTGGCAAAACAGAGATCCCAAATGTGGGTACCTATCTGTACGCTGAGGCGTGGGCGGAAGGTCAGATCGGTGGAACGGGAAGCAATCAGCGCCTGCCGGAGTATGACGGCAGTGACAGCGAGGCCAGCGTCCATATGACCGGCGCACTGGCCCGCACCGGAGAGCGGATGACAGTGGATGTGACACAGGGGAACGACGGCAACGGTCACAGCACCGCCGACATTACCCTGCGTAACAACTCCCTGCAGCCTCAGACTAGCGCAGTGCTGGTGGCCACGCTGCTGGATGCTGCCGGAACCGTTCTGGAAACGAAAAAGACCAGTATTGGCGGTGCCATCTCCGGGGAAACCTTCCAGACGGAAACCGTCACCTTCTCCCAGCTTGGTACCCGCGTAGTGGTGCGAGCCACAGTGCCCGGTAATGACCTTCTGACCTTTGAAGGTCTGGCAGTGGGGCTCGGCGATTTTACCGCCAACGGAACGAACTATACCTATACGCTGCAAAATGATAGCGGAGCAACATCTACGCTAGTCACAGCGGTGTCTGGAAACGGCGAGTCCGTGAGCATCAACGGACAGGATCTGTCCACCGGCGGCAGCGCAACCGTTGCCATCCCCGACAGCGGCAGAACCGACATTGTCGTGAAAATCGGTGCTAAAACCTACACGCTGACGATTCTGCGCGATAGCGGCACAGGCGACGGTGAGCATACTCACAGCTACGGCAGCGAGTGGAAGTACGATCCCGACAACCACTGGCATGAGTGCTCCTGCGGAGATAAGGCCGATAAGGCGGTACACGACTTCAAGTGGGTTGTTGACAAGGAAGCGACCGCAACGCAAAAGGGCTCCAAGCATGAGGAGTGCAAGGTTTGCGGCTACAAGAAGGCGGCAGTTGAGATTCCGGCTACCGGAACACCGACTGAGCCGGGCAAGCCGACAGGTCCGGATTCTCCGCAGACCGGTGACAACAGCAATATGATCCTCTGGATCGCATTGCTGTTTATCAGCGGCGGCGCAGTGATCGGCATCACCGTTTACAGCAAAAGGAAGAAAGAAAACGCTGAATAAATCAGCTGCGAACCTTTGAGCAAAGGGCGGTGACGGACATTGCCGTCATCGCCCTTTCGCTTGGACTGGAGAAGAACCACATGATGCAGGATTATCAATCGAACCGCCCCGTCAGGCAGCAACCGCCGGGACGATTCCCGAACGAGTCAGATCGAACGGTAGAGAGAATCAGAAAAAGGAAGAAAAAACAGACGCAGCGCCGTATGGTGCTTTGCGGTGCGATCGCCGCACTGGCGGTAATCATCGTTGGCATTATACTGCTGGCAAAAGGCTGCTCCGGCGGCACGGACGCACTTGCAGGCACATGGGAGTTCGACGGAACGACCACCTATTCCTTTGACGGCAGCGGAAGCGGCGCAATGGAGCTGCCCTCCATATCCTACGATTTCACCTATACCATCGACGGCAACAAGCTCATGATCGATTACGCCAACGAGTCGGTGCGGGATTCCGAATATGAATTTACCGTTGACGGAAATACCCTTACCTTGATCGGTGGCGAGGGCACGGTCGGCGGGACATACGAGCTGAAAAGAAGCTCAAAGAAATAAGGGCTTCCGCAAAAAACAACAGGAGTGACGCTATGGCAGAATCCAAGAGCAGACTGTTATACATATTGAAATACCTTTGGCAAAACACGGATGCCGAGCATTATGCAACAACGGCGGACATCCTCGCTTTTCTGAAGGGCAACGGCATTTCCTGCGACAGAAAAACAATACCGGGCGATATTGCGAAGCTCTGTGATATTGGCATTGATATTGAAGAAGAAAGAAGCCGTGAGAACCGCTATTCCCTGAGTAGTCATTTATTTACTCTGCCGGAGTTGAAACTGCTGATTGATGCGGTGGAATCGTCCAAATTCATCACGGTAAAGAAAAGCGCGGAGCTGATCGAAAAGCTGTCGCAGATGACCAGCATCCATCAGGCGGCGGAGCTGAAAAGCAATCTGTATGTTTCCGAGAGAGTAAAACCGCTGAACGAGCAGATTTACTATTTGGTAGATAATATCAATACGGCAATCAACCGAGGGAAGCAGATTTCGTTCCGGTACTTTCACTACGACCAACATCGAAAAGAAGTCCCCAATAACGATGGAAAGCGATATTTCTTCTCCCCCTACTGTTTGGTATGGAACGAGGATCATTACTATGCCATCGGTTACAGCGAAAAGCACCGAAAGCTCGGCACCTTCCGGGTGGATCGGATGAAGGAGGTGGAAATCCTTTCCGCCGACGCCGCAGCGAAGCCCGCCGATTTCAACCTGCCGGAATTTACCCGCCGTGTGTTCGATATGTACGACGGTGAAACCAAAAAGGTTACGCTGGTCTGCAAAAACGATCTGATGAATTATATCGTAGACCGCTTCGGTGATGAGGTAGATACCGTTCCGGGTGACTGCGGACACTTTAGGGCTGTGGCGGAGGTTTCCGTCAGTCAGACTTTTTTCGCATGGGTGTTTCAGTTCAACGGAGATATACGGATCACAGCTCCCGAAGAGGTTGTTTTGCAGTATGGGGAAATGCTCAAAAATGCTTTGCAGACATAGGCTGTGCCGCTGTTCGGAAAATGAGATGGGTGCAAAAACGCCCATCTCGTTTTGACTTTGCCGAAACCCCTTGTATTCGTAAAAAGTTCAGGATATAATATGCTTACGGTGTTCGCAAAAGAGCGAACCGCGAAAGGAGCCGCCACATGAACAGAGCAAAGACCTTCGGGGACTTTCTGATCGCAAAGCGTATGGAACGGGAAATGTCCGCACGGCAGCTTGCCATTAAACTGGACTACTCCGCCGTGTATATCTGTGACATTGAAAAGAACCGCAGACCCGTTCCCGATGAGATTCTGGAAAAGCTGCCCTCCCTGCTTCTGCTTTCGGAAGCGGAAACGGAGGAAATGTACGACCTTGCCGCAAGATCGCGGCATACGGTGAGCGCAGACCTGCCCGAATACATCATGGAAAAGGACATCGTTCGTGCTGCGCTCAGAACAGCCAAAAAGCATAATGTAACGGATAAGCAATGGGAAGATTTTATCCGCCGCATTACAAAAGAGTCCGACTAATCTTTCGGACAGAAAGGACGCAGCAGTGGCAACAGTATTCTATCGACCGCAGGCGCTTGAAACGATTGCCCGCCGTACATTAAATGAATATGATCCAATGTATCTGAACGGCAGTCCCCGTGCAGTGCCGATTGAAACAATCATCGAAAAGACTTTCGGATTAAGAATCGAATACCAATATCTAACCAATGATGCCCGTGAACTTGGCAGAATGATTTACGATAGCGGCATCACTACCTACTACGACCGTGACAGAGGCGACTACGCCCTGATGCGCGTGGAGGGCGGCACCATGCTGATCGAAGCGTCGCTTCTTGAAGATGAACGGTGCTACGGCAGACTGCGCTTTACGCTGGCGCACGAGCTGGCACATCACATCATTCATAAACGCATCTTCAGCGGAACAGGCGTTGCCGCCGCTTTGTATAACCACGATGCCAATGAGGACGCCACGGAATGGCAGGCAAATTACCTTGCCAAAGCCATCCTGATGCCAAACGGACAGGTCAAACGCTGCTTTTACGCACTCCGACCCGTGTGCCGGTCAAAGAGCGAGTTTGTCTGCAAAATGGCGGAAATCTTTGAGGTGTCCAAACAGGCAATGGAGATACGCCTGAAGGAGTTTGCCCTGATATGAAAATCCTGCGGGATTTTTTTACCCTTAATATTCGCAAGATTGCGAATATTATACAGAAAGAACGAGGTGACTGAGGATTGAAAAAAGGATGGAAAACCTACCCGATGTTCTGCCCGAACTGCGGAGCAATAAACCACGGACACAAAAGCGAAGATGAGAAGATCCGCTATGAGTGCAGAAAATGCACCGTAAAGTTTGTCCGGGTACCGAAAGGCAGGCGGCACGACACGATTGAGCTGTTCGCCGCACAGGGGCAAGAGGCTCTGATGTAGGAGCGATACAAAACTGAATACGGCGTAACGACGGTAAGGTCGGGCTGAAACAGAGCCGCACTAAATCCTTATCAGGTCACACGCTTTGAATACTTCGGTGTGTTAAGCCAGACTTGCTGACAGCAGACATGAGAGGCCGCCGACAAGACAGATAGCCACAGGCTAATTCTGTCTTGCCGGTGGCTTCTTTTTTCGGCAAGGACAACCGAGCAGGAGCTTCCGGCAGAGAAATCTCTGAAAGGAAGCTCTTTTTATGTTGAAGAACTGGCTCTGCTACATAGCGAAATACCCGTGATCTCCGAATTTTGAGTTCAACCAAAAATTCAAAATTCAAAGGAGATTACGAAAATGACTGACAACACATTAAATCTTGACGCCCTGACAGAAGCATTTAAGGCTGACTGCAAGGTGATCAGGCTGAAATACGAATACCCCGGCTACACGGGTACAGAGAAGTATGCCATTATTTCCGACTTGAGTTACGAGCAGATTGTTGAAAAACACGCTCCTGTCGTAAAGCAATATATTCCTTTCCTGCTGCTCAGCAAGGCTGCGGGCGAGGTCTTTGCAGAGTTTAAGCGCAACGAGGACAAGTTCTTCAAGCGGATGCAGCGGGATGACAGCTATGGATTTGAGGACGGTACAACGGAGCTGTATAACGCCGGAATCTGTGTTCCCGACTTTACCGGGGAACTGTTTGAGGAAGAGAAAGACAGCCGCATAGTTTGGGCGGCGTTTGCCCGTCTTACGCCCACGCAGAAGAAATATGTAAGGCAGCACCTTTTCGGAGGTAAAACCTTCACACGGATAGCCAAGGACGAAGGGAAATCCATCAAGACCGTGCAGGAGGCTTACATAGCTGCGATAAAAAAGATGAAAAAGTTTTTGAAAACACCCTCAAATTTGGACTCCTAATTCAGAGTAAGTGAAGGGGTTGTTTCGGAACGGTCGGAAAACACCTTTCAAAATAAAGAAATGAGAGGTTTTACATTATGGAAAACAAAAACATCAGCAAGGTCAAGCGCGGCGAAATCTATCTCTACGACTTCGGCACAAACGAAGGCTCCATTCAGAACGGGCTGCGTCCCGCCTTGGTCGTTCAGTGCGACGAGGGAAATAAGGCAAGCTGCACTACGGTAATCGCGGCAATGACCACGGTAATCAAGAAGCGGTATCTCCCGTCCCACATCATCTTGGGCGACCGCTTCGGGCTGAAAGAGCCGTCAATGGTGATGCTGGAGCAGCTCCGAACGGTCAACCAAGCCGACCTCTTGGAGTACATCGGCAGGATTGACGACGAGCATTGCATGAAGAAAATCAATATCGGTGTCAAAAAGGCGCTGGGGCTTTGGGTGGATAAGCCCTATCGCAAGCCTGCCGATATGCGCTGCCTGTGCGTGAAATGCTTGGAGAGTTACAAGAACAGCCCGAACTACATCGTAAAGCGGCTTGATCCCTTTGCGAAAGCCAAGGACAAATGCGATAAGTGTCAGAGCTACGGCTATGACTATCTTGTGATTGAAAGAAGCAAGGAGGGGTGATGATGAACAATACTCCGAAAAAGGAAAATGCTGCCATCGAGCTTTTCTCCGGCTTTGGCAACAGCGATTTCAGGATGAAGATCGGCGGTACGGTATACGAAGTGTCCACCCACTTTGATCCCGAAGGCAGCCGATGCGTATTACAGCAGTTCCGTGACCTGATACTCTCAGAGGACTTGCTGGAAAATCGCATAATTGCGGAAAATGCAAAGGCACAATAAAATAATAGCGCCTTTGCAATGCCCGGTTGTCGGAAAGGAGATATGACAATGGCAACAGCAAACTATATCAAAGGGCAAAGCGAAACCAAAATCACGGCGCTCTACTGCCGCCTTTCTCAAGACGATGGGCGGGAAGGCGACAGTAACTCCATATCGAATCAAAAGGAGATTTTACTTGCATACGCACAGCGGAATATTTTTCCGAACCCTCAGTTTTTCACGGATGACGGATTTTCGGGGACGACCTTCGACAGACCGAGTTTCATCCAAATGGAGAACCTGGTGGAACAGGGCTTGGTAGATACCATCATCGTAAAGGATCTCAGTCGTTTTGGCAGGAATTATCTTGATGTGGGCAACTACCTTGAAATCAAATACCCGACCCTCGGCGTCAGGTTCATTGCCATTCAGGAAAATGTAGATACCCTCAAGGAAACAGGCACGGAGATGATGCCGTTCAACAACATATTTAACGAGTGGTATGCTGCTCAAACGAGCAAGAAAATCCGCGCGGTATGGAAGAACAAGGCGGCAAACGGCAAGCGGGTCAGTTCCTCCGTCCCGTTCGGCTATGTCAAGAACCCACAGGATAAGGAGGACTGGCTGGTAGACGAACCGGCAGCGGATATTGTGCGGAAAATCTACGCACTCTGCCTTGACGGGCGAGGTCCGTTGCAGATCGCAAAGCAGCTTGAACAGGAAAAGGTTCTCATCCCCTCCGCCTATTACGCTTCGCTTGGCAGAAAAACAAGAAAGCAGTATACCCACCCATACGCTTGGGATCAGAAAACCGTCGCCGGTATTCTCGCCAATCAGCAGTACACGGGCTGCACCGTGAACTTTATGACCACCACGGTCAGCTACAAGGTTCACAAGACCGTGTATAAGCCAAAGGACGAGTGGCAGATCATCCCGAACACTCAGCCTGCCATCATCGACGAGGACACCTGGAAACGAGTACAGGAGCTTCGTGAGAACCGCATCCGTCCGACAGCAACGGGTAGGACAAGTCTTTTCTCCGGCAAAGTGTTCTGTGCGGACTGCGGCTCAAAGCTCCATTTCTGCGCCGCCAAGAGCCTGAACGCCAATCAGGAGCATTACCGCTGCGCCAACTACAAAAGCGGCAGAGGGAACTGTCAGATACACTATATCCGTAATGTAGTGCTGGAAAAGATCGTACTGGAAGCCATCAACAGCTTGGCAGACTTCGTTAGATGCTATGAGCCGGTGTTCCTGTACCTGATGGCGCAGAAAGACATCGTATCCAAGCGGACGGAAACGAACAGGCTCAAGACTTCCATTGAAAGCGGAAAGCGGCGTATTCAAGACCTTGACAAGCTGATAGAGCGCATCTATGAGGATCAAGTCCTCGGCAACATCTCAGCCGAACGCTATGCAAGAATGTCGGTCAATTACGAAAATGAGCAGAGGGAGCTTGTCAAAAGGGTCGATGAGGACGAGAAAAGGCTTGCCTGCATCGAACAGACAAGCCTTGATCTGAAAACCCTGCTGAGAGTCCTGCGAAGCAGCACGGCGTTTGAGGAACTGACGCCAACGCTTGTCAACTCGCTGATAAGAAGGATCGAGGTTCACAACAACGATAAGTCAGGCGGTCATTGCTATGTGAGGGTGGACATCTACTTCACAGCCATCGGACTGATTGACATTCCCACTGAGGACGAGATCAAAAGTCTGATGGAGAAAATACAGGCAAACCCGCAGGAATACAGGCTTACAGCCTGAAAGAGGAAACGGTGCAACCCCGAAAATGGGGGTTACACCGTATCTCTGAAAAAAACATCCTTACGGGGCTTTGGCTAACACCATCTCCCTCTCCGCTATGTAAAAAATAAGTCGGAGCAAGCATACAAACCTGCTCCGACGTGTCATGCTATACCACTGTAGATTTTTGAACCCCCGGCTCAAAAATGTCATGTGCAAATTGGAATTCTTCGTTCTTTTTTAACTTTTCTCAAACTTTTTTGATGGGTGCTTTCAAGAGTTGCTAATTGGCCGCATGAAAAACCGTTATGCAAAACACTCATTTTTCCTCTGGCATCTCGCTCATATCCGCGGCTGCCCCTTCCAAAAGGTCAGTCACGACCTGATTAAGTTGCGCGGCGTTCTTTGAGGAGATGACCGGCGTATTGGACTGTGACTCAATGTCTTTCCTTGTTCGCCCGGCAACCTGTCCGCCAGCTTTAGCAACTTCCAGATTCTCTTGGAAGGTCGTGGGCTTTCGATCCTTTGAAAACTGTGTGGTGGTGGCTTCCGCCAGCATATTCAGCACCAACTCCAGCGTGGTCATGTTATCACGAAGGTTTTCCTTTTTCAAGCCCTTCAGATTTTTGTACTGCCGGGTGGACATCCCCGACCATGCGCGGGAGATCTCATCGGTGAGGATGGCGTACTCCACGCCCTTCTGAACGCCGCGGGCATCCCATTCATCGGTCAATTCTTTGCGAACTTGGATGGCTTGCAGCCGCTGGTTGATCCACTCGCGGGTATAGCCGACTTTGGTATTGTAGCGCACGCCCTGTTTGATGCTGATGTAGCGTTCCAGCAGTTGAATGACGTTGATTTTGCCAGCCGCATAATCAATGCCATCGTCGAGCTGCTTCTGGATTTCCTTTTCTTTTTCCCGCAGTTCTTTCAGATCGGAGGAATACACTGTCTGCCGTTTGCCGCGAATGTCTGTGTACCGATATTGATAAATCAGGTCTTTTCTCTGGCTCTCTCCGGTGCGGAGAATACGATTTTTATTATCCCGTCTTTTTTCCGACATCGTTATGCTCCTTTCCATAATGGAAAGAGCCTTGATATGCTTATCTCATTATAGCACATTCAAGGCTCAATTTCAATATCAGATTGTGTCTATGGTATCAATCATTTTTTCAAACTGCTTACGCTTAATCTGAATACGGTTTCCG
>OHZS01000577.1_pt1 | contig 13449 bp, 10 predicted proteins | sample 1580521 | NCBI WGS metagenome assembly OHZS01 (sample SAMEA3882503, study PRJEB24775) | human gut metagenome | biome: human-associated habitat; feature: intestine environment; material: feces | place: Netherlands | collected 2009/2010
CCTTCATACGGTTCATGGAATTTTCGCCCAGCTTCCATACCATACCGCTGATATATGGGCGGAGAAGCATACCATTTACTACATTGTAGATCACATGCTCTTCTTCATCCTCATACGGATATACCCACATACCACCCTGCTCCGGAGTTACCGCACTGGCTACATTGGCAGCGATATTGGCATTGTAGAGATAATCTGTCTGATCACTGGTAGACTGCAGGCTTAAGATCTTCAGCATACCATAATCCATACGCTGTCCGCCGGAACCGCAGTTCTCCACAACAAGATCCGGATAATCACGGAAGATCTCCTCATACCACTGATGGAGACATTCATAATGCTCACGGATGGCATCTGCACAGCTGTCACTGTTCAGATCACTTCCATATCCCATGGTTACGTTATAGTCCACTTTAAAGTACTCTACACCGTAATCATTGATCAGCCTGTCTACTACATCACGGCAATATTTCCGTACCTCCGGATTGCGGAAATCTAGCATATAGCGTTTATTGTCAATGTGGCGTTTTCCATGACGGCAGACAAACCAGTCATCCGGAAGCTTGTTTGCCAGCTCGCAGGCAACTCCCATAACCTCGATTTCCAGCCAGAGTCCCATTTTCAGGCCTTTACTGTGTGCATAATCGCAGACTTCTTTCAGACCATTGGGGAATCTTCCGGATGCTTCTTTCCATTCCCCGACACGGTCCCACCAGAATCCGTCGTCATACCAGCCTGCATCCAGGCAGTAATATTCGCATCCGAGCTCTGCTGCCTTGTCAATGATGGAAAGCTCCCGCTCCGTTGTAGGGTCTCCCATCAGGCAATTCATGTAATCATTAAATACCACGTTCAGCTTCTCATCGTCCGTATTCGGTCTGCGTACTTTTCTCCGATATCTGGTCAGTGCCGCTGCTGCCGGATTCAGGCCACCTTTTACAACAGCTGCCCCTGCCGGAACGGTTGTAAAGCTTTCTCCCGGTTTCAGATTCTTATACCAGCCATGCTCCTGCTCTGTGGCGCCGCTTAAGGCAAGATACAGATTTCCGCCCTGTGCAGAGCCATATTCTGCCAGCCACTGTCCGGAGCTTTCAATCTGGAAAATATACGTCTCCCCTGTTTCTCTGTCCTCGGCAATTCCCATGGGAAGATACTCACAGGTAGACCAGGTGCCCTTTCCACTGTAACAATAACGGTTCAGGCCATATCCCTGATGATTGAAGCCATCTACGACCATTCCGTTTAAATTCAGCGTTTCTGCATCGTATTTCTGCCACTGTGCCTCACAGCACCAGCTGTTAAACGGCACATAGATATCTGTTTTTTTATAATAAGGCTTCTCGCCGCCTCTGGAAATTCCCTGATACATAAAAGAAGAAACATAGGTCAGCCCCTGATCCTCGCTTCCCTCGTTGATGATCTCTGTCCAGGTCTGTACTGCCGGCACTCCGTCAAACAGGCGCATATGATATACTGCCTTCAGCTTTTCCGGGGAAATCATTACGATCTCCAGCTCTTTTCCGCCGGCCTGTGCCTTCAGCTCATGGTTCTCATAAACAAAATCCACAGAGGACTGATTGATGTTGTTTTTGTAGGCATGCATGTTTAAGCTTCCTGTGCCGCTTCTGTGAATCTCAACAGCCGGATAACAGATATCCTCCTTCGGCTCCATGACTGCTTTTTTTACTTCCTGTGAAGAAAAATCTGCCAGCTCTACCACGCCGTTTTCCCGGATACGAAACTGGATATCCAGGCCATTCTCATGTAATTCGATCATTTTCATGTTTTCATTTTTATAGCTCATAGAAAATACCCTCCGTTTTTCTGATTCTGATCACAGTATAATATCTGTTTTTTTATAAGGTGACAGGTATCATCCCCTGAATGTAAAAATGCAATATATTGTCGTATTTATTTTTGCGTGATATACTGTTTGCTGACAGTAAAGAGTACAGTCAGTCAGACATGTAGGGCGATTTAATCGAATATCTGCATCTGTCCGACTCGCAATTTACAGCTGAAATATTTACATTCCGCTTCGCAGTATACTCAGGAGGTTTTTTCATGCCAGATATTTTCCAGGACTCTTCCCGATATTTCCATATTTCTGCTTTTTATGCTCTCTCCCTGCCTTATTATCATATGGAGCATCACACACATTCCAGCTATGAGATCATGTACATTACTTCCGGTTCCTGCCGGGTTTTCTGCATGGATGAGGAACAGGACATGGAATTTCTGCTGAAATCCGGGCAGTTTATCTTTATACGCCCGGGTATCCCGCACAGGCTTGAGATCCCGGACGGTTTTCCATGCTCGATCCTGAATCTGGAATTTTCCCTCACCTCCGAAAAAAGCCCGGTTTCTCTGGACCTTCTTCTGAAAAAAGATCCCGGATTTTCCCGGTTCTGGAATTTTACGGAATCCTCCCAGGGCTTTTGCTCCGGCCCGGATTCCCGCAGCTTCGGATACAGCCTGAAGGATCTGCTCACCTTTTTACAACAAAATTCCGGTCAGATACAAAAGGAAGAATTTCTCTTCTTTCTTCTTTTCAACCGTATGCTTACAGAGCTTGCATTCTGCGCCCGCTCCAGCCGGAGCACCCAGAGAATCGTCTATCTGAAAAAAGCGCTCCGCTATATTGACGAGCATTATCTGGAAGACATTGATATTCCTGCCATCTCCGCATATGCAGGGATCAACAAATCCTACCTGCAGGCGCTCTTTACAGAAAAAAACGGCTGCACCATCAATACCTATATCAACCGCAAGCGTATGGAACAGGCCGCCTTTCTTCTGTGCAACAGTACTCTGCACATTACGGATATTGCCTTTTCTTCCGGATACAACAGCCGGCAGCATTTTGCACATACCTTCGAAAAATTTTATCATATGAGCCCCTCCAGGTACCGAAGCCTTCATACCCGGCCTCTCCGTTCGGATACCCAAAAGAAACGCTATCATATGACTGACGGACTGACGTTGGAAAGCGAACCCTTTCCTCAGAAATAAAACTTACTTCATACACCTACATCTTCAGGCTGATACCTGCGATCCACGTCTGAGTAGCCTAAAAAAGCCGGCCAGGTACGAAGCTCTTATCTCTTCGATAACCTGGCCGGCTTTTTATATTTATTGTCAAGCGGATATTCGCAATCCTGCAGGGGACTTACTTGCTTCGGTTAAAAATTTTCTATGGAAGCAGATTCTGCATACTCTTCAGGCTGATCGCCAGTGTGGAGGTATTATGCAGAAGTGCGGATGAAGTCGGCTGCAGGATACCTGCAACGCCACAAGCGATAAGACCTGCGTTAAAGGTAATAATAAAACGGTAATTGCTTCTGATACGCTTCATCAGTGCATTGCTGATCTCTTTCAGAACAACAAGCTCCTGAAGATCATCTGCACCTACAGTAATATCTGCGATCTCCCGGGCAATTTCAGCACCATCACTGATGGCGATACCGACATTGGCTGCGGAAAGTGCCGGAGAATCATTGATTCCGTCACCTACCATGATAACCTTTCTTCCGGCTGCCTTTTCTTTTTCGATGAAGTTGGCCTTATCCTCCGGAAGTACCTCGGAATAATATTCGTCCACTCCCACACGTCTGGCAATGGCTGCTGCTGTACGCTCACTGTCCCCTGTCATCATAACGATCTTGGAAATCCCTGCCCCGCGCAGTGCTTCTACAGCAGCTTTCGCCTCCTCACGAAGGGGATCTTCAATACAGATCACGGCTGCAAGACGTCCGTCAATGGCAAGATACAGATGGGAATACTCTTCCGGAATATTGTCGAATTTCTCCTTGCCATCCTCCGGGATCAGACATTTCTCATCTTCAAATACAAAGTGATAGCTTCCGATCACGGCCTTATGGTCTTCGATCGTAGTGGAAATTCCATGCGCTACTACATATTCAACCTTTGAATGCATCTCATCATGGGCCAGATGCTTCTTCCTGGCAGCACTGACAACAGCCTTGGCCATGGAGTGTGGGAAATGCTCTTCCATACATGCGGCGATACGCAGCATCTCCTCCGGATCATTGTTGTCAAAAGGAACCACATCCACAACGGTTGGCTTCGCCTTTGTCAGAGTTCCTGTCTTATCAAATACGATGGTATCTGCCTCAGCCATTGCTTCCAGATATTTACCGCCCTTAACTGTAGCCTTATGTGTACCGGCCTCACGGATCGCAGACAATACAGAGATCGGCATTGCAAGCTTAAGCGCGCAGGAGAAATCCACCATCAGGATCGCAAGGGCCTTGGTGGCATTTCTGGTAAGGAGATATGTAAGTGCTGTTCCTCCAAGAGTATAGGGAACCAGCTTATCTGCCAGATGCTCTGCCTTTCCCTCCAAAGAAGATTTCAGCTTCTCAGACTCCTCGATCATGGTAACGATCTTGTCATAGCGGCTGGAACCACCTACCGTCTTTACGCGGATGGTGATCTCACCTTCCTCCACAACAGTGCCTGCATAGGCAACGCTACCCTCTTTCTTGCATACAGGTACAGACTCACCGGTAAGAGAAGCCTGGTTGACCATAGCCTCTCCATCTGTAACACTTCCGTCAAAAGGAATTACGGTACCCATACGTACAACAACATCATCTCCCGGCTGGACCTCTCCGGACTCTACCAGGATCTCCTGATCCTCTCTCTTCAGCCATACCCTGCCAACATTCAAGGACATGGTTCTTGCAAGATCACCTACGGATTTCTTATGCGTCCACTCTTCCAGGATCTCTCCGATCCCAAGCAGGAACATGATGGAGCCTGCAGTACCAAAGTCCTGACGTAATACAGACACTCCAATTGCAGTGGCATCCAGGACCGGCACCTCGATCTTACGGTGAAGAAGTGTATCGATTCCCTTCCAGATATATTTCAGGGAAGTAGCTGTTGTATAAATGGCATTCAGCGGATATGGCAGAAAAAGCCTTCTTCCGTAATGGCAGATCACCTTGGAGATCAGCTTCTCCTGATATTCTGCATTCAGTGCTCTCCCTGAGCTCTGCAGCACCTGTGAAGGAACCTCTACATCCTGATAATGAAATTCGCTGATACCACGGATAACCGCAGCTCTGCTACCCCGATAATTTACAACTGCGTCACAGGTTCTCTCGTATACCTTGGCAGAAGCCACTCCATCAAGATTCTCGAGATAATACAACAGCGTATCTGCCTGCCCGTAGCTCATCCTCTTCTGAGCAAGATGGATACGAAGCCGGCCTCTTGTCTCATGTTTGATATAAAATTTCACGGAAAATCGCCTCTTTACTCAGCTGTCTCTTCTGCTGCTTCTTCTGTCTCTTCTGCTGTTTCTTTGAATGCATCCTCATCTGCAGTTTCCTCTGCTTCTGTCTCAACATCCTCTACAGCCTCTTCAGCTGCTGCTCTTTCCTCATTGATCTCCTTAGCTTCAGCATAAATGTCTTCAGCATTCTCCTGAAGATTCGTAGCTGTTTTCATGATGCAGTCCTTAGCTCTTAAAACGGCTGCTGTGCATCCTGTGTAAAGCTTCTTCGCATCCTTGCTTGTGAGGATCTTGATTCCTGCTGTACCGAAAAGAACGCCTGCTGCAAAAAGTCCTGATTTTTTGAATTTAAAGTCTGCCATAATAATTTCCTCCTGATATATGATTTTTATTTTTTTCTGATTCCCGGTGAGGATTTTTCATGTCCGCCCCGATATTTTCATTATTATAAAATGTCTGTAAAAAAAAGTCCAGTGTTTTTTGTGTGAATTCAACACAATTCGTTAAATTTTCAGTTATTTTTGCCTAACAGTTAATTTTTACTAATAGTTTAATCTATCTAATTCTTAGTCTGTACAAACCTCTTCTTTCCTATTATATTGTGCCATAGCTTTTCCATACTCACCCGACCTCATGAACAGGCAACAGCGCCAGGGTACGGATATTCTGTTCACTGATCTCCCCGCAGGCCCGAAGTCCTGCAAGGATCACTTCATTAAGCTTCTGTCCGGACAGATGGCATATCGTATCATCATCCAGTTCTACTGTGCAGACGCCTTTTGTGCTGCATGCCACGCGATACATATTCTTTCGGCTGATAGCACCGATGGATTCCAGCGTATTGACCATACGGTATACTGTAGCTACACCGATCTTCGGATCCAGTGCGGAAGCCCTGTAATAGATTTCCTTACAACAGGAGCACTCTCCCTCCAGGATAATGTCCAGAAGAATCTTTCTCTGTCTGGTAATGCGGAGCCCCTTCTCCTTCAGTTTCTCTATAATAAGATCCCTCTGCATCTCTGTATGTCGGTAGCATCCTGTTTTTTTCTCTTCTGTTTCGGCTTCTGCAATATGCATTCTGATCCCTCCTTTATTGAGAAAACTTTTCTTTTATCTAATAAGTTAGTATACTCCAACTTAGGTTAGTTGTAAATAACTCATTTGAACTTTTTTTTACATATTGAGGATTCTGCCTGAATACCGTATAATGTTTCGTGAACCTGTACATAGGAAACCGTCGTTTTGACAAAATGACGAAAAATCCCCTTTCGTTTTTTCGTCAGAATGACAAGAAACTGCCGGAAACTTTGTACGATTCAGCTCTAGCTCTTTTCCTCCATTTTCGATATACTGTTAACCAGCAAAGGAAATTACGTAAAAACAATATATTAATTTTGGAGGGAAACAACAATGGCAAGTTTATCATTATCTCACATTAGTAAAACTTATCCGAACGGCTTCCAGGCAGTTAAAGATTTCAACCTGGAGATCGAAGATAAAGAATTCATCATTTTCGTAGGACCTTCAGGATATCAGCGGTGGTACACTTAAGATCGGTGACAAAGTCATGAACGATGTTGAGCCTAAGGACCGTGATATCGCAATGGTATTCCAGAACTACGCTCTGTATCCTCATATGACAGTTTATGATAACATGGCATTCGGACTTAAGCTTCGTAAAGTTCCGAAGGACCAGATTGACAAGGCTGTTCGTGAAGCAGCAAGAATCCTTGACCTTGACAAACTTCTTGATCGTAAACCGAAGGCTCTTTCCGGTGGTCAGAGACAGCGAGTTGCTATGGGACGTGCTATCGTTCGTAATCCTAAGGTATTCCTTATGGATGAGCCTCTTTCCAACCTGGATGCTAAACTTCGTGTACAGATGCGTATCGAGATTTCCAAGATCCATCAGAGACTGGGTGCTACAATCATCTATGTAACACATGACCAGACAGAGGCTATGACACTTGGTACCAGAATCGTTGTTATGAAAGACGGTGTTGTTCAGCAGGTTGATACACCACAGAACCTGTATCAGAAACCAGGCAACCTCTTCGTTGCAGGATTCATGGGATCTCCGCAGATGAACTTCCTTGATGCTGTTATCTCCGAGAAAGGCGGCAATGTAGTTGCTACGATCGGTGGTGAGCATGAGGTTATCGTTCCGGCAGCTAAGGCTAAAGTCCTGAAAGACAAAGGCTATGTTGGAAAGAAAGTTGTTCTTGGTATCCGTCCTGAGGATATCCATGATTCTCAGATGTTCCTTGAGACATCCCCAAGCAAACCGATGAACTCCGTAGTTAAAGTTTACGAGCTTCTTGGTGCTGAAGTATTCCTGTACTTCGATGTTGACGGAACTCAGGTTACAGCACGAGTTGATCCTCGTACAACAGCTAAGACCGGTGATCCGATCAGATTTGCATTCGATATGGAGAAAGCTCACTTCTTCGACAAAGAGACAGAGCTTACTATCACAAACTAATTCTCGTCGAATCATAAAAACAGAATGTAACCCCGGGGGATATGATTTCCCGGGGTTTCTTTTTATTTCACTAGTTTTATTTCACATCAGAAAGGACGCTTTTTATGAAAATACAGCAAACAATTCAAAAATGTCTGGATGACTGGAACCGGATCAGCGGTCTTGATTTCTGTATTCTGGATGAAAATGACCAGATATACATTTCCACAGGGGACCGTCGACTTCCTTCTTCTGAAAAGCTTGCTCAGTTCCGGGAGGATCCTGCCTTATGCATCTCCAACCGCAGCTGCAGTCTGTACAAGCTGAACAACATACCTCAGAGCAATATGCTTCTGATCGTATGGGGCTCCGGAGAGCAGGCTTCTACCATCGGAGAGCTTGCTGTCTGCCAGGTAGAAAGTCTCCTCACTGCCTATACGGAAAAAACAGACAAGAACTCCTTTATGCAAAATCTTCTCCTGGACCGTTATTCCCAGGTAGAAGCTTTTAACAAGGCTGCCCGTCTTCATATCACACCTTCCGCCCGCCGTGCGGTATTTCTTGTGGAAACCAAGCAGCACAAGGACGAAAATGCCCTGGCTACCATCCGCAACATCTTTTCTGCCCGTACACGGGATTTTATCACTGCACTGGATGATTCCGGCATCATCGTAGTACGTGAGCTTCAGAGCACCGAAAGCTACGAAGAGCTGGATGGTATCGCCTGCATGCTGGTGGATATGCTCAATACAGAGGCCATGACCTCTGCCTGGGTTTCCTACAGCAATGTTGCAGATGATATCATGGAGCTTTCCGATGCCTACAAGGAAGCCCGCACTGCTCTGGAGGTCGGCAAGATCTTTTATGCTGACAAAAACGTTTTCGGTTACAACCGTCTGGGCATCGGACGTCTGATCTATCAGCTTCCCACTCAGGTCTGCAACATGTTTGTAGGCGAGATCTTCGGAGAAGAATCCCTGGAATCTATTGACGACGAAACCCTCAATATCATCCGGACCTTCTTTGAAAATAACCTGAACCTTTCTGAAACCTCCAGACAGCTCTATGTGCACCGGAATACTCTGGTGTACCGTTTTGAAAAGCTACAGAAGCGGTTTGGCCTGGATATCCGTACCTTTGAGGATGCACTGGCCTTCAAGCTTGCCATGATGGTGTCCGATTACATCACCTATTCCGGAAATCATGGAAAATAGATTCTGCTCGTAAAAATCCATCAAAAATGCAGGAACACAAAAAATCCCCGGAAACAGCAGATAATGTCTGTTTCCGGGGGTTCTTTATTTCAGCAGCATCAGATGCTCCGGTGGAAGATACAGATATTCCGGAAGATCTTTATCCGGATCCTCCGTAAAGCTGTTTTTGGGACGCATCCACCATAATCCGGCAGCATTCTCTTCCGCTTTGTTTCGGATCATATACTGATGTTCAAATGTAGTTTCTATGTATTGGTCTACCCGTACTGCCATACAATTCTCACCCGGCTTTGATTCCGGGCGGATCCAGTGGCCGCGGATCCCTACATGGGTAATATCCTCATCTACATTTTCTTCGGTATGGAGCTTCATTTTCCAGTCCGCCGCATAGATTTCGTGAGGTCCCAGCCTCTCCGCTCTGGAAAAATTCTTACAGCCGGTAAGCTTTGCTGCCTCCAGAAGTCCCGGTCTCTCAAACAGCTGCTTTGTCTCCCCGGTCACAAGGATCCTGCCTTCATGTACAATGGAAAGCTCCCTGCAGAATTTATAGGCCTCATCTCTGCTGTGTGTCACAAGGATCATATCTCCCGGATAGTCCTTGAGGAAATCCTGCATCTCCCGCTGGAGCACATCCTTCAGGTAACCGTCCAGTGCGGAAAACGGCTCATCCAGAAGAATAGCTTCCGGCTCTCCGATCATCATTCTGGCCAGTGCCACTCTCTGCTGCTGTCCGCCGGAAAGCTGTGAGGGCAGGCGCTTCTCCAGCCCCTCCAGATGATATCGCCGGATCAGATCTGCCACTTTTTCTCTGGCGGAGGATTTTTCCCCACGATAACCGCAGCGGATGTTCTGTTCCACTGTCATGGTTGGGAACAGCGCATAATTCTGAAACAGATATCCGATCCGTCGCTTCTGCGGTTTCAAATTGATCCCTTTTTCAGAATCAAACACTGTTTTTCCATTGATAACGATCCTTCCCTTATCCGGTGTTTCGATTCCTGCAATACAGCGTAAGGTCATGCTTTTTCCGCTGCCGGAAGCACCAAGAAGCCCAATGGCTGCCGAACTGCCTTCAAAATCTACCTTCAGGGAAAAATCACGGAAGTTTTTTTCGATATTTACTTTGACTGCCATCAGATCCACCTTCTTGTTTTCATTCCTCTTCCGGATACGATATTGATCAGCGCTACGATCACAAAGGAGATCAGCACGATCACAACGACCCAGAATCCTGCAGTTCCGTAATTTCCGGCTGCTGTCTCTGATGCAATGGCAACAGAAACTGTTCTGGTTTTTCCAAGGATATTTCCGGCAAGCATAGAGGTTGCACCATATTCTCCGATCGCACGTGCAAATGCCAGCACTGTTCCGGATGCGATCCCCGGTCCTGCCGCCGGCATGACTACCCGCCAGAATATCCGGCTGTCGCTCATCCCCAGAGTCTGGCCTGCATGGATAAGATTTATATCCACCTGTTCAAAAGCAGCCCGAGCATTGCGGTACATCAGCGGAAACGCGATAATCGTTGCCGCCAGAATACAGCCAAGCCATGTCTGTACTGCCTTGATACCGAAATTCTCATACAGTGCAGCACCAAACGGACGGCGGAGGCTGAAAATCAGAAGCAGGAAAAAGCCTGCAACAGTCGGCGGCAGAATCATCGGAAGGGTCAGAAAGCCGTCAATCACGGCACGCGCGCCGGGACGCAGCTTCATCACCGCACGTGCGGCAAAAATGCCCAAGAAAAAGGACAGAATCGTCGCCACAATACCGGTCTTGATCGAAATGACAAGCGGGCTCCAGTCCAGTGACTGTAAAAAATCCAGTATTTCCTGCATAACATTTCCTTTCTATCACGGCAACCCTGCATGCCTGCATCACGCATCCTGCCCGGATTTTCTCTGATGCAAAACCACCATCCGCAGAAACGAAATCTTTCTTTTTCGGACGGTGATTTCAAATCCCTGCTGTTTTTTGTGGGATCTTCTTTTTATTCTACCTCTGTATCAAAGTAATAATTCCGGAAGATGGCGGCTGCCTCATCGGAAGTCAGAAACTCTACGAAGTCTTTCGCTGCTGCCTGCTCGGTCTCATCTGCCTCTTTGTTGACAACCTGTGCTGCCGGGTAGATGACATTTCCGGTCAGATCGTACGGAACGACCTGCAGAACCTTCAGGCGGTCTTCCAGACCGTAGGTATCAGAATAGTAAACCGTACCAACCTCGTTGGATCCCTCTGCAACTGCGGAAGTAACGGCTCCTACGTTTGCACATTCATTGATTTCCACGCCGCCGAGCGCTTCGGAAACCTGCTGGGTTGTGATGGCCGATACGTCGTCTGCTTTCTCCAGAATGCCTGCATTGACCAGCGCTTCTCTTGTGTATTTTCCAACCGGAACGGAACCGTCTGCCAGTGCGATGCTGGATGCCTTGTTCAGATCCTCCAGGCCCGTAACTTCTGTATTGCTTCCCTCATAGGTTACAACGCAGACCTGATTGTTTACGATGTTGTGATGGGTTCCCTCAACCAGGAGATTCTCACCCTCAAGCTGATCCATCTGTTTTGCTGCTGCGGAGAAGAATACGTCGCAGGATGCACCCTCTTCGATTTGTGTCATCAGGGTTCCTGAGCTGTCATAGCTTCCAACCAGTTTGACATTCGGCTGGGTCTTATTGTACTCGCTGATCAGCGTCTCCATTACAGAGTTCAGGCTCTTTGCGGCAAATACGGTGACGGTGGTATCGTCAAATACTTCGCCGTCTGCTGTGCTCTTGGCGCTGGATGCGCTCTCTGCTTCCGAAGAAGCGCTGGATGCAGATGTGCTCTCTGCCTTGGAGCTGCTCTTACTGGAAGAATCTGTGGAATTGGAAGATCCGCATGCGGCAAGAGAAAGTGCCATAGCTGCTGTCAGAAGAATGGATACGGTTTTCGTTTTCATGATAATTGACTCCTCATTTTGTATATTTACGTATGAAGCGCCGGATGTGCACCTTTTCGTTTTCCGGTTTTTGCTGACCGGATCTGAATGAGCTGTGCGGCAATGCTGATTGCAATCTCCGCCGGCGTCTCGCTTCCGATCTCGATTCCGATCGGGGCATAGACACTGTCGAGCTGTTCTCCGGTAAAGCCCTGCGCTTCCAGTTTTTCGCGCACATACTTTGTCTTTCTGCGGCTTCCCACCACACCGATGTACGACGCGCCGGTGCGAAGCGCAAACGCCTCGGCATCCGCATCGCACCGGTGGCCGCGTGTCACAATCACGAGATAATCATTTTTCCGGATCGAAAGAATCTCGTCCAGTTTCGTAAAATCCACCAGCATGGTCTGCTCGGCGTCCGGGAACAATGCTTTGTCCACATATTCCTCCCGGTCATCGAGTACGATACAGCAGAAATCCAGATGATGCAGCACCGGAACGAGTTCCTGGGCCAGATGGCCGCCGCCGAACAGATAAACCTTTCCGTCGTAGCAGAATTCCTCGGCGTAATACGTTTTCCCGTCCAGTTCCAGAATCCGGCAGTGGCCCGCTTTTTCCTGTGCCGCCGGAAGCATTTCCCACGCTTCTTTTTCCAGCACGCGGATGCCGGTTCCGTCCAGCGCAAAAAAAATCCAGTAACTGCGGTACTGCTCCTGCGCCGCAAGCGCCTGCGCCAGACTTTCTGCTTCGCCGTGCGCTCCATTCATAAAATAGAAGCACACCTTCACTCTGCCGCCGCAGACCATGCCAAGCCCCTTCCCCTCTCCGGTTCCGAGATCGTATTCTCTGTATTCACTTTTCTTCTCCTGCACCAGCTCCTGCGCATGCAGAACCGCCTGATATTCCAGGTTTCCGCCGCCGATAGTTCCGAAAATCCGTCCTTCCTGGCCGACCAGCATATAGGCGCCCGTCGTGCGCGGAATGGAGCCGTCCCCTTCGGTGATAAAGGCAAGAACCGTGTCCTGTCCCTCTTCCAGCTGTGCAAGCAGTTTCCGGTAAAGTTCGTCCATGTTTCCTCTCCTTGTGTCTGATCTCTGGTCTACTTTTCCGTCACCAGTTCGATGGTGTCACCCTTTTGAATCGTGCCGCCGCGCAGCACCACCGCGAAAACGCCCTCCCGCGGCATGATGCATTCACCCATGCGTTTGAAAATCTCGCAGTGGCTGTGGCACTCCTTTCCGATCTGCGTCATCTCAAGCAGCGCATCCCCGCAGGAAAACCGCGTGCCGACCGGCAGATTCCGGAAATCATATCCTTCCACGATCAGGTTTTCCCCGAAGGCGCCGAGCGGAATATCCGCCCCCTTTGCACGGAAGGCTTCTATTTTTTCATACGACAAAAGGCTCACCTGGCGGTGCCAGTGCCCGGCGTGTGCATCGCCCTCGATGCCCCAGTCTTCCACCAGCTTCGCCGTTTCCACCTCGTGCTTTGCCGTTCCCCGTTTTTCACTGATACAGATTCCTATGATTTTTCCCATTTCTTTTGTTTCCTCTTCTTTTCGAACCGCCGTCATTTCATCCGCCGATGCCGG
>OHZS01000585.1_pt1 | contig 13309 bp, 10 predicted proteins | sample 1580521 | NCBI WGS metagenome assembly OHZS01 (sample SAMEA3882503, study PRJEB24775) | human gut metagenome | biome: human-associated habitat; feature: intestine environment; material: feces | place: Netherlands | collected 2009/2010
GGACTATCTTCTGGAACTGCTTAGGGGCGCTAGAATTTGATGCGGTTGCCCTGCCTAGCCAATGGCGCAAACAGTTTGCCTCCATCTAAATGCGTATTTTTGTAATTTCGCATTAAATAGCATTTAAAAAGTAGTAGTTTTCCTAGGAAAGCTACTACTTTTTTGTGGAAAGGCTACAACCATCATAGAAAAGCTACTATCACTTTCAAAAGGAAAAAACTATTTTTGCACTCGAATCAACAGATAATGAAGAAGGGGGATGGATGAAGAAGGGTGATGGATGAAGAAGGGGAATGGATGAAGAAGGGTGATGGATGAAGAAGGGGAATGGATGAAGAAGGGGAATGGATGAAGAAGGGGAATGGATGAAGAAGAGGGATGGCTTGAGGCGGGAGAGGTGTCTTATTCAACGGGTTGATAATAAGTAAGTTGGGTAGCAGGGGTGCTGCCGCTTAGGATTCGGATCAGGTCGCGGAGGATTAGGTCGGGGCGGACCACGCCGCTTTCCCAGAAGTCGTTGCCGCCTTTGGCGTTTTGGCGGGAATTGTCGTTCCAGACCACTTGGGGCGAGGCTTGACCATCTGTATGGGAGGATTCATCTCCGGACGCGGATCCTCCCACGGACGCGAAATCTCCTGCGGAGACAAATCCATCCACTGAAGCGGAACTACCTGCTGAAGCGGAACCTCCCACGGAAGCGGAACCTTCCACGGAAGCAGAACCTTCTCCGGAAGCAGAACCTTCTCCGGAAGTGGATCCTCCCACGGACGCGGAATCTCCTGCGGAGGCAAATCCATCCACGGAAGCGGAACTACCCACTGAATCGGAACTACCTGCGGAGCCGAAACCATTCGCGGCGGCGTTTTTCTGAATATTCATTAGAAAGTCACCGAAGAGGGGGTTGACGGACAGGAGTTGGTCTAGTGTGCGGCACCATCCGACGTTCAGCCAAAGGGAGGCTTCCTTGGATAATGAATATGCCCGCTCGACGGAGATTTGTCCGGAGATGGAAGTGCCTGGCTCTGAGCCGAGAATCTCTCCACCGGCGTCTCGCACCAGGTGAGAGAGGTAATTCTCCTGGCCGGGAATGAACCACTGATCCTTGTAGGGGATGTTGACCAGAATCTTTCTCGCACATATTCTTTGCTCGGCATCAGCGCTTTGTGGACCCTCGCCCGGAACGGTCATCATGGCTCTGACGGAGTCCCTCAGGGCTTGATAATTCTTTGAGACCACGGCCAGAACCGAGTCGGCCGCGGACATATTTCCTGTCAGCGCTCCGAAAAGGCGGACATAGGAGGCGCGGGCGAGGGGGTGGCTTTCCAGATGCTCGTTGACGGTGAAAGATCTGATTCCCAGGGACTCCAGCTTGGTGAGGAACTGTGATTTGACGGGTGACACTGAATATGTAAGGACTAGTTCCGGCTTCAGGGCCATGATCTTCTCATAGTCGGGGCTTGCATCGTAGCCGATGTCAAGGATTCTGCCCTCGCCGATTCTTGCCCTCACGGTGGAGTCGAAAACATATTCAGCGCCCGAGACTCCGACAATGGCGTCTTCGCCGCCGATGGCGCGGAGGAAGCCGATGTGCGAGGTGCTCATCACGATCAGTCTGCTCAGCGGGCGGCTGATGATCAGCGTGTCGCGGGAACCGTCAAAAGGGGAGAGTGAGATTAGTGAATATCCTCCCTCGGGTAGCGGCCGAACAGCCAGAAACAACGGCTCGCTCTCGTCCGCAGCCGTTGCCACGGCGCTTTTTCTCGCGCATCCGCAGATGCTGACAAGAAGGATCGTGGCCGACAGAATATATTCATAAATCTTCATGGCTCGCAAATATAATTGTTTTTTGCTATCTTCGAGTATTAATTGTCCGGGAATGGGCAGAAATTGCCTTGCGCCGCGTTCCTGGAATCATTCCCCGCCTTTTGTTATGGCGGAAAGGAGAAGGTGGCAAGGCTTGTGATTGAGGGAAAATATACTTTTATTATGGGAAAATATAATTTTGATGAACTGACCCACAGGCGCGGAACCAACTGCGTGAAGTGGGATGCTGAGAGTCCGGTCGGGCCGATTGATGAGGATGTCATCCCTATGTGGGTGGCTGACATGGACTTCAAGGTTGCGCCGGAGATTGTGGAGGCGCTTAGGAACAGGGTCGATCAGGGGATTTTCGGCTACACGCATGTGCCGGATTCCTATTATGAGGCTGCCATCGACTGGTGGGAGCGTCGCAGGGGCTGGCACACCGAAAAGGACTGGTACCTTTACATTCCGGGAGTCGTTCCGGCGATGTCCGTGGTAGTCAAGGCTTTGACGCAGTACGAGATCGTTGGGGGCGAGGTTGTCGAGAAGCCTGATCATGGCCGCGGGCCCCACGGAGAACTGCCGAAGATGATCATCCAGAGTCCCGCCTACAACTGTTTCTTCTCCACTGCGAAGAATACTCTCTGCGAACTGTCCATCAATAAGCTCATCTACGACACCGAAGGCGATCAGGCCACCTGGTACATTGATTTCGAGGATCTTGAGAGGCGCGCCGCCGACCCTATGGCCAAGGTGCTGCTCTTCTGCAACCCTCACAACCCGTGCGGCCGCGTCTGGCCGAGGGAGGATCTGGAGCGGGTGGCCGACATCTGCCGCCGTAACGGCGTGATCGTCATCAGCGACGAGATTCATTGCGAGCTGGAAATGCCTGGCTATCACTTCACTCCGATGGCATCGCTCTCGCAGGCATCGCAGGACAACACCGTCACGATGAACTCACCGAGCAAGTCTTTCAACATCGCCGGCCTCGGAATCTCCAACATCATCACCAACAACCCTGACTGGAAGAGACTGATCGAGCGGGTCATCAACATCAACGAACTCTGTGATGTCAATCCTTTCGGCGTTCTCGCCCTTCAGGCGGCCTACAACGCGGGCGAGCCGTGGCTCAAGGAACTCAATGAATATCTTTACGGGAATTACCATACCTTACTGTCGTTCTTTGAGGAAAACCTTCCGGAGTTCCCGGTCACCAAACTTGAGGGCACCTACCTTGTCTGGGTGGATGTGAGAGCTTTGAATATGTCCGCGAACGACATCGAGAACAGTCTGTTGCTCAATGAGAAGGTCTGGATAAACTCAGGTGTGATGTACGGTCTCGACGGCTTCATGCGCATCAACATTGCCTGCCCTCGTGCCCGTCTCCAGCAAGGCCTTGACCGCATCGCCAAAGGCTTCCGCCGCTTGATGGCATAGTAGGCCCTTGATCTTCCTGATAAAATAACTGGTCGTCGATTTCCCTGAAGGAGTGACTGCACGCTGGACTTCCAGAAGGAAAAACTGGTCGCTGGGCTTGTCGAAGCGATAAATATCAATTTGCCGTCGAAAAATAACCGCTGAAATCAGCCACCGAAAAAAGGCAAAAGTCAAATTTTGCACGTTACCAAAATTTGACTTTTGATTTTTCGGTGGCTATTGTGATTATGTACTTGGCATCTCCTGGCCATCACGACCAGCCCTATATTATTGGTTGCCATTGTTCATTGAGGTGTCGCTACTATACTTTGATGGTTTAGTGAAGTGTCACCACAAACCTTAGCCACCCGCGGCTATAAGCGGGAGGGACCCAGCCGTAGGTTGGGAGGGACGGAGCGCGAAGCGCGGAGGGTTTGTGGTGACACTTCACTGAACCCTGTTCATCACGAAATGTCGTTTAGAATATTATCTGAAAATCAAGGACTTTGTCTTGACCGAAGGTGCCGGTGATGTTGGTGATGGCATTGTTGCGGGTCGTGAGCGGGGTCCGGGCGGACAACTCAACGGCGATGAGGTCGCCGGTGCGGATGTAGAGCAGCTTTGTGGCTTCCACGAGAGTGTCCTCAATCATATCCAAAGAAGGATGGTCGAAAGTGAAAAGCTCAACTTCATTTCTGAAGAGGCTGAATCGGCCATCTTCTTCCAGCCTTTGCGGCGAAAACATCGGCGTAGGCAGAAAGGATGTATGATCCAGACAGATGGCCTGGGCGTAACCTTCAGGGGTGCCGTCAAGCATATTCTCCGGGTATAGGAGGACTCCGAAACCAGCCGAGTCGTAGTATCTTGACGCGAATTTTCTGCCGACGCTTCGTCCCGGCTTCAGTACACGGGCGAAAAGTACCGGTGAGTATGTCAGCTCGTCCACGAACTCAGGAGGGTAGAAATCCTCATTGTCCTTCTCCCATGTCGTGTCCGGCCGCACGACGATCCTGCCGGTCGATGTCTTTACGATTATATTCATGAATCAATCTTATGCGCTTGGTTGTCGGCGAGAAGGGGCGGGTCATTGTCGGGGCTTGCGACAAGCGCCCGGACGCCCTAGAAAAGCCTGCCGCCTCCGAATTTATCCTTAAGACCGGCGATGGCGCTGTCGAACGCCTCACCCTCAAGAGGTTTGCTCATCTCTGCTTCACGAGCCTTCGCGGCCTCTTTCTTTTCCTTTTCGAATTTCTCTTTCAGACGCGCGAACTGCCGCTTGGTGTCCATAGTGAACTCACCGTTCTCTATCCATGCGAAGTAGGCCGGCTCTGTCTCATAGACCTCCCTTGCCGTGTGTCCCTTGTGCTTTCCGAAGCTGATTGTAGGCTCGTCATTTTTGCCGAGTATCAACCGGCCGGCATAGTCAACAGTACGTGGACGTCCGGCTACTCCGGCCAGAAACTCTACATCGTTCTTGAGCACCTGCTCGTGGTACTTTGTCGGTGTCTGGTACATATCGAGTTGCCCTTTCAGCACTTCGTAGGTGGCCAATGTGTCAGCCTCCGCGGAATGGGCGTTCTCGAAATCCTCCCCACCACAGTAGAATCTGTAAGCAGCCTTGAGGTTGCGCGGCTCCATGTAGTGGTAGATTGTCTGCACGTCTATCATCTGCTTGGAGTGTAGGTCAATGTCCGTGGCCTCAAGGGTCGCCTGTGCCTTGGCCTTGTTCTCCGGAGTGTTTCTCGGATCCGCAAGCCTGCGCATACAATAGGCACGCACTCTCTCAAGTTCCTCGGACAGCATGGGCAGGTCGAATTTGGTTGAGTTGTACCCGGCCAAATCGCTGTCCCTCAGCCAATCCACGACCTCTGCCGCAATCTCGATGAACTTCTTCTCGCCGGCGACATCCTCGTCCTTGATCCCGTTCACCTGACTGGCTTCGGGATTGATCGGATGCTGTTTGCGGAGAGTGTAGTCCCAAGGACAGACCCTCCAGGTCTTCACATCATGGTGTCCGTCAGGGAACACCTTGACAAAACTCAGTTCGACAATGCAGTCATTGACAATATTAAGCCCCGTGCTCTCAATGTCAAAGAAAAGCAGAGGCCTTTCAAGAGAAAGTTCCATAGCTTTGATTCTCCGAAGGTTAAACCATGATAGGCATCAGGATTCCGCAGATTTTTCCGCTCTCATCATCCTCTTCTGAAGGAATGATGAGGGCAGCCCTGCGCGCGTCGGCGAACTTCATCACGACTGTCTCGCAGCTCATGTTGGCGAGGATCTCCGTGAGGAATGTTGACTTGAATCCGATGGTCAGCTCGTCACCGCTGTAGTCGCAGTTGATCTTCTCGTAGGCTGCGATGGCGAAACCGAGATCCTGTGCGGTGATCTCCATCTGTCCCGGCTTGAGATCCAGCTTGATGTGGTTGGAAGCCTTGTTGGCGCAGACGGCCACACGCCTTACCGTGTTCAGGAACATCGCCCTGTCGATCTTCAGCACGCTTGGGTTGTTCTGTGGGATGACGTCGCGGTACTTAGGGTACTTGCCGACAATCAGCCTGCACACCATGGTAGTCTTCCCGAAGGTGAAGAGGACGGTGCTGGAATCGAACGCGATCTCAACAGTTCCGTCGTCTTTCCCGAGGATGGACTTCAGGACGGCCGCCGGCTTCTTGTGAAGAATGAACGAGCATTTCTCCGGGGTCTTCACTTCCTTGGCCGTGTAGCAGATGAGCTTGTGCGAGTCTGAGGCCACGAGAGTGGTGGATTCCGGTCCGAAATCAAAGAATATTCCGTTCATCGCCGGCCTTATCTCGTCATCTGCCGTGGCGTAGATCGTGCTGTTTATGCCTTCTATCAGGCTTTCGGCCGGGAATTCAAGTTTCTCCGCGTCGTCGCTCGTCCCCTTGATCTCAGGATAGTCCTCGGCAGGAAAGAAAGGCAGCACGGAGTTGCCGCTGGCCCACTTGCACTCGATTGAGCTGTCGCTGGCGGTGCAGATCGCTACAGGCTGGTCAGGAAGTTCCTTGAGAAGGTCGATGATGTGCCTTGCGGGAACGGCGATCCTGCCTTCCTCTTCGGTGGTGTCCACTTCGATTTCAGTCCTGAGGGTGAGCTCCGAATCCGATGCGGTGACCTCAAGGATGTTGCCTTTGAGGTCAAACAGGAAGTTTTCCAGAATCGGAAGGGCGGACTTGGCCGGGATGGCCTTGGAGATGTCCATCAGTCCTTTCAGAAGCTCGGAGCTTGATACGTTGAGTTTCATATTCGTGTGTTTTTTTAATTCATTGTTTTCCGGCCGCCGGAGGGTGGCCTCTGTAAAAGGCAAATATACGAATATTCCCTTAATATTATGGCATCATATTTGATTTTTTGCCTAAGGCTTCGGAAACACCATCCGAAGAGGTTTGGACATGAATATTTGTAAAATTCAATTAATATGTCAGAAATGAAAAAAGGTTTGTTAACAGTGGTGCTGTCAGTATTGTTCAGCGTGCTGGCGGCATACGGTGTCGTCAAGGCGGCCACCGTGAATGATGGAGACAATGTGACAAGTACAGAGAACGGAACGGTCACAAAGACTGTCAATCTGGCACAGTCGGACTATCCGGATCTGACTTACGCCGCGGAGGCTGCGGTTGATGCTGTTGTTTATGTGGAGGTGACGGTGACTCAGCAATATCAGATGACGGATCCGTTCTTCCGTTTCTTCTTTGGGGATGAAGGCCCTCAGACCAGGGAGCAGCAGGGTAGCGGCTCTGGCGTGATCATCCGTCCTGACGGCTATATCGTGACCAACAACCATGTGGTCGCCAATGCGACGAAGGTTCAGGTCACCCTGAACAACAACAAAGTCTATGACGCAAAGGTCATCGGTACTGATCCGGCCACGGATGTCGCATTGATAAAGATTGAAGCTCAGGGACTTCCTACGCTTCCGTTCGGAGATTCCGATCAGTTGAGGCTCGGTGAGTGGGTTCTGGCCGTGGGCAGTCCTCTTGGCTACCAGCTCAGGTCAACCATCACGGCCGGCATTGTCAGCGCCAAGGGACGTTCGATGGCGCACGATCCTCGTGAGAGAAACAATGGCGGAATCCAGATCGAGTCGTTCATACAGACCGACGCGGCTGTCAACCCTGGCAACTCCGGTGGCGCCCTTGTCAACAAGACCGGTGAGCTTGTCGGCATCAACACTGCTATTGTTTCACAGACGGGAGCATATTCGGGATATTCATTCGCTGTGCCGGTGAATATTGTGAAGAAGGTTGTAGAAGACTTGATTGACTTTGGGTCAGTGAAGAGAGCCGTTCTTGGAATCGCTATGTCTGATCTCAGCGAAGGTCTTGCCAAGAATCTGAAATATGATTCTGTCGATGATATGTTGAAAAAATTGAAACTTTCTTCTCCGGAAGGCGTATATATCAGAGAGGTTGCGAAAGGCAGCTCCGCTGACAAGGCCGGAATGAAGGAAGGTGATGTGATTGTGGCCATTGACGGGACCGATGTGAAGAGTGGCTCCGCAGTTCAGGTCAAGGTCAATACCTTCCATCCTGGTGACAAGGCTAAGGTCAAGATCATCCGTGACGGCAAGGAAAAGGAACTTGAGGTCACATTCCAGGGCAGCAGCATCGAGAACGGTACTGTGGTCGGTGACGGAGAGATCGCTTTCTTCGGTACGACTCTGAAGGAGGCTTCCAAGGAGACTCTTGCGAAGTTCGGTCTGAAGAAAGGTGTCGAGGTCACATCTGTCGGAAGCGGCAAGATGCTTGAGGCTGGCGCTTCAGAAGGAATGATCATCACCTATGTCAACGATCAGCCGGTCGGCACACCTCAGGATGTTTTGAACATCGCCAAGTCCGCAAAGAGGGCGGTTTACATCGAAGGCTTCACAGCCAACGGTAGAAAAGCCTTCTTCGGATTCAGCAAGGAATAGTTGATGAAGGTTATCGGATAGTGTTTCCCTGACGGAAAAGGATCCAAGCCTTCCGTCAGGGAAATTTGTGTATTACAAGAATATATGAGGCAATTAAAGATTACGAAGTCAATCACCAACCGCGAGAGCGCGTCACTGGACAAGTACCTTCAGGAGATCGGCCGCGAGGAGTTGGTGTCTCCGGAGGAGGAGGTCGAGCTTTCACAGCGGATCCGCAAGGGGGATCAGAAGGCTCTGGAGAAACTTACAAGGGCCAACCTTAGATTTGTGGTTTCTGTTGCGAAACAGTACCAGAATCAAGGTCTTAGTCTTCCGGATTTGATCAATGAAGGCAATCTCGGCCTGATCAAGGCCGCCGAGAAGTTCGATGAGACCAGAGGTTTCAAGTTCATTTCATACGCCGTGTGGTGGATCCGCCAGTCAATCCTTCAGGCTCTTGCCGAGCAGTCCAGGATTGTCAGGCTTCCGCTCAACCAGGTCGGTTCCCTGAACAAGATCAACAAGGCTCTTTCACAGTTCGAGCAAAAGAACGAGAGAAGCCCTTCCAATGAGGAACTCTCCGAGATGATAGACATCCCGCAGGACAAGATCTCCGATACCCTCAGGGTGTCCGGAAGGCATGTGTCTGTGGATGCCCCGTTCGTAGAGGGCGAGGACAACAGCCTTCTGGATGTGATTCCTAACGACGACTCGCCGATGGCCGACAGAGGCCTTGTGAACGAGTCCCTCAGCACCGAGATCGAAAGGTCTCTCCAGATCCTGACGACCCGTGAGCGCGAGATCATCAAGTCGTTCTTCGGCATCGGCTGTCAGGAGATGACCCTTGAGGAGATCGGCGAGAGGCTTGACCTTACAAGAGAGAGAGTCCGCCAGATCAAGGAGAAGGCGATCCGCAAGCTAAAGAAACCATCCGCAAGCAAACTTCTTAAAACCTATCTCGGTTAATGACCCCGGAACTTTTTATCGCCTCTAAGGCTTCAGAAGCCATCAAGGCACTCTATAACGCCGACATCGAACCGTCGGCGCTTCAGGTCTCCGTCACAAGGAAGGAATTCACCGGAGACTTCACGCTCGTCGTCTTCCCGCTCCTGCGTCTGTCGCACTCCACTCCGGAGAACACGGGCAACGCCATCGGAGAATGGCTGAAGGCGAACGTACCGGAAATCTCTGAATATAACTGCGTGAAAGGTTTCCTTAACCTTCTGTTCTCCAATCTCTTCTGGAACGAACTTTTCGGAGAGATCGTTGCGGACAAGGACTTCGGTGACCTGCCGACGACCGGCAAGAACATCATGGTCGAGTTCTCGTCGCCGAACACCAACAAGCCTCTGCACCTCGGCCACATCAGGAACAACCTTCTGGGTGACTCGGTGTCAAGGCTTCTGAAGGCCAGCGGCAACAACGTGATCAAGACCACCCTTGTCAACGACAGGGGAGTGCACATCTGCAAGTCCATGCTTGCATGGCTGAAGGTCGGCAACGGCGCGACTCCGGAGTCCACGGGGATCAAGGGCGACCATCTTGTCGGGGATATGTACGTGGCTTTCAACGACATCTACAAGAAGGAAGTCGAGGAGTTGATTGCCGGGGGAATGGACGAGGAGACCGCCAAGAAGGAAGCCCCTTGCCTCAAGGAAGCCCATGAGATGCTCCAAAAATGGGAGGCCGGCGACAAGGAGGTCCGCGACCTTTGGGCCAGGATGAACGGCTGGGTGCTTAAGGGCTTCGACGAGTCCTACAAGGCTCTCGGAATCACTTTCGACAAGGTTTACTACGAGTCCCAGACCTATCTTCTTGGTAAGGAGTTGGTTCAGAAGGGACTGGATATGGGCGTGTTCGTGAAGGATCCGGACGGCTCCGTCTGGTGCGACCTCACGGCCGACGGACTTGACAGGAAACTGCTCATCCGTTCTGACGGAACGTCGGTTTACATCACCCAGGATCTGGGAACGGCCGAAAGGCGTTTCGCTGAATATCACCTTGACTCGCACGTCTATGTGGTCGGCAACGAGCAGAACTACCACTTCCAGGTGTTGAAACTGATCCTCAAGAAGTTGGGATTCGAATGGTCCGACAACATATTCCATCTTTCCTACGGAATGGTCGAGCTGCCGGAGGGCAAGATGAAGTCCCGCGAGGGAACAGTTGTGGATGCCGATGACCTTATCCAGAAGATGTACGAGGAGGCCCGCGCGACCTCTGACGAGTCCGGAAAGCTGGCCGACATGAGTGAGGAGGACAAGGCGAAGCTCTATCACATGATAGGTCTCGGTGCCCTTAAGTACTTCATCATCAAGGTGGATCCGAAGAAAACGATGCTCTTCAACCCGAAGGAGTCCATCGACTTCAACGGCAACACCGGCCCGTTCATCCAATATACACACGCGCGAATCCGCTCCATCCTGCGCAAGGCCGCGGAGAAGGGCATTGAATATGCCGCCTCTCCTCTGCCAAAGGTCGAGCTCAGTGCCAAGGAGATCAGACTCATAAAGTTGCTGAACACCTTCCCGGCCAAGATCGCCGAAGGCGCGCAGGCATATTCACCGGCCGTCATCGCCAACTATGCCTACGACCTCGCCAAGGAGTTCAACCAGTACTATCACGACACTCCGATCCTGAAGGAGGAGAACGAGGATGTGCTCAAGATGCGTCTGGTGCTGATCGACACGCTTTCCGCCGTCCTACGCAAGGCGATGGGCATCCTTGGAATCGAACTTCCTGAGAGAATGTAGGAATATTTCCGATGTCCGAAACGGATTATATGTTCCCGACCTCCAAAAAGGAGGTTGAAGCCTTAGGGTGGGACTACATCGACATCATCCTTTTCACGGGTGATGCCTTTGTGGACCACCCTTCTTTCGGCACGGCCTGCATCGCCCGCTGGCTCCAGCATTTCGGCTACAGGGTGGCCGTCGTGCCGCAACCCAACTGGAGGGATGACCTAAGGGATTTCAAGAAGCTGGGCGCTCCGAGGCTTTATTTCGGAGTGAACGCCGGGGCGATGGATTCGATGGTGAACCACTACACCGCCGGCAAGCGTCTCCGCCACGACGACGCCTACACGCCGGAAGGCAAGGCCGGACAGAGGCCGGATTATGCGGTCAGCGTCTACACGAACATATTAAAGGATCTTTATCCCGATGTGCCGGTCGTCATCGGCGGTGTCGAGGCTTCGCTGCGCCGTCTTACTCACTATGACTACTGGAAGGATGAGCTCGTTCCATCTATTCTCAAATGGTGCAAGGCTGACTATCTCTGTTACGGGATGGGGGAGAAGCCGATGATCGAGCTGACGAGAGCCATAGAGGCACAGAGGAATATTCATGAGATCCATAAGATCCCGCAGATCGCCTTTCTGATGAGCGGGAAATGGAAGGTCAAGGAACCGTTGGTGCTCCATTCGTTCGAGGAGTGCAAACGGGACAAAAAAGCGTTCGCCGAGAACTTTCATCTGATTGAGACTCATGCTAATATGATGCATCCTGCGACGATCATCGAACCTGTCGGAAACGGCTACGTGCAGATCAATCCGCCATATTCACCGTCCACGACCGAGGAGATGGATTCGTTCTGGGACCTGCCTTTCACCAAGTTGCCGCATCCGCGCTACAAGGGGAAGAGGATTCCGGCCTATGACATGATCAAGGATTCCATCATCACTCACCGAGGGTGCTTCGGAGGATGTAATTTCTGCACCATCGCCGCGCATCAGGGCAAGTTCATACAGTCCCGTTCGCAGGCTTCGATTCTGGCAGAGGTTAAGAAATTGGCCAGGATGCCGGGCTTTGCCGGGAATATCTCCGACCTTGGCGCCCCGACCGCCAACATGTACGGAATGAGGGGAAAAAATCCGGATCTCTGCGACAAATGCCGAAGGAAATCGTGCCTCTTTCCAGCTCCCTGTCCGAACATGAACCGGTCTCACAAACAAATACTTGAGCTTTATCGCAAGGTGGATGCTGTGCCGGGTATCCGTCATTCCTACATCGGAAGCGGCATCCGCTACGACCTCTTCCTCGATGAGAAGGGTTTTGTGGACGAGACATCCAAGCCTTATCTCAAGACTTTGATTCTTGACCACACATCCGGGCGTATGAAAGTCGCTCCGGAACACACGGAGGACAAGGTTCTTCAGTACATCGCCAAGCCTTCGTTCAAACTGTTCGAGAGACTCCGCTATGAGTTTGACAAAATCTGCGCGCAGAATGGCCGCCGCACCGGCATCGTTCCGTACTTCATCTCCTCCCACCCGGGCTGCACGATGAAGGACATGGAGAATCTGTCGAAGAATCCGGCTTTGAAAGGAATATACATGGATCAGGTGCAGGATTTCACCCCTACTCCGATGACCACATCTTCTGTCATGTACTACACCGGAATCGATCCCCGAAACATGAGACCGGTGTTCGTAGAGCGCGATCCGGAGAAGAAGAAGAGGCAGAAATCATTTTTTTTCAGAAAATAGTTTGCCGATTGCTTCTCAATTCGGAAAAATGTCTTAATATTGCACCCGAAAACGATGCGGTCGCTTAATTTCCGGTGTTTTGCGGGAAGGCTGGCCGGATGGATGGGCAGTCATCAGTGGTTTTGATTGTTTTCGTGATGTGTGAGTAATTGCCTGCTCACGTAATTGATAAGAACTTTTTTATTTGGTTTATAAATGAGTATGGCTCCAGATCAGAAGAAAAGACACGTGGTAAGCTACGAGAACATGTCCGAAGCGCTTGCCGCCGCGTTCAATGAAAAATATCCAAGAGGGTTCAGTGACTATCTTCCTGACTTAATAAAGTATCCGAAACCAGACGGCACGTCGTTCTATGCCGTGACCGTGGAGACTGATGACTCCATCAATTTGGTGAAGATCAAAGTCAAGACAGACGACGCAGAGGCTCTTGAGCGCTGGATTGAGGGAGAGGAGGATGCCGAGAATGAGGATGTGGCCGGATCTTCAGCTGACGCTCCTGCCGAGACAGCTCTTCCGGACGACAACATCTCCCAGTACGGTGGCGACGACGACTCCACCGAGTAACCCGATAACCCTTCCCCAGATTAACCCCTATCCCCCATAATGGCCTGAGTCCCTTCGGATTTCAGGCCATATTTTTTTCCACCATCCCACCATCCCACCATCCCACCATCCCACCATCCCACCATCCC
>OHZS01000588.1_pt1 | contig 13287 bp, 10 predicted proteins | sample 1580521 | NCBI WGS metagenome assembly OHZS01 (sample SAMEA3882503, study PRJEB24775) | human gut metagenome | biome: human-associated habitat; feature: intestine environment; material: feces | place: Netherlands | collected 2009/2010
CAGCCATTGTTTCGTTTTCCGGAAAAGGCTCAGTCGATGACCTTTGCCTTCTGCAAAGCCACCAAAATCAGCGGGATGAGCACCAGCTGTGCCGCGATGCCCGGCACGGCGGTGAGCAAGGCACCGGACAGAAACGCGCTGAACGGGAAGCTGCTGCCGGTCAGGCCTGCCAGCACGAAGCGCACAGCACCCCACACCAGACGCCCCGCCACCATGGCGGTGACGAGAGCGGCATACATCATGGGCAGGGTGTGCTTCACTCTGCGCCAGACAAGGCCGGACACAAGGCCGTAGGCGGCCAGCTCAAAGGCCATGGAGACGGCGATGGGAAACATCGGCGGCATGCCGAACAGCACCGAGCGCAGCAGCGGAGCCACAAAGCCCACGGCCAGCCCCCAGGGGCCGCCCAGCACAAAGCCGCACAGCAGAATGGGAAAATGCATGGGGCACAGCATGTTGCCCACCTGCGGCACATGGCCGGTGACCATGGGCAGCAGGAAGGCCAGCGCAAGGAACAATGCCGCCAGCACGATGCGGCGGGCGGGCGAAACAGTCTTGGTGTTCATGAAAATGTCCTCCTTTGCACAAAAAAGGGGCCTGCTCCCGGCCTTCCGACCGGAAACAGACCCCTTCGTGGCGTCTTTTGAAAAAATACTCTGGACAAAAATATCCTCCGCATGGAGAAAACGGGCTTCTGCCCGCACACCCGGCTCCGTGCCGGATTTTGACAAAATTATAGCAAATGCCCCGGCGGCTGTCAAGATGCGGCAAACGACCCGCAAATTGACCAAAAAGCGGAACTTTTCGGGAAGGATTTCCCCGTGTATGTACATTTTGCATGAAGGAACTTGACCTTTTTGCATAGAATAGCTAATATAAACTTGAAAAAGAGTGCGCTGCTGGGACACACCTGCCCGGCAGGGCGTAAAACGGCTTTTTTGGAACGCTTGCAAATCTGAGGTTCATACGGGAGGACCATCATGACAAATGCAGAAAAACTTACCCTGGCAAAGCACGCCTGTCACATCCGCATGGGCGTGATCGAGGGCACTCACAGCGCCAAGTGCGGCCATCCGGGCGGCAGCCTGGATATTGCCGAGGTGCTGGCGTACCTCTATTTCGTAGAGATGAAGGTGGATCCGAAGGATCCCAAGAACCCTGACCGTGACCGTCTGGTGCTCTCCAAGGGCCATGCGGCCCCGGCTTATTACAGCATTTTGGCCCATAAGGGCTATTTCCCCCTGGCCTTGCTCGATACGCTGCGGACGGTTGGCAGTGCCCTCCAGGGCCATCCCAATTTGGAAAAACTGCCCTGTCTCGACTGCGCTGTCGGCTCTTTAGGCCAAGGCCTGTCCATTGCCAACGGCATTGCCCTGGCCTTGAAACTGCGCCATGAAACACCGGAAGTCTTCTGTCTCATCGGCGATGGGGAACAGCAGGAAGGCCAGATTTGGGAAGCTGCCGCTTTTGCCTCACAGCACCATTTGGACAATGTTTGTCTGATTGTCGATTGCAACGGTCTGCAGCTCGTCGATTCCCTGGTGTCGATCAAGAATATGGAACCGATGGATGCCAAATGGGAAAGTTTCGGCTGGCATGTCCTCCGCGTGGATGGCCACGATACAGATGCCCTGTACGACGCTTATGACGCTGCCAAGGCCTATCGCGGCAAGCCGACGGTCATCCTGGCCCATACGGTCAAGGGGAAGGGTGTATCATATATGGAAAATCAAGCGAAATGGCACGGTGCGGCGCCGGATGAAGCCCAGTACCGCCTGGCCATGGATGAACTGACAACGGAGGTGCCGTAATGGAACGAGTACCGATGCGCGACGGCTATGGGAAGGCCCTGCTGGAACTATGCCGCCTTCACGACGATGTCCTCGTCCTCGATGCGGACGTCGCCAAATCGACGCGGACCGAATGGATCCGCCAGGAGTATCCTGAAAAATATATCAATGTCGGCATATCGGAACAAGACCTGGTCGGTACGGCAGCCGGCCTGTCGCTGACGGGTTTCGTCCCCTTCATTTCGACATACGGCGTCTTTTTGACAGGCCGGGCGTGGGGACAGATACGCAATACGGTCTGTTATAATAATCTCAACGTCAAGCTCGGCGGCGCCCATGCCGGCATTTCCGTCGGCCCTGACGGCGCTACCCATCAGGCTCTGGAGGACATCGCCCTCATGCGGGTCATTCCCCATATGATGGTCATTACGCCTTGTGACTGGTGGGAAACGTATAAGGCGACGATGGCCGTCTATGATATCAAAGGGCCGTCGTATGTCCGCTTTGGCCGCAATCCGGCGCCCGTCGTCACCGATAAGGATACGCCCTTTGACCTCTATAAGGCGGCCATCTTCCGGGATGGGAGCGATGTGACCCTCTTCGCCAACGGCCTCATGGTCCATGAAGCCCTGACGGCGGCGGATGAACTGGCCCGGGAAGGTATTTCGGCCCGCGTCGTCAACATCCACACGGTCAAACCGCTGGACCTGGATACGGTCTGTACCTGTGCGGCTGAAACGGGGGCCGTCGTCGTCTGTGAAGAACATCAAATCATGGGCGGCCTGGGCGGGGCCATCTGCGAAGCCCTGGCCCAGCACTGCTGTGTCCCAGTAGAACTCGTCGGCATCCAGGACCGCTTCGGCGAATCGGGGAAACCGGATGACCTCCTGAAAGCCTATAATCTCTCGGCCAGCGATGTCATCCAGGCCGTCCATAACGTGTTGAAGAGGAAGTAAAATGGATCGTGGCTCGTTGTTCGTGGTTCGTGACTCGCAGCCTCCCATTGAGAGGGGAGGTGGCCTGAAAGGCCGGAGAGGTTAAATTTAACACCATCCGCTAACAATGGGACCAGAAAGGGCCGCCCTTTGGGACGGCCCCTACGATGAAATAGGCTGTCGTACGTGCGACAGCCTATTTTGTCATGCCAAGTCCGTATAGAATTTTGCGATGTATGCAAAATCGGTAATTCGTTGTTCCTTTATCGTTAACTGATGTATAATAGGAATAACTACTTTTTGGAGGCGAGTTATCTTGTATACGAAAGCGTTATTGACCGACCTGTACCAGTTGACCATGATGCAGGGCTTATTTTTTGAAGGCAAGCATGAACAGCAATGCGTGTTTGACCGCTATTACCGGACCAATCCCTTCCAGGGGGGCTATACGGTCGTGGCCGGGCTGGAACATCTCATCGATTATGTACACAATATACATTTCAGTGACGACGACCTGGCCTATCTGAAGAGCACCGGTTTCTTCCAGGACGAATTCCTTGATTACCTGAAAGACCTGCGCTTTACGGGCGACATCTATGCCATGCCCGAAGGGACCGTCGCCTTTCCTCAGGAAGTGCTCCTGCGCGTCCAGACCAAGAAGGACGAAGCCTTACTGTTAGAAACGTGCATGTCCATGATCATGAACCATGAAAGCCTCATTGCCACCAAGGCTCGCCGCGTCCGGACGGTGGCTGGTAAGGACAACCTCATGGAATTCGGCCTGCGCCGGGCCCAGGGGAAATCGGCCGGTGTCTACGGCGCCCGTTCGGCCATGATCGGCGGTTTTAACGGGACCAGCAACGTCCTGGCTGGCGCCAAATTCGGCATGCCCGTCTTAGGGACCATGGCTCACAGCTGGGTCATGAGCTTCTCGTCGGAACTGGAAGCTTTCCGCGCCTATGCCCGCCAGTACCCGAACAACCTCATCCTCCTGGCCGATACATATAATACGCTGAAACAGGGCGTCCCCGATGCCATTACGATCTTCAAGGAAATGAAGGCTGCCGGCACCCTGCCCAAGGCTTATGGTATCCGCCTGGATAGCGGCGACCTGGCTTATTTATCGAAAGAAGCCCATAAGATGTTTGCCGATGCAGGCTTCCCGGATGCCATCATTGCGGCCTCGAATGACCTCGATGAAAACCTCATTTCCGAATTGAAAGCCCAGGGCTGCGCCATCAACTCCTGGGGCGTCGGCACGAACTTGATTACGGCCAAGGACAGTCCGTCCCTGGGCGGCGTCTTCAAACTCGTCGGCCAGTATGACGATGGCAAATTCGTGCCGAAGATCAAGATGAGCGACAATGCCGAAAAGATTTCCAATCCGGGCCTGAAGAACGTCCTGCGCATTTACGATAAAGATACGGGGAAAATGAAAGCTGACATCATCATCCTCGAAGGCGAAAGCATCGACGAATCGAAAGACCTGCTCCTCCAGAGCGATAAGGCACCGTGGCGCTCGCGGACGATTCCTGGCGGGACTTACCGTGTCCAGAAGATGCTCGTCCCCATTTTCCAGAAAGGCGAACTGGTCTATCAGAAACCGGACCTCAAAACCATCATGGCCTATGCAGACCAGCAGATCCAGACTTTGTGGCCCGAATACCTGCGCCTGGTCAACCCGGAAGAAATGTGGGTCCAGCGCAGCAGCAAGCTGTCGGCTTTGCGCGATAAAGTCTTGAAAGAAGAATCGGCTCATTTCTTTTAGGGAGATGATTCCATGAAGGGAGCTATCATCGGCGATATTGCCGGCTCCATCTATGAATTCGATGAAACCGCGGAATCTCTTGATTTTCCTTTATTTGTTAAAAACAGCCGTTTTACCGATGATACGGTGACGACTGTAGCCGTAGCGGCAGCCCTGATGGAGGGGAAGGCATCCTGCTGCGGCTATATCGAACCCTTGCGGCGCCAGCTCCGCTACTGGTGCCGGAAATATCCCGCCGCCGGTTTTGGCGGCCTGTTCCGCCGCTGGTTCCTGGCCGACGAGGCACCGGCTTACGGCAGCTATGGCAATGGGGCGGCTATGCGCGTCAGCCCGGCCGGCTGGATTGCCGATACTCTGGAGGAAGCCCAGGCGCTGGCAGAGCTGACAGCCGTCGTCAGCCATGACCATCCCCAAGCCATCAAGGGCGCCATTGCCGTGGCGTCGGCTATCTTCCTGGCCCGGCAGGGGAAGGAGAAAGAGGCGATTGCCGCATATCTGCGGTCGCATTTCTATGATCTGTCCCGGACACTGGCCCAGATACGGCCGTCTTATGGCTTTACCTGCACGACGGACGATAGTGTGCCAGAAGCCATCGAATGTTTCCTGGAAGGGACGGACTATGAAGATACGATCCGCAAGGCGATTTGGCTCAACGGCGATACGGATACGCAGGCAGCCATTGCCGGCAGCATCGCCGAAGCCTATTATGGCGTGCCCGATGCCTTGTGGCAGCAGGCCTTGCCATATGTCGGTGACGAAGAAATGAAGGGCGTCATTCGGCAGTTCTATGAAAACTATATTAGTTCGAGGGGGAACTCTTTTGATTTCAACAGAGACAAGCAAGAAATATGAAAAACTCCAGCAGATCTTAAAGGACATGGGCAGTGTCGTCGTCGGCTTTTCCGGCGGCGTCGACAGCACCTTCCTGACCTATGCGGCCCACCAGGCTCTGGGGGACCGGGTCCTGGCCGTGACGGCCGTTTCGGCGACCCTGCCGGGCAGTGAAGCGGCTGATGCCAAGGCCATGGCCAAGGTCATCGGCGTCGAACACCGCCTGGTCCATTCGACGGAATTCGAGGACCCTGACTTCGTCCAGAATCCGCCAGATCGCTGCTATATCTGCAAGAAAATACGCTTTACGTCGCTCGTGGCCCTGGCCAAGGCCGAAGGCTATCAGTGGGTCGTCGACGGGGGGAATGTCGATGACCTCGGTGATTACCGGCCGGGCATGAAAGCCCTGCAGGAATTATCCGACGCCGTCCGCAGCCCGATGATCGAAGCGGGCCTGGCCAAGGCGGATATCCGGGCTTTGTCGAAGGAATTCGGCCTCCAGACCTGGAATAAGCAGAGCGCTGCCTGCCTGGCCAGCCGCGTCCCGTATGGCGTGGAACTGACGCCGCACCGCCTGGCTCAGATCGATGCGGCCGAAGCCGCCGTAGCGCCTTACGTCCAGGGCTCCCTGCGCGTCCGCTATCACGGCGATGTAGCCCGCATCGAAGTCGCCGTCGATGAAATCCCGTCGGTCCTGGCCCATCGGGAGGAAATCGTCCGGGCCATCAAGGATACGGGCTTTACGTACGTCACCCTCGATTTGGGAGGCTATGAAATGGGCAGCCTGAACGACGTAATCCATACTGATGAGGAAGTAAAGTGATATGGCTATTTCAAAGAAAATAAAAGATGAAATGCTGCAGCGGTTCCAGGACCAGTACGGTATCATGAAACCGGCTCTGCACTATAATTCTCCTTTTGAATTGATGATTGCCGTCATCTTGTCGGCCCAATGTACGGACGAACGGGTCAATATCGTGACGGCCGGCATGTTCCCGGAATATAACACGCCGGAAAAGATGCTGACCCTGGGGACGGCGGGACTGGAAGAAAAGATACGGACCTGCGGCCTCTATCGCAGCAAGGCCAAGAATATCCTGGCCAACTGTGCCATCCTTTGTGAAAAATATCATGGCCAAGTACCGCAGACTTTCGATGAGCTGGTGAAACTGCCCGGCGTCGGCCGCAAGACGGCCAATGTCCTGGTCAGTATCTTGTTCAATACACCGGCCATTGCTGTCGATACCCACGTCTTCCGCGTGTCCAACCGTCTGCAGCTGGCCCAAGGGACGACGCCGCTGGAAGTCGAAAAGGGACTGCAGAAAGCCATTCCCAAGGAATGGTGGAGCCGGGCCCATCATTGGCTCATCTGGCATGGCCGCCGGGTCTGCAAAGCCCGCAAGCCTTTATGCGACAACTGCTTTTTGGCTGACCTTTGTCCCAGTTGTCAGAAGTAAAACGTTAAATCAAAATAAATACATTGACAAGTCGTTAAAAATTTTATAAAATAACACCAATACAGACAAAATTTCATAAGTTATATCGAGAGCAGCTGAGGGACGGGCCCGATGACGCTGCGGCAACCTGCCTACGGTAAGGTGCCAATTCCTACAGGCTATTCCTGAAAGATATCATTATGACTGAGGCGCAGCTTGGAGGCAGCGCCTCTTTTCTTTTGGCGTATTATGTACTTATTTTCACATCATTCAATCATTCTTAGGGGGTATTTTCATGAACAACAACTCTTCTGGCGGCAAGGCTATCCGGGGGCTGGATGTGCTCATCCTGGGATTCGCCTTCTTTGCCACCTATTTTGGCGCCGGCAATTTGATTTTCCCGCCCCAGCTCGGTTTGAACAGCGGCAGCGATTTCCTGTCCGGCCTGGCTGGCCTGACCCTTTCGGGTATTTTCCTTCCTATCTTCACGCTCATCGTCATCGGCCTCAACGGTGACGTCCACTCCATTACTGAACGGGTAGGGAAGAATACGTATAACGTCCTCCTGGCAGCCCTCATGCTGGTCTGTACCTTCGTTTCCATTCCCCGTACGTGTGCGACGGCCATCCAGCTCGGCATCCAGGGCAACCTGCCGGCAGCACCGTTCATCCCGCTGGTTATCGCCTATTTCGTCATCAGTTTCTTCTTCGTTGCCGACCAGAACAACGTCATGGACCGCATGGGCAAATACTTGACGCCGCTCCTGGCCCTGATCCTGGTCATCGTCGCCTTCGTCGGCATCTTCAATCCCCTGGGGACGCCCGTCGCTCCGGCTGTGGACCATCCCTTCGTCAATGCCTTCCTCGGCGGCTATAACACGGGCGACGTCCTGGTCAGCTTCATCATGGCCGCTGTCTTCATCAGCTCCATTTACGGCAAGGGCTATACGACCGTTGGCCAGCGCAATAAAGTGCTCATCTACTGCGGCATCGTTTCCTTCGTCCTGCTGCTCATCATCTACGGCAGCCTGCTCTACATGGGCGCCTGCGTCAGCGGTGATTATGCTCAGAATATCGGCCGTGCGGAACTCCTGGTCGCCATCATCCAGCGCGTCGGCACGTGGGTCATGGTTCCCATGGGCATCGCCGTCGTCCTGGCCTGCCTGACGACAGCCATCGGTCAGATTGCCGCCGTTGCCGAATTCACCAGCACGGCTACGGGTAACCGCATCAGCTATAAACAGGTCGCTGTCGCCTGCTGCATCTTGTCGGCCCTGACGGCCCTCCTCGGCGTCGACGGTATCGTCACCTACATCGGCTGGATTTTCGGCGTCTGCTATCCGCCGTGCCTGGCCCTCCTGGTCCTGGGTATCATCGGCCGCTTCATGCCCAACAACGGTGCTTACAAGGGCTCTGTCTACCTGGTCACGCTCTTCGCCCTTTTGGAATCCCTGCCGGGACTGAGCAGTCTGGGCTTTGCTAAAGCCATCGTCGCCGCTACGCCCCTGTCCACATACGGTTTCGGCTGGATCGTCCCCTTCATCATCGGCCTCATCGGCGGCTCCATCATCGGCCATTTCGTATCCGCCTCAGAACCCGTAGAAGCCGAAGCGAAATAACATCAGCTACGAACCACTAGCCACTAACAACTAGCCACTAACAACTAGCCACTAACCACTAAAAAGGGCTTGTCACCGACGACAAGCCCTTTTTTTTATGCCCAAAATATTGTAAAATAAGGATACCCATTTTATTTTTATTCTCGTTGTGTGGAGTGAAGCCCTATGTACCTACCCCTTCAAGGTTTCATCAGCAGCTTCCGGCTGCTCGATATATTGGATATCCTGCTCGTCGCTTTTGTCCTCTATAAATTATTCATCCTCATCCGCAATACCCGGGCCGTAGCCCTGATCAAGGGCCTGCTGGTCCTGGGCGTGGTCACTGTCGTCAGCAAGGTTCTCGACCTGCACGTCATCAACTGGATGCTGCAGCAGGGGATGACGGTCATCCTCGTCGCCCTGCCTGTTGTCTTCCAACCGGAATTGCGGCGGGCCCTGGAACAAATCGGCCGGGGCCGTTTCTTTCGTTCCGGCCAGGTCATCAGCATGGAAGAACTGGAACGGCTCATCGATGAAATCGTGGCTATCAGTGAATCCCTGTCAAAGACCCATACAGGAGCGCTCATCGTCTTTGAACGCGAAGTAGGCCTTAACGACTACATCGACACGGGCATCGCCATCGACGGCCTGGTGTCGCGGGAACTGTTGGGGAATATCTTCATTCCCAATACGCCCCTTCACGATGGCGCCGTCATCATCCGGGAAAACCGGATCATGGCTGCCGGCTGTCTGCTGCCGTTGACGTCGGACCGGTCGCTGTCGACGGAATTAGGGACGCGTCACCGGGCGGCAATCGGCATCAGTGAACTGGCCGATGCCGTCGTCGTCGTCGTCAGCGAAGAAACGGGCTCCATTTCTTATACCTATGGCGGTCATATTTATCGTCACCTCGACGGCAATGCCCTGCGCAATGTCCTGAAGACGTTCTTGAACAGGACGCCTCAGGGCCTGGCCAATATTTTTAAATGGAGGCCTTAGCTTATGAACAAGATTGATAAAAAATGGCAGCTCAAAATAATCTGCCTCCTCCTGGCTATCGTCTTGTGGTTCGTCATCATCAACGAACAGAATCCCCTCAGTGAAGGCAGTTATACCGTACCGATCACTGTAGAGAACCTCGACTCCCAGTATATTACGTCCAACGTGCCCAAGACGGTCTATGTCCGCCTGTCGGGACCGCGCAATACGATCATCAACGTCGGGCCGTCGGATATCAAGGCCTATATCGACTTGTCCAGTGTCCAGGAAGGGGAAGTAGAGGTCCCGGTCCACATCGAGATCCCCAGCGGGACGGAGCTGAAGAAGCAGAGCATGACGTCGACGAAAATCACAGTCGATGTCTATACGGTCAAAGAATTTAAATTGACGCCCCATATCGTCGGCAAACTGGATGACAAGGATTTCATCAGCGATTTGAAAATCGTACCGGAGAAAGTCGTCGTCAGCGGGGCGCGCCGCCTCATCCAGCACGTCAGCCAGGCAGTCGTAGATATCCCGGTCAATCAGCGCAATGGCGACTTTGCTATTATGGCGCCGATTCATTTGTATCAGGCTGATGGCACGCCTGTCGAAGGACTGGAAATGACGCCCTGGCAGAGCAATGTCAAAGTGGCCATTGCCCATGATGCCGTGGCCAAGACGGTGCCTCTCAACCTGAACGCTACGGGCCAGACGGCCTGGAAGACCGTCACAGTCCAGCCGATGTCGGTCCAGGTCCGCGGTGAAGCCGATACGCTGAAGAATATCAGCTCCATCGATTTGCCAGATATCGATGTGGAAAACATGACGGAAGAAAAGACCTGGAAAGTGCTGATTCCGCCCATTGATGGCGTCGTCATAGACCCTGATGAAGTCGACGCCACACTGCATATTAAGAAAGATGAGTAGAAAGGGAGAAGATTGTGCTTAGAGTATTGAATATCCGCACGGCTGTGCCCATGAAGAAGCCTTTGGAAGCGTTAGTCGCTAAGAAGCTCCGCTGCAGCCGCAGCGATATTTCCCGCCTTATCATTGTCCGCCGGTCCATCGACGCCCGGCGGAAGCCGCGGATTTATTTCGTTTTTACGGTCGATGTGGAATTCGTCGACGAAAGCCGCGTTTGGAAGCGCTGTCGTGACAATAAGGATGTCCGCCAGCTGGCTGAGTCGCCGGCGCCGGATATCCGGCCCGGTACGCAGCCGCTTACCCACCGGCCCATCGTCATCGGGACCGGCCCGTCCGGCCTGGCGGCAGCCCTGGCCCTGGCTGAACACGGCTATGCGCCTATCGTCTTTGAACGGGGCTGTGACGTCGATACCCGCACGAAAGACGTTGAAGATTTTTGGCGCGGCGGCCCCTTCAAGGCATCGTCGAACGTCCAGTTCGGCGAAGGCGGAGCGGGGACCTTTTCCGATGGGAAATTGACGACCCGCGTCAATCATCCGCTGCTGCGGCGCATTTTGCAGACTTTCGTCGATGCCGGAGCGCCGGAAGACATCCTGTATGCCTATAATCCCCACGTCGGGACCGATGTCCTGCGCCGCGTCGTCAAGAATATGCGCCACACCATCGAGGCGCAGGGCGGCGAAGTCCATTTTTCCAGCTGTGTCACGGCAATCCATCGCGACGATAGCGGACGCATCACGTCGGTGACCGTCAACGGCTGCGATGAGTACCCGGCAGAGCTGGTCGTCATGGGCATCGGCCACAGTGCCCGCGATACGTATTACATGCTCCATGACCAGGGCATTACCCTGAAAAAGAAGCCTTTTGCCGTTGGCGTGCGTATCGAACATTCCCAGGATGTCATCGACCGGGCCCAATATGGCTGCCCGGCAGCCGACCTCGGCCTGGAACCGGCCGATTACGCCCTGGTCTATCACAGCCCGGAAGGGCGGTCGTGCTATTCTTTCTGCATGTGTCCCGGCGGTGTCGTCGTCGGCGCGGCTTCGGAAGAAGGGCGGGTCGTCACCAATGGCATGAGCCTGTACCGGCGTGACAGCGGCATCGCCAACAGCGCTGTCGTAGTTAACGTCACAGCCGACGACATGGGCGGCGACAGCCCCCTGGCGGGTATCGAATTCCAGCGCCGCTATGAAGCCCTGGCCTATGAGACCGGCGGCAGCAATTATCACGCGCCGGCTCAGACCGTCGGGTCTTTCCTCAGCCGTCCTGGAGCACCGCAGGAAGGGCCCATCCATTCCTATCGTCCCGGCGTGACCTGGACGGACCTGCATGAGGTCCTGCCAGGCTTCGTTACGACGACACTGGAACAGGCCCTGCCTTATTTTGGGCGGCGGATCCACGGTTTTGACGATGACGATGTCGTCATGACCGGCGTCGAAACCCGGACCAGTGCCCCGGTACGCATCGTCCGCGGCGAAGACCGCATGGCCCTGGGGGCGGCAGGCCTTTATCCCATCGGGGAAGGGGCTGGCTATGCCGGCGGCATTATGAGCGCTTTTTTGGATGGCCTGGAAACGGCGATTGAAATCATCCGTAAATATCAACCTTTGGAGGTAAAGTAAATGGCTAGATTGTTTGGAACTGATGGAGTACGAGGTATTGCCAATGATTCGCTGACACCGGAATTGGCATATCATTTGGGCAGAGCAGCTGCCTATATTTTTGGGCAGAACAAAGAACACCCGACCTTTCTCATCGGCCGGGATACCCGCCGTTCCGGCACTATGCTGGCAGATATCCTGGCCGCCGGTATCGCTTCGGCTGGTGGTGACTGCTACATGGTAGGCGTCATTCCGACTCCGGCCATTGCCTACCTGACGCGGACTCATCATATGGATGCCGGCGTCATGATTTCGGCGTCGCATAATCCCTTTGAATACAACGGCATCAAGTTCTTCGACGGCTTTGGCTATAAGCTGCCTGACGAAACGGAAGACAAAATCGAAGAATGTATGCTCAAAGATGAACGGGCTGCCCTTCAGAGCCGTCCGACCGGGGCCGCTATCGGCACGATTTCGACGTGGACCGATTTACAGCAGGAATATGCCGATTTCATCTGCAAATCGACGGATGTCGACTTGTCGGGCCTGAAAGTCGTCCATGACGGGGCCAATGGTTCCGCTTCGGTCTTGGGGCCGGAAATCCTCAAACGCCTGGGTGCCGAAGTCATTGCCATCCATCATGAACCGAACGGCATCAACATCAATGACAACTGCGGCTCTACCCATTTGGAAAGCTTAAAGGAAACGGTTCTCAAGTATGGGGCCGACGTAGGGATTGCCAACGACGGCGATGCCGACCGCTGCCTGGCTGTCGATGAAAAGGGCCAGGAAATGGATGGCGACCAGATCATGCTCCTCTGCGCCATGAAATTGAAGGCCGAAGGCCGGCTCAAACAGAATACCGTCGTCGGTACGGTCATGAGCAATATCGGTTTCCACAAAGCCCTGAAGGAAATGGGCTGCCAGACGGAAATTACGGCCGTCGGCGACCGCTATGTCCTGGAAAAGATGCGCAAAGACGGCTATTCCCTCGGCGGCGAACAGTCGGGCCATATCATCTTCCTGGACTACATGCCAACCGGCGACGGCCAGCTGGCCGCGCTGCAATTCCTCGATATCCTTTCCCACAGCGGCAAAAAGGCCAGCGAACTGTCCGCCTCCGTGCGGCAGTACCCGCAGCTGCTGCAAAATGTCCGCGTGACCTCCAACGAGCAGAAGACGGCCATCATGCAGTCGGATTCCCTTCGCGAAGCGATTCAAAAAGCAAGAATCAGGGAGCGAAGCGTTCCTGATTCCGCGAACGCCGCATCGAGTCGCTACCCCGTAACCCAGCCCCCGGACGCGCCCCGCAGGGCGGTTAGTCCGAGTCGTAACCCCCGTTCCCGGGTGCAGGGTGTCCCTGCTCGTTTCAATGGGGGTTATGGGGTTCTTAGGGGATTTAAGGGGGAGAAATCGAAATCTCC
>OHZS01000590.1_pt1 | contig 13188 bp, 14 predicted proteins | sample 1580521 | NCBI WGS metagenome assembly OHZS01 (sample SAMEA3882503, study PRJEB24775) | human gut metagenome | biome: human-associated habitat; feature: intestine environment; material: feces | place: Netherlands | collected 2009/2010
TGCAGATATACCGCAAACTTTTAGGCCGCCGCTTAACTCCTAACTCCTCCCTCCTAACTCCTACCTATCTTAAAATACTTCCCCCATCAGATATGGGTTGGACCGGCGTTCCTGGCCAAGGGTGGTAAAGCTTTCATGGCCGGGGTAGACGGTGGTTTCATCCGGCAGGGGCAGGTCCGCCACCAGAGCAAGGCTGCGTTGCATCTCCGCCGGGCTGCCGCCGGGCAGGTCCACACGGCCGCAGCTGCCCGCAAACAGGGTATCGCCGCTGAACAGCCGGTCGCCGCAGGCGATGACCACGCCGCCGGGGGTGTGGCCCGGTGTGTGCCAGATGCGGAACGTCAGCTCATCCACCTGATACTCACTGTTGCCCGCAGGCCACGGGGCATCGATCAGATCCGGAGTCAGCGGATACATCTGGTCGCCTTTGGCATCGGCCAGGTCCATATGCACCTTGGCGCCGGTGGCTTTTTTCAGAGCCGTCACACTGCCCACATGGTCATAATGGCCGTGGGTGAGGAAAATGTCCGTCAGGGTTGCGTTATTCTCTTTCAGCTGAGCCAGATAGGTTTCGGCCTCGGCAGCGGGGTCCACCACAACGGCATGCCCGGCGGCGGTGATCAGCAAAAAGGTATTAGTATACAGCGGCCAAACGCCGTGGATATGGATCAATTTCATGGTTGTGCTCCTTTACTTCCACTCATCGGTATCAATGATGATGGTCACCGGACCATCGTTGACAAGGCTGACCTGCATATCGGCCCCAAACTCGCCATGCTGAACGTCTTTCAGTCCCTGGGTGTTCATCAGCTCCTGCAAAAAGGCATCATAAGCGCTTTTGGCGGTTTCCCCTTTTGCGGCATGGATAAAGCTGGGCCGTTTGCCGCGGGAGGTATCGCCATACAGGGTAAAGTTGCTGACGACAAGAACCGAATAGCCAAGTTCCACCGCGCTGCGGTTCAACTTGCCCTCATCATCGGCAAAAATGCGCAGCCCGGCGCATTTGGCTGCCAGCTTGGGGATAATGGCGGGGTCGTCACCATCCTTTACCCCAAGCAAAATCATCAGCCCCGGCCCGATGGTGCGGGGATTGCCGCCGTTGACCACAACGGACGCCGAGGAAACACGCTGAAGCACAGCACGCATAACACAGTTCTCCTTATTCAGTCAGTATGGCACACCCGGTTAAACCGCAGGCACCATAAAATAGCAGGAATCCGCTACAAAGAAATTCAGCGAATCATCGCCCGCAAACACCGCCTGCCAGTTTTCCCATGTTTCGCCGTCGGTTGTCACATACACGGCGGTGGGGTCATACTGCCCGGCGGCAAGCCGGGCAGCGGTATCGGCGCGGCTGGCTTCCGCCGCTGGGTGGCTGCCGGACACAGCAATATCCAGATTGGTTGCCAGCCCCTGCTTGCCCGCCAGAATGGCCAGCAGGCGCAGGCGGTCCTCCCGCACTTCCCCGGCGGCAAGCAGCTGGGTGTGGCCAGCGCCAAGGCTGGCGGTCTGGTCGTTGTTTACCACTGTGGCGTTGATGGGGTCGGCGAACTTCTGCCGCTTTTGCTGGGCGGCGGCGCTTAAATCAAACGCCTGAACGCCGACAAACAGCGCCAGAACCAGCACCGCATACCGGCCGGGCAGGCGGTCCCGCAGGGTATACACGGCATACACCACCATGCAGGCCGCTACCAGATAGAACATCCGCCCGCTGGAGCGGAAGATGCCGCACAGCTCCAACAGCTTTGCAGGCAGCGGCAGCTCAATGCCGGTGTTGCCCCAGTAAATTTTGTTGCTGACGGCAAACAGCGTTAAAAACACGCAGGCCGCAAACACCGGCCCGTTGCGGTGCCACCAGGTTTTGGTGTTCTGGGGGCAGCGCACCGCCCGGCGCAGGCTGAACAGCAGCGCCGCCGTGATCAGTGCCAGCACACCAAGCCCCAGGTAATTGAAGCCATCATACTGGCCGGGCTGCTGCGGCATTACCTGGTACAGCCGGGACCAAGTGTAGCCCCCGCGGGAGGTTGGGTTGATGAGTGCATTCAGGTTCATGGAATAATCGCCATAGCCGGAGCGGGATGCCCCGGTGCCGGAGCCGATGGCCCCGCACAAAACGCCGCCCACCACAGCCGCTGCCAAACTTGCCGCAAACTGCAGCGCCGCGCGGCCCCAGGCTTTTTTCTGGCGGCCCAGTTCCACGGCGGCCAGCAGGGCGCACATCATGACCAGCGGCAGAAAGTACGGGTGGATGCCCACCGCCAAAAAGGCCAGCACCGGCATGGCCCAGGGGAATTTGGCCGTGCCGCTGTGCAGGTTTTGACGGTATTCCAGAAAGGCATACAGCGCCAGCAAAAACAGCCACTGGCTGGCCAGCGCGGTATGGCGGAACGCGCGCTCCCACAAGGTAGGCAGCATAACAAACAGCAGACCGCCCAGTGTGGAAAACACCAGCGCTCCCGCGCCAGTTTTTGCCTGCCCGCGGGCGCACAGAAGCGCACCGGCTGCCCCCTGCATGGCAAAGCAGAACAGCGTGTACCACCCAAACCACTGGAAGGTGGAGGGCAGCACCCCGCGCAGCGCCTTGAAGAAGATGCTGACCCAGGGGATGCTGTCGGTAAACGAAATGACGGTGCCATCCGGGGCGGCAATGGTATCTGCCAGGCCCAGCGGGAACGCCCAATGAGAGTTGCGGAACAACACCCAGCCCGCATAATGCTGCTGAATGTCCCACTCATCATAGCCGTTCAAGATCCAGGCATCATAGGTTGGATGCAGGGTGGATGTGCCATACAGCAGGAAAAATACCACCATGCCCGCCGCCGCGCCCAAAAGCGCCGCCAGCCACCGCCGTTTTGTGTTTTGATTCATGTGTTTTATGGGTTGTGCAGTGATAGGTCAATTTTGATTTAACCCCAGGCAGCGGGCGCGCAATATGCGTTCCCACGGGGTTTCTGCACACTTTCTATTTTATTTCTTATTTTTTATGTCTGATATATTAGAGTTTTTTCGGTTCCTTTTTTTGCAAAAAAGGATCAAAAAGTCCCCCGTATAAAAGTTTTAGTTGCGGATAACTGTCAGAACGTCTTTGACTTTTTTCAGGCGTGCCACAACATTGTTCAGGTGCACGGTGTTCATAATGCCCACCGTCAGGGACATGCGTGCGCGGCCCTGGTCCGCCGCGCGGGCGGAAAGTGAATAGATTGGCACACGCATATCGCCCAGCGCCAGCGCCACATCCGACACAAGGTTCGGGCGGTCCATACAGACGATATCGAGCGTTGCCTTATAGCTTTCGCGGGCCTCGTCATCCCAGTAGGCGCGGACCCAGCGGTCGATATTCTCGGGGTGGCGCATGCTCTCGCGGGCGTTGGCACAGTCCCGCTTATGGATGGAAACACCAAACCCGCGGGTGACAAAGCCGACGATCTCATCGCCGGGCAGCGGTGAGCAGCACTTGGCGAACTTGATGGGGCAGTTGTCAATGCCCTCGACGATGACGCCGTCGATAGGCACGCGCTCGCCGGGCTTGACCACGATGACGGTGCCGACGGCGATGTCATCGGGGAAGACCTGCTCGAGCGTGCCGTCGGGCTGCTCGACGTTAGCGTAGTCGGGCGCGATGTCCATCATGGCACTGATCGACTTGCGGCTCTTGCCCACGGCGTATGCCTGGAACAGCTCGCCGACCTGGTAGAACAGCATGACAGCGGCGCCTTCGGCCATGTGCGGGTCGGTATCGGGGAAGAGCACCATGGCAAACGCGCCGATGGTCGCGACGGCCATGAGGAAGCTCTCGTCGAAGGCCTTGCCGCGGCGGATGTTATTGAATGCCTTTTGCAGTACGTCGTAGCCGGCAATCAAAAACGGCACGAGGAACAGCGCAAAGCTGGCGTAGATGTCGCCCGGGGTGCCGAATGCGGCGGCGAGTGGGCCGAGCTCATCGAGGGCGTACACTACGGCAAAAATACCCAGCGCTACCAGGATGCGGTTGCGCTTATGCTCGAGTGACTCTTTTTTCTTGCGCTTCTTCTTTTTCTTTTTGGGGTCGGCAGTGGCCATGACTCGTATCCTCCCATTTGAATGTATGAACACTCACTCATATAATTTCGCGTGCAAAGGCCGCGGCAAGCGCGGCCTTTGCAGGTTGGCGTAAACCTGGGCTAGAGAATGATCTCGCAGTCCGGCTCGGCGTCGGCGGTGAACTCCACGACACGGTCGAGGACCTCGTCGAACTCGGTGTCATCGGCCTCGAGCGTCAGCTTCTGGGTCATAAAGTTGACGGACACGGATTTGACGCCCTCGAGCTTGGCCAGCTCGTCCTGAAGCTCGCGCGCACAGTTGGCGCAGTCGATTTCGTCGAGTTTAAACTGCTTTTTCATGGTGGGTTCCTTTCCCTGTTTTGCGGCTTGGGTGCAGGCCGCGCTGGTACCGTGGTTGGTTGCTATTCGCAGATATGGCTCATGCCCTGGTTGAGCATGGTGTAGACGTGATCGTCGGCAAGCGAGTAGAGGATGTTGCGGCCGTCGCGGCGGAACTTGACCAGGTGCGACTGCTTAAGCGTGCGCAGCTGGTGCGATACTGCCGACTGTGAGGTTGCGGTCGCCTCGGCGATGTCGGCCACGCAGAGCTCGCGGCCCATGAGGGCATAGAGAATCTTGATGCGCGTGGTGTCGCTGAAGACCTTGAACAGGTCGGCGAGGTCGTAGAGAAGCTCCTCGTCGGGAAGGTCCTCGGGCGAGCAGGTGGTGGGGATCACGGGCTCGGTGGCCTCGATGTCGGGTTTCGTTTCATCAACGCGGATGCTCATTGCAATATCCTTTCATATGAACATGCGCTCATATAATTTACTTTCGATTATATGAGCGCATGTTCATATGTCAATACAATTTGCGATAATTTCGATGACTGCTTGCCGCCTCGGCGATTTTCTGCGGGTTGGGAGACATCGACGCAATGCTCGCCAACATATTTCGAGATGTTCGGCCAGCATGCTAAGAAAGCCACCTTGAGAAGCATTAGAACTGTTCATATTTGTACTTTATCATGTTAAATACCGCGAGAATCAGTTCTTCCTCTACGGGAGTTCCTGCAGAATCAGTTTTATCTAAAGTTATATTGAGCATTGCTGCAGCCAATCTGGCACATCGGTGGCCGAATAAGTCGAAAAATGTAGGTGGACATCCGCAGAGATCGCCTTTAGAAGAGCGAATTCTCAATTAGATCAATAATCGTGTCGTCTTCCGTGCGGTTTTCATCGATTTTTGCGAAAATGTCGCTTTCCCAAGGCCCATTGATTTCCTCAGCAAGGGCCCCGACGTGTTGCATGTCGTCGGGTTCTGGCACATCGTTGATGCTCGGGTCATCAGCTTGCGGATATTGGCTTGCAATTTCGCGCTTGGCGGCCTCTTCTTCTTTGAGTGTCTCCAGGACGCGGCGGCCGTATTCGAAGTAGCGCCGCAAGACAAATTGACGAAGAGTTTCTTGCAGGATGGCGAAGTTATCCGGGAGTCGACCGGGCCATATCTTCTCGCGAATGCGAATCGCTTCCATGACCCGTCTAAAAGCGGACTGCTTGAAAAACGAATGACGACTAACTGTGATAACGGCATATCCCATGTTTCGCAGCGTGTTTCGGCGTTCCTCGTCAATTGATTGCTGTTCGGGCTCGTCGTGGTAAAAGCCGTTGTATTCGATATCGGTCATCGAATTTTCGAGCAGCGCGTCGAGGTAGAAAACCGTCCGTCGCGTTAGGGCGGCGTATCTTTTGGGGACTGGGATCGGATAGTCCGTTTTGATAGCGCGTATGGCTAAGCCACCCATTGACTTGGGCATTGTCAGCATCATGACAAACGCCGTTTCGAGTGGGGAGCGACAGCCTTCGCGTACATAAGAAAGTGCCTTAAGTGCTTTATTAGATCCACGATACCCCGATGCCTCTGAAAAGAAGGCTCTGAGCTCTTCAACGCTGGTTAGGGCTGGGCGCTCGCGATATTGAGTTTCGTCGGACGTTCCAAGCGCGTAGGAGCCGCAGATTTCAAAGTAATACTCAACGAGCTCCGAAAGGTTGAGGTCGGCTGCTGCTTCTAACGCGCACAGCTTGATATCGACGATGTGGACGTTCGGCTCGAGTTCTAGGTAGCTTTCTGCATCAAACGTATAGCGCGTGCAGTGGCAGATGCAGCCCTTGCGGTGCCTTTTGGCATTATTGGAAAACGTCAGCACATGGATGCTTTCAGAATCGACATTCTTTCTGTTGAGCCATGCTCGCGCCGCTTCCAGGTCGGACGTGGTCGGCGCAGACACCTTGATCTTTTCCATGGGTATGGGATCGGTCGCGTAGCTTGCGAGCGAGTTGACTGTTTGGTATACAGCGCGTGCCGTGGTATGTGACAGAACGATTCCCATACGCGCATGATGGCATAGCGGACGCCATATACGCCCGAAACTTCGGGCAACGGTATTGGGGCGCGGCTTATCTTCTGCGAACGGTGGGTTTTGAGCTGTCGTATTGAGGGGGGCAGCTTCGGCTGGGGAGGTTTCTGTCGGCCGCCCCATTTTGGTGAACTTTAGTTGCGGATTCGTAGCTTCTAAGCGTTTTTGCCGACCGCTCAGATGCCTCACCAACATAATTTGAGTTATTCGGCCTTATCCTATACGAATGGTGCGATCGCAACGTCCTATTCGAATTGATTCAGGTAGATTTATGGGGCTTGGTTGCGAAATTGGGGCGACTATAGCGCTCGATTGCGGTTCAAGGGGCCTCGACTAGTGGTTCAGCTGGCCGAACAACTCGAAAAAAGTAGATGGGCCCTGCCGACTATGTGAAGCACGCGAATTTGCTCGTTTTGATGCAAACTAGGGTGCAGCCATAAGACTGCGCCCTAGTTTACTGCGTGCCGGTGCCTCCAGACGGATTGCACTGTGCCTGGCAGGCGCTCCCGCAGATGGATCGGTTATTTCGCGAATAGGTTCTTGAGGTTGAACTCGGCCTGTACCGTGCGGAGCATGAGGTCGGTGTCGTCGAGGCCCAGGTGCTGCTCGTTGGCGTCGGCGGCGAGGGTGCCACGGCGGCGCGCCCAGTTCTCGAGCGCAGCGGGCGCGGACTCGCGGGGGAGCGAGCGCACGTCGGCGTCCAGGCTGCGGCAGATCTGGCGCGAGTCGATGACGATGATCTTGCCTGCGCGGCGTGCCTCGGCGTAACCGTCCAGATGAATTTTGAACCAGCTGTCCTCGAAGGCGGCGTTATGTGCCATATAGGGATACTTCTTCATGAGCTTGAGCAGCTGCTTCTGTAGCTCCTTGTTCTCGCGGAACGGCTTTTTGCCGTCGATGTCGTCCCAGGTGATGTGATGGATGTTCGATAGCGGCACATCCTCGCCGCGGTAGATGTCGGGCAGGCCGCAGTAGTGTGCCTCGGCGTCATGCGGCACGGCATCGCTGGTAAGATCCATGATCTCCCAGCCCACGTTGATGATGTAGCCGCGCTCGGGCGCGCGACCGGTGGTCTCGATGTCGATGCCGAGCACCGTGCCCTGGATGGGCTTGCGGGCATAGGCCACGCCGAGCGCATCGCGGTCACCGCGGATCTCGCGCATAACGGACGCGGCGGTGCGCTTTTGCATCTTGCCGATGGCGGCGCAGGTGTCGGCGTCGGACAGGCCGCGCGAGAGCGTCGCGGGCGTCACGTTGCGTAGGCGCGCCTCGCCAATCTGGTCGCACAGGTCGCGGTTGCGGTCGGCCAGGTCGCGCACGGTGGCAAAGTCGAAGCCGGGGTCGCCCTCGGCGGTAAAGTACTCAGTCTCGAGCACCTTGAGGGCCTCCTCGCCCTTCTGGCGCTCGGACTCCATGGCGCCGTGGTCGCCGTAGATAAACATGGGGATAAACGGCTGGCGCTCGTATTCGAGTGCTTGCGAAACGTTCATATGCTGCTCCTTGGACGGGCCGCGTCGCGCGGCTCGAGGTTACTGAGTTGTGGCGAGATGATAGTTTACCATGGGCAACTATTGGCACCGCGCCCGGGACCACTACAATACCCTAGTTGACCGCTAGGACTTTTACAATGCTGCCGAAAGACACGAAAGGTTCCATCCGTCATGGATTTACTGATTGATATTCTGCTCGACGCCGGCAAGGACACGCTGTCCCTGGTGCCGTTTTTGTTGGTGACGTATCTTGCCCTCGAGACACTTGAGCACGTTGCGGGCGACCGCGTCAACGGCGCTATCAAGCGCGCCGGCGCCGCGGGCCCCGTGGTTGGCTCGCTGCTGGGCATGGTGCCGCAGTGCGGCTTTTCGGCCATGGCGGCAACGCTGTACGCTGGCCGCGTCGTGACGCTAGGCACGCTGGTCGCCGTGTTCCTCTCGACCTCCGACGAGATGTTGCCGCTGTTACTCGCCGAGCAAGTTCCCGTGCAGACCATGGCGATGCTGCTCGCCTCGAAGGCGCTGATCGCTCTGGTCACGGGCTTTATCGTGGATGCGGCTATCCGCGGCCTTCGTCGTAATGCCCGCGCGCATGCGGCGATTCGCCGTACCGTGCTGGGGACCGCTGCCAATCCGGCTCATGTGAACTGCGCGCACGACGACCATACCGGGGGCGACATCATTGACGAGGTGGCCGAGGCGGGCGTAAGTGCCGATCACATCCACGAGCTGTGCGAACGCGACCATTGCGGCTGCGACGACGATGAGGACGGCCACGGGCACGATCATAGCCACGGCCACAGCCACGATCACGGTCACGCGGACAAGCACGAGCACCACCACGACCACAGTCACTCCCACGAGGGCGCGCCCGTTCTGTCGATCATCCGTAGCGCGATCTCGCACACCGTGCAGGTGTCGGTATTCATTTTCCTGGTGACGCTGATTCTGGTCGCCGTCCTCGAGACCTTTGGCGAGTCCGCAATCGAGCAGTTCCTGCGCGGCAACGAGACGCTTGCGGTTCTGGGCTCGGCGCTTGTCGGTCTGATCCCCAACTGCTCTGCCAGCGTGGTCATCACGCAGCTGTACCTGGAAGGTGCGCTGCAGCTGGCCCCGATGCTCGCCGGCACGCTCATTTCCGCCGGCGTGGGCTACCTAGTCCTGTTCCGCACCAACCGCAGCGCTCGCGAAAATGCCGTGTTCCTGGTCATGATGTACGTCATCGGCGCCGGCTGGGGACTCATCCTCTCCGCCTTCGGCCTCTAAGCAGGCCTAGCAAAACGGGCTTCAAAATAGCCATGCTCGGCGCCGGCGCAATGCGGCGACGCATGGCATTTTGAAGCCCGTTTTTTGTTGAGCCATGGATCCTGAGCGTTCACGCCGCTCAAAACAAAAAGGCAGATTTCCGGGCATATCCCAAAAATCTGCCTTGGTTAGTGTAGCAGCTCGGTGAGGTTGCGTTTAAAGCGGGCTCGGTCCTCGCTGGTGAAGGCTGCCGGCCCGCGGGTGCGTCCCCCGGCGCGGCGCACCTTCTTTTCCTCGTGGCGAATAAATAGTTGCATGTCGATGGTCGCCTTATCGTAGACGCGCCCGCGCACGCCAATGGCGGCGGCATCGCGTCCGAGCACCATGCTCGCCAGGCCTATGTCTTGTGTCACGACCACGTCGCCAGCCTGCAGGCGCTCGACAATGGCAAAGTCGGCACTATCGGCTCCCACACTCACATCGAGCGTCGTGACCCAAAAGCCCCGACGCGCGTGCTCGGCATCGCGCGGGTCGTCGCGGCGAATGTGGCGCTCCAGGTTTTGCGTGCTGTTGCCGGCGATAACGACGGCGACGCCCGCCCTCCGCGCGCAGTCAATCGACTCGCGTGTGACCGGGCAGGCGTCGGCATCAATAAAAAGCGTCTTTGGCATCTAACGCACCAGTTTGCCAAATTGAATGGCGCGAATAATCAGCGCCACGCCAAACACCAGCAGCGCGGCACCGCTAAAGATGACGAGCATCTTGGCCGACCACAGCGGATAGATAAACACGAACATGCCCGCGATGATGGAGAGTGCGCCGCTCAGGATGGCGAGGGCACGGTTGGCGGAAAGCTCGGATTCCAGAATCGACATGACGCCCTCAACAATCCAGCCAAAGCCGGCGACGACCACTACAAGCGTGGTGAGCGTCGCGGTCGAGAAGGCCTGGTTGCGCAGGATTATGACGCCGCCCAGAATGATGAGCAGGTTGGAGATGATGCTCGTAACGCGCCAGCCGGTGGGCAACAGCGGCTCGAAAACAGCGGTAAACAGCCTGATCGCGGCCGTGATCACAAAGTAGAAGCCCAGGACGGTCGTCAGGAAGACGAGGGACTTGGCGGGCGCAAACAGCAGTGCGATGCCGGCGACGAGTGCCAAGACGCCCGTGATGGCGTAAATCCAGCGCACGGCCTTGACGGCCTTGCCTGCCATGCTTTTCTCGTCAAATCCAAACGCGCTCGATTGCTTGTCATCGTTCTTAAAGATGCCCATAATGTCTCCTTTCCGTGCGGCGTAAGCCTTGATCGTTACAACCAGTATCCCCTGAGGGCGCTGACGTATGGGTCGGGGAGGGCGAAACGTAACCCAAAGGCCCCGAATTGTTTCCGTTGTTCCCCACGTCGCGATTTTCTATTCAACAGGTGTAGAACATTGCAGCCCTGTTCGTTATTGCCTACGTTTTAGGTTAGATTTTCCTAAGGACAATTGGCTTGTATTGGGGGTCCCTATGAACGAAGCAGTTCCCGCAGCGCCGGTAAGCGCAGAATCGATGGCAAAGCAGGGCTGCGAAAAGCTCGGTCTGGAAGCGTTTGATGCGCTGGTCCGTCGTGCCCGTACGTGCCGTCGCTTTGACGAGTCCATGCGCGTGCCGCGCGAGTTTTTGCTCGAGCTGGCGGAACTGGCGCACCTGGCTCCCTGCGGTGCCAATGCTCAGCGTCTGCGTTTTCACGTGGTGAGCGGTGCCGAGGATTGCGCGCGTGTATTTGACGAGCTCGCATGGGCCGGCGCACTTGAGGACTGGCCGGGTCCTGCCGAGGGTGAGCGCCCGACCGGCTACATCGCGATTCTTGCCGAGCGCGCCGTTCCGGGCAAGCCCGCCGCTCCCATTACCGAGGTCGACACGGGCATTGCCGCGCAGACGATGATGCTCGCCGCCCGCAGCGCCACGCCCGAGGTGGCAGCCTGCATGTTCAAGGCCTTTACGCTCCACGCGATCGATGCCATGGGGCTCGATAACGACAAGTATGAGCTCAAGCTGATCATGGCGTTTGGCATTCCGGCCGAGACACAGGTGATCGATGCGATCGATTCCAACCCCGACGGCTCCATCAACTATTGGCGCGACGAGGCGCGGGTGCACCACGTACCCAAGCGTCCGCTTGCCGACGTGCTGCTGTAGTTGTGCGTCGTTGCGGTGCAATCCGGCGGCAAAATCACCACAAAGGCTCCTGTCCCCTTTGTGGTGGTACGAGGGGAGGGTGTGTGGCAGATCTGTATTTGGTGCGGCATGGGCAGACTGAGCTCAATGTGCAGAGCATTTTGCAGGGCTGGCACGATTCGCCGCTTACGGCGCGCGGGCGCGAGCAGGCGCTGACGACGCGTACGGCGTTTGCGGCGCGTGGCGTGGCCTTTGATCATGTGTATTCCTCGCCGTTGGGCCGGGCGCGGCATACGGCCGAGCTTATCGTTGGCGAGGGCCGTTCCATTGAGCTGGTCGATGACCTGCGTGAGTGGCATTTTGGCTCGCTGGAGGGCACATCAAATCGCGAGATGCCGCCGCAGCCCTGGGGCGATTATCCGGTGGCCTTTGGCGGCGAGTCGGAAGTGCGGCTTCAGTCGCGCATGGTCGCGGCGCTGTCCCGCATCATGGCCAGGCCGCAGCACGACTGCGTGCTGGCGGTTTCCCACGGCTCAGCCTGCCAGGAGTTTCTTGAGTATGTGACTGGCGGGGGAGAGCTACCCGACAACGGTGCCGTGCTTCATTTTGGCTATTGCGACGGGGCGTTTTCGCTCTTGGGTTGGTAACGAACGAAAGGACCCCTATGAATAAAGATCTGTATCTGGTCCGTCATGGACAGACGATATTCAACCTTAAGCGTATCATTCAGGGGTGGAGTGACTCGCCGCTTACGCAGTTGGGTTGCGACCAGGCGGCGCGCGCCGGCATGTTTTTACGTGCGCGCGGCATTGAGCCCGATCATGCCTACACCTCTACGCTTCATCGCACCGAGCAGACTATCGCCAACTTGTGGCCAGGCTTGGCGTACGAGCGCCTGGACGGCCTGCGTGAGTGGTTCTTTGGCGACTTTGAGGCCGAGCGCGTGATGCTTATGCCCGAGCGCCCGTGGCGCGACTTCTATCGGCAGTTTGGCGGCGAGGGCCAGATCCAGGTGCGCACGCGCATGGTGGCGACGCTGACCGATCTTATGCAGCGTCCGGACCATACGTGCGTGCTCGCGGTAAGTCATGGCTCAGCTATCAAGGAGTTTTTGGACCACGTGCGGGGCGCGGCGGCCGACGAGCGCGAACGCGTGCCGGGCAACTGCTCAGTGCTGCATTTTGCGTTTGACGATGCGGCCGATACGTTTGAACTGGTCGAAGTCTTTACGCAGGAAGACTACGCGCGCGAGCTGGGGCTAGAGCCGCTCGTGGCGGCGGCAGGTCCGCAGCGTGGATAACGCTGACGTTGCGGCCCGGTTTACCGGCGTAATTGTTTGATGCGAAAAGGGCGGAGGTGCATGCGTTTGCTGCATCTCCGCCCCTTGTTTGTTTGGATGCTGGGTTTTCCAGCTTAGCGTTTGAGTTCGCTAGAACCGTGAGACCTGGTGAGTGAGCAGACCCGTCGGAACCTGCGGCGCGCTGCCGCTGACCTGCGCGGCGGGGAACAGCACGGCTACAGCAAAGTTGAACGGCTCTTTGCCAGAGTAGGCGTCGGCAGTGCGGGCCTCGTCGGCCAGAATCTGCGATGCCCCAGCCAGCGCGGCAGCGTAGGTGGGGTCGTCTGCCGGCGTCGGCTTCGGTGCCTGGTCGAGCATGGCTCGGATGGCGGCAACAGCGTCCTCGCGCTTGACTTCCCATACGCGATGCGTAATGCCGGTGGGGTCGGTGACGGCATAAAGCGACGCTCCTTCTTTGGCGGCGCCAAGGATGATATCCATGACGGGCGAAGTCTCGTAGGCGAGCGACACGGGGCGTGGCTGAACTTTGAGTTCGGCGATCGCGTGCGCGGCGGCGAGTGC
>OHZS01000594.1_pt1 | contig 13111 bp, 9 predicted proteins | sample 1580521 | NCBI WGS metagenome assembly OHZS01 (sample SAMEA3882503, study PRJEB24775) | human gut metagenome | biome: human-associated habitat; feature: intestine environment; material: feces | place: Netherlands | collected 2009/2010
CATCTCGGCGTTCGGGTGCGAGCGCTTCAATTCGTTTGATATGGCGCGGCAGCGCTCGATGAATTCCGAGGCTTCAAATTCGCCGGGGTCGCCTCCCGGGGGAAATACGACATCGAGCCTCGGCACACGCTCATAGAGCTTGCCCCGGCGTTCGGCGGCTTCGCTGACGGTCTCGCCGTCGTTATTCGGGTGCCAGACGGAAACATCAAGGTCGTATTCATCCGCGATCCTTGCCGCCTCAACGAGGAATTCCTCCTCGTCGTATTGCATCAGGGAGTTGCGGTTTGAGACACCCTTTTCATATGGGATATGCTCGACGGTATTCACGCCGAAGAACATCATATCGAGATAGTAGCGGCGGTAATCGTCGTAGCTCCAGGCGTCATAGGTGTTTGGCGTAGTGCGGTAGCCTATCTGATGCCCTCTTATGCGTTTGTCGGGGGCGTAGCTGCCGCTGATATCCTCAAGGCGCACTCCGCCGTCGACTTTTTCGATTTTGCGAAGCAGCATCCCTATGGCGAAGATATGCCCTCTTATGCCGCTTGCGATAAGCGAGGTGCATCTGAAGGTATCCTCTATTCTGTAGCCGTCCCTGCATATTGCGGGATCGGTCAGCAGGGCGATATCGGCGCCCTCGCGGGTCTCCGTCCTCACCGCGGCGGCTCGGTCGTTCAGCTCCCGCACGAGGATATCCGCAGCCCTGCCCGCCTCGGCGGTGTCGGCAAAAATTTTAAAGCAGAAATTAATCATTATCTTCATCGGCCGTAAGTTCTCCTTTCATGTCGTGAACTCTTGCCTTGCGGCGCTCCTCAAGCTCAAGCAGCATACGCTCCTTGCGCTCACCGTGGACGTTAAAGAGCAGGAGCGAGAAGCCGTAGCCGAAGCGGGCTGCGGCAGGTGCGAGGCAGAATATGCCCCAGATGCCCTTGAGGACTTTCGGGTTGGTGTGCGGCACGATATTGCCGTAGGCGTCGTGCTGCGGCTTGAATTTTATCCAGTCGAATACAGCGCCGGAGAGCATGGCGTGGATGCTCGACGAGAGCTTGTTGACATAGCCGGAGACGGCGTTGACGATGCCCTCGTTCCTGATGCCGTTCTCCCACTCGAGGTAGTCGAACATATCGCCCTTGAGCAGCGGGTCGCAGACATTCATAATGTGGTTCGGCAGGCCGCATATCGTGAGCCCTATGACTATAAGGGCGAAATCGAGCCAATAGTTGCCCGTCGGCTTCCAGCCCATGAAATAGAGCAGGGTATATGCCACGCCGCCGAACATGCCCGCCGACACAGCGGTAGTCCTCAGGCCGAATTTACGCACGAGGGTCGGCGCAAGCGGGGTGATTATGTAATTCGGCAGACCCGTGAAAAGGCTGCAAAGCAGGCGGTTTGAGAGGCGGCCCGTGCAATTGAGCCAGAAGAAATCCTCCGAAGCGCCGCCGACGCCCTTGATGCCCGCAAAGAAATTCGAGAGCAGCAGCGCCGCCAGCGGACGGCAGGTGATTATCGACTTCGCCGACTTGAAGAAGCTGACCTGCTGCATCTCCTCCTTGGTAGCTATCGACACGCGCTCACGCATATTGAAGAAGCCGAATATGGCCGCCGCAACCGCTATGAGCACAAAAATTATCGCAAATATCTTATAGACCTCGGGCTGAGTGACCGTGTTGTGGGTCGCATTCGGCAGGAAGTCGACAAATACGGGCACGAGCGAGGGCAGATAGGTGAAAAGGTTGAGGAATTTTTGCGTAGCTATCAGCGTACTTCGTTCGTTTGTATTCGGCGTTATGTTATACAGCAGCAGCTCCCAGCCGCTGAGGTAGGAGAAGCCTATGCCGTAAATTATCGTCGTGACAAGCGCATAGATGAAGCTCTGCGACGAGGTGAAGGCATTCGGCACGATATAAAACAGTATTGACGATATCGCCCAAAACGGCATGGGGAATATCAAAAACGGGCGCAGCCTGCCCCAACGGGTGCGGCAGCGGTCAATGATGATGCCCGATATCGGGTCATCCAGCGCATCCCAGACGGTGGCTATCGTGCTCAGAGTGCCGTAAGCCGTGCCGGAGAGCCCGAGGAAGCTCATCATAAAATACTGCTTTGTCGAGCCGACATAAGTGGTCAGATTGTTAAGGCCTTAGGAGGTCAGCGCATAGGCGGCGATCTCACGTGGTCTTATGAGCCTGCGCTCGACTTGATTCTCGCCGTGGACGGCAGTGTTGGCTTCTGCCATAGGAGTCATCTCCTTTTTTGTTAAACAGATAATATAAATATATCACAGCCCTGCCGAAAAGTCAATCAAAATCAGGGCTGCGATGGGTTGTTTTTTGTGCATATTGCACATTTATTTCATTGTAACGAGCATTTGTAAAACGCAGAGCACCTCGCGCAGCCAATACTGCACGGCGAGCTGCCACGGTGTCGGAGAATTTACGGGCGTCGGCTCAAGCCCCGAGGCTTTTGCTATCCTTTGCGCCCTGAGCTGATGGAAGCCGTTGGTCACTATGCCGACGGAGCAGCCCAGCCCCTCCCGCTCGAGTATCGCCCTGCTCATGCTCATATTCTCATAGGTTGTGGTGGAATTTGCCTCGGTCAGCAGCCTTGAGCCGTCTATGCCGTGAGCAAGCAGGTAATCGCGCATCACCTCGGCCTCGGCGGGCTCATTTGGGTTCAGCCTGCCTCCCGTCAGCACACAGATGGCATTTTCATTCTTATTCAGAATTTCAATCGCCTTGTCAAGGCGGCTCCTCATCACTTTGCCGGGCTTGCCGTTCCTCATCCTTGCGCCGAGCACGAGCAGCACCCGTGCCTCGCCCGCCGACGGAGCCTTTGCTGCCCGCAGCATTACAACGGAGACGGCAATATAAACTATCCTCAGCACGGTGAGCAGCGAAACGATGCAAATGACCGCCGTGCGAGCGCCCGAATAGGGCAGCCCGTGATACGCGGCAATAAGAAACACGAGCAGCGCCGTAAACGCCTGCGGGATCATGCCGAGATTAAGCTCGCCGCACAAGAGCGAGCTAAGCGACATGATATACAGAGCCCACGCCGCGGCTATGCCCGCCGTCTCCCCTGCGGTGCGCCCCGATTTGAAGCTGACCGCCGCCATAAATATTCCTACGCCCGCAAGCACGCCGATGGTCAGGATATCCTGAAGCCGCTCAAGCCCACCCGTCATTGCGGTGCCGTTATTTTTTGCCATATGAACGCCCCCTGTCTGACAAAACTATATCATATCCCGCCCGAATCGGCAAGCAAAAAGGCGAAGCCGTAAGGACGGACTCAGATAAAGATAAGCCGTCCAAAGCCTCGCCTTAATTTTATTCGTCTTTAAGGAATTGATCCATAAGAGTGTGACCTACGGCGACGAAATCGCCCGTAGCCTTTGCGGAATTCTCGTTTATCGAGTCAACGCCGCTCGCTCTCTCCGCCTGCTTATGATAGATCATAAACGGCACAGGGTCGCTCGCATGGGTGCGGGTCACGATGGGAGTCGGGTGATCGGGGAGGATCATCACTTTGTAATCCTCGCCGCAGTTCTCGAGATAGTTGAGCACTATGGGCAGCACTCTATCGTCGATAAGCTCGATAGCCCTGACCTTATTCTGCGGCTCGTTGCGGTGGCCGCACTCATCGGGGGCTTCAAGGTGGATATAAACCAGATCGCGGCCGTTTTTCCATTCCTCGACCGCCGCCTGAGCCTTGCCCTCAAAATTCGTGTCGATATAACCCGTTGCGCCCTCGACCTCGGGGGTATTCATGCCGGCGCAGATGCCTATGCCCTTGAGCAGGTCGACCGCCGAGACGATGCTGCCTTTAACGCCGTGGAGCTTCTCAAACGACTCAAGCGCGGGCTTGCTGCCCTCGCCCCAGAGCCAAATAGAATTTGCGGGGGACTTGCCCTCGGCTATCCTCTTGAGATTGACGGGGTGATCCTTGAGCAGGTCATAGCTCTCCTTCATCATCGCTATCAGCTTTGCGGCGTTCGGCGAATCGGAGAGGTGGCTGCCGACGACTCTGCCCGAGATATCGTGCGGCGGGGTCATTTTGCCGAGCGAGACGGTGCCGTGATGCACTATCAGGCAGTGGCGGTAGCTGACGCCGCTGTAGAATGCGAATTCATCGTTGCCGAAATGCTCCTGCACAGTTTTAATGATCTCGGCCGCCTCCGCAGTCGAGATATCGCCGGCCGAGTAATCGAGCATCGTCTTGTCTTCATAGTTCGGCTCGTCGCTGAGGGTCACAAGGTTGCAGCGCAGCGCCACGTCATCCTCCTCCATCTTGACGCCTATGCTGACAGCCTCAAGCGGCGAACGCCCCGTGTAGCACACGGCGGGATCGTAGCCCAAAACGCTGAGATTGGCAACGTCACTGCCCGGCTTCAGCCCGTCGGCAACGGTCTTAACGAGGCCCACTCTGCCCCTTTGGGCGAGGGAATCGAATATCGGCTTGCGGGCGACCTCCATTGGGGTTTTGCCGTCAAGCGCGGGGACGGGGTAATCCGCCATTCCGTCATAAAGCACTACTGCGTATTTCATATTATCATTCCTTTCGGTCAATATCCGTTGATGCCCTTGCGCTGCATTGCGCCGAGTATCTTTTCACGCACGTTGCCGTACTTCTTCTCGAGCGAGGTCAAAAAGAACTTGACCTCCTCACGCTCGGTGTTGCCGTCGGCGGGGCACTTGCTCTTGACTATCGGCAGCCCCTCTCGCCTGCAAACCCTGGCGCAGTCGCTCTCGCGGGCAAATATCATCGGTCTTATCATATACAGATCCTTGCGGGAGAGATAGGTGACGGGCATGAAGCAGTCAAGCGTGCCGCCGTTGAAGAGATTCATTATGAATGTCTCCGCCACGTCGTCAAGATGATGCCCGAGGGCTATCTTGTTGCAGCCCGCGGCCTTCGCGGCGTCATGCAGCGCCCCTCGGCGCATACGGGCGCAAAGGGAGCAGGGGTTGCTCTCCTGCCTTATATCAAAGACCACCTCCGCGAGATGAGTCCGCTTGATGATATACTCAACGTCGAGCTTCCTGCAAAGCTCCTCAATGGCGCTGTAGTCGCCGTCGACCCCGCCGAACCGCGGGTCAAGGGTGATAGCCACAAGCTCAAAATGCTCGGGGTAAAATTTGCGGAGCATCGCCATGCCCGCAAGCAGGCTGACGGAATCCTTGCCGCCGGAAACGCCGACGGCTATCCTGTCGCCCTCGCTTATCATATTATATTGCTGGCAAGCCGAGCGCATATAGCTCAAAAGTTTTTGCATGGGTTTATCCTTCTATTATGACGGGCTCGACGGAGAGCGCCTTGCCCGTTTTATTGTCAAATTCAAATATACACCCGTTCATAATACACTCGCCCTCGGCGGTGTCAAAGCGGGCTGGCATACCCGTGCGGAGCCACTCAATGGATATCTCGGGCTTCACGCCGAGCACCGACTGCTTCGGTCCTGTCATGCCGAGGTCGGAGATATAAGCCGTGCCCTTGGGCAGTATCTGAGCGTCGGCGGTCATCACATGGGTATGAGTGCCGAAAACGGCGGAAACTCTGCCGTCAAGCCAGAAGCCCATCGCCCTCTTCTCCGCAGAGGCTTCGGAGTGGAAATCAACTATCTTTATGCGGCAGTCCGCTATTTGGGGCAGCACCTCTTCGACGACGGCAAAGGGGTTGTCGCATCTATCCATATACACCGAGCCGGAGAGATTGACTATGCCGACCTTAGCAAAGCCCATGTCAACGGTAGTGAAGCCCTTGCCGGGGCTGCTCTTGTGGAAGTTCGCGGGGCGGATGATACGGTCGCTCTCGTCGAGCATATCATAGACCTCCCTGCGGCGGAACACATGGTTGCCCGTGGTTATCACGTCGACGCCGCTGTCAAAGAGATACTGTGCCGAGTTGGGCGTAATACCGTTGCCGACCGCGGAATTCTCGCCGTTCGCAATGCAAAGGTCGACGGCCTTGAGCTTCTTATAAGCGGGCAGCTTGCTCCGCAGGAATTCACAGCCCACCGCCGATACGACGTCGCCGATAGCAAGGATATTCATTCTTTCCCCTCCGTAAAATGCAAAAGGGAGCTGCAACGCCGCAGCCCCCTTGTATGATCTTTATTTTGCGTAGTCCGTGGTTCTGCTCTCTCTGATAAGGTTGACTTTGATCTGACCGGGGTATTCCATGCTGCTTTCGATCTTTTTGGCGATATCCCTTGCCAGAAGCACCATCTTATCGTCGCTGACCATCTCGGGCTTGACCATTATGCGGACCTCTCTGCCCGCCTGAATGGCATAGGAGCGCTCAACGCCGTCAAACGAAGTGGCGATCTCCTCGAGCTTCTCGAGACGCTTGATATAGTTCTGAACATCCTCACGTCTTGCACCGGGTCTTGCCGCCGAAATGGCGTCCGCCGCCTGGACGAGCACTGCGGTGATGGTCTTAGCCTCCACGTCGCCGTGATGCGCCTTGATAGCGTGCAGGATATTGTCATTCTCCTTATATCTCTTAGCGAATTCAACGCCGAGATCGACATGGGAGCCCTCCATCTCGTGGTCAAGCGCCTTGCCGATATCGTGAAGCAGGCCGGCTCTCTTTGCAGTCCTGACGTCGGTGCCAAGTTCCGAAGCCATGAGGCCTGCGAGGTAAGAGACCTCGAGAGAATGATTGAGCACGTTCTGACCGTAGCTCGTGCGGTATTTGAGCTTGCCGAGGAGCTTGACGATCTCGGGGTGGACGTTGTTGACGCCTGCGTCAATAAGCGCCCTCTCGCCCGTCTGCTTAATGGTCGCCTCGACCTCTCTCTTAGCCTTATCGTACATTTCCTCGATCCTTGCGGGGTGGATCCTGCCGTCGGCAATGAGCTTCTCAAGAGTGACTCTTGCGATCTCTCTGCGGACGGGATCGAAGCTGGATATCGTGATAGCCTCGGGCGTGTCGTCGATAATAAGGTCGACGCCCGTTATCATCTCGAGCGTGCGGACGTTTCTGCCCTCACGGCCGATGATCCTGCCCTTCATTTCGTCATTGGGCAGCGCCACGACGGAGACGGTAGCCTCGGCGGCGTGGTCGGCGGCGCAGCGCTGGATGGCCGTGGTGATTATCTCACGGGCGATCTGCTCTGCCTCGTCCTTTGTCTTCTGCTCATATTCCTGGATCTTGACGGCTTTCTCGTGGTCAAGATTCTCCTCAAGCAAATTGATGATATATGCCTTTGCCTGCTCCTGAGTGAAGCCCGAGATCCTCTCGAGCATATCAAACTCGCTCTTCTTTAAGCTCTCGATCTCCTCGAGCTTCTCATCCGCGCTCTTGAGCTTTTTATTGAGGGTCTCCTCTTTTTTCTCAAGATTGTCGCTCTTCTTGTCGAGAGTTTCTTCTTTTTGATTAATGCGCCTTTCCATACGCTGGACCTCGTTGCGCCTCTCGCGGAGCTCGCGCTCGGTCTCGGTCCTCTGCTTATGGATCTCATCCTTGGCTTCAAGGATGGTTTCCTTTTTCTTTGCTTCGGCTGCTGCAATGGCGTCGCTGACTATTTTGTTTGCTTCCTTCTCAGCGGAGCCGATGGCTGCCTCTGCAATCTTCTTCCTATGTAAACCGCCGAGTATAAAAAACACCACAGCACCGACTGTGAAAGCGGCGGCAGCAATAAGAATAACCAACCAGGTTTCGATAGTGCATTCCTCCTTTTCTCTTTTTTGTTTTGCGCCCTGCAACGGGCGACAGATAAAAATATTAATTAAAAAATCAATACATGGTGTTACGGGAGCGGGAACTCCCGAGCTTGGCACAAAATAACACCATTGTATTAATAGTATACTTTTAGCGCCGTATTGTCAAGTTTTTTATTCATTTTTATTTAATTTTCTATTGACAACCCCTCTCGGCGGTGATAAGATAAACAAGTAACAGTGTTAAATCTATGACGCAGACGGCGCTTTGCACACCGCCTTTTACAGAGAACCGCTCCTCGGCTGCAAGAGCGGTAAAGGCCGCACCGCGCTACCGCTGCCGAGTGCTTGCCGAAATAAGGCGAGCCGCATCAGCCCCGTTAAAGGCTGCCAGAGTGCCGGCATATGCCGGAATAGCGGGTGGAACCGTGGAGCTTATCGCTTCATCCTGTTTTTTGCAGGATGAAGCGTTTTTTGCTTTGAATGCTCGTTAATACACAAAGTATTGCCTGCGCTTTCGGACATTTTCGGCGGCAAACTATCTCGCCGATAAGCATAACTTCGATTAAATCAACAGTTACGGATTTTATGCTTTTGTTTATTAATCATTCAATTAAATTTAAACCTTATGAAAGGATGATATCATGATAAAGGTAACTCTCAAGGACGGCTCGGTCAAGGAATTCGAGAGCGGCATCACCGCAATGGAAGTCGCAAAAAGCCTCGGCATGGGTCTTTATAAGGCTGCCTGCGTGAGCAAGATAAACGGCGAGGTCAAGGATCTCCGCACCCCGCTCACCGAGGATTGCAGCCTCGAAATACTCACCTTTGACGACCCGGACGGCAAATGGGCGCTGCGCCACACCGCCTCCCATATCCTCGCTCAGGCGGTCAAGAGGCTCTATCCCGAGGCGAAGCTCGCCATCGGCCCCGCGATCGACAACGGCTTCTACTACGACTTTGACGTCGACGTGCCCTTCACCCCCGACGTGCTCGAGAAGATAGAAGCAGAGATGAAAAAGATAGTCAAGGAGGCTCTGCCCCTTGAGAAATACGAGCTTGACCCGGACGAAGCCATCAAGCTCATGGAGGAGAAGAACGAGCCCTTTAAGGTCGAGCTTATCAAAGAGCACTCCGGCAAGGGCGAAAAAATTTCGTTCTATCGCCAGGGTGAGTTCGACGAGCTCTGCGCCGGCCCTCACGTGCCCGACACGAGCAGAGTCAAGGCGTTCAAGCTCACCTCCTGCACCGGCGCTTATTGGAGAGGCGACTCCAAAAACAAGATGCTCCAGAGGATATACGGCACCGCTTTCACCAAGAAGGACGACCTTGAGGCATATCTTGCCGCCATCGAGGAGGCAAAGAAGAGAGATCACAGGAAACTCGGCAAGGAGCTCGGCCTCTTTGCGCTGCTTGATGAAGGCCCCGGCTTCCCGTTCTTCCTGCCCAACGGCATGACCCTTCGCAACACCCTTATTGACTATTGGCGCGAAGTACACAAGAGATACGGCTATGTTGAGATATCCACCCCGATGATGCTCAACAGAGCGCTTTGGGAGCGCAGCGGCCACTGGGATCACTACAAAGAGAATATGTATACCACCGTTATCGACGACACCGACTTTGCGATAAAGCCGATGAACTGCCCCGGCGGTATGCTCGTCTATAAGCTACAGCCGCATTCATACAGGGATCTGCCCCTCAGAATGGGCGAGCTGGGTCTTGTCCACCGCCACGAGCTGAGCGGCGCTCTGCACGGACTTTTCAGAGTGCGCTGCTTCACTCAGGACGACGCCCACATCTTTATGACCTGGGATCAGATGAAGGACGAGATAAAGAATGTCGTCCGCCTGTTTGACGAGGTCTATTCAGTATTCGGCCTGACCTATCAGATCGAAGTCTCCACCATGCCCGAGGATCACATGGGCGATGTGAAGGATTGGGATTTCGCCACTGAGACCCTTAAAGCCGCAGTCACCGAGATGGGCAAGGATTTCATCATCAACGAGGGCGACGGCGCATTCTACGGCCCGAAGCTCGACTTCCACCTCTCCGATTCACTCGGCAGGACCTGGCAGTGCGGCACTATCCAGCTCGATATGCAGCTGCCCGAGCGCTTTGAGCTTGAATACACGGGCGCCGACGGTGAGAAGCACCGCCCCGTTATGATCCACAGAGTCGTCCTCGGCTCGATAGAGCGCTTCATCGGCGTTATCACCGAGCACTTTGCGGGCGCATTCCCGCTCTGGCTCGCTCCCGTTCAGATAAAGATACTCCCGATAGCCGACCGCCACCACGACTACGCAAAGAAGGTCTGCGCCGAGCTTGACGCAATGGGCTTCAGAGTTGAGGTCGACGAGAGAAGCGAAAAGATAGGCTACAAGATCAGAGAAGCTCAGCTCCACAAGATCCCCTATATGCTCCTTGTCGGCGACAAAGAGGTCGAGGACGGCACCGTTTCCGTTCGTAAGAGAGGCGAAGGCGACCTCGGCGCAAGCAGCGTTCAGGATTTCGCGACCGGCGCTCTCGAGGACGTCAAGTCAAAGAAGATCTGGTAAATAATTTTTTGGCTGTCGCTTTCACGAGCGGCAGCCTTTTAATTTATCATGTTGAAATTTCCGATCGCCGCCCGTTTAGGGGTATGGTAATCGCCGTCACACTTCTCGGCGGGAGCAAGCCCCCGCCCTACCGTGTATTGCTTCAATTTTTTAGCATAATTTAACCTATTTTATTGCTTTTAGAAATCTCTCCTCCAGTCACTCCGTGACAGCCCCCTCGTCAGAGGGAGCCGACTTGACTGTAGGCTCAGCAATATAAACTGCAAGCTCGGCAAATATAATCTTGCGGCTTACAGCGTCGATTTAAAAGAAAAACCGCCGCCTTATAGCCGGGTGGTCGTAAAACAATGAATCCTCCGTATGGTTTAGATCATACGGAGGATTGTTTATGTCTAATCTTCAAACTTGCTGACGGCAAGTCCACAGGGGATAGCCGCTTTAGCGGCGCAAGGGGGGTGCAGCCACCTTGACTGAACGAAGTGACGCAACATTCGGGGTCAAGCAGTTTTCGCCTGCTGACAGCTAATGAAGCTCCGCAGTACGCGCACTACTCTCAATAGGAGAGTATAGAAGTGCGCCATTTCGTTCCTAAATGGATTTTCCGTTTGCTTCTCTCTTCGATAAACTGGAATTTATCTGCAGTCATAAACCATATTTACTTCATGGCAGTCAACCTCATCAACAATATCCGTTTCTACAAATCCGATTTTTTCATAGATGTGCTTTGCGTGTTCGTTGCCGTAAATATAGGTCGTTGTCATCTCCAACATATTATTGGTATCTTTCATAAAACGAATAAACGCACTCAGAGCAACCGTCCCATAATTCTGATTTTGATATTTACGGTCTATCGCATAATTCCAAAGAAAATAGGAGCCTTCATCAAACTTCCGCACCATCACAAAACCAATCAGTAAATCTTGTAAATAAATATCATATGCCAGCACATTTTCTTTTAAGCATGCTGACGCTATGTTTTCTTTAGATGATAATTGCTTTTCCTGCTCAGGCAGGACGGTTACTTTCATAGATTTCGAGGGCTTAAATAGCACTACTATCACCTCCGCAGATTCAGATTTGTCTAGTACTTTTTTTAATAAATTATACCAGAAAATTATGAAGAAATCTACCATTCGGGAATGACCGCCCGAACATTTTCGTCCGGGCGGTCTCGGTATCAATCATAAATCAACTCAAATTTCACTATAACTCCTGTCTGTACCTTGCAAGCGTTTATCTGCTGCACCCATTCCAGCTGATTCTCTGCTTTCAGCTTTCAGTCGCGCCATACCGCTTCGCCACGATCAGCTCCATGCGGTTTCCCGCTTTGACAATTTCGGCGCAATACTGTCTTACGCACACTCGCCAATCAGCGGCAGTTTTATCAATTCTTTATCATGCTGTCATAGAGCCTGTCACGGCAATGATCGTCACGGTAGAGGAAAAAGCTCTCCATGCGGGAGCGGTAAGGCTCCTGCGGCACGAAGCCCGCGGCTATGCACTCCTCGAGACGGTCGATGAGGCTGTCGGCGTCCTCGGTAAAGGGGCCGAAGCCCTCCTCAAGCGGCAAATCGAGCTTGCGGTAGTTGTGCGACACTCCCGCGAGGAATTCGGCGTAATCGGGTACGAAATAGATTATCGGGCAGCCGAGATAGACCGAGTCAAAGACGATGGAGGAATAATCCGTTATCATCAGGCGGTATTCATCCTGCCTTGCGGAGCTGTCGGTGCAGACGCGGTCGTTCGTGATATTCAGCAGGCTGTTGTAGCATCTGAATATCGGATGATTTTGGAAATCGAGGTAAAGGTCGTTCTTCACGAGCAGGTCATGCAGCCGCTCGGAGTTGAGGAACGCCGTCACCTGCTTGCAAAACGGCGAATTGAGGAACGCCTCCGGCTCCTCCTTGCGCTCGTTATTGACAAGCGGGCCTATCAGGTTGCTGCGCCATGAGGGCGAGAAGAGCAGCCTGTTTTTCTTTTTGCCGCTTATCTCCATGCCGTCGTATCTCGGCATACACGAGCGGATAAGGTCGCTCTCGGAGTAGCCGTAATTCTCGGTCAGATTTTTGACCTCAAATTCGCTGGAAACGACTATCTTATCTATCGGCGTGCATTCCTTTGAATACATCTTACGCAGCGAGGCGTGCAGGATTCCGTGCTGGAGATAGACAAGCTCATATTTGGTCAGATCGGCATACCAGCGCATCGGCCCGGCGCTGAACGGGCAGACATTCGAGAGATTCGAGAACGAGGTTATCAGCTTGTCGCACTCAAAATACAGCTCCTTATGCCTGTGCGAGCCGAAGAGGACGATATGCTCCTTCTCCTCGGTCGTGAAGCGCTCATTCAGCTTGTCGAGGTCGCATTCGTTGAGGATATAATAGCGCTCAACGCCGTCCTCCTTGCCGATATCGTGTTTGAACTGGTCATAGGCGTTGTCAAAAACGCCGTAGCGGTCGAGATATATCCACACGCTCCTGCGCTTTGCCCTGTGGAGGTAGCCCGTTATCCTGTTCGGGATGACGGCGGGCTTTATCCTCAGGTAGCAGAAGAAATTGCTTATCAGCAGGCGCAGCATCAGCGTCACGGCGCCGAAGGACGGGAAATGCCTAACGGTAAAAGCTCCGTTCGCCTCGCGACAGACAAGCCCGCGGGCGCTGAAGCCCTTGAACCGCCTGTGCTGAGCTATCGAGCTGTGGGGGCCGTAATAGAACGTGGTGCCGTAGCCGACGCCGTTCACCCTGACCTCGATGCGAAAGTCGTTGACCTTTGCACAGTCAAATTCAAACTGCACACGCCAGAATGTACCCGTGCGTATGCCCGCCTTGTAATGCTCGTTCTCGGAGTGGGTCAGCTCGAGCGGTCGGCTCTCGCCGTCGATGATGAGATTTACCT
>OHZS01000623.1_pt1 | contig 12783 bp, 5 predicted proteins | sample 1580521 | NCBI WGS metagenome assembly OHZS01 (sample SAMEA3882503, study PRJEB24775) | human gut metagenome | biome: human-associated habitat; feature: intestine environment; material: feces | place: Netherlands | collected 2009/2010
TATTGTAAAAGGAAGAACCGCTCTTGCGAGCGGTTCTTCCTTTTTTGCACTCCCCTCGCGATCTCAAAATCCATTGACAAAGCGAGCGTTCCTGTGTATCATATCAACATACTTATAAGATAGGATTTATCTCAATGACCACTATTTACGCGGACAACGCCGCGACGACCCAGATGAGCCGTGCCGCAATCGACGCCATGCTCCCCTATCTGGAGACGATCTATGGCAACCCCTCAAGCCTGCATTCCGTCGGCCAGCAGGCGGCCGGGGCGCTGCTCAGCGCGCGCGACCGCATCGCAAAATGCCTGAACGCTTCCCCGCGCGAAATTTACTTCACCTCCGGCGGCAGCGAGGCCGACAATCAGGCCATTACCTCCGCCGCCTATCTCGGCGCGCGCAAGGGCAAAAAGCACATCATTTCCACCACGTTCGAGCACCACGCCGTGCTGCATACTTTACAGGCGCTGCAGGCGCAGGGTTTCACTGTAACCTTGCTACCGCCGAGCGCCGCCGGGCTTATCACCCCGCAGCAGCTGGCGGACGCCTTGCAGCCGGACACCTGCCTGGTCAGCATCATGTTTGCCAACAACGAAATCGGCACCGTGCAGCCCATTGCGGAACTTGGCGCCCTCTGCCGGGAGCACAGCGTGCTGTTCCACACTGACGCTGTACAGGCTGCCGGGCACCTGGCCATTGATGTGCAGACCACGAACATTGACCTTCTCAGCCTTTCCGGCCACAAGTTCCACGGGCCAAAGGGAGCCGGTGCGCTATATACCCGGCGCGGTATTGCCTTGCAGAATGTGCTGTACGGCGGCGGCCAGGAGCGCGGCCACCGCGCGGGCACTGAGAACGTACCCGCCATCGCGGGCCTTGCTGCGGCACTGGCCCAGGCGGATGCCAACCTGCTCGCCAACACAGCCCGCTGCCTGGATTTGCGCCAGCGCCTGACGGAGCGGCTGCTGGCCATTCCCGGCACCCATCTGAACGGTGATGCGGCCCAGCGCCTGCCCGGCAATGTGAACATTACCTTTGACGGCGTGGAGGCCGAAACCCTGCTGCTGCTTTTGGACGAAGCCGGGATCTGCGCTTCCGCGGGCTCTGCCTGTTCCGCCGGTGCGGTGGAACCCAGCCATGTACTGCTGGCCCTTGGCCTGACCCCCGCCCATGCCAAAAGCACCCTGCGGCTGACGCTGGATGCCGCCAACGAGTATAACACGCTGAAAGAGCGTTACCCGGATGTGCTGGTCGGCTATGAGCAGTACGGCAACTTTGAGTTCTACGGCGAGGATGCAAAGCTCGTTTCAGAACTTCTTGGCAGCAAGCTGTTGGAAAAGGAAACCGCACTCGGCAAGGTTGAGGTATCTGGTTTTCCGCGTGAACAGTGGGCTTCGCAGGCAATGAGGCTCTGGAAGCAAGGGGAGAGCGTCTATCTGTCCGGCCAGCAGGAAGATGGAACCCATGCGCAGACAAAGTATTTCCGCAGAGAGGAATACTTACCGATTAACACAACCATCGAACTGGACGATAGAGAGTTCCGTGTGGATTCGGTCAATTTTGAGCAGGGAACGGTCAGCTTGCAGGACATGACCCTTGCGAAAGAAGCCCGGTATCCGATCTTCCGAACGGAACCACTGGAGTACATTCGGCATCTGTATGAACAGGCCGATGTGCCGATGGAAGAAGCGGTGGAAATTACAGTCTTTACGGCTCTGCACAATGCGGGCGTGGCCTACGAGGATTTCTCCCCGGAGCAGATGGATGTAATCTATTCGGTGGCAGAATCGGGCGGCGAGTTGGAAGAACTGCTGAATCCCGACTTCCCGCCGGAACAAATGCAGCTGATCGCAGATGTGCAGAACAGAACGGATGCCATCAGCCGTGCAGCGGCAGAAGAAGTTCTTGAACCGCTGACCCAGCAGCCCATGACCCCGGCAGAAGTCAACCATGCACGGCGGCAGCATAATCTTCCGCTGGAAAATGGTGCGGTGGAACAGCCTGCACCGCCCAAACAGGAGCCTATGAACTTCCGTATTACGGACGACGATCTCGGCGCAGGAGGACCGAAAACAAAGTATAAAGCCAATGTGGAGGCCATTCGGGTGCTGCAAACACTGGATGCAGAGCAGCGGCAGGCCACAGCGGAGGAACAGGAAATCCTTTCCCGGTATGTGGGCTGGGGCGGCATTCCGCAGGCGTTCGATGAAAGCAATGCGGAATGGGCGAAAGAGTATGCCGAACTGCAGTCCCTGCTCACGGCAGATGAGTATAAGGAAGCCCGTGCCAGTACGCTGAATGCGTTTTACACTTCCCCTACGGTCATCAAGGCGATGTATGAAGCCCTGGGCAATATGGGCTTGTCCAAAGGCAACGTGCTGGAACCGTCCTGCGGTGTCGGCAATTTCATGGGTCTTGTGCCGGACAGCATGGAGAAGATTCGGATGTACGGTGTAGAGCTGGATAGCATTTCGGGACGCATTGCACAGCAGTTGTACCAGAAAAACAAGATTGCGGTGCAGGGCTTTGAAACAATGCAGTTCCCGGACAGTTTCTTTGACTGCGTTGTGGGCAATGTGCCGTTCGGCAATTACAAGGTGCCGGACAAGCGGTATGACCGCCACAATTTCCTCATCCACGATTATTTTATCGCCAAGAGCCTTGACCTTGTGCGTCCGGGTGGTGTGGTGGCGGTGGTAACGTCCAGCGGTACACTGGACAAGAAAGATTCCTCTGTCCGTGAATATCTTGCCAACCGTGCCGATCTGGTCGGTGCGATTCGTCTGCCGAACAATGCGTTCCAGCGCAATGCCAACACCAGCGTGGTTGCGGATATTTTGTTCCTGCAAAAGCGTGACCGTGCGGCGGTGGAGCGGGCAGACTGGGTAGACCTTGGCGAAACACCGGAGGGGTACTCCATCAACCAGTATTTTGCGCAGCATCCCGAAATGGTGCTGGGCGAGATCACCACGGAAAGCACCCAGTACGGCAAGCAGGAAACCACGGTCAAGCCCATCGAAGGCGCAGACCTTGCCGAGCAGTTGAAAGAAGCGGTCAGCAACATCCATGCCACCATCACGGAGTCGGAAATCTCCGACGATGAACTGGATGTGCAGGAAGAACCCATCCCGGCAGACCCCAGTGTGAAGAATTTCAGCTTTACGAACGTGGATGGGCAGATTTACTACCGCGAAAATTCCTTTATGAACAAGGTGGAACTGCCTGCCGTAACTGCAGAGCGGGTGCTGGGCATGATTGCGCTGCGGGAAACCACCCGGAAGCTGTTGGACTGTCAGCTGCATGATGGTTCGGATGCGGAAGTACAGCTCTTGCAGAACGAACTGAAACAGCAGTACACCGCATTTAAGGCGCAGTATGGTCTTATCAACAGCACGGCTAACAAGCGGGCGTTTCGACAGGACAGCAGTTATTGTCTGCTGGCATCACTGGAAATTCTGGATGAGGAAAAGAATCTCAAACGGCTGGCCGATATTTTCACCAAACGTACCATCCGTAAGCCGGAGCCTGTTACCTCAGTGGACACGCCCAGCGAAGCCCTGGCACTTTCCATTGGAGAGAAAGCGAAGGTAGATGTGCCGTTTATGATGCAGCTCTGCGGCAAACCGGAACAGGAGATCACGGATGAACTGGCAGGTGCGATTTTCCGAAACCCTGTGACACAGCAGTGGGAAACTTCGGATGAATACCTGTCCGGCAATGTGCGCGAAAAGCTGGCCACTGCAGAAACCTTTGCGGCAAACCATGCTGAATATCAAATCAATGTGGATTACCTCAAACGGGTACAGCCCAAGGATTTGGATGCTTCGGAAATTGAAGTGCGGCTGGGTGCAAACTGGGTAAAGCCGGAGTACATCACGCAGTTTATGAGAGAAGTGTTCAAGACCCCGAACTACTATGTAGGCAGTGATATTAAAGCAACCTATTCCGAAATCTCTGGCGCATGGAACATTTCGGGCAAGTCGCTGGATCGCGGAAATCCGCTTGTCACCAACACTTACGGGACGCTGCGCGTCAACGGCTATAAACTGCTGGAAGATGCGCTGAATCTCCGGGATACCAAAATCTACGATACGATTCACGATGCGGATGGCGACCATCGTGTGCTGAACAAACAGGAAACCATGCTTGCGCAGCAAGCGCAGGAATCCATTCGGGAAGCATTCAAGCAGTGGATTTTCAAGGATTTAGACCGCCGCGAGGATTTGTGCGCGACCTACAATCGGATTTTCAATGCGATTCGTCCTCGTGAGTACGATGGCAGTCATATTCGTTTTGAGGGTATGACCCCGGAAATCTCTCTGATGCCGCACCAGAAAAATGCCGTAGCGCACATTCTGTACGGCAACAATACGCTGCTGGCGCATTGCGTGGGTGCAGGCAAGACCTTCCAGATGATCGCTGCCGGCATGGAGAGCCGCAGGCTGGGCCTGTCGCAGAAAAATCTCTATGTGGTGCCGAACCACCTCACAGAGCAGTGGGGCGCAGATTTCCTGAGGCTCTATCCCAATGCGAATGTGCTGGTCGCAACGAAAAAGGACTTTGAACCCAGCAATCGAAAGCAGTTCTGCTCCCGGATCGCAACCGGCGATTACGATGCCATCGTGATCGGTCATTCGCAGTTTGAGCGAGTGCCGCTTTCCCCGGAACGGCAGAAAGCCATTATCGAGCGGCAGATCGACGACATTACGCTGGCCTTGGCAGATGCCCGGAGTGAGGACAGCCGCAGTTTTATGGTCAAGCAGATGGAGAAAACAAAGAAAACGCTGGAAGCAAAGCTGCAAAAGCTGAACGACCAGACGAGAAAGGATGATGTGGTTACATTTGAGGAACTGGGTGTTGACCGTCTGTTTGTGGACGAGTCGCATTTCTATAAAAATATGTTCCTCTACACAAAAATGCGGAACATCGCAGGTATCGCCCAGACCGATGCACAGAAGTCCAGCGATATGTTTGCAAAGTGTCAGTATCTGGACGAACTGACAGGCGGCAAGGGCGTGACCTTTGCAACCGGAACCCCAGTCAGTAACTCAATGGTGGAGCTGTACACCATTATGCGGTATCTCCAGTATGACACCCTGCAGAAGATGGGACTGAGCCACTTCGATGATTGGGCGGCATCCTTTGGTGAAACCGTCACAGCAATCGAGCTTTCCCCGGAGGGCACCGGCTACCGTGCAAAAACGCGGTTTGCCCGGTTCTTTAATCTGCCGGAGCTGATTTCTCTGTTCAAGGAATCAGCAGATGTGCAGACAGCGGATATGCTGAACCTGCCTGTGCCGCAAGCAGAATACATCAACGAAGTGCTGAAACCCAGCGAGATACAGGAAGAAATGGTCAGTTCCTTTGCGGATCGCGCCGAAGCCGTGCGCAACGGCAGTGTGAATCCCAGATTCGATAATATGCTCAAAATTACCAACGATGGCAGAAAACTGGCACTCGACCAGCGGCTTATCAATGAGATGTTGCCGGACGAGCCGGAGAGCAAGGTCAATCGCTGTGTGGACAATGCGTTCAAGGTCTGGGAAGAATCTGCGTCGGACAAGGGAACACAGTTGATTTTCTGCGATTTATCGACACCAAAAGCCGATGGCACATTCAACGTCTACGATGATGTGCGGGAGAAACTGGTGGCGAGAGGTGTTCCCCGTGAAGAAGTGGCGTTCATTCACGAGTATAACACGGAAACTAAAAAGGCTGACTTGTTTGCAAAGGTGCGCGCCGGACAGGTGCGTATCCTGATGGGGTCTACGCCGAAACTTGGCGCAGGAACCAATATTCAGGATCGGCTGATTGCCCTGCATCATCTGGACTGCCCGTGGAAGCCGTCTGATCTGGAACAGCAGGAGGGGCGTATTCTCCGGCAGGGAAATCGGAATAAGCAGGTGAAAATCTATCGTTACGTCACCGAAAATACGTTTGACAGTTATATGTGGCAAATCTTGGAAAACAAGCAAAAATTCATTAGCCAGATTATGACTTCCAAATCGCCTGTCCGTGCCTGCGATGATGTGGACGATACCGCGCTGTCCTATGCCGAAATCAAGGCACTTGCAACCGGAAATCCCTACATTAAGGAAAAGATGGATCTGGATATTCAGGTCAGTAAGCTGAAATTGCTGAAAGCCAATCACACCAGCCAGATTTATAGCTTGGAATCGGATATTGCGCGCCGCTATCCGCGAGAAATCGCTGTGGCACAGGGTCAGATCGAAGCACTGAAAACCGATATGGAAGCGGCAAAGCCGCTTCTGGTGCAGGACAAAGACCACTTCTCTATGGAGATCAGCGGCAAGGTGTACACCGAACGCAAGGAAGCGGGTGCAGCCATCATTGAGGCTTGCAAGGCTTTGAAAGCGGCTGGCACCGAGGGAAGAATCGGCAGCTACGGTGCGTTTGAACTGCATTCCCGGTTTGACAACTTCGATAAGGTGTTCCGCCTGTCCATCAAGGGTGCATGGAACTACTCTATGGAAGTTGGTAAAGACCCGCAGGGCAACATTCTGCGTGTTACCAATGCGCTGGCAGGCATTGACAGAGCATTGCCGCAGGTGGAACGCAGACTGGAAACCTTGGAACAGCAGTTGGCGCAGGCAAAGGAAGAAGCCAAACGTCCTTTTGCGCAGGAAGCAGAATTGACCGAAAAATCTGCACGCCTTGCAGAGCTGAACTCTCTGCTCAACATGGACGAAAAGGGCAGTGAGGATGCACTGGGCGTGGACGAGGATGCAGCCGAAACCGAGGTTGCAGATAGGCCGCGCCAGCCTGTGAACTATGCAGGCCGCGTTGCAGAGCGCACTGCGGATAATATGCGGAAACCCTCTGTGCTGGCACAGCTTTATGCAAAACAGGCAGAGCGCAGCGCAGAACCGCAGAAATCCCAGAAGCGGAAAAGTCACGATATGGAACTGTAAATGAGCAGCCCCGTCAGTTATCTGGCGGGGTATTTTTAAGGAAGGAGGAAATTTGCTTACTTTAACACCGATCAATTTGAAAACGGCAAACGCATTTGTGCAGCAGTATCACCGCCACCATAAACCGACGCGGGGGCATAAATTCTCCATCGGTGTATCAGAAAATGGTGCGTTGGTGGGTGTTGCTATCTGCGGCAGACCCGTGGCGCGGCGGCTGGACGATGGTTATACGCTGGAAGTTAACCGCTTGTGTACGGATGGAACTCCAAACGCTTGCAGTATTTTGTATGCGGCGGCGTACCGTGCAGCACGGGCAATGGGTTACAACAAAGTGATCACCTACATTCTGGATACGGAAAATGGAGCATCCCCGAAAGCTGCCGGATACACCTGTGAGGGCAGAGCCGGGGGCTTGGAGTGGAACGGTGCGAAGGCACCGAAACAGGCTGACCAATATCCGCGCCAGATGAAAACACGATGGGTCAAGAAAAAGGAGGGCTTGCATGGCAGTTGACCGCAAACAGCAGATGAAAGAAATCACGGAACGGTTGGAGCAGGGCGTAAAGGACATTTTTACATCGGAAATGTACACGACATACCTGCGCACGATGGCAAAATTCCACAATTACAGTTTCAACAATACGTTGCTAATCGCTATGCAGCGGCCTGATGCCACACTGGTGGCAGGGTTTAACGCATGGAAGAATAAGTTCAACCGCTATGTCAAAAAAGGCGAAAAGGGCATCCAGATCATTGCTCCGGCTCCCATCAAGGAAGTGGAAGAACGCGAGAAAATCGACAAGGATACGGGTCTGGCTGTACTGAACGAAAACGGTGAGCCGGAAATGGAACGTGTGGAGTATGTGATTCCGCGCTTCCGCGTGACGACGGTTTTTGATGTTTCACAGACCGATGGGGAACCGATTCCGTCGCTGGAAGTGAACGAACTGACGGCCAGCGTCAAAGACTATGCGCTGCTTACGGCGGCAATCGAGCAGGTATCGCCTGTGCCGATTCGGTTTGATGAAATCGAGGGGGATGCAAAAGGGTATTACAGCGACATAGACAAAGAAATCTGCATTCAGGTCGGCATGGGCGAGAGCCAGACCATCAAGACGATGATCCACGAAGTTGCTCATGCGATGCTGCATAACAGCGATTTCATGAAGCAGAACAGCGAGGAAAAAGACCGGCTTACGAAAGAAACCGAAGCTGAAAGCATCGCATTTACGGTCTGCTCGGCCCTTGGCATTGATACATCCGATTATTCATTTCCGTATGTGGCAAGTTGGGCCAGCGGCAAGGAGATGAAGGAACTGAAAGATTCGATGGATACGATTCGATTGACCGCAACCGACTTTCTGGAAAAGCTGGAAGCGACGGTGGCGGAAAGGAGCGCAGAGCGCATGACCGCGATGCAGTATGCGGAAAAGCTGATTGCCAACAAGGAGCAGGAAATAACGATTTTTGATGATGAGCAGCGAAACCTCATCGTGAATTTCACCTTTAAGCTGGATGACCAGGCTGCAACGGAAGAACTGGTGAACGGTCTGGCGGCTGCACTGACCGAGGATGACAAAGAAGAAGTCAACCGTCTGATGTACGATGCACAGGAGAAAATCGAAAATCTCCCGGATGGGATGATTGGACTTTCGGAAATGCATGACTATGGCTACCGGAAAGATGATGTGTTCCCTCTGACGAAAGAAGGCGCACGGGAATGGCATCGGCTGGGTGAGAGGATTTATCCACTGTTCCGTGATGGCACGGCAGGTGATTATGTAAGCCAAGAGGGAATCGAGCGGCACGATGGCATTTTCGGCATTAAGGCAGACGCATGGGATGCGATCCTGCTGGAGCAGCGGGAAGATTATGCAGAGAATGAGTATGCGCGCCCGGATTTTCAGCTGACAGTAATTAACCGTGAACAGGCTCTGCGACTGTATGATGAAGGTAAGCAAATTTATCTTGTCCGTATCAGCCCGTGGCCGGTTCTTGTCACGGCACGAGAGGAAATCGAGCGCGGAAGTGATACCTTCCAGATTGCAATAGCAGATTTAGAGCAGGAGCGGAACATGACAGAACAGGAAAATGTGCTGCTGTATGGCAGCAAAAAGCAGTTCGGTATTTATCAGATCACAGAGCGTGACCCGGAACACGACTACCGTTTCATGGGGCTGGACTATGTGGAGAAGAAAGGCATAACGGTTACCCGTGCAGATTATGACCTGAGTTATGCCGCACCGCTTACGGAAAAGGATACGCTGGATGGCATTTATGAACGGTTCAATATCCAGCGTCCGGCAGACTTCACGGGCCATTCGCTGTCGGTCAGTGATGTGGTGGTACTCAATGATGGCAGTACGGTCAAAGCCTACTATGTGGACAGCATCGGCTTTGCTGAACTGCCGGAATTTTTCAAGGAAAGGAATATGGATTTGCAGAAAGAGAACCTTTTGAACGAAGAATTGCAGGAAATCGAAATCTTTGATAAGCCCGGTCTTTTCAGCAATGGCCGACTGCGGGATGAAGATGTGCCGGAGGGTTTATATCGCTATGATCTGCGCGGTTCAGACTATGACCCCGGCCAGCCCATTACAGTGGAGAAAACTGTGGTAGTGAACCACGCGGCATCTGTTCTGATGGCAGAAGAACTTGACCTTGGCGCAGACGGGCGGCTGGAACTTGGCGAGGAAGGTCTGAACTTCACAGGCGCAGAACTGACCGTGCGAGAGTTCATGGAGGAACAGCAGCAGAAAAGGAACGGACTGATCCACGGCGATTCCGACCACATTGCAGTCGAGGGGCATATCGGCACATGGTATGCTGTTGATGAAACGGAGATCGGCGGCGAGAAGTTCTTCCTGCTGGAACATGAGGAACACGGCGACATGGCGGCCTGCGTTGCAGTCAATGAGCAGGGCAAGCTGGTGGCAGAGGATTTGTGGAACGGCTTCGATGAAGATTTTCAGGAGGCCGTGCAGAAATATCTCTCTGAAAAATGGAATATGCCGAAAAAAGAAGATGTGGTGTCAGAAATCATTGAAAAGGCTGCGCCTATACCTGACAACAGCACACAGGACTATTCGGATGTGCCTGTCTACTATGAGCCGTTCAGCTATGCCAAAGAAAATGACGAGGTGGATTTATACCGTACCTCCTATCGGCTGAACAGCGAGTGCAAGCAGGCAATCCAAGAAGCGATTGCGGACAACTATGACGGGATGCGCCTTGGCGATGATGCAGTGAATCAGGTGGTGCGGCAGTATGGTATGGAGCGTGTGGGATACATTCTGGCGAATACCCTGCGCTACAAAAACTATGATGGCCGCTTTTCTCCCAGCAATAAGGAATGGGCAGAGCAGGTCGGCACCCCGGAAAATAACGCGAGAATCATTAAATTTCGAGCAGATTGGGTGGTTTCCAGCCATCCGGCTGTTTTGGATGGCTTTGTGACGATGTACCGGGATGAACTAGAAGCGCAGAAAAAGCTGGAGCAGGAGCAGCCATTTGTAAAGCGATTCTATGTAGTCGAGAACCGGCAGGCCGTTCCGCTTGAAATTAAGCGGTTTGGCAATCTGGACGATGCAATGTCGCAGTATCAGGTACTTCCGAACCATTACATGAAAGCCCTGGGCGTGGAGAAAAATCCTGATCCGTTGCCGGGGGTGCTGGATGTTCTGCAATGCAAGAACGGCATTGACACCATCGTAGAGGACTATAAAACGGTTCCGGGCTGGGATAACCCGTATATCCAGAATTACGTTGTCCAGCCGTTGCGGGGGGCGTTAGCCGTGCAGGAAGTGGAACTGGCCTACAAACTGCCGGATGCCTATTTTCACATTCAGACCTGTGACGATGGTTTCGACTATACCTTATATAATAAGGACTTTACGGAGCGGGATGGAGGCATCCTTGAAACGAACGGAGATAAGCCTGTGCAGGAGGCTATGACGGAATTGCTGGCAGAGTTTGGCTGTGATGCAGCACAGGGCAGGGTCATGGACGCGGCAGAACTGCGGGAACAGGCCGATACGGTGGCGGAACAGCAGGCAGAAGTTTTAAAAGAAAAACTCGCCGCAGAAAGACCTGCGCCGGAGGAAACACTCAGTTTTTATGTTGCGGAGTGTTTGGAGTTTACGTTTGCGGGAGAGTTCCACGACCATCTGACAATGGAAGAAGCATTAGAAGTCTACGACAAGATTCCGTCCGAACGGATGAACGCCGACAAGTGCATTGGATTCTGTATCGAGGAAGATGGCGGCTTTGTTGGAATGTATGAGCTGGTCGTGAACGATAAAGTGCAGCGTGAGAATATCAATTCCATCAACTATTTCAGGGATGATAAGCTGGTGCAGCAGGCGATCTCCGATATGGAAAAACTGATGGCGGCACGGCAGCAGAGTAAGGAGCAGGAACGCGGCAGTACGAAAAAGTCTGTTCTGGATGCCCTGCGCAGTCTGAAAGCAAAAAGGCAGGAGCAGCCTGCACAGGAACAGGATAAGCCGAAGAAAGCGAAAAAGAAAGGGATGGAGTTATGAGCAATGTACGCTTTGATGAACTGGAATTGATGCTGATGGCGATGTTTGAACAGCCGACACTCAAAGATACGATTCAGGTGTTGACGGAGGTCCAGCCGCTTGTGGCAGAGGAGGCGGAGATGGCTGCGCTGGTTCAGCAGACCATCCCGAAGATGCAGCAGTTGAATGAGCAGCAGTTCAAGGGGCTGGAACTGGAATGGCATAGGCCGGAGGAGCCGGAAAAGGAGAAAACGTAAAATGATAAACCAGTATAGAGTTTTCCAAATCAAAGAGGTGCATCATCAGCATTGGGCAAAATCCTATGCACAGCAGGTAGAGGACGGCTTTTTGATTCATCATCAGAATTACCAGAGTGCATATAAAGGAAAGCCTGCCCCCAGCGATACGCCGATGACAGCCCGGAAGCGGCTGGAAGAAAAGCGACCAAACACATTTGTTGGACGGTCGTTTGGTGTTGGCGATGTGATCGTATGGGATGAAGAAAAGGGTCGGAAGTTTTTCTACGTCGATAAAGAAGAACTGGTAGAGTTCGGTGGCTTTATGGATGCTGATGCAGCCGGAAACACTGTCGTCTACATGGTTCCCAATTATCAGATTGATGGAAAGACTGGAACGTGGCTTCCGTATGACAGCGAAGTTGTAGAGGGTGTTTGCTTTTTTATGATGCGCAATGAGCAGCGCAAAGATGCTGTTTCTCCAGTCGTGGTAGACAGTAAAGGCGTATTTGTGACGGATGCTCCGAACGGCTTTGAAAATGTTCGCTCCATACTTACAGAGTATGTTCATCGTGCTGAAAAGAAGCAGCAGGATATGACCGAGCATGAAAAATGCTTGACGAACGGAACGTATGAACGTGCGCGGGAATCCGGCACAGAGCAGAATTACGACATGATAGATGGTTGCGTGAATAATGTGCCGAAAAAGCCACGGCGCATTGGTGGCAGATGGTCGGTGCTGGATCGGCTGCATATCAAGCAGGCAGAGCGGAAACAGAAAGAGCAGACTCAGCAGCAACAGCAGGAGCGAAGTCGTAGAAATTAAAAATCCGTTATGATGTAGAGTGGTGGTTCCCCTAAAAGGAACTGCCACTCTTTTTTATTGAAAGGTCTTGCTATTTGTAAAATGGTTGTACATAATAGAAAAAATAAGGAAATGGGGGAAACCAAGGTGCAGGGCTGCGAAGAAAAAGAAAAAGTTCTTCTGCTATGGGAACGGGCATTAACGCTGTTTTATGAGAACGATACAGAATTATTTGTTACGGGGGCGCAGGAACGAACGATTGCCGGCAAAATCGCAATGCACATGGATAAAAT
>OHZS01000625.1_pt1 | contig 12781 bp, 6 predicted proteins | sample 1580521 | NCBI WGS metagenome assembly OHZS01 (sample SAMEA3882503, study PRJEB24775) | human gut metagenome | biome: human-associated habitat; feature: intestine environment; material: feces | place: Netherlands | collected 2009/2010
CAGGGATATAACGGGAAGAAGACGAGAAATAGATGCTCTTCTCTGCCAGACCATTCCGTTACTTCTGTGCAATTGACATATCCTTTTTCCGCGAGATCAAGATAATGCTGGGCATCAGATTTATTCCACAGATTGAAAAAATCATTCCAGGAAAATGCAGCTGCATGTGATAAAAAATCTGATTGCACCAAATAGATAAGCACACTTGCAAAATATATCAGTACACGGATCAGAAAAGCCAAAAACAGAATCCGGAGAACGTCTTTTTTCGTCAGACCTTCTCCTTTATAGTCTGTTGTATTTTGAAAAAATCGAGAAACTCTGTATTTTTCCGGAACATCCATTTCAACAAAAAAGCGAACAAACCATATTCCTATAAATAAAATGAAGATGGTATTCAGAAGAATGGTCATAATAGTCTCTTGCCTTTCATTTAACCCGAGATCAATACCCAGGTCGGTCTCCAACGTAAGTATTTTATTACAAAATCCACATCCACCGGCTGTCCGGACAATACCGGATAGAACAGCAGGAACAGGGCAAACGCCACCGTGGCATAAGCGCAGCAGCCGATAACAAAGGCGCGGTCGGATACATGTTTCTTCCACTGCATCAGGCTGTACACGATCATCGGTACCACAAAAGGAACACTGGGGAAATAGTGGTAGATGAAAGTGATCCTGGTGACAAAGAACCAGGGCAGGTACTGCGCCAGGTAGCCGACTGCCAGAAAAGCAGCTGTTGCATATTCTCTGTGGGACAGGGTAATTGCAGTATCTGTGGAGCTCTCTGTTTTTGTGTGTCCTGTCAGAGAACAGAGAAACGCATTATTGCGAATTAACAGGTACAGGATGTAAATAAATGCCGGAATACCGATCCACCATACAACAGGATTGCCGAAAGCGCTGATCCCCTCTTTGATTGCATCGGTCACATATCCCGAATAATACCAGATCGGACGTACCATGGTCGGCCACTCATACCAGGAGGAAGAGTAGGGATGTGTCGCCTCCAGGCCACTGTGGTAATTGAACATGGAAGTCTGGTTCGCCAGCATACGGTCAAGCAGGCCGGGATGAGCAGTATTCACAAACGGCAGGTAGGACAGCAGATAGATCACTACCGGGATCAATACGAAAAAGGTCAGACAGAAATCGATGGTCTTGATCGTATAGTCAGGGAAATTCTTCACTATATATTTATGATCGATACCGTTTGTGCTTTTGCCGGGATGTGCTTTGGCATAAAGGTATTCCCGGTAGCGACGCAGCAAATGCGCGAAAAACAGCAGTGCCAGACCACATCCGGCATAGACACCGGTCCATTTGCAGGCAATGCCAAGCCCCATGCAGACACCGCACAATCCTAATGGAAGGAAGGTCTTATGTGGTGGCGTGTCATAAAAACTCATGGAGCAATAACTGTACATAAAATAGTACATGGCAATCACGAAGAACGTGATATAGACATCGATCGTTGCAATCCTCGTCTGTGTAAAATGCATAAAATCAAAGGCAAACAGGAAGCAGGCGAGAGCCGCTGCAGGGGTATTGCCGGTCATCTTCTTCCCCAGCAGATAGAGGAAGGGCAGCATGGCGATGCCAAATAAAGTACCCATGATCCGCCAGCCGAAGGGATTCATCCCGAAAATAGCGATACCCACAGAGATCAGAATTTTGCCCAGAGGCGGATGCGTATTTTCATAAGTGGGCAGTCCGTGGAGGAATTCATAAGCCGTACGGGCATGATAGATCTCATCGAAATACATGCTGTTACGGAAAGAATAGCGTTCCGGGTAGCAATCGCTCTCATCGAACAAAGTCTCGTAAGCAGAGGCATTCACAGGGCGCAGGATTTCACCGTCCGCATCCGTGAAGACCAGTTCGATCAGAGACGCATCCGTATCGGTCAGTGTGAGACGCAGGCAGCGGGCGTCGGTTACGCCTGCCTGCCGGGTCAGATCTTCCAAAGACACATCCTGCCAGGTGAAGACATTATTCAGAATGATCTCGCCCAGATACGTCCAGTCCTCGGCCTTTGAGCTACGGACTTCAGCCGTAAAATGCCGCTGATGCCAGGGCGCGATGTAACTTGCCAGGGTAACGGGAACTGTATTTTCCGGAAATTCCAGTTCAATGACCTGATTCTGTGTCATATCGTAGGTTGTCTCGGGAGCCTTGCGGTCGCCCAGGTCATAGAGTGCAAAAAAGCTGTAGAGAGCACAGATTGTCAGCAACAGACACAGGTCTGCTCTCGTGAAGCGCACCTGCTCCTTAGAAGGTGTGGGCGCTAAGGGGGAGAGAAAATGTTCCCGGAACAGCTGCCACAGTCCGCTACCGGAGACTGTAGAAGAACTGCGGTTTGCTCCGGCATGCCCTTTTACACCAGCGGCAACAGTCACCGCTTCCCCATGAACATAATATTTCCAGATGATTTTGTAGAAATCATACAGACAATATAACATACCTGCGGATACCAGCAGAATTATGGGAGCCTTGCGGTCATAGTTCTGCGGATCGTAATGGTACAGCACGTTGGCAGTGTTGTAGAAATGCAGCGCGGCGAAACCGGCATAACATTTCCACAGGGAGCCGGCGGGTTTATACAGACAGCAGAACAGCAGCAGTGCAAGTCCCGGATACATATAGCGTTCGTGCATTCTGACAGAAAACAGGAACATAGTCAGAATGATAAAAGCACCGAGGCAAAAATAGCGTGAAGGTTCTTTTCGGCAACGCAAGGCAATCAGAAAAGTAAAAAGAACGATCAGCACAATGGCAATGGATCCCCAGGTTCGGCAGGGAAGGAACAGAAAGATCGTGTTCTGGTCCACCCAGTTCATGCCTAACAGCCCCCAGAAATTATAGGCATTAACCGCCGCATATTCATAGGAACCCAGCGTGGAAGTATACTGCGAGGTGGCGGCATCCAGACCGAAGGGAACGCACAACAGAAGCATGCCGCAGATCACAGCCAGACCGCCGCACAGATTATAAAAGAATTTCCTCCAGGAAAAATCCTGCAAAAATACATGATCCAAAATGCCGACCAGAAGGACGGGAGTGAAGATCAGTGTCTGCGGCTTTAACAGAACTCCAATACCGTAGATCGCATAAGCCGGAAGCATTTTGCCGTCCATAAGAAACAGGCCCATCAGGATCACCACCAGGGTGTGAACGGAATCCACCTGCCCCCAGCAGGAAGAATTCAGGATGATTGCCGGCTGGAATAGGTAAGCACAAGCTACACATACAGATTGTATTTCGGAAAAATGCAGTCTTTTTGTCGCCTCTTTGTAGAGCAGACAGCCGCAGGCCATGTCGCACAGAATAGCAGGCAGCTTTAACAGCATGATATGCAGGCTGGAATAATAAGGGATCCCAAGCAGGGAACGCAGCGCCCCGATGAGATACAGGACATACATGAATCCGGGCGGATAATCGGTAAAAGTCTCCGCGGAATAGAATGCCCCGGGACCTACGGTGAAGATCCGGTCAGCCCACGCAGCAAAACAGGCAATATCATTGCCGAAACCGTGGGTGGTATAAGCAAGGATCAGACGAAGCAGCAGGGCAGCCCCGAAAATGATCCAGACGAACCGGGTAATGTTTTGGAATTTACATTTGTCTTCCTCTTTTTGGAAACCGGTATAGCAGACACCGCACAGAAGCAGTGAAAGGATAGCAAAAAAATGTATCATAAGATATAATTCCCCCCAATATTTTTATGATCACAACTTAAAAATATCAAAAAATGAGTCTTTCGTAAAGACGAATACTTAAAAATAAGTTATAATCATTAGTAAATTCAGACAGATGCAAAAAGGGGACAAACATGAAGAATAAGAAAGTGGAAAATATCATCACAGCAATACTGGCGGCGGCAGTTCTGATCACCGGAGGGATGAGTCTGTATTCCTATCTGTCGGAGCAAAAGGCGAAAAACGAATATGATGCCATAAGACAGGAGGCAGTGGTGGAGGACCCTCGGGTGGAAGAGACGGAAGAAGTACAGGTGAAAAACTACCCCGATCTGCAGATTGATTTTGCAAATCTCAAGAAGACCAATCCGGATTTCCGGGGATGGCTTTATTTTCCGGCGCTGGATATCAGCTATCCGGTGGTACAGGGCGAGGACAACAATTATTATCTGAAGCATTCTTTTGAGGGAGAAAGTGTAAATGCCGGATGTATTTTCATGGATTGTGAGGCTTCGGCGGACTGGTCGGACCGGAACACCTTCGTCTTCGGACATAATATGCGGGATGAGAGCATGTTCGGTAGTTTTAAAAATCTGTTGAAGGGGACGGTAAGCTGTAAGGAGGATCCGTATTTTTATATCTATACGGAAGATAAGGTCTATATTTATGAAATCTTTGCTTATTACGAGACCAGAAGCACCAGCGACCGCTTCGCAACCTTTACCTCGGATGCTTCCTACGATGATTACGTGCAGTGGGCGACGGAACATTCCCTGTATGCCTCGGATGCGGACTTAAGCGACAGGGGGAACATTGTGTCGCTGTCTACCTGCTATGGTTCCGCAGGCACGAAGCGAAGAGCACTGCTCCATGGAGTACTGACAGAAACGGCCGCTTATTAGGACATTGGTACCACAAATGGACAACCAGAGAACAAAAATAAGCAATAAATCACAAATTTAATAAAAAATCTGAACCTTTTTTATGAGATCCATAGTCTTAATAGATGTAAAGAAGAACGAAAACGTTTAAGTGCGTTGGGAGTAACACATGGGGTTTCATAAAGGGAGAAATCAGATGAGCAGACTTAGTAAGTATGTAAAAGAAAAAATCGTAAAGGTTCTGGTGGCAGCGCTGGTAGTGGGAACTGTTGCGGGGAACGGAACACTTACGGTACAGGCAGAGGAAGCGGCTACAGTAGTAGGGGAAGAGTCTGTATCCGGTGGTGACGCTGTTGTGAAAGAAAATGTAGTAGCTGATCCGGAGGTAACACCGGAAGCAACGACGATGGTTACACCGGAAGAGGCAGCAGGTGCAGGTCTTATCATGCCGCTGACAATGAATTTATGTGCGGAAGCAAATGAGACAGTAAATGCGGTGACTGTGGATATTGCTGGAGTTTTAGGAGCTGCCAATGGCTATGGAATTTTTGTAGAGGGAATTACGGAGCAGAGCGGTGACAGTGAAGCTAATATCTGCACAGGCAGTTTGAAATATTATAATAACATTGGCTATACAGGAAAAGGTACTATTTATGTAGATGGTGAATATACAGGTTCAGGCTCCAATATTAGATGTTCTAATCTGATTCTAAAATCAGCTTCTTTTGAGCAAAGAGGTAATCAATGGTTTGTAAATGGAGTTTATGTAGGAACCACTGAGCAGATTGGAAAAATTGAAAGAGGTCAGTTCGATCTGGCAGGAGCATTTACAGCTATTCGTACAAATGCTGAAAACTTGCATGCAATGGGAACGGAATTGAGTTCTAATGAGATTTCCTTGAATGATGGACAGAATATTTTTCGCGTAAATGGAATTTCGGATTTTGAACCTAAAGTAGCTGTGGAAAACGGTAAAACGGTTGTATTTAATATAACACCTGATGGTAATAATTTTAAGTTGGTAGGACAGAGCACATCTGGCATTGATAATTACCCGGAAGCAGATAATGCAAATTTGTTAGTGTATAATTTTGGAACATATGATGGAACTATTACTTTATCTACTACAAGAGGAACGATTCTTGCACCATGTGCTAAGGTGATTCTCGAAGCAGGAAATAATTCAGGTAGAATTGTAGCTGCAAATTTGCAAACGCAAGCAGAGTGTCACTTTAGTGGAAATGAGTGGCATCCCAGTGAAGAGCCTACGCCGACCGTGACACCGACGGCAACACCAACGGCAACACCAACGGCAACACCTACGGCAACACCAACGGCAACGCCTACGGCAACACCGTCGACAACTCCTGACAACAACTCGACACCTACTCCGACTCCGGGCGCTCCGGATACGACGCCAACCCCGGATGATCCCGGCACCCCTGACGATCCCGGTACCCCTGCGGATCCTGTAACACCCGAGACACCGCAGGTACTTGGTGCGAGACGCCGCAGAATGGTGACGATCGAGGATGATCCGACACCTTTGGCAGACAGAGCAGTCCTCGGAGCATCGAGACGGCCGCAGACCGGCGACGCTTCCGATGCATGGAATCTTGGTTTCGCCTTATCCTTGACAGGTCTGGGAGCATGGCTTATCCTTAAGAAGAAGCAATAAGAACAGTAATGACATATAGTTACCATAAATTCATGAAAGAGGGTAAACAAATGAAAAAAAGATGGATGAGTCTGATTCTGACAGTAATCATGATGCTTAGCCTGGCAGGCTGCGGCAGGAATGCAAATCTGTCCTCTGTCAGCCGTGATCCGGCGGACAGCGACGGAACCGTATGGTTCGATGAAGAGGCGGTGGCGCTGGCAGGATCTGTACAGAGAGCCGGCATGAGCGAAGCAGAGATTGCCCGGGCCAATGAACTTCGCACCATGGCAACCGATGCACTGGCACTGGTGAATGCGAAGAGAGCAGAGAATGGACTTGCGGAGCTTACCTGGAGCAACGGACTGGAGTCCTGCGCTATGGTAAGAGCACAGGAAGCTGCTTCCAAATTCTCTCATACCAGACCGAACGGCAGAGACTGGTATACCGTGAACAGTGAACTGATGTGGGGTGAGAACCTGGCGAAGGGATATGATTCCGCACAGAGCGTGGTAGATGCCTGGATGGCTTCTCCCACCCATGCAGCGAATATCCTGGCAGGCGATTTTACGACCTGCAGCATTGCTGTCTATGAGACAGGTGGAAAACTGTATTTTGCACAAGAATTTGGTTATTGATCCCAAAAAGTTTCTGCCTAATGGGACAGAAAAAATATAAATAAACAGACAAAACAGGGAAAGAGTTGATATTTTTCGAAATATTAACTCTTTTTTTGCACTCATAAGGTAGCAAAAAGGTTCGGAAAATGTTATAATGGTGATACAGCAGTAGTGTCAGCAGCATTGCAGAAAAATGCCGGCTTGAGAAGGTGGAGAGACATCTCGCCGGAGAAAAGAGGTACATTATGAGTGCAAAAACTACACAGAAGGGACAAAAGCGTCAGACCAATGGTAAGACCACGATCCGCGAGCGGCTGCAGAAGGCAATCCGGCGGCTGGTATTGCTATCGATCGTATCATTGGTCATTGTGTCTATGATCATGAATCTGTCAGGTACCCTGAGCAGACTGAAGGCTGATATGCAGGAGATCGCAAAGCTGTCAGCGGATCGGATCCGTCAGGAATTAACGGTATCGGAGACGATCGTATCTGAGCTGGGATGCAGCTATCAGCTTTCCGCGGCTGTATTTACACCGGCACAGAAGCAGGAGTATATTAATCAGCGCGTGGAAGCTTATGGAATGGTCAGGGGGAAGCTGATCGGAAGTAATGGTATCTGTGCCGCTGACGGAACGGATTATAATGATCGTGAGTATTTTAAACGGTCCATGCAGGGAGAAGTGGTGGTATCGGATCCCGTAATTGCCAAGACAGACGGAAAACTCAGCGTGATCATATCTGCACCCGTCTATGAAGGCGGAGATAAAGACGGTGAGATCATCGGCGTGGTATTTGTAGTACCGGATCCGGAGTTCTTAAATGATATTTGCGCAGCCATTTCTATCAGTGAGCATTCCGGATGCTACCTGTTGGGGTCTACGGGTATTACGATCGCACATAGTGATTCCGCCATTGCCCAGGAGCAGAAAAATAATATTGAATTGTCACAGACAGACAGCTCACTGAAGGGAATTGCTAAAATAGAGCAACAGATGCTTAAGGGTGAGACAGGATACGGAACCTATTTCAGAAAAGGTGCTTATACATTACAGGCGTATGCCCCGATTGATGGTACTGACGGCTGGATGGTGGCTGTAGATGCACCGGTTACGGATTTCCTGGGTTCCGTTGTAATAGGCATTATCATAGGTGCTGCGATCGGTGTGATCGCAGTGGCATACAGCATTTACAAGGCACAACAGATCGGACAGCGTATCGGGGAGCCGGTGGCACAGTGCACAGACAGAATACAGCTGTTAGCACAGGGTGATCTGCATACTCCGACACCGAAGGTAGAGACCGGCGATGAGCTGCAGATACTTGCGGAGGCTACCGCCAGTCTTTCCGATAATTTGCAGCAGGTAATCGGTGATACGGACTATCTGTTGGGAGAAATGTCTGAGGGCAATTTTGCGATCGTAAGTAATTGCAGGGAAGCCTACATAGGAGATTTCAGCGGATTACTGGAGTCTATCCGCAAGCTGAATCATAAGCTCAGTGAGACACTGGGTGAGATCAAAAATGCGGTAAGCCAGGTGTCTGCCGGCGCGGGTCAGATGGCGGATGCCGCACAGGGACTGGCAGAGGGTGCTACAGACCAGGCCGGTTCTGTGGAGGAACTGCAGGCGACCATTACGAACGTCACTGAGATCGTGGAGAAAAATGCCAAGGCTCTCGGAGCATCTTATGAGAAGGCAATGGAATATCAGCAACAGGCCAGAACCAGTGGAGAAGAGATGAAGGGACTGACCGATGCCATGCAGCGGATCAATGAGACTTCCAAGCAGATCAGTGATATTATCGGTGAGATCGAGGATATCGCATCCCAGACGAACCTGTTGTCCCTGAATGCAGCAATTGAAGCTGCCAGAGCGGGGGAAGCCGGAAGAGGTTTCGCCGTGGTGGCTGAACAGATCCGGAAGCTTGCGGATGACAGTGCACAGTCCGCGGTACATACCAGGGAACTGATCGAAACCTCGTTGCAGGAGATTGAAAAAGGAAATCAGATCACGGATAAAACGGCGGAAGCTTTGCAGAAAGTGGTGGAAGGTATTGAGGATCTGGCGAACGAGTCCAAGAAAGCCATGGAAGAATCCAATGCACAGGCAGATGCCATGTCCCAGATCGAACAGGGCATCGAGCAGATATCTACGGTGGTACAGAACAACTCCGCTACCGCAGAGGAGACTTCCGCTACCAGTGAAGAACTGTCTGCTCAGGCGACCAACATGAACGAACTGACAGATGCTTTCCAGTTAAGAAACGAGAAATAATCGGTGACGGTTATCATCAAGCCGGACATTTCCGCATACAATGCATAGAAACAAGCATTGGAGAGCAGCCGTGTTCGAGAAGCAGAATATACAGGAAACCATAAGTAAACTAAATAGTGACACAGTGAAAGGTCTTACCGAAGGTGAGGCCTTTCGTCGTTTACGGCAAAATGGCAGGAACGAGATGAGAGCTGCGCGGAAAAAGACAAAGATACAGCTTTTTCTGGAGCAGTTGAAGGATCCGCTGATCTACATATTATTGATTGCAGCGGTGGTATCCATTCTCCTGGGAGAAGTCAGCGATGCCTTGATCATCGGTACGGTGGTCCTGGTAAATGCGCTAGTGGGAATGCTCCAGGAGGGAAAAGCTCGAAAAGCACTGGAAGCGTTAAGAAAACTTACTACTCCCCGGACGATCGTGATCCGCGACGGCATCCGAAGAGAGATCCCCGCGGCGGAACTGGTGACAGGAGATCTGGTGGAGCTGGAGGCAGGGGCACGGGTTCCTGCGGATATCAGACTGACCAGAAGTGCGAACCTCCAGGTGGAAGAATCCGCGCTCACCGGAGAATCTGTCCCGGTGGAGAAAGATGCCCTGTTCCTGGCAGACTGCAGGCAAGAGATCCCGTTAACCGAACGGGTCAATATGGTCTATATGTCCACAGTGGTGACGAACGGTCATGGGGAAGGGCTGGTGGTGGCCACCGGCATGGATACGGAGATCGGCAGGATCGCTTCCATGATCACGGATACGGAAGATGAGATGACACCATTACAGAAGCGGCTGGGAGATCTGGGGAAGCTATTGAGTATTCTCTCTCTGGGGTTGTGCGCCGGACTGTTTTTGCTGGCGGTATTTCAACATAGAAATATTCCGGAGATGCTTCTGGTAGCGATCTCACTTGCGGTTGCCGCAGTACCGGAAGGGCTGCCGGCAGTAGTCACGATCTGCCTGGCCCTGTCAGTGACCAGAATGGTCAAAGTGCACACCATCATTCGAAGACTTCCTTCGGTGGAGACACTGGGAGCGGTCAGTGTGGTCTGTTCGGATAAGACAGGAACACTTACCCAGAACCGACTCACTGTGGAGAAATGCTGGTGGTACGACGTGATGGAGGATGTCACGGGGACAGGTGGCAGAGGGGAACACCGCATTCTGCCGGAGCTGTTGAGAGGGATGCTTTTGTGCAATGATGCTTCGCTGCGGGGAGAGCAGCGCATCGGAGATCCCACGGAGCTGGCACTTTTAGACTTTGGGGCGAAATACGGTCTGCAGAGAGAGCGGCTGGAGCGGCAGTATCCCCGCTTTGATGAGATCCCCTTTGATTCCGAGCGGAAAATGATGACGACCTGTCATAGGCTTCCCGGTGGCAGATCCGGGAGAGGGATTGCCTATACCAAAGGGGCTCCGGATGTGATCTTGCAGCACTGTACCCATATTTTACAGGAAGGAAGGAGCGTTCCCATGACCTCCACGCAGCGGAAGCGGATAGGTGAGGCTGTGGAACGGATGAATTCCCTCTCTCTTCGGACACTGGCAGCGGCACAGAGTGAAGACTGCAGAGGTGGGGAAGAGGGAATGACGTTCCTTGGTATCGTGGGAATGCGGGATCCCGCCAGACCGGAGGCTGGGGAAGCCGTGGAGATCTTCCGTCATGCGGGGGTGACCACGGTGATGATCACGGGAGATCATGTGGATACTGCCTATGCCATTGCCAGACAGCTGGGGATCGCGGGACACCGCAGCCAGTGTATTACGGGCAGAGAACTGGAACGGCTGGATGACACTTCTTTTTTAAAGAGAATTAAGGACTTAAGAGTCTATGCAAGAGTCACGCCTGCACAGAAGGTGCGGATCGTGAAAGGGCTACAGCTAAATGGGGAGATCGTGGCGATGACCGGTGACGGGGTCAATGATGCCCCCTCCTTAAAAGCGGCGGACATTGGTGTGGCTATGGGAACCGGAGTGGATGTCGCCAAACAGGCAGCGGATATGATCCTTGCAGATGATAATTTTGCCACCATTGAAAAAGCCATCGAGGAAGGCAGAGGTGTCTATGAGAATATCCGGAAATCGGTGATTTTTCTGCTATCGTCCAACCTGGGAGAACTGATGACCATGTTTGTGGCGGTGGCAATGGGGCTGGCATCTCCATTAAAATCCAGCCATATCCTTTGGATCAATCTGATCACGGATTCCCTTCCGGCACTGGCGTTGGGAGTGGATAAAAATGACAGCAAAAGCCTGATGCGCTGCCCGCCCAGAAAAGCATCGGAGAGCCTGTTTGCCAGAGGAGGAATAGCATGTACGTTGTTCTATGGAGCATTGATCACCGTGATCGGACTGGCGGCATTTCTGGTGCTTCCCTGCGGGATCCTGGCGGCGGAAGGGGAGCTTGTGGGCAATCCGTTTACCTGGGTAGAACGCCTCAGGGAACTGATGTCCCGGGAACAGATACTGGCGAAATCGCAGACCTATGCATTTACTGTGCTGGGAATGTGCCAGCTGTATCATGCCATCGGCATGCGTGATGTACAGAAGTCCGTATTTGCCATGAGCCCCCGGGATAATCTGCTGATGGTGGCAGCATGTATCATCGGTTTCATCCTGCAGTTTGCCGTGACGGAGATCCCATTTCTCATCAGGGCTTTCGGTACCTCGCATCTGTCGGGACAGGAGTGGCTTCTATTAAGTGTATTGGCAGCATTTCCGCTGTTTGCGCATGAGGTGATAGTGTTGTTTACAAAGTAAATATTCAGAACCCCATTCGCAAAATCGCATCTTCGATGCTTCCCTTTTGCTCATGTGGTTACTTCGCCACGTAAATATAGCCAGATGATCTTACGAATGCAAGCATTCGACGTTCATCCGGTTATATTTAAGTGGCTCTGAATATTTACAAAAAATTAACAAAATCCTCGCATGGAGTTTATGGTCAATTGTTACAATAAAAGTGATCATAAACTATCGTGGGAGGGCAAAATGATGAAAACAATCCGGAAAACAGCAATTGTAATGCTTCTGTTCGTTTATTTTCTGACCTATGGTGTGCTGCCGCAGGTGTTGGCAGCCGGTAAAGACACTCCCATGATCGTGGTGGCTCACCGGGCAGGGGCTAAGGTAGCCCCGGAGAATACGCTCGCGGCACTGGAGCAGGCCATCCGGGACGGAGCCCCCATCGCCGAGATCGATGTACAGCAGTTATCCGACGGGACACTGATCGTGATGCATGACAGCAATTTCAAGCGTACTGCGGGCGAGGATGTCTGTGTGTGGGATACAGAGGCAGACGTGCTTTCTACACTGGAAGTGGGAAGTACATTTTCTGCAGCATACAGAGGAGAACAGATCCCGACACTGGAAGAGATGCTTGCCTGTGCCGAGGACCGGATCACATTAATGATCGAATTAAAATACTCCGGGCAGGAGCAGGAACTGGAGGAGAATGTCCTTGCGCTGCTTCAGGAGTATGATATGGTGGACGAATGCATCATAGGATCCATGAATAGGGGAATCCTGCAGAGAGTAAAGGAACTGGAGCCGGACATCTCCACAGTATATATTGCCCATGATCTGGGAGAGGATGACTATGATCTGGATTATGCGGACAGCTATAGCATCGAAGGGAAAAATCTTACAGCAGACATGG
>OHZS01000631.1_pt1 | contig 12679 bp, 9 predicted proteins | sample 1580521 | NCBI WGS metagenome assembly OHZS01 (sample SAMEA3882503, study PRJEB24775) | human gut metagenome | biome: human-associated habitat; feature: intestine environment; material: feces | place: Netherlands | collected 2009/2010
TCCCGACATGAAATGTCAACCACCTTTCCCCAAAAACGAAAATCCCCCCAAAAAATATAAAAACAAAAAGACAAAAAATAAAAAATTATATAAAAAAGACCAGACGCACATCCAAACAGACATGCGTCCAGCCATCCATTTTTTACTTACAGTTATTTTGGCAAAAAACTCAATCCAACTCTTCGTCTACATACTTCTGTATATTAGAAGCATTCACATACTTCCTAACCTTCGCCCCGTCAGTAATGACAAGCGTCGGGGCCTGACGGATCCCATACTGCTTGACAAGCTCGGGATTCTGCTCAGCATCGATGATCTCCAGCTCTTCGCCTTCCAGCATTTTCTTTGCCATACGGCAGTTCGGACAAGTGCTAGTCGTAAAAAGATATTTATGAGATTCCACAGGCTGGATCTCCACCTCGTCACCCTTCATGGTCATCACACTGGTATGGACCTTTTTCAGATGGGAATGGGTAATATCATAGAGGGTACGGTTCTTGTACTCCTGGGTCTTACCATCGTTCCAGTTCTGTACAGGACGGTAATATCCTGTGATACGGCTGTAAACCTCAGCCTTCTTTCCACATTTCGGGCAGGTGAAATGCTCGCCGCTGATGTAGCCATGCTCCTGACATACGGAATAGGTCGGTGAGATGGTGTAATAGGGCAGGCGATAATTCTCTGCGATCTTACGTACCAGCGCTGCCGCTGCCTTCCAGTCCGGAAGCTTCTCCCCAAGGAATGCATGGAATACGGTTCCTGAAGTATACAGAGTCTGCAGATCGTCCTGAATATCCAGTGCGTCAAAAATATCCGCAGTGTAATCAACCGGCAGATGAGAGCTGTTTGTGTAATACGGAGTGTCGCCCTCTTTTCCCGCTGTTTTGATATCCGGATAACGGCTTCTGTCGTGTTTGGCAAGACGGTATGCAGTGGACTCTGCCGGTGTTGCCTCCAGGTTGAAAAGCTCTCCCGGATACTGCTCCTGATAGTCTGAAAGACGGCTTCTCATATGCTCCAGAACCTCTTTTGTAAACTTCTGGGTTTCCGGATCTGTCATGTCTTTTTTCAGCCAGCAGGCATTTAAGCCCGCTTCGTTCATTCCCACAAGACCGATGGTGGAAAAATGATTGTCAAAGCTTCCAAGATATCTCTTCGTGTACGGATACAGTCCCTCCTCCAGAAGCCTGCTGATCACATCTCTCTTGATATGAAGAGATCTTGCGGAGATATCCATCATGTGGTCCAGGCGCTGATAAAATTCCTTCGGCGTTCTGGAAAGATATGCGATACGCGGCATATTGATGGTAACAACGCCTACAGAGCCTGTGCTCTCACCGGAGCCAAAGAATCCACCACTCTTTTTGCGGAGCTCACGGAGATCCAGACGGAGGCGGCAGCACATGCTGCGGATGTCGCTTGGCTTCATATCACTGTTGATATAATTGGAAAAATACGGAGTACCGTACTTGGAAGTCATCTCAAAGAGAAGACGGTTGTTCTCGGTATCAGACCAGTCGAATTCCTTTGTGATGGAGTAGGTCGGGATCGGATACTGGAATCCACGTCCGTTGGCATCTCCCTCGATCATGGTCTCGATAAATGCCTTATTGACCATATCCATTTCTTTCTTACAGTCCTTATATTTGAAATCCATGTCCTTGCCGCCTACGATAGCCGGAAGCTCTGCAAGGTCGTCCGGAACGGTCCAGTCCAGTGTAATGTTGGAAAATGGTGCCTGAGTGCCCCAGCGGCTTGGAGTATTTACGCCATATACAAAGGACTCAATGCATTTCTTAACCTCCGGATAGGAAAGGTTGTCTGCCTTTACAAAAGGTGCCAGATAAGTATCAAAGGATGAAAATGCCTGTGCGCCCGCCCACTCGTTCTGCATGATACCCAGGAAATTCACCATCTGGTTGCAGAGTACACTTAAATGTTTTGCAGGTGCAGAAGTGATCTTACCCTCAATACCACCAAGTCCCTCTCGGATCAGCTGCTTCAGGGACCAGCCTGCACAGTAACCGGTCAGCATGGACAGATCATGGATATGGATATCTGCATTTCTGTGTGCATCTGCGATCTCGTTGTCGTAAATCTCAGACAGCCAGTAGTTTGCGGTAACTGCTCCGGAGTTGCTTAAGATCAGACCTCCTACAGAATAAGTAACCGTTGAGTTCTCCTTTACACGCCAGTCCTCAACCTTTACATAGCTGTTTACGATTTCTTTATAGTCAAGGATGGTAGATTTCATATTGCGGATCTTCTCACGCTGCTTACGATAAAGGATATACGCCTTGGCAACATCAGAATATCCGGCCTGGATCAGTACGTTCTCCACACTGTCCTGGATATCCTCAACAGAAATCCGGTTGTTCTCGATCTTATTCTGAAAATCCGCTGTAACACGAAGTCCCAGAAGATCAATCATATCCGAACTGTAATTCTTACCTTTGGCATCAAATGCCTTATCAATTGCCGCAGTGATCTTCCCCATTTTAAATTCGTCTAATTCACCGTCTCTTTTTACTACCTGAAACATAAGAAAATGCCTCCCTCATGCATGTATTTATAAAGCGGACTCTCTTATTCCGCCTCACTTACCTGCCCATGAACATACCCCGTTTCACGATCTATGTTCAAAGCGCTGTAGGCTTATTGTATCAGACACGCCTCTTTGCGTCAACACAAAAAGCACCATATATAGTGCCCGTTTTGTTCACGGTACTATATATGGTACTGAGTAGATATTTTAACATTATGTGACTTTCGGATAGATTTCCCGCGGAACTCTTGCTTTTACAGCAATCCCTCCTTCGGTATACTCTTCCGAAAGAAGCTGTCCATACTCACGGATCAGCTGGATCTGACCGGCCTCCGAATAAGGAAAAAGCCGTTCCATATAAATCTGTCCTTCTGCCAGTATCTCAGAAAGAAGCTGCTTAAATTCCTCAAGCCCCTCTCCTGTCCGTGCGGAAATCTTCAGCGTATGGTCTGCTCGGAGATCCCGAAAACTCTCCCCGGAAACACGGTCCTGCTTGTTAAAAAGTGTGATCGTCTTTTTTCCCAGAGCACCAAGCTCTTTCAGGGTTTCATATACGATATGCATCTGTATCTCCGCCTGAGGATTGGATGCATCTACCACATGAATGATATAATCCGCATATTTGGCTTCCTCCAGGGTACTCTTGAAGGCTTCCACCAGATTGTGGGGAAGCTTGCGGATAAAGCCTACGGTATCCGTAAGAAGAAGCTGCTGTCCGTCATCCAGCGTCAGAAGACGGGTAGTCGGATCCAGTGTGGCAAACAGCTTATCCTCCGAAAGCACCGAAGCGCCTGTCAGTGTATTCAGAAGCGTTGACTTTCCTGCATTGGTATAGCCAACAATGGCTGCTGTCTTCAGATTTCCCACAGCTCTTCTGGAACGGATCAGCTCTCTGTGCTTTTCTACCTGGGAAAGCTCCTGCTTCAGTGCGGATATCCTGTTCCGGATCAGACGACGGTCTGTCTCCAGCTTTTTCTCACCAGGGCCTCTGGTTCCGATTCCTCCTCCAAGTCGCGAAAGAGAAGAACGTAGTCCCACAAGACGTGCAGACCGGTAACGAAGCTGTGCAAGCTCTACCTGGATCTTGCCTTCACTTGTGACGGCACGCTTCGCAAAAATGTCAAGGATCAGCAGGGTACGATCCATAACCTTGCACTCCAGCTCCCGCTCCAGATTATTCATCTGGGCAGGAGAAAGCTCATCGTCACAGATCACACCATTGGCATCCAGGGCATAGAGAAGACCTTTTACCTCTTCGATCTTGCCTTTTCCGATATAGGTGCCCGGATGTACGGCCTCACGATTCTGAATGATCCTGCCTGCAACCGCCGCACCTGCCGTAGCCGCAAGTTCTCCAAGCTCATCCAGGGATTCCTCCATATCATCCCCCCGATCTGCCTGGACACCGATCAGGATAACCCTGTCCTGTATTTCCTCAAAATATTCCATATCAGCCCTCCGAAGACGTTCTGGTTTTCAGGAAAGCCCGCTCTTTTTTTGCAGCGGAATCTTCAGGGAACATCTCAATATATTCCTGGACCTTGGTCAGTGCAGTAGCAAAATCCAGCTTTTTTTCATAGGCTACGATCTCATTGAACAGAAGACTCTGCATCTCGTCTGTGGTAGCTGTCGGAAGGCCTTTTGTGATGTTATCAAGAGCGGAATCATAATCTCCGCTTCGGATATCGCACAGTGCCAGACCATTATAGCCCTTGGCGGAATCACCCACTGCGGAAATATACTGCTTGTACATTGCCTGAGCATTTTCCACATCATCCTGGGCCAGATATACCATTCCCAGAAGAAGCAATGCTTCCGTATTATCCTTCTTGGTTGCTTCCAGAAGCTCTTTTTTTGCGTTGCTGTAGTCTTCCATATAGTAGTAGACACGGCCTCTGTCACAGTGGTCCTGGGCATCCTTGGCCTCAGAAGAAAGAGCAGCTTCCAGATATCTGGTTCCGTCCGCTTCCATATCCTTGTCCAGATATGCCTCATAGATCTCGATCGCCATATCATAGGTGGAGTCCTCTCCATAGGCCTGCTTAAAGTTCGATGCCGCTTCCTCGTAGGAATCCATGGCAAGGGCAACCTTTCCGGTGAGGAAATAACTGCCTGCATCCATGGAAAAATCTTCTCCAAGTGTCTGGCAGTCTGCCATGGCATCCTCGTATTTTCCAGACTTCAGCTCTGCAGTAGCCCGGTAGGACAGGATATCCTTACGAAGGCTTTTGCTTACTTTATCGCAGTTCAGAGCTTCCGTGAAGCTATTCACCGCATCCTCATATTTGCCAAGACGCAGGCTTGCAATCCCCGCCCCACGGTAGGACTGTGCCAGTTTTACCCCGTTCTGGATAGAACTCTGGTACTCCTCCAGGGCATACTTGTAGCTTCCCTGGGAAAGATCCTTTCCGGCCTGTTCATATATTTTTGTTTTTTCACTGCCGCAGCCGCCCAGAAGCAAGGCTCCTGTAACGGCTGCAAGAATCAATACGGTCTTTGTTTTTTTCATGGAATTCCTTATTCTACAACAAGCCCTTCGGCTTCCATCACATCAACAACACTATCTACATATTTATGGCAGAGATCATCCGTTCCCGCCTCTACCATAACACGGATCAGCGGCTCTGTACCACTCTCACGTACCAGGATACGTCCGTCATCACCAAGTGCCTCGGCGGCTGCCTCAATGGCTGCTTTTACCTTTTCGTTCTCCAGTGCTGTTTTCTTGTCGGAAACACGCACATTGCGGAGAAGCTGCGGGTAAACCTTCATCTCCTTGGCAAGGTCGCAGAGTGTGGCTTTCTGATCCACACATGCTTCCATAATCATCAGGGATGTGAGAATTCCGTCACCGGTAGCAGAATAACGGCTGAAAATAATATGTCCGGACTGCTCGCCACCAATGCTGTAATTGTTTTCCATCATGTTCTCGGCAACATATTTGTCACCAACTGCAGTCTGCTCATAGTCGATGCCTTCACGCTCCAGAGACTTGTAAAGACCAAGATTGGACATAACGGTGGTTACAACTGTATTTCCGTTGAGCTGGCCTTTCTCTCTTAAATATTTGCCGCACACATACATGATCTTATCACCGTCAATGATGTTTCCACGGTGGTCTACGGCGATACAGCGGTCCGCGTCACCATCGTACGCAAAACCGATATCCAGGCCTTTATCTACCACAAACTGTCTCAGGACTTCAATGTGTGTGGAACCGCATCCACGGTTGATGTTGGTTCCGTTTGGCTCATTGTTGATCACATAGGTTTTTGCACGAAGTGCGTCAAAAACACTCTTGGCAATGGCGGATGAGCTTCCGTTGGAGCAATCCAGCCCAACCTTGATATTTTTGAAATCATGGCATGGGATAGAGATCAGATGTCCGATATAACGGTTTCTTCCGGATGCAAAATCCACAGTACAGCCGATATCTTCTCCGGTTGCCAGCGGAAGTTCCTCGATCTCACCATCCAGATAAGCCTCGATACGTGCTTCAATATCTGCGGAAATCTTCTGTCCGTTCTCATTGAGGACTTTGATTCCATTATCATTAAACGGATTATGGCTTGCGGAAATCATGATACCGCAGTCAAAATCTTCTGTACGTACCACATAGGACACACTTGGAGTTGTGGTTACATGAAGCAGATAAGCATCTGCTCCGGATGCGGTAAGTCCTGCCGCAAGGGCATACTCAAACATGTAACTGCTTCTTCTTGTATCCTTGCCGATCACGATCTTCGCCTTGTGATCTCTGCCGTAATACCAGCCAAGATAACGTCCCACGCGAAATGCATGATCTGCTGTAAGTTTTACATTTGCTTCACCACGAAAACCATCTGTTCCGAAATATTTACCCATAATGCTCTCCTTTATTACTGATACAGTCCTTCCGGATAAACGCCGTCATCTGTAAGTTTTTTGAATGCAGCCTGTACAGATGCCTTATCTTCCTGATAAGTAACACCAAACCACTCGTCCTTTGTCTCAAGAACATCTACCGCTGCTTTTCCGGAATGGATCAGCTGGTCGATAAGCTCTGGAAGAAGATATTCTTTTTTGATGTCTCCCTCTTTGATTCCACCAAGGAACTCAATGAAGCCTTTCTCAAGGATTTCCATAAATTCCGGTGTCAGTCCCCACATATTCATGGAAACAAGGCTCTTGGTATCCAGTGCTTCTGCTGTACCGTCGTCATTTCTTGTTTCTGCGCCGTCTGCTGTCTTGAAGATGTTATGTGTCTCTGTAACGCCGACAAGCTTGCCGTCCTCAATGTGGCACACACCTCTTGTAACACTTCCGTTGTCGCTTAATGTATTTCCAAGGCGGAAACCTGCCATGCAGATGTGCATCGGGCCATCCTGTGGATGATCCTGTACAAGATAGTCGTGAACTTTTACGTAGGCTTCTTTTCCATAGTAGTCATCTGCATTGATAACAGCGAATGGCTCGGAAAGGACTTTCTTTGCTGCCAGTACGGCATGTCCGGTTCCCCATGGCTTGGTACGGTCTGCCGGTTTCTGGAAATCTCCCGGAAGATCATCGATCTCCTGGAATGCATAAGCAACCTCTGTAATCTTGGAGATACGGTCTCCGATCACTTTTTTGAACTCATCCTCAAGGTCTTTACGGATAATAAATACAACCTTGTTGAATCCTGCCTCCAGTGCATCATGGATGGAATAGTCCATAATGATCTCACCCTTCGGTCCTACCGGTGCAAGCTGCTTGATTCCTTTTCCAAAACGGCTTCCAATTCCTGCCGCCATGATTACCAGTGCTGTCTTTTTCATGTTTCGTTTCCTCCTGATTTATTATAGTTTTTTGAACTCTATCTCTGTAATTAACGATTACTCCTGTTCATTGAGCTTGGTCAGCTTCACTGCCTGGTCTGCCGCGATCAGGCTGTCGATGATCTCATCCAGGTCTCCGTTGAGGATATTCTCAAGGCGATGAAGGGTAAGTTTGATCCTGTGGTCTGTCACACGTCCCTGCGGGAAGTTGTAAGTACGGATCTTCTCGGAACGATCACCGGTACCGATCTGGCTTCTTCTTGCCTCTGCCTCAGCGTCATGCTGCTTGGCAAGTTCCATCTCATACAGACGGGAACGGAGCACGCGAAGTGCCTTATCCTTGTTCTTAAGCTGAGATTTCTCATCCTGGCAGGAAATTACGATTCCTGTAGGAATATGGGTAAGACGTACGGCAGAGTCTGTGGTGTTGACACACTGACCACCGTTTCCGGATGCACGGAATACATCGAATTTACATTCATTGAGATCCAGATGGAAATCAATCTCTTCTGCTTCAGGCATGATGGCCACAGTACAGGTGGAAGTATGGATTCTTCCGCCGGACTCGGTTTCCGGCACACGCTGTACGCGGTGCGTGCCGCTCTCGTACTTCATCCGGGAGTACGCGCCTGCTCCGTTGATCAGAAGTGTTGCGTCTTTAAAGCCGCCGATTCCGTTTTCATCGGCGCTGGTCAGCTCTGTTTTCCAGCCGCGGCTCTCTGCGTATTTGATGTACATACGGCAGATTTCTGCGGTAAAGAGTGCCGCCTCGTCTCCGCCGGCACCTGCGCGGAACTCTACGATAACGTTCTTGTCATCGTTCGGGTCTTTCGGCAGAAGCAGGACTTTGAGCTCCTGCTCCAGCTCCTCTACGCGTTTTTTCGCATCGGAGAGCTCTTCTTTCAGCATTTCGCGCATCTCTTCGTCGGATTCCTCCTCGAGAAGCATCAGGCTCTCTTCGATGGTCTGTTTCTGTGTTTTATAGTCCTTATATGCGTCTGCGATCGGCTGGAGTTCTGCCTGCTCCTTCATCAGCTTCTGGAACTTCGCCGCATCGGCAGCGACGTCCGGCTCGCTTAACTGATTCAGTACCTCCTCGAGACGCATGAGGATATCATCAAGTTTATCAAACATAAAATGACTGCTCCTTTTTGCTGTTTTCGTCTGTTTATGATGTCATTATGGTGTCAAAATTAAAATTCATTTCTGTCAGGGTTTTTTGTGCCAGATACCGGTCACCACGCGGTCCAGGCCTGCCAGATCTTTCAGAACCTGTACATCGGCAAAGCCGTGGGTTTCCATCAGCTCCCGCACTTCATCTCCCTGATCGTATCCAATTTCAAAACAGAGCTTTCCGCCCTCTTTTAAATAGCTTCCTGCCTGCTCTGTAATCTTCCGGTAAAAGACAAGACCGTCCGCACTGCCGTCGAGTGCCATCCGCGGCTCATGGTCGCGCACCTCCGGCATCAGCGTTTCAATCACATCCGTGCGGATATACGGCGGATTGCTTGCGATCACATCGAAGGTTCCCTCGATGTTTTCAAATAAGTTGCTCTTTACGAACGATGCCCGTCCGCCCGCCTGTACGCCGTTCTTTTCCGCAACCTGTAAGGCTTTCTCGGAGAGATCCGCGCCGATTCCCGTGCAGTCCTCTCTCGTCACAAGAAGCGATATGAGGATGCATCCCGAGCCGGTGCAGAGATCGAGAATCCGTGCATCTTTTGGAAGGCCGCGGAGCGCTTCCTCCACAAGAATCTCGGTGTCCTGCCGCGGAATCAGTACATGCTCATTCACAAAAAACGGGATTCCGTAGAACCACGCCTCTCCGGTCAGCTGCTGCAGCGGAATGTGTTCGCCGCGCTTTCTGACCAGCGCTTCGTACTGCTCCTGCTGTTCTTTTGGCATTTCATCTTCACTGTGTACAAAGTAGGTGCTGTGGCTGATCCCGCAGACATGCTCCAGTAAAAGCCATGCGTCCTGCCGGGCTTCCTCCACCCCCTGCTTTTGTAAGTACAGAATAGCGGATTCCAGTGCAGATTTCAAGTTTTTTCTATCGTGCACACTCATCGGTCACGGCTCCTCATGTTCTTTCTTTTCGGTTTTGGCCGGGTACGTATAACCAAAGTTTTCGTTCAGGTACGCTCTCCAGTCAAACACAGCCTCCACAGCGGCGATCGCAACCTCTGCCATCTCGGCATCCGGCTCGCGCGTCGTCAGGTGCTGCAGCATCAGGCCCGGTTTACTGATCAGGTTGACCAGTTTATTGTCACTTTTTCCCGCCAGGCGGATAATTTCATACGAAACGCCCGCGATCACCGGAATGAGAAGCAGGCGGATCACAATTTTCAGCACCGGGGAATCGACCCGGATGAACATGAAAAAGATGATGCTGATGACGATGACGTACATAAGAAAGCTCGTTCCGCAGCGCTTGTGCTCCCGGGAACTCTTTAAGACGTTTTCCACGTTCAGTTCCAGACCGTGCTCGACGCAGTTGATGCATTTATGCTCGGCGCCGTGGTACATGAACACGCGCTGAATGTCTTCCATACGGGAAATGGCTGCCAGATAGCCGAGGAACAGTGCCACACGCACAAAGGCCTCTGCCACCGCGGTCAGTGTCGTTCCGGCTCCCGCTTTGTGCAGCAGTTCGGACAGGAAGTACGGCACCATCAGAAAGAGAACGACGGCGATGACAACGGAAAATGTGACGGTTCCGTACATCATCAGCCTGTCTGTCTTTTCTTTTTTCGCTTTCTGCTGCTCCTCTTCCTCTTTCGTCGCCGGCTTTTTCTTTTCCTCCTCCTCGTCCTCATAGAACGAAGCGGAGTACATAAGGGAACTCATGCCGACGATCATCGAATCGGCAAAGCTGAAGACACCGCGCAGAATCGGAACTTTTAAAAGCCCCTTGTGCTTTGTCAGCGGCTTGTGCTGCTCTACTTTAACCTCAATCTCCCCGTCCGGCCGGCGTACTGCGACGGAATAGCGGTCCTTGTTCATCATCATGACGCCTTCCATCACGGCCTGGCCGCCAATATTGGATGATTTCATAATTTACGTTTACCTCCTCAAAGGGGATTTTCTGCATCCGTAACGCAAGAACGGGCTGAGATCTTCCAACCTCAGCCCGTTTTTCATCTTGCTTGATTCAATTCTTATTTCATGCCGTATTTCTTGTTGAACTTCTCGATACGTCCACGAGCTGCAGCAGCTTTCTGCTGGCCAGTGTAGAACGGATGGCATTTAGAACAGATCTCAACGTGGATCTCTTTCTTGGTAGAACCTGTTACGAAAGTATTTCCGCAGTTGCAGGTAACAGTTGCCTGATGGTATTCTGGATGGATTCCTTCTCTCATTTTATTCACCTCTTCTTAATATTGTTATCTTCTCAGATTTACTCTGATGATTTCGTATTTCAGGCTGACAAAATCTCATCAACCTTGCACAGCTTTCTCATTGTATCACACAATTTTGAAAATTGCAAGCCTTATACTATTTTTTGTTTCTTTAAAATTTGAATCAGTTCGCCGTTGTTTCTGGTGCGGTCAAACATGTTCAGAATATTTTCCACGGCTTCCTCGGATTTCATGCCGTTTAATGCCTTCCGCATATTGTAAACGGCCTCCTGCTCATCCGGTGTCAGAAGCAGATCTTCTCTTCTTGTTCCCGATTTGGCTATGTCGATGGCCGGGAAGACGCGGCGTTCCTGCAGTTTCCGGTCGAGCACGAGTTCCATGTTTCCGGTGCCTTTGAATTCCTCGTAAACGACATCGTCCATCTTGCTTCCGGTGTCCACAAGCGCCGTTGCAAGAATCGTCAGGCTTCCGCCCTCGCGCATGTTTCTGGCCGCGCCGAAGAACCGTTTCGGCATGTAGAGTGCTGCCGGATCGAGACCGCCGGAAAGGGTACGGCCGCTCGGCGGAACGGTCAGGTTGTAAGCTCTGGCGAGACGTGTGATGCTGTCGATGAAGATCGTAACGTCTTTTTTACTCTCCACAAGACGTTTCGCGCGCTCAATGACCATCTCGGACACGCGTTTGTGGTGCTCCGGCTGCTCATCGAAGGTGGAATAGATGACTTCCACATTCGATCCCTGAATCGCTTCTTTAATGTCGGTGACCTCCTCCGGACGCTCGTCGATCAGAAGGATGATCAGATACATCTCCGGGTTGTTCCGCAGGATGGATTTTGCCGCATCCTTCAAAAGCGTCGTTTTTCCGGCTTTCGGCGGGGAGACGATCATGCCTCGCTGGCCTTTTCCGATCGGACTTACAAGATCCACAATCCGCATCGCCATGCTTCCGCCCGGGCGCTCAAGGCGCAGCCGCTCATCCGGGAAGACCGGCGTCATATCTTCGAAATTGCCGCGGCGCATGATCTGGTCGAGCGGCAGATTGTTGACGCTCTTTAAGTATAAAAGGGCGCTGAATTTTTCGGTTGCGGACTTTACTCTCGTGTTTCCACGGATGATATCTCCCGTTTTCAGTCCGAAACGGCGGATTTGGGACGGGGAAACGTAGACATCGCTGTCGCCCGGCATATAGTTGTCGGAGCGGATAAATCCAAATCCGTCCGGCATGACCTCGAGGATGCCGCAGGCCTCCTGGCCGCTGTCGAGCGTGCTGGTTTCCTGACGCGGTTCCTGTCTCGTCTCTGGTCTTGCTTCCTGACGCAGCGGCTCCTGTCTCATTTCCTGCCCTGCTTCCTGACGCGGCTCCTGTCTTTGCTCTTCCTCACGGTTATTCTGATTATAATTCCGTGGTTCCTGAAATCTACGCTCATTGAAACGCGGCGCTCTTGGACGGTACTCCTGGCGCTCTCCGTTTTCACTGCGCTCTTCCCGGCGGACATACCGCGGTCTCTGGTACGGGCGCGCGGTGCCGTTTTCCGAGGTTTCCCGATTCTGGCGCTCCATACCGTCCTCCCGCTTTTCCTGCGGTTCCTGATTCTGATCCTGTACAGTTTCCGTCTTTTTTTCCTCTTTTAGAACCGCCGGCTCTTCCATGTTTTTCTGGTTTTCTTTCTGATCTTCTTCCAGCATCCGCTCAATCAGCGCTTCTTTCCGCAGGGTGGAAATCCCCTTCATGTTTCTGGATTTTGCCAGCGCTTTCAGCGTGCTCAAAGGCAATGACTCATACTTTTCTCTTGTCATACCATTTTTCCTCTATCTATTCTCTATTTGATTTTCGGTTCTGTTTGGAGTTTTTAAGATATTTGATGCGCGAATATTTTTGCTGCAATTATTTAGAATCTGATTTTTATCATTTTACTGCTGTGGATTTTTCGTTACTGTTCACTCAGCAGTGAAACACTTGCTGTTTCGCTGCGTAAGAAA
>OHZS01000634.1_pt1 | contig 12643 bp, 10 predicted proteins | sample 1580521 | NCBI WGS metagenome assembly OHZS01 (sample SAMEA3882503, study PRJEB24775) | human gut metagenome | biome: human-associated habitat; feature: intestine environment; material: feces | place: Netherlands | collected 2009/2010
CGACGGCGGCGTTCGCCTACAGCGTCTATGCCCTTTTCGGGGCGATAAAGGCTCAGACGGCGGGCGATATGCAGACCGCCATGAGCTATATGCACGAGTATTATTTTGAATCCGCCGCAATGATCCTGACCCTGATAACGGTCGGCAAGATGCTTGAATCCCGCTCAAAGGGCAAGACGACCGACGCGCTTAAAGGGCTTATGGAGCTTGCGCCCAAGACGGCGAATATTATCAAGGACGGCAAGGAGCAGTCCGTGCCGGTCGAGAGGGTGCAGAAGGGCGATATCTTCGTCGTCCGCCCCGGCGAGAGCATACCCGTTGACGGCACGGTCATTGAGGGCACGAGCGCCGTCGATGAATCCGCACTGACAGGCGAGAGCCTGCCCGTCGATAAGCAGGAGGGCAGCTTCGTCTCGGCGGGCACGGTCAACCGCTCGGGTTTCATCAGGTGCGAGGCTTCGAGGGTCGGCGAGGATACCACTCTTTCACAGATAATCAAAATGGTCGCCGATGCGGCCGCCACAAAGGCGCCCATCGCTAAGATAGCGGATAAGGTCTCGGCGGTGTTTGTGCCGTCGGTAATTACGATAGCCGCAATTACGATAATCGGCTGGCTCATTGCGGGCAGGGATTTCGGCTTTGCCCTTGCAAGGGGCATCAGCGTGCTCGTGATAAGCTGCCCGTGCGCCCTGGGGCTTGCAACGCCCGTTGCGATAACCGTCGGCAGCGGAGTCGGCGCAAGGAACGGCATACTCTTCAAGACCGCCGTTTCGCTTGAGGAGGCGGGCAAGGCAAAGACAGTCGTGCTCGACAAGACGGGCATCGTCACGAGCGGCAAGCCCGTGGTGACGGATATCCTGCCTGCCGAGAGCACAAGCGGCAAGAAGCTGCTCGAATACGCCTATTCGCTTGAGACAAAGAGCGAGCATCCGCTGGCGGGCGCCGTCAATCTGAAAGCGGAGGAGAGCGGCTCGACGGCTCGTGAGGTCACGGATTTCGAGGCTCTGCCGGGCAACGGTCTTGTTGCAAAGCTCGACGGCAAGGAGCTTGTGGGCGGCAATCTCGGCTTCATCTCGGAGCGCGCGCAGGTAAGCGCGCAGCAGCGTGAGGCCGCCGAAAGCCTTGCGGAGCAGGGCAAAACCCCGCTGTTCTTTGCCTATGACGGCAAGCTGCTCGGCACGGTCGCCGTGGCGGATACAATTAAAGAGGACGGAGCCGCGGCCATAGCCGAGCTTCATAAAATGGGGCTTGAGGTCATCATGCTCACCGGCGATAATCAGCGCACCGCCGACGCAGTTGGCAAGGCTGCGGGCGTTGACAGAGTTATTGCGGGCGTGATGCCCGACGGCAAAGAAAAGGTCGTCAGGGAGCTGAGCGAGCAGGGCAAGACCATCATGGTCGGCGACGGCATCAACGACGCGCCCGCCCTGACAAGAGCCGACACAGGCATAGCCATCGGCGCAGGCACGGATATCGCCATCGACGCGGCGGATATCGTGCTGGTCAAGAGCAGGCTCGGCGACGTGCCCGCGGCGATAAAGCTCAGCCGCGCAACTCTTAGAAATATCAAAGAAAATCTTTTCTGGGCGTTCATATACAACGTGATAGGCATCCCCGTCGCGGCGGGCGTGTTTATCAATCTCTTCGGCTGGCAGCTCAACCCGATGTTTGCCGCCGCGGCGATGAGCCTGTCGAGCTTCTGCGTTGTGACTAATGCGCTCAGACTTAACTTCTTCAAAACGGGTGCAAAGCCCGAAAAGAAAACTAAGGAGGAAAAGAAGACTATGGAAAAAACGCTTAAAATCGAGGGAATGATGTGCGGTCATTGCGAGGCGACGGTCAAGAAGGCACTCGAAGAGCTGCCGCAGGTCACTTCAGCCGAGGTCAGCCACGAGAGCGGCACGGCGAAGGTAACGCTGAACGCCGATATCTCAGATGATGCGCTCAAGGCCGTCGTTGAAGCCAAGGGCTATAAGGTAAAATAAATTAAGCCGCTTCGGTTTGACCGAGGCGGCAATTTTAACATCTTTCCGGTGGACGTCGAGGATGCCGTCACCAACAATGTGTGACGAAAAACCGCATCTGCCCAAGCCTCTCTTTATACAAGGCGGTCTTTAATGCACGGCTCTGACCTTTAGGACGTTTCTGACTTCATACAGGCTTCCCTACAGACAAAATCGGCGCGGTCATTATCGACCGCGCCGGTTAATTGTTTCACGACCGCTTTGATTTAATCGGCGGTCACTTTGGCTTTGTTTTCTTCAAGCTCGCCGAGGATCTCGAGATATTTTTCCTCGGTTATCTTGTATTTTTTTAGGTAGAGGAAGCAGGCGAAGAGCGCCGTGCCGAGCGGGATAAGCGTCATTGCGAGCAGCAGCCCCGTTGTTTCGCCGCGTGTGACCCCCGCAAGCGCCTCGGTTATCAGCCGCAGCTTTTCGTCGGCGGTGACAAGCCCCTGAGAGGCCTGATTCTCAAGCTCCGAGATGCGGTTGGTGTAGGTCGTAACGCCCGTGAGCAGATAGAAGAGCGAGATGAGCATGAGCGCCACGGCGTTGCCGAGCTTCGTCAGGAACGGACGCACCGAGGAGATGATGCCCTCCTCCCTGATGCCGAATTTATATTCGTTGTATTCCACCGTGTTGGAAATGGAAATATTCATTATCAGATAAATGCAGTACGAGCCGAAATTCGCGACCGCAAAGCCCGATACGATAAGCCCGTATTTGAGCATTGAGGCGTGCGGCGCAAACAGACCCGCCGCGAGCACAAAGAGGTAGCCCGCTGTGACGGCCGCCGCCGAGACCTTTATCAGCGAATTTCTTGAATGCTTCTTTGCAATGGCGGGGTAGAAGAGCATGAGGAACACCGTGGTCGACATGCCGATAACGGTGAAGAGCGTTGCGAGCGTGCCGTTGTAGCCGAATTCAAGATATATGTAGGTCGAGCCGAGGCCGTTTGATATCAGCGCGCTGCCGACCTGCTGGCAGACAAAGACGAGCGCCACCCATTTGAGCTGGTCGTTGCGGAATATGGTCTTGAATATCTTACCGAGAGAGACGTTCTCCCTCTTTTTACCGCTGTCCTCGCGGTTCTCGCGCACGAAGATGAAGGCCGAGAGCATCGTCACGGGCGCAAGGCAGGCGACGACGGCGAGGGTGCGGTAGGCGGTGACGGCGTTGCCGCCGATAACATGGTCGCCCGCCGTGAGCATCGGCACGAGCACGGTCACAAAGGCGGCACCCATGCCGGAGAAAAACATCGTGCGTGAGGTGAAGCGGTTGCGGCTCTCGGGGTTGCTGCTCAGCGCAGGAATCATGCCCCAGTAGGATATGTCGTTCATCGTGAAGCAGATGCTGAACATGAAGTAGATGAAGCCGAAGAAGCCGACGAAGCGCCAGCCCGTCAGATTGTTGACGAATGCGGCGAACACCACCATAGAGGTCGTGATAACGCCCGCGATCATCCACGGCTTGAATTTGCCTATCTTGGTGTGGGTGCGGTCGATTATCGTGCCCATTATCGGGTCGTTGAAGGCGTCAAAGACCCTTGCCGCCACGATGATCGCGCTGACCGCCGAGAACTGCTCCACGGTCAGATTTTTGGTGAAGAGAATGAAATTCAGCACCGAGAGCGAGAAAAATTGGCTGCACATATCCCTGCCCACGGTCGCTATAGGGAAAGCGATAAGATTTCTGCGCTCCTGCTTGGATACGGAAACGGTTTTTTTCATGCGTTTTTCTCCTTACGAACGGTCGCTTGATGATAAAAAATTACTACTATATTCATAATAACATTTTACATATCCGATTGCAAGTGCTATAATATAGTCGATGGAGGGAAAATTATGCCGCAAGATAAAAAAGAAATGAGCCGCGGCCGCAAACTGCTGAGGCTCTTTCTCTCAACTTTATATATCAGCTCGTTTACGTTCGGCGGCGGATTTGTCATTGTGACGTTTATGAAGAAAAAATTCGTCGATGAGCTGCACTGGATAGACGAGCAGGAGATGCTCGACATGACCGCCATAGCGCAGTCCTCCCCGGGGGCTATCGCGGTCAATGCCGCTATCCTCGTCGGCTGGCGCGTGGCGGGCTTCATCGGTATGCTTGTCGCCGTGCTCGGTACGGTCATTCCGCCGATGGTGATACTCTCGGTTATCTCGCTCTTTTACTCCGCGTTCGCAAGCAACGAATATGTCGCCCTCGTCCTCAAGGGAATGCAGGCGGGCGTTGCCGCCGTGATACTCGACGTGGTCTTTTCGCTCGGGAAAAAGGTCGTTACGGAGCGCTCGGCGGTGCATATCATCGTGATGATAGCCGCTTTCGCCGCCACATTCTTCTTCGGCGTGAATGTGATAATCATCATCCTCGCCTGCGCCGCGGTCGGCATTATTATAGAATGTATCAAGTTCGTCAGGAGGAAGCGCAATGATATATCTTGAGCTTTTTCTCAGCTTTCTCCAGGTCGGTCTCTTCAGCGTGGGCGGCGGATACGCGGCCATGCCGATAATCCAAAGCAGCGTTGTCGAGAAATACGGCTGGCTCACCATGAGCGAATTCACCGATCTTATCACGATCGCCGAGATGACCCCCGGCCCCATCGCCGTCAATTCCGCGACCTTTGTCGGGGTCAGGATAGCGGGCGTTGCGGGCGCCGTTGTGGCTACCCTCGGGTGCATACTGCCCTCGTGCGTCATTGTTTCGCTGCTTGCTCTCGTCTATATGAAGTACAGGAGCGTTTCCGTTGTGCAGAATGTGCTCGGCAGCCTGCGCCCCGCTGTGGTGGCTCTCATAGCTTCGGCCGGGCTGACGATACTGATAAACGTCGTTTTTGCCTCGGGAGTGATAAGCGTTTCAAATATCCAATGGCTTGGGCTTATTCTCTTTGCGGCGGCGTTCTTTGCGCTGCGTAAATTCAAGCTGAATCCGATACTCGTAATGGTCGTTTGCGGCGCGGTCAGCCTCGCGGTCGGGCTTGTGAAAAACTTTTTAATGTAAAATAAAAGCGGCGGTTCGCTCTGAACCGCCGTTTTATCTTTCGCTCAGCGCTTCAAACGCCGCCTCGTATGCCTGCGAGGTCGGCTCGGCCGCAAGCAGCTCCCGCCAAAGCCTCGGCTCGCTCCCGACGATAGCGGCAAGCGACGGCTGCTCCTCGAGGGTCTGCCGCGCGAAGGCGAGCATACCCGGCAGCCCGTATGCGCCGTGCCGCAGCTGAATATATCGGGCAAGCAGCTCCGTTTCGCCGCCGAAGCATTCGCAGCTCGCCGTGCTCAGCCCGAGAACGGCTGCGGTCCTGCCGTTTGCCTCTCCGCTCGGGTCAAGGCCGTGTTCCCTCTGAAAATTTTTAACTCCGCGCCGTGTGCCGAGGTCGTAAAGCCCGCTTATCTCGCCGTCATAAAGCCCGAGCCGCCCGAGCTGCCGCTGCACCGCCGCCACACGCTCGCCGCTGCACCCGAGGCACATTGCGAGCGCCCGGCCGCCCGTGAGCGACACGATGAGCGCCAAAAGTGCAGGCTCCGCCGCCAAAACCGCCGTCACACGCCAGAGCGTGCGTGTTTTTTCGTCCGTTTTTATCGCCCCCCGATTATATTTTAAAAGCGCATCCCGCATTTATGCCGGGTTAAAAAATTACCTCTTGACAAATCCAAAGAAAAGGGCTAAAATATCTATAGAACAAATGTTCGACAGACAAATTCGGAGATGACAAGAGTGGAAAGAGCGGTTTTGCACTGTGATCCGTATTTTTTTGCGTGCGTCGAGGGCGTATTCGACCCGCCTTGCGGGCGTTGACGGCATACGCGCAAAATACGGCAAGCGCTCCGTAACGAGGGCTTCACTGATGAATTGCGGGGCTGCGGCATCGAGAGGAATAGGATTTTCCGGCGAATAAAGCACAATATATTGGGATATAAAAAATATTTGTCACTATTAACAAAAATATTTTAACCAAACGGCAAAAAAGTTGTTGACAAAATTCAAAAATTAGCTTATTATTATTCGTAAGAGGATTTTGAGAGGTTCAGCAATGCCGGAAAACGCTCTGAGAGATATGGATGAAAATGAGCTTGCGGCGCTCGCTGCGGCTGGCAACGACGAGGCCATGGCAATGCTCATTGCTACCGTCATGCCCATTGCCAAGGCAAAGGCGGCCGGTTTCGCTCAGGTGCGTATCTCAGATGAGGATCTGGTGCAGGAGGGTATGCTCGGCTTTCTCGAGGCGGTCAAGAAGTTTGACCCGTCCAAGGGCGTACCGTTCAAGGCCTACGCCTCGGTCTGTATCAAGAACCGCATGATAAATGCGTTCAACAGGAATAACAGCGCGGCGAATTCCCCGCTGACCGGCGCAGTGCCCATTGACGATGAGCAGCTTACCGACCACGCCTCAAATCCCGAAAATATTATCGACGAAGCGACCGCCCCCGCGAAGCTGTGGCGGATAGTGGACAGCGCCCTTTCGGTCTATGAGCGCCGAGTGCTCGACCTCATGCTGGAGGAGAAGAGCTATGCCCAGATCGCCGAGCTCCTCGGCACGAGCGCAAAGTCAGTCGATAATGCCGTGCAGCGTATACGTAAAAAGATACGCTCAAAGCTGTAAAATGGCTCTCAGAGCTTAATATGCCCCCGTAGCTTAAAGCAGAGCGTTGTTCATCAAAGGTGGCGGTGCGATTCCGCCCAAGGGCGAAAAATTTTTTCAAGCGAGGTTAACTATCATGTACGAAGACAAAACTCTCATCTGCAAGGAATGCGGAAACGAATTCGTTTTCACGGCCGGTGAACAGGAGTTCTACGCCGAGAAAGGTTTCGTAAACGAGCCCCAGCGCTGCAAGGCTTGCCGCGACGCACGCAAGAACGCTACCCGCGGAGAGCGTGAGTGGTTTGAGGCTACCTGTGATTCCTGCGGTGGAGTTGCTAAAGTTCCCTTTAAGCCGCGTGAGGACAGACCTGTTTATTGCAGCGAGTGCTTCGCAAAGAAACAGCAGGAAGAAGCATAAGCTTACCTATATTTATGCTTAAAAGAGAGCCTTCCCGAAAGGGAAGGCTCGTTCCTTTTTAAATGATTTTTGCGTCCTCGACGTCCTGAGAGTTACAATAAAAAATCGGTTTTACAACGGTAGGGGCGAACTGTGTTCGCCCGCCGGAATTTGCACAGCACCATAATATGAAACTGTCGCCCGCCTCTTAGGCTCCCTCCTGAGGGAGCTGTCCGTAGGACGGAGGGAGTTTTGTTGAAAAATAAGTATTCCGCCTACGCACACCTCATCCGTCTCGCGGGCTTGACAGTTTTATGCGGGCGAACACAGTTCGCCCCTAACGTTATTATATTTACACTTCGGTTTTGCTCATGGGATGCCGAGGACGTCATCCCCTACGATTGGACTTAGATTATTTTCTTTTATTATCAACAATAATTTACTTTTAACATTACCCGACAATCCTCAGTCGCTCCGCGACAGCTTATTTCAAAAGGAGCCCATAACTGCAAGCTATCAGGCAAGTCCAAGCCCCCGCCGAAAAGGCGGGGGCGTTTGCGTTCATGCGGTCAACAATTCAGCTCTTCAAGCAATGCGGGGAAGATGCCGAGGGAGCGGCGCAGGATGCCGTGCATTTGCGCTATCGCCACGCCGTAATTCGTCATCGGAGTGCCGTCTGTTTCGGCTCGTTCGAGGCGTGAGAGCATCTCGCGCCCGTTCAGCATACAGCCGCCGCAATGAATCACAAGGGCGTATTTTGAAAGCTCGCCGGGGAATTCGCCGCCCGAGGTGAATTCAAAATTCAGCGCCTTGCCCGTGTATTTGCCTAGCCATGCGGGCAGCTTGACTGTGCCGATATCGCCGCATTGGCGGTGGTGGGTGCAGCCCTCGGAGATGAGTACGGTGTCGCCGTCGTTCAGCCTGTCGAGCGCCGCCGCCCCATGCACGAGGCTGCGCAGCTCGCCTTTATAGCGGGCAAAAAGTATCGAAAACGAGGTCAGCGGGATATCCTCCGGCACTATTCGGCTGACCTCGCCGAACGCCTGCGAATCGGTGACTACCAATCTCGGCGCTTTTCCGACTGTTGCGAGCACGGCGGGGAGCTGCGGCACTTGGGTCACGACGCAGAATGCGGCGTTATCGAGGATATCTCTTATCATCTGCTGCTGCGGCAGGATCATGCGCCCCTTTGGCGCCGAGCCGTCGATGGGCGTGACGAGAATTATCAGGTCGCCCTCGCTTATCAGGTCGCCGATGAGCTGCTTCGGCTGCTCCGCACGGGCGGCGAGCCTGCCTATCATCTCTTTCAGCTCATAGATATTCGTGCCGTCTGCGGCGCTGACATAGATCCCGCCCTCGGGCACTTTCGGCAGCTCGGGCAGCAGGTCGCACTTGTTGAATGCGATGATATACGGTATGTTTCGCGCTTTAAAAAGCTCACAAAGCTCCTTTTCGGCGGGCTGCAATTCTCTCGATGAATCCGTGACGAGCACTGCGATATCCGCCTTGCCGAGCACCTGCCTTGCCCGCTTAACCCTCATCTCGCCGAGGATGCCCTCATCGTCGATGCCGGGCGTGTCGATTATCACAACGGGGCCGAGCGGCAGCAGCTCCATTGCCTTCTGCACGGGGTCAGTCGTCGTGCCCTTTATATCGGAGACGAGCGAGAGCTTCTGACCCGTGACGGCGTTGACAACGCTCGATTTGCCCGCGTTGCGAAGCCCGAAAAAGCCGATGTGAATCCTCTCGGCGGATACTCTGTCGTTAAGTCCCATATTTTTACCTCGTCAAAATCTGAAATCTCTGCGGTCGGAGGCCTTGATGGCCTCTATGTTCTGAGCCGCGATCTGCCTGACCTTATCCTTGGGTATCTTTTTGAGCTCGCGCTCTATCAGCTCGAAGCCGACTTTCTTTGTCTCCTCTGAGGCGTAGTCCACAAGGTACTCCGTCAGGGTCATAAGGGCGTTCGGGTGGCAGCAGTTGAGGATCTGGCCGTTTTTGCACAGGCTCATAAAGCGGTCGCCCGTGCGCCCCTCTCTGTAGCAGGCGGTGCAGAATGACGGGATATGATCCTTCTCCATGAGCCATCTGACCACCTCGTCGAGAGTGCGCTGGTCGGAGACGTCGAATTGCTCGGAATCGTGCGGGCGCTCCTCCTCGGTGTAGCCGCCGACTGAGGTGCGTGAGGCACCGCTAATCTGTGAAATGCCGTATTCAAGCGCCCTGCCCCTGACCTGCTCGCTCTCGCGGGTGGAGATTATCATGCCTGTGTAGGGCACGGCGATGCGGATGCAGGCGATTATCTTGGCAAAAAGGTCGTCCGATATGCCGTTGTCGAATACGTCGGGGTCGATATCGTCGGCGTGCTTGACCCTCGGCACGCTTATCGTGTGCGGCCCCACGCCGTGGACGGCTTCAAGATGCTCGGCGTGCATGAGCAGCCCCGCAAACTCATATTGATAACCCTCGAGCCCGAAGAGAACGCCCAGACCGACGTCGTCTATGCCGCCCTCCATGGCTCTGTCCATTGCCTCGGTGTGGTAGTCATAGTCGTGCTTCGGCCCTGTCGGGTGCAGCTCGAGGTAGCTTTTTTTGTTGTAAGTCTCCTGAAAGAGAATGTATGTGCCGATGCCCGCCTCCTTTAGCCTGCGGTAATTCTCGACCGTGGTGGCGGCAATGTTGACATTCACCCTGCGGATATCGCCGTTTTTGTGGTGGACGGAGTATATCGTCCTGATGCAGTCGAGAATGTATTCTATCGGGTTATTGACGGGATCCTCGCCTGCCTCGATGGCAAGGCGCTTGTGACCCATATCCTGTAGGGCTATTACCTCGGCTCTGACCTGCTCCTGGGTGAGCTTTATCCTTGCAATATGCTTGTTTTTCATGTGATACGGGCAATAAACGCAGCCGTTCACGCAGTAGTTGGAGAGATACAGCGGCGCAAACATGACTATCCTGTTGCCGTAGAATGCCAGCTTTATCTCGTTTGCGAGCTTATACATCTCCTCGACCTTCTCGGGTATCTCGCAGGCGAGCAGCACGGCCGCCTCGCGGTGGCTTAGGCCTGCGCAGGTGACGCCGCTGCCGTTTTTGACGGGGCGGGCTTTCTCAAGCAGGGAGTCGATAAGCTCAACATTGTTTTTATTTGCCTGTGCGTAGGCGATGGTCTCTCTGATCTCGGCGTCGTTTATGAATTCCTCCGCCTTCATTGATTTGGGGTTGTAGATTGACATATGATTTTCCTTTCTTGCGGTCAGATGGCTCTTTCCGTCAGATAAGATTTTTTATTTGATTATATCGCCTCGGTCGGTCACGATCTCGCAGCCGACGGAGCTTATGCGCTCGGCAAGGCAGCTTTTGCATTGCGCCGATTCGTCGCCCGTGCATATTTTGTTGTCATACAGCGCATATTTCCGCCGTACGCTGACGGGGGAGAGATTCGGCATGACTACGTTCGCGCCGGCGGATATCCCTTTCTCGCGCCCGAGCGGGTCTATTGTGCCGAGCGCCGTTGTGGCGGGCAGCAGGATATTCGGCTTTATCAGCCGTATCAGCGAGAGCAGATAGACCGTCAGCTCCGCCGTGCCCGAGGGCAGGTCGCCGAAGGGCGTGTCCTTTTGCGGGATAAACGGCCCGATGCCGCACATATCGGGCGAGAATTCCTCAATGAATTTGAGATCCTTTGCGAGCGTTGCGGCGGTTTGGAACGGCGAGCCGACCATGAAGCCGCAGCCGACCTGATAGCCGATATCCCGAAGGTCGCGCAGGCAGCGCATTCGATTATCAAATGACATTTCGGGCGGGTGCAGGCGCTCGTAATGCGCTTTGTCCGCCGTTTCGTGCCGCAGCAGATAGCGATCTGCGCCCGAGTCGAACATTCTTTGATATTCCTCACGGGGGAATTCGCCGAGAGACAGCGTAACGGCGCAGTCGGGGAATTCACGCTTTATCCGTGCGACGATGCGGCAGACCTTGTCAGCGGGGAATATCCCCTCGCCGCCCTGGAGCACAAAGGTGCGAAAGCCGAGCGAATACCCCTCGCGGCAGCAGGCGTATATCTCCTCCTCGGTAAGGATATAGCGCTCGCAGCGGCTGTTTGAGCGGCGGATGCCGCAGTATAGGCAGTCGTTGCGGCAATAATTGCCGACCTCGATAAGCCCGCGGATATAGACCCTGTCGCCGTAGACGCCGCGGCGTGCTTCGAGCGCAAGGGCGGCAGCTTCCTCGGCGAGGCGGGGGCTGCGCTCGACTATCAGACGCTCGTATTCCCCGAGCGTGAGCGAATGTGTGCGGTTAAGCCTTAGGAGCAGCTCATTCATCGCTGCTCACGTTGGAATAAGCGGTCTTGACGCTCACCCCGGGCAGGTTGCCGAGCTTGCCCGCGAGGGAGGATATCGTATCCTGCGGCGCATCGAGGGCTATCGAGACGATGTTTATCTTTCTCGTCTTGTAGGGCAGACCCATTCTGCCGATGATGAATTCGCCGTATTGATGCAGCAGCTCGTTGAGCTTCTCGACCGAGTCGGTATTCTCCACTATTGCGGACATGACAGCTACTCTTGTTTGCATTAAATTACCTCCTAATAATAAAAGCTGTACCTTTGCACAGAAAGGTACAGCTTTTGCGTATCAAACGAATCACCGAACCTTTCAGTCAGGGCAAAAACCCTTTGTGTCAGGCAGCATATTTATGAAATTGATTATCAGCCTTTTTCGGCAAGATGTCTGCCCATGAGCACGCCCATGACGGAGGCCATCATCAGACCTCTTGTCCAGCCGCTGGAGTCGCCGAGGCAGTGGAGACCCGCAACGCTTGTGTTGAAGTCCTTATCCATCTTGACCCTGTTGCTGTAGAATTTCAGCTCGGGGGAATAGAGCAGAGTCTCTCTCGAAGCGAAGCCGGGCACGACATGGTCGACCGCCTGGATGAAGTTGATGATATTCATCATCGCTCTGTAGGGCATGGCGGCGGTGATATCGCCCGCGACGGCGTCAACGAGCGTCGGGCGCACGTTGCTCTGAGAAAGCTCCTTCGGCCAGGTGCGCTTGCCGTCGAGGATATCGCCGAAGCGCTGCACGAGAATGTGACCCGCGCCGAGCATATTCGTCAGCTCGCCTACCTTCTGAGCGTAGGAAATGGGCTGATTGAACGGCTCGTTGAAGTTGTGCGAGCATAGGATAGCGAGGTTGGTGTTGTCGGATTTGAGATCCTTATATGAATGACCGTTGACGACGGCGAGGTCGTTGTCGTAATTCTCCTGGCTGACGAATCCGCCGGGGTTCTGACAGAAGGTACGAACCTTATTCTTGAACGGGAGGGGATAGCCGATGAGCTTTGATTCGTAAAGAACCTCGTTTATCGTCTCCATTATCTCGTTGCGTACCTCGACCCTGACGCCGATATCGACCGTGCCGGGCTGGTGGGCGATATTGTGCTCGGCACACTTTGCTTCGAGCCAGTCGGCGCCTCTCCTGCCGGCGGCGATAACGGTATTGTCGGCGTACACCTCATAATCGACCTTGCCGTTGGTGATGCATACGCCCTTGCAGGTGCTGCCCTCCATGATAACGTCAAGGCACTCGAAGCCGAACATCATCTCAACGCCGTTTTTGAGCAGATACTGCTCGATGGCGTAGTAAAGATCCCTTGCCTTCTCGGTGCCGAGGTGG
>OHZS01000644.1_pt1 | contig 12512 bp, 4 predicted proteins | sample 1580521 | NCBI WGS metagenome assembly OHZS01 (sample SAMEA3882503, study PRJEB24775) | human gut metagenome | biome: human-associated habitat; feature: intestine environment; material: feces | place: Netherlands | collected 2009/2010
TATTCGCCCAACGCTAAAATCGTTATTTCCCCGGACAGCACCGTATCCGGTGTAATTGATACTTCGGTTTTTCCCGAATGCTTGATGCCAAGAATGTTGATAGACAATATTTGTACTTTTTGCGCTAAAGCTCTGTTTTTAGAGCTTTGCGTTTATTATAAAACTCTAGCGGGGAAACTCCATCCCCGTACCTGTTGACTGGGGCGGAAAACCGCGATACAATAAAAGAAACGACCTTTTTACGGCAACAGGCCACGAGGAAAACAAACTATGGAAGTAGAACTGCTCAAAAAATACGGCAGTGTGAGCCCCGGCAAAATAGAGAATCTGGACGGCACGACTGAAACTGTCGATTTCCGCTTTTCAACGGCGATCCGCTTTTACCACAACATGGAGGACGCCGATTTCCCACTGCACTGGCATGCCCCTGGCGAGATCATCTCCCCCATCGAGGGTACCTACACGGTTACGATTGCGGGCAAGACCGTGACGCTGCAGCCCCATGATGTGCTGATTATCGCATCGGGCGAGCTGCACAGCATTCGCGCACCCAAAACGGGGGAGCGATACATCATGAACTACAGCGTATCGTACTTTCATCAGATACAGGACATGGCCGAGTTGTTCAACACGTTCTACCCCTTCCGCCTTGTCACCCGGCAGGAGGACCCCGAACTGGCCGACCAGCTGTTTGCGGTGCTGGCGCAGATAGAGGGCGAGTATTTCAGCACGAACGTCTGCCGTGAGAGCGAGATCATGGCCTTGATGCTGCACTTTTTCTCGATCTTCGGGCGGTATGAGCACCGCCAGAACAGCGAGCAGGTGCTGGATTACCCCAAGCAGCAGGACCACATGCGCCGCTTTGCAGAGCTGTGCGCCTATATCAACAACCACTGCACCGAGCGTCTCTCGGTCGAGGATCTGGCCTCCCGCGCGGGGTTTAGTGTCTACCATTTTTCGCGCCTGTTCAAGGAAAACACGGGCATGACCTGCCACAATTACCTGGTGGCGCGCCGCATCATCTATGCCAAAGCACTGCTGGTGGACGATACGATCCCCATCACTGAGATTGCTATGCGGTCGGGCTTCAACTCGATCGCAACCTTCAACCGCCTGTTCAAGGCACAGATAGGCTATACCCCTACCGAGTACCGCCAGATGGCCTCCCACGGATAAAAAAGCGCCGCCGCGTGAAAGTTCCACGCGGCGGCGCACTTTTTAATTATTCGTAAATTTTGCGGCCGTGGGCATCGCCGATGCCCGTTTTGCGGTAGAAGTAGGTGTTGATGACATCGCGCCACTCACAGGCGTGCTCCTTCTGGTGGGCAAAGCGTGCCTCCAGGCGGGCGTACACGGCAGGATCCAGGTAAGGCTTCAGCGTCACAACCTCGTCGTAGAACCGCGCGGCGTCCTCGGCACCCTCGAAGTGGGTGTCGTAGATGTGCTGCAGGATCGTTTTGCCGCTCTTGAGCACATAGTTGTACGGCATGTGGTGGAAGAAGAGCAGCAGCTCTTCGGGGCAGGTCTCCACATTGGCGTACATTTCGGCCAGTTCGGGGGCGTACTGGTGGCAGTAATCGCTGCCCGTGGGCGAGCGGTCAATGCCAATGCCGTCGAAGGAGGCGCGGTGGTAGCAGCCCCAGCGGCTGTACTCATAACCGTCAACGTTGGGGCCGTAGTGGTAGTTGGGGTTGACCATCCAGCCCACGCCCAGGGGGGCATTGTATTTCTCATAGGTGGGCCAGGACTGCATCAAAATGCGGTGCAGCGTCTTTTCCACAGGCTCATTGTTGCCGAAGGTCAGCCGCAGCCACTCGCCGGCAATCACGGCGGGGTCCAGCGTGGTGTCATAGCTCAAGCGGCCGAATCCGTAGAGGTTCGCAGCGGCCAGGTCGTGGCCGGTCCAGTTTTCATCGTTGCCGGTGTTGGTCACGGCCACCATTCCGTTGCCCGCGCCTTGGATCAGCGCACGCACATGGGCGTCGCCGTTCGGGCGGGTGTGCATGTCGAAGTCCAAAATCTGGCGGAACCAGGGCATCAAGTAGCAGACGTGGCGCTGCTGGCCCGTGTACTCCTGCGCAATTTGGAACTCCACGGCAATGTGGGTGTGCTGCAGGCCGCCAATCAGCGGGGAGACCGGTTCGCGCACCTGGAAGTCCATGGGGCCGTTCTTGATTTGCAGCGTGACGTTGTCGCGGAAGGTGCCGTCCAGCGGCATAAAATAGTCGTAGCCTGCGCGGGCACGGTCAATCTTGGTATTGCGCCAATCCTGCTGGCAGTTGTAGACGAAACAACGCCAGACAATGTGACCGCCGCAGGGGGCCACGGCATCGGCCAGCATGTTTGCGCCGTCGGCCTGGTTGCGACCGTAGGTGAAGGGGCCGGGGCGGCCCTCGGAGTCGGCCTTTACCAGGAAACCACCCAGGCCGGGCAGGTTTGCCCAGACCTCCTGGGCCTTATCCGCCCACCACTTGGCCACGGCGGGGTCGCAGGGATCGGCGGAGTCCATGCCGCCCAGCTCCATCGGGGCGGCAAAGTTGATGCTCAGATACAGCTTGACGCCGTAGGGGGTGAAGATTTTCAGATACTCCTGCAGGGCGCCGAAGTAGCGGTCGGTGATGAGCCAGCTGGCGGCGTCCTTGACGTTGACGTTATTGATTGTGATGCCGTTGATGCCCACGGACGCGAGCATACGGGCGTAAGCCGTCAAACGCGGTACATCGATTAGAATTTCGGAATCTTTGAAAAAGAAGGAATCGCCGGAGTAGCCGCGCTCAATGCTGCCGTCCATGTTGTCCCAGTGGTTCAGCATGCGCAGGCGGTTGGATGGTGCCTTCTCCTCATCGGCGGTGAACTGCGCCCACGCCTTGCCTGCAGTCTGCAGATTGCGCAGCAGTGCAAAAACGCCGTACAAAACGCCTACTTCGCTGCCGCCCTCGATGGTGCAATGGCCGTCGGCGGCCTTCAAGCGGTAACCCTCAGGGTCCAGGGCCATGTCCAGCGCCAGGGTGATGTCATCGCCCTCGGTCAGCGCTGCGCCGTACAGGCCCTTGAAGCCCTCGGCCAGTTCTGCCTTGGCGCGGTCGATGGTTTCGCCCGTCAGCTCGGTATGCAGAGAAATCGCGTCGCAACGGCAGCCCCTAATCTCCGGGTATGCCAGCCAGCACTTGGTAAATGCCATGGTAAAACCTCCTATATATGTGAATAAAATTATTGTTGTTCCAGAATTTTTATCAGCCGTTCCGCAGCTTCTTTGCCGTCGCCGGGGCGGTTCGCACTGCCGAAGCTGAAACGTAAGGTCGACAGCGCATCCTCGGCCGCAGTGCCGCCCAGAGCCATCAAAACGTGGGAGGGTTCCTGCACGCCGCGGTTGTCGCACGCTGCGCCGGGGGAGACACTGACCCCTGCTACATCCAGCTGGTAGGTCAGCCGCTGGCCGCTGCGGCCGGGTAGGCCAACGCTCAGCAGGCCCGGCAGGCCGTCCGCAGGGGTGTGCAGCCGTGCTTCGGGCCGGGCAGCATGCAGCGTCTGCCAAAACTCCTCGGCCAGGGCACGCTTTTTGGCAGTGCGCTGGCGGCGCTCGGCGCAGGTGACCTTGAACGCTGCGGCCAAGCCCGCAATCAGCGCTGCGGGCTCAGTGCCGGGGCGCAGGCCGTACTGTTGACTGCCGCCGTAAATCAGCGGGCGCAGTTTGCGAGGCTCGCGCACATACAAGAAGCCGATGCCCTTCGGCCCGCCGAACTTGTGGGCCGACGCCGACAGAAAATCGATGCCGTCCAGCGGGATGGCCAGGTGTCCCGCAGCCTGCACAGCGTCAACGTGCAGCAGCACATCCGCCTCACGGCAGAGCGCTGCCAGCGCGGGGATGTTCTGTACAACGCCTACCTCGTTGTTGGCGTACTGCAAGCTGACCAGGTTGGGGTGGGCCGCCAGGGCGCGGGTCAAGCTCTCAGGTACAACGCGGCCGAACCCGTCAACCTCCAGCGTTGTCATGCGGCCGCCGTCGTCCCGGATTGACGCGCAGGCGTTCAGAACCGAGTGGTGCTCGATGGGCGTTGTGACCACATGGCCGCCCTGCGGCACCGTGCCACGGATGGCCCAGGTGTTGCTCTCGCTGCCGCCGGAGGTGAAAAATATATGGTCGGGGGTGCAGCCCAGATTTTCCGCCACGGTCAGCCGTGCTTTTTCCACGGTCTGCTTGGTGTGCAGGGCGCTGCGGTAGAGTGCGGCGGGGTTCGCGTACTCTTGGTATGCGGTATACATGGCCTCCAGCGCCAGCGGCTCAATGGGCGCGGTGGCGGCATGGTCCGCATAAATTTCATGGTTCATAGGTAGTTGCCTCAAATAAATGTAAAGGAATCAAAGTCAAACTGCGTGCCGGGCAGGAAGAGGAACGTGACCTGCCGCGCCCCCATGACGGGCTCAAACGTGAAGGTTTGCTCGCCCCAATCGGCCTGTGGGCCAAACTCGACCACACGGCGCTCGGTCTCACCGCCGTCTGCAGCGGCAAACATCAGATGCACCGTGTTGGCGGGCAACGGGCTGCGGCCCGTAATGCGGATGCCGCAGCAACCGGTCTCGCCAAAGTCCATGCGGTCAAACAGCAGCGAGACATTGTTGCCGATGCCCAGCACACGCAACCCGTCGCGGGTAAAGGAATCGCCATAGACGGCATCGCACGCGCCTGCAGCCAGGGTATCCCATGCGCGAGAATGACGGGTGAAGATAAAGCCCTTGATGTGGACCTTCACGTCCTTCGTGTCGTACACGACGGTCGGGTCGTTGCCGGCAACCTCCTTGATGGTGTAGTCGTGATCGCCCGGCGTGTCGTAGCTGATTGCCTGGAAGGCGACCTTGCCGTCCTTGTCATTCTGGACGGTCTGGATCACGTTGCCATCCTTGTCGAGCAGCTGGAACGTGAAGTCGCCCCCTGCGAGCTCGCCACCCGTGAAGCGCTTCGTCGCCTTGAGCGTTACCGAGGTCTCCTTCGGGTGGTACGTGTTCGTGAAGGTCTTGTCTCCACTCGTTACCTGCGGTGTGGCCGTCAGCGAGCCGGTGCCATCGTCCGCGACCGTCACCTTGTAGATGAGCGCATGGGTGTCGTAGACCATGCCCGGCTCCGTGCCCGGCTTCTCCGCGATGGTGTAGGTGAAGTCCTTGCTCGCAGCGCCGCCCAGGTTGGAGAGCGTGAACTTGCGCGTGAACTTCACCGTGCCATCGGCCTTGTTCGTCGTGGTGCCGAGCACCTTGCCGTCGGCGTCCTTCAGCTCGAACGTGTATTCGCCGCCCTTCAGCTTGGTGTCGTGCGTGAAGCCCGGCGCGACCGCAACGATCTTGGTCGCCGTCAGCTCCACGGATCCCTTTGCGGTGTAGGTGTTCGTGAAGGTGGGGGCATTGGCCTTGTCACCATCGTAGGTAACAGCGGCGTCCAGCTTGCCGGCATTGTCCATGACCTTCACCACGGCATGGTGCACCGTAGCGTCGTAGGTCACGTGGGACAGGTCGCCCTCCTGTTCCGCGACGGTGTATTTGTACTCGCCGGCCTTGGTGTAGTCGATGGCCGGGAAGGTGACGGTGCCGTCCTCGCTGTTCTTGGCGCTCCGGATGGGTTGCTTGCCCTTCAGCTGCTCAGCCGTCAGGTCGCCCTCGTACAGGTCGAAGGTGAACTCGCCGCCCTTGAGCGTGGCCGGCGTGTTGTCGGGCTTCACATAGGCCTTCTTCGCCGTGAGCGCCACCGAGGTCTCGGCGGGCTGGTACTTGTTAGTGAAGGTCGGGGCATCGTTCTTGCCGTCATAGGTGACGGTCGCCTTCGCCTTGTCGCCCTCCGCCTTCACCGAGACGTGAACCTTCACCGCCTTGGTGTCGTAGGTGATAGTCGGATCGGCACCGACGTTCTCCTCCTTGAGTTTGTAGTCGTACTCGCCGATGGTCAGACCGGTGAGGGCAAGATTGATCTTGCCCTCCTTGTCGTTCTGGACGATCTTGACGGGATTACCCGTGGACGTGTCGCCTTGGTACAGGCCGAAGGCGAACGCGCCGTCCGTCAGCGCCTTGCCCGCGAGAACTTTCGTGGCCTCGACGGTAACGTCCGTCGTCGGCTTCACGTTGGTGAAGGTCGGCACGGCCTTATCGCCGCCGTAGGTGACGGTCGCGTCCAGCGTGCCGTTCTTGTTATCGGTAACGCTGACCTTGACCTTCACTTTCTGACCGTCGTAGACGATGGTCTGGTCGTTACCGGTAACTTCCTTGATGGTGTACTCGTAGTCACCTGCCTCGGTGTAGTTGATGGGCTGGAAGGTAATGTTGCCCTTCTCGTCGTTCGTGACGGTCTCAATGGGCGTGCCTTCCGCCTTGTCACCCTTGTACAGAGCGAACGAGAAGTCGTTCCCCGCGAGCGCACCGCCCGTAAAGCGTTTCTTCGCCGCCAGGGTCACGGAACCCTTCGCAGCATAGCTGTTGGTAAAGGTGGCGAGGTTCACCTTGCCGTCCTTGACCTCAGCCTTGATGGGCTTGGCCTCAGCGTCACCATCCTTCTTCACCGTCACGCCCGTGACGGTCAGCTTGGCGTCCACGTCCTCCACCGTCACCGTGGCGGTGTAAGCGGAGGCGTCCATCGTCCAGCCGGCGTTCTGCACGCCGTCCGCTGCGGGATCATCATCAGCGTTGTGCACCTCGGTGAGCGTGAACGTGTACTCGCCCGCCTTGTTGAACGTCATATTCGAGAAGTCGACCGTCTGGCCCTTGTCCTTGATAATCTTGTCCTTCGTGGCCTTGGACTCCGCGTGCGCGTCGCCCGCCAGGTCGTCCGACACACCCAAGTCGCCGGCGGCGATCTTCTGCTGTGTCTCTTCCGTGGCGGTCAGCGTGAACGAGAACGCCTTCTCCGTGCTCTCAACACCGGAGATCTTCTTCGTCACCTGCGGGGTCAGCTCGTCGCTGGCGTCTGACTTGTAACTGTTCTTGAACGGGACGGTAGGCGTAGCGGGCTTCGCATTGCGACTCGAGACCGTCTTCACGTAGTTGGTCGTGGTATCGAGGCCCTTAATCGCCTCGGCCGTCAGCGCATCAACGTTGCCGCCCCCGCCAACAAGCGCCGTCACGCCCGGGCCCTTCGCGATGGTCGTCTCGGTGTAGAGCTGGCCTTTGTTGTCCGGATTCGGCTTCACCGCAATGAGCACGTAGGCGTCACCGGGGTACTCGGTGTCATACGTGTATCCACCAGCGTTGGCGCCATGCGCCTCAGACACCTTGTACACATACACCTTGTTGTAGCTCAGCTGCGTGAAGTTCATCTTCAGCTTGCCGGACATCGTGGCGGTCTGCGTATCGTCACCGTCATCCTTGCCCACGGTGTTCTTGAACGACTTATCGGTATCAGCCGGCTCCGGGGCCGTCGTACCGTTATACGTCATCGCCTCGATGGTGAACGGGAACATGCCATTCTTCAGCGGGGTACCAACCAGAGTCTTGGTCACATCGATGCCCGCGTAGGTACCAGAGGCCGCATAGATGTTGGTGAACGCGGCGGCGTCCGTCACCTGCCGGTCGGCATCCGTCGTCGCCTGCTTGTTGTCGTACGCAACCGACGCGGTCAGCTTACCGGTGTGCTTGCCGTTCTCGATATCGGTCACTGTGTACGTCACCGTGGACGTATGGCCGTCATACGCAATACCAGTCTTATCCGCGTCGGTCGGCTTCGTCTCGTTCACATTGAACGTATACGTGCCCGACTTGGTGAACACCAGGTCGCCCACACCGAAGGTTGCAGAACGCGTCGCGTCACCGGCGCCTGCGATCTCAACCTTAGTCGTCAGATCGCCGGTCTCATCGGAGTCGGTAGCCTTCCTCTGGGTAACGACCTTGTTTTTAACCGCATCCCTCGTCGCATCATCCGCTGGCGTCAGGGTGAAGTCGAACGCATCGCTCGTCTCCCACGCACGCCCAGCCAGCGTCTTCTGCACAGTAACCGGTGCCGACGTCGTCTGCGTCACCGTGTAGGTGTTCTTGAACGGGATATATCCACCCGTGTCCGTCAGCTGCGTGCCGTCGGCCTTCCAATACGTGGCCGTGGAGGACAGGCACTTACCCGTCCCAGACTCGTTATCAACCTGCTGGTTCTTCACCAGCACGTAGTACACCGTATCGTCGTAGCCTATGCCACTGGACGTCGATGTATCGGAATCCTTGACCTCGGTCACCTTGTACACGTAGGTGAGGTTCTCGCTCTCCATCGTATAGGTGATCTGCGGGAACGCAGCGATACCGTCGTCATCGTTCTTCGCCGTGGTCGTGGTGGACGTGCACCCCTTAGGCATGGGGACCTTGCTGGCACCGACGCTGTAGGAGGTGGCGAGCTTGCCGAAATCGATGGCTCCACTCGGCACGGCATCATTCTTCATCCCGCCGAGTGCCTCGAGCTGGAACGTGAACTTATCCTTCACAAGCGGATTTGCACCGGACTGGTCGGCATACGTCTTCTGCACGTTGAAGGAGATGGTCTCCTCATCGGTGTTATAGGCGTTCGTGATCTTGGCGATTTTGTCAGCGACCTCGATCGGGCTGTCCTCATGGCTCACGCCGTCGTCGGTGTAGGTCTGCTCCATCTTGACTGCCGGCTGCGACAGCGTGCCGTCGCCGCTATCCTTCACCGTCACCGTGACGCGGTAGGAAGCGCTTGAATACCCGAACCCGGGCAGCCAGCTAGCGTCGTTTTGAGACGGCGTGGCCTCGGCAATGAGATAGGTGTAGGTGCCGGGCTTGGCGTACTCAATATTGCCGAAGTCGAACTTGTCCCCGTTCTTGACGGTCTTCACAACCTGCTTCATACCACTCACGGGCGCATCCTTGGCACTGGCGGGCATCGGCGTTCCCTTGTCCGCGCGCAGGTAAATCTTGAAGCTATCGCCATCCTTCCAGTCACGGCCCCGGAGCACCTTCTGCGCCCAGAACGCATTGGTGAGCGTCACCGGCGGCTTTACGCTGTAGGTATTCGTGAATACCAGCTTGTTGGCTTCGGCCAACGTGCCGTTGGCGTTCTGCTTCGCAATCGTGCCGGAGATGCTGTCGTCCTCGCCGCTCAGGGCGTTGCCGCCCTGCTCGCGCTTGGTCAGCGTGAAGCCGGCCGGCATCTTGTCCGTATCGGTCAGCTCCTGCACCGCGTACTGGTCACCCTCGGCGAGACCGTACACGCGGATCGTCTGGTCGGCCGTGATGGTCTGCTCGCGGCCGTTCTCGAGGTCGAACATTTTGCCGACCTGCTTCTCGCTTGCGGTCCCCGCGTTCTCAAACACCGCGGCCTTGTACGTCTTCCCCGCCGTCGTGGGCACGGTGAACTTGAAGGTGAACTCCGCGTCCTTATTGCCCGTCAGGCCATCGGGCAGGGCAACCTTCTTCGTCACCTCGAGGCTCGCCTCGCGTTCGTTCGCCACGCGCACGCAGGTGGCACCTGTGAACAGGGCGTTCAAATTCATGTCGTCCAGATTGGCACGGGCGCCCTTCGCATTAGTGTCACCAGGCACGTCCTGCGTGATGCCCATACGTATCCAGCCCGTCTCGGTCTCCAAGCGATAAGGTTTGCCTTCCTCGGTGGGCCCATACTGGTAGACACGTCCGTTGGCGCCGTACTTGAGGTGCACCTCATCCTCGCCGCCCTTGGCGTCATTGTTCCAGGAAAGGTTGTCGTTGCCGTCGAGCGTCCCGTCGGACGTCTGGCGCTGGCCCTTGATCCACGTGAGCGTGTTGTCGATGTCGCCCTCTGCGCCAAACTGGCCCAGACTCTTCATGAGCGCGCCCGGGCCCACGAACGTCGAAACGCCGTCATCGTCCGTACCAGCATCGGCATGGACGCCGTAATCGTCCACAATCACCTTGGTGAGCGTATCGTTAAGCAGGAAGCCCTTGGGAGCCGAGACCTCCTTTAGGAAGTAAGTTCCATTCACGAGCGGCCTGTTACCGGCGCTTGTATTCGGGAATATGCCCGCACCTTCGAGCGGGACCGGGTTGCCGACCGACCCCGTCGTCAGGGTGTCGTAGGGGGTCTGCTCGCCCTTGAGCACGACCTTGCCGTTCGCGTCTGTTGTCACCTGTCTGGAGGTGTACAGGGCGAACTTCGCCCCGTCAACGGGCTTACCCTCGGTATCGGTCTTCTGCACGAACAGGCGGTTCTGGATGTTCGTGACGAGCAGGCGCGTGGCGAACTGCCGCTTGAAGTTCGTGCCGTCTGCGATGCCGTCGCTGTACACGTGGACGGTGTTCTCGGGCTTCGCGTTGGCGATGGAGCTCTCCGTTGTGTGGTAGATGGCCACCGTGTACTCGGCATCCTTGCGGGCATCACCGCTCAGCAGGTAGTAGTACTTGGAGATGTCACCGGGCAGATTTTGAATCTCTACCTGGTACTGGCCGCTCGTGTTGAGCGTGAAGGCGTGCAGGTCCTTCTTCGCCGCCTCGATAGCGCCGGCCTTGCTCGGCTTCTCGGCGAGGGTGTACCCCATTCCCGTCGATGGGTCGCCCGACACGGCGTACCAATTGTTCTGATTTTTGATATCTGCGTTTGCGCTTTTATCGCGCTTGAGCACCACAGCGAACAGTATGCCAGACTTCAGGTTGACGGTCTCGTCGGACTTCGTCAGGTCATCATCCGCCTTGTACACGTTCACCGGTGCGGTGATGGTCTCCTTCGCGCCGGCAAACGCACCAGTCTTCCACACGACGCTGTCCGCATCCATACCGCCGCGGTTGATGATGACGCCGCCCGCGCCGTTCTCAGCGCTCGCGGGCACGTACTCGAGCTGCATGCTGCCACCTGTCGCCGTGAGACTCGAGCGGTATCCCTCCGGCACGCGCGTCTCCTTCAGGAGGTAGTACTTGTTACCGTGATTCTTGTTGTAGAGATCGTCGAAGTTGATGACGCCGTTGTCATCGTCGTTCGTGAGCGTTAGGTGGCCGGCCTCGTCCGTGGTGCCGGAGCCGAGGAGCGCGTTCTTGTCATTGGTCGTATCTGTAAAGTTCTCGTCTGTTTTGTACAGCGCGAACTCGGCGCTCTGTACGAACTTGCCGTCCTGGTCGAACTTTATGATGTCGGACTCGGGCACCGTCACGAGGTTGAACTTGAGCTCCATGTTGGAGTCGGTGGCGCCGCGCTCCAGGTAGAAGAACTTGAGGGTGTGGTTGGTGTCGTCGGCGAAGGTGTTGCCTTCCCAGCTCGTGTCGCCGGCCTTGCCCGCCTCCTGGTACTTGCTCTTCAGCGTGCCGTTGTAATTGTCGTTTACCTTAATGTCGCCCGTATGAAAGTTGATGCTCAGACTCGCGCGGTTGTGAATACCGCCGATATCACCCACGAGGACATCATCGATGAACACCCAGACGTCATCATCGCCGGCGAACTCGAAGGTCATGTCATTATTATTGTTCGTCAGGCCGCCCTTGGGCTGCACGAATCGCGTGGACATTGAGAGACCGAAGTGGTGGTTGACGGGTTTGCCGCCGTTGTAGCGCGAATCACCGGTGTTGTCTGCCTTGATGCCGGTTTGGACGAGCTGGCCGTTTTCCTCTTTGAACACCTTGTCTGCCGCGTCGAACGGGAAGAACTGACCCTGGTGGGACGAATCGCCCACTTTGTCAATGCCCCAGGTGCCATAGATGTCGAAGGCATTCTTGTCAGCGTTGTAGGCTGCGTAGTTTTCGGAGCTGTCATAGACGTAGTAGCCGCCCTGAACCTTGAGGAGGCCCGTCACGCCAAAATGGGACGTCTTGCCGGTCTGGGCAGAGGAATCGAACAGGTAGCGGAGGGACTCGTCGCCCAAGGCTTCGGAAAGCTTCGGGTAGCCGTCTGAAAGCGTGTTGTTGACGATGCCGGGCCGCGGGCTCGTGCCGCCCGTCCATTGGTTGAGCGGCCCATCACCCTTGCCGTCGTTAAACTGGAACTTGTGGCCTGCGTTGACGCCGCCGCTGCCGGAAACCGACAGATGGTCATCGGGATTCACCCAGTAATCAAACAGGTTGATCGTCGTCCCCGAGGGCGAGGTCGTCGGAACCGTGTGGTCGGAGATCGCCGCCTCGGCACGAAGCGGCAGGAAGAAACTCGCCGTCAGCGCGACGGCGAGGGCCAGAACAATCGCATATGGCGAAACCGGGCGCAGCCCACGACGGCGGCCATAAGACATGACGGACCACCGCTCGCGCGGCCGATGTTCACCAGGAAGTTCCCTGCTTAGACACCCCCCCCCGGTAGCAATATTCACGAGTCGAGACGTCATCTCTCTGAGCTCCTGCATAATTTCCTCCCCAGTCACACGGCGACCTGCCCGGGCACTCCCCGGGGGGCCGAGGCAGTCTGGCACATGCCCGCAGTCGTTCAAGGAATACCAAGCCCGGCATATGTCTCTTAAGATATCTTAGTCTTTTTCTATGACAGTTTTTGTCTCATTACCGATGAAATCGGCTCAGTCCCTTTGTCACATTCTAGAGCGTGTGGAGCAGGGCGATGAGGAAGCGGATGCCTTGGAGGTAGGCGC
>OHZS01000654.1_pt1 | contig 12380 bp, 9 predicted proteins | sample 1580521 | NCBI WGS metagenome assembly OHZS01 (sample SAMEA3882503, study PRJEB24775) | human gut metagenome | biome: human-associated habitat; feature: intestine environment; material: feces | place: Netherlands | collected 2009/2010
GTTTGCACAGGGTTTGCACAAGGCACAAAAAAACAAAACAGCAGAGCCGTTCTATGATGTTCAGGGTGATTCTATGTATGAGTCCACTTGAAAAAGTACCATTCGCCACTTTTTACCCCAGTTGGAAGTACCTGTGTGGCACATATTTTTCAAAAAAAGACTTTTTCAAGTGGATTCATGTATTCAATTTTATCGATTGAAGCAACTTATTATTTTCATGTTCCTAAAGGACAACTTTGAAGCTGCTTTGATTTGTTTGTTTGAAGATTATTTCACCCCAAAAGAACATTTCAAACAAATCAAAACAGCTTCTTTATTCTTTACATAAAATTTGATAATTTTGCCGTATGAAACTACCTGACATCATCATAGCCATCGACGGCTATTCATCGACAGGCAAGAGCACGCTTGCCAGACTGATAGCGGAACACTTCGGATTCCTTTATCTGGACTCCGGGGCTCTCTACCGTGGAGTTACCTTGTACGCCCTTGAGAAAGGGTTCATCGGGAAGGACGGAGCCATTGACGAAGCCGCCCTCAAGGCTGCACTACCGGATTTGGGGCTGGATTTCAAGACGGGGGGCACATTCATAGGAGACCGGTGCATAGAGAAGGAAATCCGCACGCTGGAGGTGTCCGGCCACGTCAGCCCGGTCTCGGCAATCCCGTTTGTCAGGGAATATGTCGATGAGCGTCTGCACGCTTTCGGACAGAGGAAAAGGGTTGTTATGGACGGCAGGGACATCGGCACGACAGTGTTCCCAGAGGCCGAGGTAAAGATATTCATGACCGCCAGCGACGAGGTCAGGGCAAAAAGGCGCTTCGACGAGCTTAAGGCCAAAGGTCTGGAGCCGTGCATGGAAGATGTGATGAAGAACCTTCTGGAGCGGGACTACATCGACTCGCACCGTGAGGTTTCCCCTCTTTCCAGAGCAGCTGACGCTTTCGTGCTGGACAACTCAGACATGAACCTGCACGAGGAACTTGTCTGGTTCCAAGGACTTGCGCAGGGACGCTTCGGGATTCTTGAATAGGGGCATGAACCTTCAGGTTGAGATAGAGAGACACTCCGGCTTCTGCGGCGGTGTCATCCGGGCGATCAGCCGTGCCGAGAAGTTTCTGGAGGACTTTCCGGGGAAGACGTTATACTCCCTCGGCGATATTGTGCACAATGAGGCGGAACTCCAGAGGCTCGGAGGGAAAGGCCTCGTCACAATCGACAAGGAAGGGCTTATGAATATTCCCGACCCTTCTTCTGAGACGCTTCTCATCAGGGCGCACGGCGAGCCGCCGCAGACATATTCATTGGCATGCGAACTTGGTTTGACGGTCATAGACTGCACCTGTCCGGTGGTGCTGAAACTGCAAAAGAGCATCAGGGAGGCCTACGAGAGGGTCAAGCCCGCCGGAGGACAGATCGTCATATTCGGGAAAATCGGGCACGCCGAGGTGCTTGGTCTGCTTGGGCAAGTCAGCGGCGACGCGGTGGTGATTGAGAATATGCCGATGCTGCTTTCCGCCCTTGAGGACGGTTCTATCCGGACAGACCGGCCGCTGGAGATATTCTCGCAGACCACCAAGAGTCCGGTGGAATATTCCGAGATCTGCAAAGTGCTTTCGGAGTCGCTTCGGCACTTCGATCGATCGGACGGTGAGCCTGCCGAACCGTCTGGACAGGCGCTTCGACAGGCTCAGCGACCGCTAAGATCTGAGACTTGCGGTAGAGAAGCGGTACCTGCTCCGACCAGCCTGACGGTTCACAACACCATCTGCTCACAGGTCGCATCCCGGCACGAAGAACTGACCGAATTCGCCCTTCAACACGATGTAATCATCTTTGTGTCAGGGCTCTCCAGCTCCAACGGGAAAGTACTTTTCGACCTTTGCAAGTCCCGGAATCCGCGCACCTACCATATTTCCGATCCATCGGAATTAGTCCCCGGCTGGTTCTCGGACGGCGACAAGGTCGGCATCTGCGGCGCCACCTCCACCCCCGGCTGGCTGCTGAGGCAGGTGGCGGATGCAATCACTTGTCTCTGAACCTCGTCGAAGCGGCATGGTCGCCTACCTTTATGCCGATGACGCCGGACGGATGCAATCACTTGTCTCTGAACCTCGTCGAAGCGGCATGGTCATCTACCTTTATGCCGATGACGGCGGACGGATGCAATCACTTGTCTCTGAACCCCGTCGAAGCGGCTGCAGGCCGCCACTAAACGAGGCGGCCAATCCATGATGGCGGCACGTCGGTGAAAGAATATTTGCAGGAATATCCACAAATAGTTAACTTTGCGGTCGAAATGATTGCGCATCAATCTTTTGAAATCTGAATCAGAAAGATTGCTTAAGTTGAGGCCCGGTTTTTAACGGTTAACAAATTCATTACATATTTTATGGCAACAACAGCAGATTTTAAGAACGGCCTTTATATCAGCTACAACGGCAAGCCTTGCCAAGTAGTCTATTTCCAGCACGTCAAGCCAGGAAAAGGCCCGGCATTCGTAAAGACAAAGCTTCGTAACCTTGAGAACGGAAGGATCCTTGAGAACACCTTCACGGCTGGTATGAAGATCGATGTCATCAACGTCGAGAGACGTCCTTACCAGTTCCTCTATTCTGACGAGGACGGATTCAACTTCATGCACGAGGAGACCTACGAGCAGATCCACCTGCCCCACGACGTTGTCGAGAACTCTGACCTCATGAAGGAAGGCCAGCACGTCGAGATGATGTTCGTCGTTGAACCAGAGGAGAAGTGCCTCACCTGCGAGCTTCCAACCTACGTTACCCTTGAGGTAACCTACACAGAACCAGCTGTGAAGGGCAACACAGCCTCCACCAGCGCATTGAAGGAGTGCACCCTTGAGACCGGAGCCAAGATCATGGTTCCTCTGTTCATCAATCAGGGCGACAAGATCACTGTCAACACCACCGACCGCTCCTACGGTCAGAGAGTGTAAGTGTCCGTGTCTGACCACACAGGCATCACGCTGAAACCCAATCTTGCATCACTTTGTGCAAGACTATAAAGGATCACCACCGCCAGACACAGAACACCAGCGCCGAAACCCAACCTTGCATCATTCAGTGCAAGACCATGTATTTCGCCGAAATCCAGTTCCGCGAACGAAGTTAAAATATCCGACAGAAGTTCTCTTGTATTTCGCCGAAATCTAGTTCCGCACCATTTTGCGCAAGAGTCTGTATTTCAGTAGATTGTTTCAAAACAAAATCGGATGGCCCGCATTTGAGCCGTCCGGTTTTGTTTTACTCACCTTGTCCCGAAGCCGCTTCACTCCCCCACAGACTGACTGAAAAGTCTCGGCGAGAGTTGAAACGTATGTACCCACCCCCTACTGGGGCAACAACGAGTTTTCTATCCTCGAAGGTGGTAATTATACTTTTAAGACACTCTTCCCCCACCAGGCTGTCTGAAAAGTCTCGGCTGAAAAGTCTCGGCGAGAGTTGAAACGTATGTACCCACCCCCTACTGGGGCGGCAACGAGTTTTCTATCCTCACTGGGGTGCCTTTACTTTTAGTAAGCGTTAAATAATAAGTTGGTAAAGAATTGGCGGTATTTTCGAGGATAGATGTCTTTTTGAAGGAGGAGTGTGCCGGTGGCACATGACTGAAGAGAAAAGACATCTAGACCGAAAAGACAATCAAAGATCACCAAGTTATTTTTTAAGGATAGCTTAAGACAGTCTCCCCCAAATGTGCTTGGAAACTTTTTGGGAAGAGAACATGAGGTTTCTGACACTGATTACTGAACACGGCTTCTGTAACAGAAACCGCCAAGGCCGCTTGCCAGAAAACCACAAGCACAAGAGGATGGTCTATAAAGAGGTGAGAGGCAGATTGATGTGGCTGACCCCCGCTTTCGGGGATAGGGTCAGGCACAGTGACCGGCTTCTGAACGTGGCCAAATGCGCATCTCTGTGCTTGCAGTTTGTAAAGTGGAGAATGGCACCTCCAAAAACCGGACATTGAGCATGAGGTTGCAGAACCAACAATTGCCGAAACTGTGGTTACAGTGCTTGTGACAGCATCGGAATCGCGGAACTGTCAAATGTGGAATCCTATGCCGAGAGCCACTGCTTTTTCAACAAAATAGTAATCTGTCATGTCCAAAAGACAAGCCTGCAGATGCACCAAAGGGTTGAGACACAACTTAGCCGTTGAATAATTGCGTCAACGGATAATAATCGCGACCTTTGCACAAGGAAAGAGACTACGGTTTTTTTGATGCGGCTCTCACAAAAAAAGAGACTATGGTTTTCTTGATGCGAATTTCACAAAAAAGAGACTACAGTTTTCTTGATGCGGCTTTCACAAAAAGAGACTACAGTTTTCTTGACGCGGCTTTCACAAAAAGAGACAACGGTTTTCTTGATGCGGCTCTCACAAAAAAGAGACTACAGTTTTCTTGATGCGGCTTTCACAAAAAAGAGAAGACGGTTTTCTTGATGCGGCTTTCACAAAAAGAGACTACGGTTTTCTTGACGCGGCTCTCGCAAAAAGAGACTACAGTTTTCTTGATGCGGCTTTCACAAAAAAGAGACTACAGTTTTCTTGATGCGGCTTTCACAAATATGTACAGTACTATGGCAAACTTCTATGATTACTATGTGTCGAACGACTCCGAGGAAAATGAAGGGCAGGCGAAAGCAGCCCGGATGGACTTCAAGACAAGGAGCCGGGATAAACGTTCAGAGAACGAGAGTCCCCTCGGCGAAAGTTCAGATGATGCCTATGGCGGAAGATCAGATGATGCCCACGGCAGCAGTATCAGGAGCGAGAAAAGAGTTCCTGTCAAAGTAGACAAAGGGCAGCCGGTCACGGCAGATAAAGGGTTTGAGGCAATCGAATGGAATGGATGTGCCGGAGGCAGATGCGGCAGTACCGGTGAATTGAGGGGGAATCCGGGAGGAGAATGGAACGGCAGGACAGACGGTGGAGGGTGGGCGGACAAGGCTGTGGATGACTGCTCCCATATATACTCAGACGGCACCTCAGTCAACAGTTTGTTCGACACAAGGCAGGAAAAGATAGCCGTCATGAATATGATCGCGATATTGGCATATTCATACAATGTGAAGATTCTGGTACAGCAGGTCATGACGACCCATGTGCATCTGATTGTGAGCGGTACGGCGTGGGATCGGGAACGTTTCGTGCGGGAGCTCAGAAGGCGGTTGATTCTTTGGGCGGCGGATAGGAAGCATAGTACCAACGCCACAATCATGGTGGGCAACGATGCCATAAGGAGCGAGCGCGAGTTGATGAACAAATTCATGTATGTCTATAGGAACGCGATAGTGGCAGGCTACCCTGGGATGCCATGGGAATATGTCGGAGGGCCGGGGAACATATTCTTTGCCGTTCATGAAATGAAAGGAGGTTGCCCTGTCAGCAAACTGACTGAAAGGGAGAAAAGAGCAACATTCCGCACGCGGGTGAAGATTCCTGATGAATGGAGGTTCAATGAGGAAGGCCTGATTCTCCCATGGTGCTATGTTGATGTGGCAAGAGTCGAACGATTGTTCAAATCGCCCAAAGTGTTCATCGCTTTTTTGAGCCAAAGCAAGAAGATAGAGTCGGAAATAGACATGGAATGTTCTCGTGAATATGTCCGAGTCTTCAGTGAGAGAGAATTGCGATCGGAATGCAAGGAATTGTTCTTGAATATGTTCGGAAAGGTTTCTGCGTCAAGGGCAAACCTTGAGGAAAGGCTTGCTGTCGCCCGGAAAGTTTGGGGCGACAAAAAAACTTTTTCGATTTCGTCCCTAAGCCGTGTCACTCTCGTACCCCAAAGTGTGCTTGAGACAATTTTTGGAAAGAAGTCGTGAGCGGATCCGTCACTGGATGCCGGACACATGAATCCTGTAACAGAAACCGTCACGGGCCACGGGTCACGGGTCACGAGTACGAGCCACAGGTCACAGGCAAGAGCCACAGGTCACGAACACGAGCCACGGGTCACGAGCACAAGCCACAGGTCACGAACACGAGCCACAGGTCACTGGCAAGAGCCACGGGTCACTGGCAAGAGCCACGGGTCACGAGCAAGAGCCACGGGACACGAGCAAAAGCCACAGGTCACGAACACGAGCCACGGGGCACTGGCAAGAGCTACAGGCCACGAGCACGAAAGGTAGGTCTGTAGAGGCGTGAGAGGCAGATTGATGTGGCTTACCCCCACTTTCGTGGATAGGGTCAAGCACAGTGACCGGCGTCTGAACGTGGCCAGAAGCACATCCCTGCACTCGTGGCTTGTGAAGAAAAGAATGCCGCCAACGCCAACTTCCCATTCTACGCCTTCACCTCGAAGAACTTGCGGCGGGCGTGAGCCGGCTCCGGCAGCCCGGAAGAATCTTCCCTTTCATCCCCGGGAAGTGTAAGCACACGATGCAGCACCGCTCCGATTACGACCGGAAGGCTGCCGTTGGCAACCGGCAGAAACCCTTCCGGAACGATTTCACGGGCATACTTCCGCTTCCACCAGAAGTACTGGTGCTCTGGAATGCCTTCCTCTTTCAACAGGGCCTTGATTGCTGTCCCTTTCTCCCGGGCCTCGCCCTGGATCTCTTCGATTTGTTCGCGTGTAAGCATGTCAGTTTATATTAGTGGTGCAAAGTTATATACCTCTTAATCAAACTGACAGTCGTACTTTATCGAATGCTTACCTCACGATGGACACCCTTGCCTTTGGCTATTTAATTCCCGCTATTAGGGCTTACTCGGGACTTGCACCTGTTAGACAATGCTCATGCCGAGCGTACAACAAAGAAGGGCGGCCGCTGATTGGGGGCCGCCCTTCTTGATTGTTCAAAAGAATCGCTACTCTTTGAAAGCTTTGATACCAAAGAGTACCGCGCGGGTGTTGTTTCCAACGTTTGCGGCAGTGGTGATCTTTATGTCAAGATCCTCTGTCAAGGCTGTAGGAACGGTGAATGTGTAGTAGTCATCATCTGTCACAGTGATCTTGTAAGGAGACTTACCAGCCACTCCATCATTAGCCCTGATGCCTTGAGTGCCGAACGTCATCCCTAAACCAGAAAACTCCAATGTGGTGGCAGCACCTTTCCATGCCAACGCATAGAACGATACTCTCTTGGAGCCAGCCGGAACAGTGATTGTGAGATCGCCGGTCTTCCCCTTTGACGCTCCAAACTTAAGAACTTTCACATTTTCTTTGCCATTGATCGTAGCGACACCATCATCATAAGCATTAGCCCCGAGTTTGTAGCTCAAATCAATGGAATACGAATTATCTCCAGGTTCTGGTTCCGGATCCACGCTGCCAGCCTCGTGGCTGACATAGTAGCCATTAACCATTTGAGCGGAGCCGTTGAATTCGCCCCTCTTTCCAATAACTGTGAGGACATCACCAACTTTCAAGCCTATATTCTCAATGGCGGGACCACCTTCAGCCGCCTTCATTCGGAAGACGTACAAAGTAGTTCCCTCATCATCAGCGATCGTCAAGGTAGCGTTCTTGAAAGAAGCACTGATCTCCTTGATGTTGACAATCTTGCCCGTCACGATATATTCAACGTCCGAGACTTCCTTGGCAAGGAACTCCTTGATGGTGGCAGGAATATAGTGGACATGGCTCTCATAGACACCATTTACCATCTGGGCTGTGCCATTAGACTCGCCTCTCTGACCGACAACTGTAAGTTTGTCACCTACAGCGATGGTCAAATCCGTAATCTTGCCACTGGCAGGTTTCATCCTGCGGACAAGCACTGAATTGCCAAGAGCATCGGCAACCGTGATGTCCGCATTGTTGTACTGTTCAGAGACAGAAATCTGTTTAACGGTTCCGGTAAGGCGGTACTGCGCCGGGCTGACCGCAGCCTTCAGGAACTCGCCCACCGTCACTTGAAGAATCGCGCCCTTCTGATCAATATTTGCTTGAGCGGAATATACCTTACCTTTAGATGTGGTGTTGAAGGCAAGTGAAGTCGAACGATCACCAGCGGTGTTCGCGGCAGCGTTGAAAGTAACGGTCGCGTTGGAACCAGAGGTCTCGATAGAAGTTACCGAGAGCCAAGACTTGGAATCTTCAGGAACAGCCACAGACACACCTTCGCCCTTTACTGTAAGGTGAGCCTTTATCTCAGCGCCTTCCAGAGGAAGCGGTTCTGAATAAAGCTTGAATTCTTCGCTTCCCGCAACCTTTACCGTCACTGAATCAACCTTGATCAGAGACTTGACGAGACTAACGAAAACACCACCCTGAGCCATCTGAGGAGATCCTTTATATTCCCCCCTCTGACCTTCAACGGTAAGGAAATCGCCTACCTCCATTCCGAGATCCTCTATCTTTTTGCCGGATGGAGCCACGAAACGATAACAATAGACAGAGTAACCCTCATCGTCGGAAATAGTAAGCGTCGCATTCTTGTAAGACGCAGAGATTTCCTCAATAGACGTGATGGTTCCCGCTATTCTGTATGTCGTAGGACCAACCTCGGCCGCAAGGAAATCCTTCAAGGAAGTGACAGGAAGGTCAACCTTCTGGGTCATCTGAAGTAGGTTTATGTTCTGAGTCTTGCCATCACAAACAAGATGCGCCACAGCCTCACGCGTCTCTGTCGCGGCACCGGCCGAGAATTTCACATCAACCTTTCCGGCTTCTCCGGACGCAGGGGTAATTGTAATCCACTCAGGTGCGTCCTCTATCGACCAAGCCGCCTTAGCATTGACAGTGATTGTCTGGTCACCGCCAGCGGCTGGGATTGCCACATATGATGACGAGACCCTTACCTCATCAAGATATTCCGCCTCAGACTCACATCCGATGGCCAATGTCATCGTAGCCAAAAAAGCGGCAATAATATTCTTAAGTTTCATATAATCCTGACAATAATTTAATTAAACATGTACTTGATACCAATAGATGCATACCAGCACTGAGAAGCATCCTGATAGTAAGTGTAAATCTGGGTGTCCTTGTTAACAGCCGCAGGAGTCGCAAATGTCGGGTAGCCCTCTTTATCCACACCCTTATACTCAAGGATTCTTCCACTGTCAAGAGAAGGATTCAGATGCTTTATGACTCCCCACGAAGAATTGAAGAAATTCAGAATGTTCTTCACATCAAGACTGAGCTGGAGAGTGTTCGTAGATTTACCAATATTCAGTTTGAAGTCATGCTTGTAACTGAAATCAAGACGATGAACCCATGGGTTATACACGCTGTAGCCTTCCGTGTATTTTCCCTGATGCTTGCTAAGATATTTGTCCTTGTGCACAAAATCCATGAAACGGTCACGGTCATCCTCAGAGACAAAGCGGAATTCATTGTTCTGAACCTGCTCGTCGGTAGGAACATAAACAGCGTCATAGTTCCTACCATCGCCATTCATATCATTCACCATCTTGTAAGAATCTTTATAACCTCCTCTCCAAGCCTCGTAAATGAAACTGTAATGGTTGCCGGACTTGTCGCTATGGGTAAGGGAGGCTACTACACGATCCGGAGTGGTGTACATTGAGTTATGAAGGCCTGGATCATTGAAGCCATTTACTGAAGTGTAATAGTCAAGGGTAGAGGCGGCATTGGAGCCAGGCATACCAGTAATCTCCTTTGATACAGTGTGGGTGTAGGCAGCCATTATGTTGAGCCCCTTGACAGGTGTCATATTCATAGAGAGGCTTGCAGACCACCCGTAGCCCTGATCAGTGTTCTCAAGGATGTAGGCGTTAGGCATGCTGACTGTCTTGCCCTTGGAGTTAACATAGGTGTACTGAGCGTCCTTGAAGATAGGACGGTTGTCAGCACCGTTGAATCTTGCGAATCCTTGATAATCCTTGAAACTTCTATCCCTCATACGCACAGCGTTGATAGTCTTGTTATAAATACCCTCGGCGCTGACGGAGAATGGGAATGAGGTTGGGAAACTGTAATCAAAGGCAAGAGAGGTCTTCCAAACCTGAGGCATCTTGAACTTTGGATCAACCGCGGAGAAATTGGACGGAATCGAACCGGATTCCGGTGAGACAGTGTCCGGATAACCGAGAGAAACCAGTTTGTCGCGAAGCTCCTTACGATTAAGGATCGGGCCAGCAAACTTGTCGATAGGGCCACCTTTCGTATCGCTGATTACAGCCTGATACTGTACAAGACCCGCGTTAGTAGGCATATTTGTGAAGAACACAAGCGGCAATCTTCCTGAGAAGAAACCTGTGCCGCCACGAACCTTAAAGGATTTGTTTCCAAAAACGTCCCAAGAGAAACCGACACGTGGTGAAACAACAAGGCTGGAATTAGGCCATTCGCCTGTATCGTAATGTGTTCCACCATAGTCAAGTTCTTTCATGGCCGCGTTAGTGATCAAGTCTGCGTTATTGAAAAACAGTCCGTCCAGACGCAGGCCGTAAGTCAGTTTGAGATTGTCTGTAACAGACCAATCATCCTGAGCATAGATACCCAATTTGTTGAATCTAACACGAGCCGCTGGAGCCTCCTCACCATCATAACCATAGGTAAGGGCGACAATCTCAGGTGTTCTTTCATTGAGAAAATCATCCAGACTCTTATAACGATAATAACCAGTACCGTTTCTCATATAGACGTTGTCCGCCATCTGGTACTCATAACTTGCGCCAACCGTGAATTTATGATCTCCAAAATAACCGGTAAGGTCATCCTTCACATTGATAACGTTGTTGTGGACACCATTATTCCAAGTGAAAAGCTCGTAACCAAGAGAGATGTAAGGATCAACCTTAGAGCCGTCATCCTTTCTGATATCGATGAACGGGAAATCCGCCGAATTGGTTCCGCGCACATCATCAAGTTTTGAATATGTGGCGAGGAACTGATTTGAGAATTTGTCGCTCAAACGGCTGTTAAGGTCAACAGACCATGTGTTAACCAGATTATCAACTGAATACATGGAGTTGGCGTAACTCATAGAATACTTGGACATTCGGTCATCTGACCCCTTGGTGCCTCCATCCATTGAGCTTCTATTAGGAGCCGTCCATTGTTTGTTCAATGTGTAATTGTAACGAACAGCAAGATGATGCCTGTCATTAATATTCCAGTCGAGACGGGCAAGGAATTTAGTATTGCTGATGTCAGCAGGAAAGTTCGTGTAAGAACCTGTGTCATAGCCATATTTTGTTTTCACAAAATTCGACACAGTCTCCAGATCTTCTTCAGTTGTTCTTGAGATGTAATTATCCGGATCCCACATTCCGTCCTTAGAGGCCCTCCAAGCGCTGGCTACGGACGGAGTCTTGACATATTCAAAGTTAGTAAAGAAGAAGAGTTTGTTTTTGATGATAGGACCGCCAAGGGTCATACCATATATGGTGTTGCGGTCTTTGTCACGGGCGCTGGCGACAGTCGCGCCGTCAACCACGTCTCCGCGCATGTTCTCGTTGCGATGGTAAACGTAGGCGGATCCCTTGAAGGTGTTGGTACCGGACTTGGTGATGGCGTTCACGCCTCCGCCGATGAAGTTGGTCTGGCGTATGTCATAAGGTGAGATCACAACCTGAAGTTCCTCAATGGCATCCAGTGAGATAGGGTTGTTGCCACCAGGAAGTTTATCATTCAGACCAAAGTTATTGTTGAAGTTCGCACCGTCAACGGTGAAGTTGGCTGTACGTCCGTCAGCACCGGCGAATGTCATGCCGTTTCCACCGTAAGGGGAAAGCCTGGTCACATCGGTGATGCTTCTGCTTACGGTAGGCAGAGCAGTGATCTGGGCGTTGTTGATGTTGGTGGCGGCGCCAGTCTTCTCTACGGCGAACTTGGAGTTGGCGGTGGAGACAACAACAGCCTCTGAAAGCATCTGGGTGTCATCGTTCAGCTTGGCGTTGAGGTTGTAGGCCTCGGCGAGCTGGAGGGTGACATCCGTGAAGGTCACGGCCTGATAGCCAAGGCAGCTTACCTCAACTTTGTAAGGACCACCTGAACGCATACCGTTGATCGCGTAGCGACCTTCGGCGTTGACAACAGCGTAGTACTGTGTACCTGACGGGATGTGAACCGCGACCACGGCGGCTCCAGGAACAGCGGCTCCATTGGCGTCAGTCACCTTACCGTTCAAAGAGGACGTGGTCACCTGCGCGAATGCCGTGATTCCGACAAGGACTGCAACCAATGCGGCAAATCCTTTTTTGAGTAATTGAACCATAGATTTGTTAATAAATAAAGTATTGAATTAATCTTTTTCAGTCCAAACCATTCAACTTGCGAAATTAACAATTTTTCTTCGGTTCAGAAAATTTAATTCAGTCACGAATCGGTTACGATTGATAATTGTTATGATTTAATCAAAAAATGCTGATTTAGTAACTCAAGTTTCGCATTTGCGAAACACCACTCTTCTTCACTGCTTGCAGTGAAAGCAAG
>OHZS01000655.1_pt1 | contig 12364 bp, 8 predicted proteins | sample 1580521 | NCBI WGS metagenome assembly OHZS01 (sample SAMEA3882503, study PRJEB24775) | human gut metagenome | biome: human-associated habitat; feature: intestine environment; material: feces | place: Netherlands | collected 2009/2010
AGCATCTGCCGCACCTCGCTCGCCGTATCGGCACTTAGAATTATGCGGTATTGCCCTAAAAGCAGGGCTAACAATTCCTAACTTCTACTTCCTAACTCCTACCTGTTTTTATCGTAGTAAGGAGATTCTGTATGCCTCTTGCAATCAAGATCAACCCCAAGGATAATGTTGTGGTTGCCCTGCATCCCATTGCCAAAGGCACCGCTGTGCCGGTGGACGGTGCATCTGTGACCGCTGTTGAAGATATCCCCCAGGGCCACAAGATGGCCATTGCCCCCATCCACGCGGGCGAAAACGTCATCAAGTACGGGTTCCCCATCGGCCATGCCACCGCTGATGCTGTGCCCGGCACCTGGATGCACACCCACAATGTAAAAACCAACCTGTCCGGCGAGATCGAGTACAGCTACCACCCCAATGTGCACCCGCTGGCCCCCGTTGCTCCCGAAACCTTTATGGGCTACCGCCGCAAGGATGGCCGTGCGGCCACCCGCAACGAGATTTGGATCATCCCCACCGTTGGCTGCGTGAACGACTGCGCCAAAGCCCTTGTGCGGGACAATCAGGATCTTGTGACCGACAGCATCGACGGGCTGTACACCTTCACCCATCCGTTCGGCTGTTCCCAGACCGGCCATGACCACGCCCAGACCCGCAAACTGCTGGCTGCGCTGGCCCGCCATCCCAACGCCGGTGCCGTGCTGGTGCTCTCCCTTGGCTGCGAGAACCTGACCCATGAGCAGTTCCTGACCGAATTGGGCGAATACGACCATGACCGCATCAAGTTCCTGACCTGCCAGGATGTGGACGATGAGCTGGTTGCGGGTCGTGAGATCCTGAAGGAACTGGCCGCTTATGCTGCCCAGTTCCAGCGCGAGCCGATTCCTTCCAGCGAGCTGGTGGTCGGCATGAAGTGCGGCGGTTCGGACGGTTTGTCCGGCATTACCGCCAACCCCACCATCGGCCGCTTCAGCGATATGCTGTGCGCCCGCGGCGGTTCCACCGTGCTGACCGAGGTGCCCGAGATGTTCGGTGCCGAGGGCTTTCTGATGGACCGCTGCATCAACAAGGAGGTATTCGTCAAGGCCGAGCACATGATCAACGGCTTCAAGGAATACTTCATCAGCCACAACGAAGTTGTGTACGACAACCCCAGCCCCGGCAACAAGCAGGGCGGCATCACCACGCTGGAGGATAAATCCTGCGGCTGTGTGCAGAAGGGCGGCAGCGCCCCCATCATGGACGTTATCGGCTATGGCGATGCTGTGACCACCAAGGGCCTGAACATGCTGTACGGCCCCGGCAACGATCTTGTTTCCGCCACCGCCCTGACCGCCGCTGGCGCCCACATGATCTTGTTCAGCACGGGCCGCGGCACTCCGTTCGGTGCCCCCGCTCCCACCCTGAAAATTGCTACCAACAGCCAGCTGGCTGCCAAAAAATCCACCTGGATCGATTTTAACGCCGGTGTTGTTGCTGACGGCGAAAAGACGCTGGATGAAGCCGGTGCTGACCTGTACCAGCTGGTGCTGGACGTTGCTTCCGGCAAGCAGACCTGCGCCGAGAAGAAGGGCTTCCGCGAAATTTCCATCTTCAAGGATGGCGTTGTGCTGTAATTTTTTCACTGATGCTCTGGCTCCCGCCGCATTTTTTACCCAAAAGGGTAGAGCCGGGAACATTTTGAGAGTATAATAGAATTAAGAGATGCCCGCCGGGAGCTGTGGCTGCTGGCGGTGCACAAAGTGGAACGGCTCCGGGCGTTCCGGGTGCTCTGGGATCAAGGCGCTGTGCGCTGCTCCAAGAATCCCGGTGCGGTCGGGCCGTTTTTGTAACTGAAGAAAGGGGACTGTAACAATGTCCAAGCTGACTGCCGGCACTTACGAAAAGTACAATGCCAAATATTCCACCCTTACCCTGACCGATGGGGAGTACGCCCTGACCGTTACACCGGAAAAGGGCGGCATGGCAACCTCCTTCACCAAAAGCGGTGAGGAATACCTCTGGCTGCGCGATAAGAACTATGAATCCTCGGACCGCCCCCGCTGCGGCGTGCCCATCCTGTTCCCCAGCTGCGGCAAGCCGGACGGCGGTGTGCACCACTTTAACGGCTCCGATTATCCCATTGAGGTCCACGGCTTTGCCGATTTGCTGCCCTGGCAGGTCAAGACCGCTGCGGATGATGAGATCGTGCTGACCCTGACCCCCAACGGCCTGACCAAGTTTGTTTACCCCTTTGATTTTCTGCTGGAAATGCGCTATACCCTGTCCGGTGCCAAGGCTGGGTTGGAACTGACCGTGCACAACACCAGCGACAAAGCCCTGCCGTTCAGCATCGGCTTCCACCCGTATTTCGCCGCTTCCAAGCTGGAGAACGTCCACTTTGACATCAACGCCGCCACCTGCTCCGAGAACGCCAAGGGCGAGCAGCCCGCCGCACCGGAAACCATCACCTTGACCCGCAAGGAAGGCTCCGCAGATTCCATCCGCCTGATGACCGGCGTAAAGAGCCCGATGCGCCTGACCGATTCCGGCAGCGGCCACACGGTGGAAGTTGCCTTTGATGAAAGCGTGTTCACCAACGGCGTGCTGTGGCAGCAGGATGCCGAGACGTTCGTCTGCATGGAGCCCTGGAACGGCTGGGCCAACAGCGTGAACGAAGCCGGCCGCCACATTGAGCTGGCCCCCGGCGCAAGCAAGACCTTTGCCTGGAGCATTACCATCGGCTGAGCTTAACCGCCTGCCCTGCATCTGCTGAACATTTTTAACCAACTGCCCTCTGCTGTGTGGAAAACTGCAGGGGGCAGTTTGCTTTGCCCGGCTGCCAAAATTTCCTGTCCAAAATTACACAATCTGCCTGCTTTACCGGATTGTATTTTGTTTGACAAAATGTTACCATATTCTTATAAAATACAAGAATTCACAAATTTAACGCCAACATACAGCTGCCCGCCGGGCAGCTGCGATCATAGAGGAAACCGCCGATGGAACAAAACAAACAGCCGTCGGGGCAGCCCCGCAAGCCGGAACAACAGCCCCGCCAAACCTACCGCAAACAGTCCCAGCCCAAGTCCCCGCAGGGCCGCCGCCCACAGCCCAAAAAGAAACAGCAGCCCAACCTGCGTCTTGCACTGGCCGCGTGCGTGCTGGTTGCCGTTGTGGCGCTGGTAGTGATCGGGCTGGTAGCCTGCAACAGCGAGCAGAAAGCCCCCCTGACCATTGACCCCGGCACCAGTGCCGGAGCGTGGGCCAAGAACGATGCCGGGTACTACTTTAACAGTGACGGAGAGCCGATTCTGGCCGCCACCAAAAAAGGCATTGACGTGAGCAAGTATCAGGGTGAAGTGGACTGGGAGAAAGCCCAGGCTGCCGGGATCGATTTTGCCATGATCCGCTGCGGCTTTGGCAGCGAGTGGAACGGCACCGGCGATTACGCCCAGGACGATGAACAGTGGCGCCGCAACGCGGACGAATACACCCGCCTTGGCATCCCCTTTGGCACCTATCTGTACTCTTACGCCACCACCGAGGAACAGGCCAAATCGGAAGCCGAACACGTTGCCCGCCTGCTGGGCCTTGTGGCACCCCCACACGAGGGGCTGGACGATTACACCGCCACCCCCTACCAGCTCAGTTACCCGGTCTATTATGACCTGGAGGATAAATCCATCACCGGCCTGTACCCGGACGAGATGGCCCACCTGACCGAAGTATTTTTCGACCGCCTGAAAGAACTGGGCTACAAGGGCGAGGAAGGCATTTACGCCTCCATCAACTGGACCCGCGGCCGCCTGACGGACCCCGCGTTTGACCGCTGGCGCGATAATTTCTGGATCGCGCGGTTCAATTCCGCGTTGGGCTACACCGGGCCGTATTCCATCTGGCAGGCCACCTATACGGAGCCGGGCGAAAAGTACGGCGTGCAGAGCGACACGGTGGATGTTGACTTTGTGATGGAAGAGCTGACCTTTACCGGCATCAAAGCAACCAGCAAGGACATCCTGCCCTCGCTGACCAACGACACCTACAAAAACGAGCTGTGGCTGCCCAAGGCGAAAGCCACCGCCACCCTGCTGACCGATGAGCCCAGCGAAAGCGAGGGCGGGCAGAAAATCTTCTGGTCCAGCGATAATGAAGACGTTGCCACCGTGAATAAGCACGGCGAGGTAAAAGCCAAGGCGGACGGCACCTGCACCATCACCGCCACCCTGGCGGATGGCCGCATGAGCGCCGATGTGACAGTGCGGGTGGGGGCATTCACCATTCCCGTTTACGTTACCGGTAATCTGCAGGGCTTGACCGAGGGCGAAGAGGTCGGCCTTGCGGACATTGCTGCCCTGAAAGCGGGCAGCGAGGACTCCATTCTGGTGGATGCAGGCGGCAGTTTGCAGGGCACCGCCCGCGCTAGCCTGACCGGCGGCATGGATATGACCAGCGCCTTTGCCGCAGCCGGGTATGATTTGCAGGCCTTTGATGCTTCCGATATGGCGTATGGCACTGACCGCCTTCTCAGCGATGTAATGACCGCCACGGGGCCTTCGATTGCTTCCAACCTGTACACGACAGAAAACGAAGCGTTGCTGGCCCGTTCCACCAGCTGGAGCCGCAACCGCATTTCCAACGGCATGAACACCATTGTGGAGGAAGCAGGCAAAAAGATCGGCTTCTTCTCGCTGGCCTCGATCGGCAATTCCGCCCAGACGAAAGAACTGACCGCTGCGGACCTGGCGCTGGCGGCTTCCGAACAGGTTGCTGCTTTGCAGGCCCAGGGGGCTGACGCCATCCTTTGCATTGCCGGGCCGGATACCGACATCAGCGGCATTTATGCCGACCTGGCAGACCTTGGCGTGACCGCCGTCTTGGATGCCGGCGCCACAGCCAACAGCACCGCAAAGGCAAACGGCATTGCCGTTGTTGCCGCCGGGTCCGGCTGGGACAGCGTGGGCTGCCTGAACCTGACCTTTGCGGCGGACGGCAGCATGACAGCCGAACCCGCCAGCATGAGCGCCGCCGACCTGAAATCCGCCCGCGGCAGCTACACCACTGCCCAGCAGACTGCCTATGATTCCGCCTTTACCAGCCTGCAGAGCCTGGCAGACGGCGACGAGGATGTGCGCAGCCAGACGCTGTTCACCTTTGAAGCCAACGAAAGTGCGGATAAAACCATCAGCTTTGCCAACTATGCCGCCGCACTTTACCTGGCCTATGCCGACGGTGACCGCGCCAACTGCCCGCAGGATGCCGCCGACCTGACCGTAACCGCGCTGGCAGGCGGCATTACCGAGCTTGACTTTGGCGATGTTACCCGCGGGGCGCTGTGTGATGCCGTTCCCGCCGGGCAGCGGCTGGTGCTGGCGCGGACGACCTCCGCCGCCATCGGTGCCCTGATCGACACCGGTACCGTGACCCGCACCTATGAGGAAAGCCTGACTGCCTTTGAGCCGACGGACGGCGACGCCCTTGTGGTGACCGATACCGCCACGCTGGAAGCTCTGGAGCAGGCAGGCGGCAGTTATACGATTCTGCGTGATTATGGGGATGTCTTTTGGGATATCCGCATGAATATCAATGATGTAACCAATAACTTTGCAAACCCGTTTACGTTGCCCGAAGCACCGCAGCGCGGTGCCGGGAGAAAGTGAGGCTGTTATGAAGCTGACCTTTTTGGGCGCTGCCCGTGAAGTGACCGGCAGCTGCACCCTGATTGAAGCAGGCGGCCACCGCTTTTTGGTGGACTGCGGCATGGAGCAGGGCAAAGACGTTTACCCCAATGCGGACCTGCCCTGCGCCCCCGGTGAGATTGAAGCCATCCTTTTGACCCACGCCCACATTGACCATTCGGGACGCATCCCCTATCTGTACAAGAACGGATTCCGCGGCCCCATTTACAGCACAGATGCCACCATGGACCTGTGCGAAATCATGCTGGAAGATTCCGCCCACATTCAGGAGCAGGAAGCCGAGTGGAAAAACCGCAAAGCCCAGCGCAGCGGCAATGAGCTGGTAGAGCCGGACTACACAGTAGAAGACGCCATAGCCGTGATGAAGCAGTTTGTACCGCAAAGCTACGGCAAGCCGCTGGAAGTGTTCCCCGGCATTACGGCCACCTTTACCGATGTAGGCCACCTGCTGGGCAGCGCTTCCATCACCTTGCAGGTAACGGAGAACGGCGAAAGCCAGACCATTGTGTTCTCCGGCGATATCGGCAACCTGGACCAGCCGCTGATCCGTAACCCGCAGTACCTGACCAAAGCGGATTTTGTGGTGATGGAATCCACCTATGGTGACCGCACCCACGGCCCCAAGCCGGACTATGTGGCCGAGCTGACCCAGATTTTGCAGGAAACGTTCGACCGCGGCGGCAATGTGGTCATTCCCAGTTTCGCCGTGGGTCGCACGCAGGAAATGCTCTATTTTATCCGCCAGATCAAAGAGGAGCACCGCATCCACGGGCACGATAACTTCCCCGTGTTTGTGGACAGCCCGCTGGCCAGCAAATCCACCACCATTTTCCGGGAAAACTTCAGTGAATGTTATGATGCCGAAGCCCTAGCCCTGGTGACGAAGGGCGAAAACCCGCTGGCGTTCCCCGGTTTGCAGATCAGTGAAACCAAAGAGGATTCTGTTGCCATCAACCTGGACTCCACCCCCAAGGTCATCATCTCCGCTTCCGGCATGTGTGATGCCGGGCGCATCCGCCACCACCTTAAGCACAACCTGTGGCGCGGGGAATGCACCATCCTGTTTGTGGGGTTCCAGTCCCCCGGCACGCTGGGGCGCGCACTGATCGAGGGTGCCGATGAAGTACGGCTATTTGGCGAAACGGTGCAGGTCAATGCGCAGATCCGCCAGATGAGCGGCTTGTCCGGCCATGCGGACCGGGACGGCCTGTTGACCTGGATCCGCCACTTTGATCCCAAACCCAAACATGTGTTTGTGAACCACGGCGAGGACTTGGTTGCCGATCACTTTGCCCGCACCCTGACGGCGGAGGGCATCCCGGCAGAAGCGCCGTACAACGGTGCCGTGTATGAGCTGACCGGCGGGGCCGTTGCCCTACTGCGGCAGGGCACCATGGTGCCGATGGCCAAGGCCAGCCAGCCCGCCGACAAGCCGCGCACCAGCCCGGCGTTTGAACGCCTGCTGAACATGGGCAAGCGGCTGCTGGTTGTGATCGAGCACAACCGCGGCGGTGCCAACAAGGATCTTGCCCGCTTTGCCAGCCAGATCGCCAGCTTGTGCGATAAGTGGGACAGGTAGGCAGGTAGGAGTTTGGCTCATAGAACTCGCTGGTTTCCTTTCTTTGTTCCTGCTTTTTCAACTTTTTAGACAATATTGATTCTATACGTTAGGAACTTATTATTTTGAAGCAAAAATTTCGATCCTTGCCTGCGGCGGTGCAGGTGGCTGTAACGGCGGTGGTGGTTGTGGTGCTGGCGGTTGTTTTGACCGTTTGGCGGCACAACGGCAGCACCTATCTGACCGGCTTTTGGGACAATGGCTCCCAGACTCTCGTGTTCGGCCGCATGCTGCAGATGCAGCAGAACCAGACCAGCCCCGGCGGCTTTATGGGGGTATATACCCAGGACTGGAGCGATGAACAAAACCGCTACTGGTACCGGGACAACACCCCCGTTTCCCCGCAGGATTTTCAGGCTTACACCCACCAGACCGGGCTGCAGGGCTGGGCGTTCGGCGTGCTGAACAAAGTGCTCTCTGTTTTTGAGGACCGCGGCGAAGCACGGGAAATCATACTGTACAACATCAACAGTATGTTGTTCTATGTGGCTACTCTGCTGGTCTGCCTGGCCGTATGGCGGGCGTGGGGGCCGCTTTCCGCGCTGGCGTGGCTGTGCGCCGTGGTGTTTGCCCCCTGGCCGCAGCGCGGCATGAAAGACCTGTACTGGTGCCTGTGGACCTGGTTGCTGCCCGCTTTGGCGGGGCTGCTGCTCTGTGCCGTTACCCGGCGGCGCGGCAAAACGCCCTGGTGGTGTTACCTGCTGGTGTTCGCCGCCTGCATGGTGCGCTGCATGTGCGGGTTTGAGTTTATTTCCACCTTTTTGATCCTGTGCGAAGCCCCGCTTGTCTACTGTTGGGCCGGCGGGGACCGCCGCGCCTGGCTGCGCCGCATGATATGCACCGGCTTTGCTGCTGTGGGCGGCGTGGCAGCGGCGCTGGGGGCCTGGTTCATTCAGGGGGTCATCTATTTTGGCAGTGCCGCAGGCAGCTGGCAGAACCTGACCGGGGCTGTTACCAGCCGTGTCAGCCTGACGGATGATATGGTGAGCGATGTCAGCGTTGCACAGGTTCTGACCCGCTATTTTGTGGAGGTGGATGAACCCCTGCTGCAATTCGGCCCCTTGACCATCACCTTAAAGCCGCTGATCGCCGTTACCCTGCTGGGCTTTGCCCTGTGCCTTGCGGTGCTGGCCCTGCGCAAAAAGCCGCTGGCCGTGTTGGCCGGGCCTGCGCTGGTGTGGGTGCTCAGCTTGGCGGCACCGGTATCCTGGATGGTGCTTTCCAAAGCACACGCCTATGTGCATGTCCATCTGGTGCCCATGCTATGGCATTTTGCACTGGTTCCGGTCAGCTGTGCGCTGCTGGTGTGGCTGGTTAAAACCGCCATCACTGCGGTAAAAGAATAATTGGAATCCCGCCGCCGGGCTTGCGCACCGGCGGCGTTTGTATTACAATCAAAGGCAGCAATGCGTTTTTGATTGAGTAGCAAAGGGGGAATCTGCCATGTGGCATCCCATCAAACATTATAAAACCATCCATCACCACAAAATGCTGGTCATGCAGGGGTGTTTCCGCTGCGGGCTGTACTGGCAGGGGTTGACTCATGATTTGAGCAAACTGTCCCCCGTGGAATTCTGGGCCGGTGCCAAATATTGGCAGGGCACCTGCAGCCCCAACAACGCCCAGCGCAAGGCGGAAGGCTACTCTGCCGCATGGCTGCACCACAAGGGGCGCAACAAGCACCACCTGGAATACTGGATTGACTATGCCCCCAACGGCGACCACGCCATGGCCGGGATGCGCATGCCCAATCGCTATGTGGCGGAAATGGTGTGTGACCGCATTGCCGCCAGCAAGAACTATAAGGGCGACAAGTACACCGACGCCGCGGCGTGGGAGTACTACGAACACAGCCGTGACCACTACATCCTGCACCCCGAAACCCGCAAACAGCTGGAAACCTGCCTGTTGATTTTGCGTGATGAAGGCGAGGACGAATGTTTCCGGTATATCCGCACGCAGTTGCTGGGGAAGAAAAAATAAAAACGGGGTACCGCCACCAACCCCGTAGGGGCGCACATTGAGCGCCCGCTTGCTATTTTTACGAGATGCTCTGCCTGTGGCCCGATACGAGCATCGGCCCCTGCGCGGGGAGTTATCCTCAGGGGAAGTCAAAATTTCTCATAAATTTGTTACACCATCCACCTCAAGGTTTCGGAACGGTCAAGACCGTTTCCCTACAAAGCACTTTATAATTAGATATAAGGCAACACCGCACAATTCCCGCCTTACGGCTTAAGCACCGCTATTATCTGCGCTTTTGGCTTAGCAGCTGCCGCACCTCGCTTGCCGTATCGGCACTTAGAATTATGCGGTATTGCCATAAATATTAAAAATGCTCTGTAGGGCGGGTGCTCTTTCCCACAGCCATCTGCATTATTTTATCGATTTATTTAAGAGGGGAAAAATAATGGGAACCGAGAAAGTAAAAGAATACCTGGCCAATTTTGGCCTGGCAGACCGTGTGATGGAATTTAAGGAATCCAGCGCCACCGTAGCCGAAGCCGCCGCGGATCTTGGCTGCGAGCCCGCACGCATTGGCAAAACGATGGCCTTTGATGTGGCCGGGCAGCCCATGCTGGTGGTGATTGCCGGGGACGGCAAGGTGGATAACGCCAAATACAAAGCAAAATTCCACTGCAAAGCCTGCATGATCAAGCCGGATGAACTGGTTGTCAAAGTCGGTCATCCCATGGGCGGGGTATGCCCTTTTGCCGTCTGCCCCGGCGTGCCGGTCTATCTGGACGAAAGCCTGCGCCGGTTTGATATCGTATACCCTGCCGCAGGCACTGCCGCTTCCGCGGTGCGCCTGGCGGTGCCGGAGCTGGAACATGCAACCGAAAACTTTTCCGGTTGGGTGGATATTGCCAAGGGCTGGCAGGAGTAAATCCTCCGCCAGTTAAAAACCCGATCTTTGCCCATTTTACTCTTTATAAGATACATACAAATATAAAAGCAGCCACCCCCGCAGCATGGCATGACACTGCGGGGGTGGCTGTTATTTATGGAAGGTAGTAACTGTCAGGGATAAATCAGGTAGAAGCCTTTTCGCTGTTCTTTTCGCTGTTCTTTTCGCTCTTGGCATAGCTCTTGAAAGAGTTGACCACGATGGTGATGCCCAGAACGATCAACAGGATAGCGATGATCAACTGCAGGCCGTTTGCGATGAACACAGCACCCCAGGTGGTTTCGCCAGCGGGGATGGTGGTGGAAGCTGCGGTCTGAATTGCCTTGACCATAGCAATCAGGCGCTGAACCAGAGCAGTGAAGGTGACGCACAGCATGATGATCAGCGGCGGGAACAGCATCTTGTTGTTGCGGCCGGTGACCTTCAGGAAGACGCACAGGGTAGCCAGAACCAGAGCGCTCAGCAGCTGGTTGGCGGAACCGAACAGCGGCCAGATGTTGGCGTAGCCGATCTTGGTCAGGATGAAGCCGAACACCAGAGTGATGAAGGTGGAGAAGTAGACGTTGCAGAGCAGCTTGCGCCAGCCCTCAGCGTGCTCCATGTCGTCCACGCTGAACAGCTCCTGGAAGCTCATGCGGCCGATACGGGCCACGGCATCCAGACTGGTCAGAGCCAGTGCGGAAACGCACATGGTCATAAACACGGTGGCAGCGTAAGCGGGCACGCCGAACATCTCAAAGAAACCGGCAACGCCGCGGCTGAAGATCTGGAACGGGGTACCGGCGGCGGGGGTACCGTCAGCAGCAGCGGCTGCACCGGCAACGCAGAGTGCCAGAACAGCCAGCAGGCTTTCCAGCACCATAGCACCGTAACCAACCTTCAGCATATCCTTTTCGCTTTCAACCGTCTTGGAAGAAGTACCGGAGGAAACCAGACTGTGGAAGCCGGAAACAGCACCGCAAGCCACGGTAACGAACAGAATGGGGAACATGGTGCCCAGTTTTTCGTTATTGAAACCGGTAAAGACGGGCAGGTTCATGGTGGGATGTGCAACCAGCAGGCCAACAACAGCACCGGCAATCATGCAGATGAACATGAAGGTGGTCATGTAGTCGCGGGGCTGCTTCAGCAGCCACATGGGCAGAACTGCAGCAAAGAAAATGTAAATAAAGGTGATGTAGCTCCAGGTAGCCTTGTCAAAAATCAAGGGGAATTTCATGCCGACAGCAAAGGACAGCACGATGAACACGATGCCCAGAACAGCCTCTTTCCAGCCGGAGAAGTTGAACTTCTTCTGGATCAGGCCAAACACAACAGCGAACAGCATGAACATGATGGAAACCATGCCGGCTGCGCCGTTGGTGTTAGCTGCATCAGCCAGGCTGGTAACGCCGTCAACCGTGGTGTAAGCATTAAAAGTACCGGCAACCATATCAGCAAAAGCTGCAATAACGATGCCGCAGAACAGCCAGCAGAACAGCAGGAACAGCTTGCGGCCCAGCTTGCCGATGTACTTTTCGATCAGCATGCCCATGGACTTGCCGTCGTTCTTAACGGAAGCATACAGAGCGCCAAAGTCGGTGACAGCGCCGAAGAAGATGCCGCCCAGCAGCACCCACAGCAGGACAGGCAGCCAGCCGAAAGCGGCAGCCTGGATGGCACCGGTGACAGGGCCTGCACCGGCAATGGAGCTGAACTGGTGTGCAAACACGGTCCAGCCGTTGGTGGGGACATAGTCACGGCCATCCTCGTGGACGACTGCGGGTGTCTTGGCGGTGGGGTCGATGCCCCACTTGTTTGCCAGCCAGCGGCCGTAGAGTGCGTAAGCACCGAACAGACACACGGCGGCGATCAATACGATGACCAGCGTATTCATTGTTTTTACCTCTTTCCTTTTTTTCATGCGGCAAACCGGCCAGGTGCACAGCGCCGTCCGGCAAGGCTGGCAGCACCGCAGGGCGTAAAAAAGCCCTCGTCCATCCGGAAGATCTTCCTTGGGCGGAAGATCTTTCCCGAAGACGAAGGCTCACACATCCACTGCACAATGTGGACGATTTGCTCCGCGGTACCACTTCGCTTGCCGCCCTTTTGCAGGCGGCCACTTTGCCGCGCCCGCGCCCGCCACCGGGCCCGGATGCGCTGCCCGGTAACGGGGGCAAA
>OHZS01000661.1_pt1 | contig 12297 bp, 10 predicted proteins | sample 1580521 | NCBI WGS metagenome assembly OHZS01 (sample SAMEA3882503, study PRJEB24775) | human gut metagenome | biome: human-associated habitat; feature: intestine environment; material: feces | place: Netherlands | collected 2009/2010
GAAAGTACACATGCGATTCTTTCCGCACACAGGGGACTTCCCAGTGCAAAGCTGTTTACAGATCTGAATCTTGTTGAAAAGGGAGATGTTTTTTACCTGCATATTCTGGATAAGACGCTTGCTTATGAGGTGGATCAGATCCAGACGGTTCTTCCGGAGGAGACCGATTCGCTGGCAATCACAGAAGGTAAAGATTATGTGACACTTGTTACGTGTACACCATATGCGGTAAACACGCACAGAATCCTTGTAAGAGGACACAGAACAACTGTAAAAGCTGCGAAAGAAGCGCAGAAGACAGAGAAGAAAGCTACCGGAGTTTCCAATCCGACACTTCCGATGCTGATCCTTTGTGTTGTGATCGGTTTTGCGATCGCAGGTGTGCTGGTAGCAGTTGTCAATTTTGTTCAGAACAAAAAACGACGCAGGAAATAATTTATGGCTAAAAAGAAAAAAAAGAAAAAGAGCAATGTCGTCCTGAATGCTTTTATTGCAGTAGCTTTTTTGGCAGGGGCAGGAATTTTTCTTTATCCTACGATCAGTGATATGTGGAACCAGTACAGAAACGCGCAGCTGATCAGTGATTATGATCAGGCAGTCACAGGACTTTCTGATGATAATTATGAGAAGCTTTGGAAAGAAGCAGAAGAGTACAATGCGGAGCATACGGTAAATGCGATTGTAGATGCTTTTGACGATGAGGAGGATTATGAACCGACCCATCCTTATGATGAGGTTCTGGATCCAAATGGCGATGGATTGATGGGAAGTATTGAGATTCCGAAGATCCAGGCGAAGCTGGCAATCTATCACGGACTGAGTAAAAACGTTCTGGAAAAAGGTGTGGGCCATGTGGAGGGCACCAGTCTTCCGATTGGAGGCGAGAGCACACATGCCGTGCTGGCGGCACACCGTGGACTTCCTAATGCAAAGCTTTTTACAGATCTTGACCAGATGGAGATCGGAGATATTTTTATCCTGCACATTCTGGGAAAGAATCTGGCATATAAAGTAGATCAGATCAAAACGGTTCTTCCGGAAGAGACCAGCGAGCTGGATATCGTGGAGGGCGAGGATCTGGTGACTCTTGTAACCTGTACTCCTTACGGAGTAAATACACACAGACTTCTTGTGCGGGGAAGCCGTACAGAGTATGTGGAGGAAGAAGAAAGTAATGAGACAATTCCGCAGAAGCTTGCAAAAACAGATCCGAAGAAGGTTCTGGCTGCGGGAGGCATCGTGCTTGTTATCTTGATACTGCTGGTTTATTTGATCGTCCGCCGCAGTGGAAAGAAGCGGGTATCAGGAGAAAAAGAGGAGGCGGAAAAAAGTGGAAAAGAGAACTAAGCGGAAAAATTTTTTAAGCAGCTTTCTGGCAATTCTGGTAATGGCTGTGATGCTGATCGGCAGTATGGCGCAGGCAGTTTTTGCAGATGATTATGTAGCCGGGAAAACCGGAAATATCAATCTGACGATCCAGGAGACCGGAGAGGACGGAACCGTGAAACCGATTCCTAACGTGAATCTGACCCTTTATAAAGTGGGAAGTGTGACGTTTGACAGGAATGTGCATTTTGTGGTTGACAGCGCACTGCAGTTTACGGGAATTGATTTTGAAAATCTGAAAACAGCAGATGAGTGGTATAAAACAGCAGATACGCTTTCCGCGGCAGTGAAGAAGGCCGGACTTAGCGGAAGCGAGATGCAGTCAGACGCAAACGGAAAGATCGTCTACAGCAATATGGCTGAGGGCGTATATCTGATCGTACAGAGCAACCCGGATGACCCGAATGTATCGGTTTCTCCGATGGTCCTGACCGTTCCTTTTGTGGAAGAGGGTACGGGCTGGACTTATGATGTGCAGGCTTATCCCAAGGCTGTAACCCGTGACGGTGATAAGGAAACAAAGATCCAGGTTACAAAACGACTGTACTATATTAATCAGGATACTTTCGATGTTATCGAAATGGAAGCAGATGATGCAACCTATAAAGTTGGTCTTTTCCTGGATGATAAGGGAACAATCCCGTTCAGAAGTGACTACATGAAAGATATCCGCCTTGTAAAAGCAAGCAGCGGAACGGCTACCTGGGCAAATGTACCAGATGGAAAATATTATGTATTTGAGCTGGACGAGAATGGCGATCCGATGACTATTAATGATTCGATCATTATAGATGAAGGAAAGTCCTATTACTATGATGTAACTGATTCCAATGAAAATGCGACCAATGAGGCAGAGATCAGCCAGAATGGTTCTACAGAATCGGTATCATATGTAAATAACTATTATTCTTTCATTCCGACTGGATTTGCGTTGAAAGGACATATTACGATCAATAAGAAGGTTCTTGTTGACGGACAGAAGACAACGGTACCGGATACTTTCTATGCAGCTGTATTTGAGACAGGAGCAGATGACTCTCTGAATCTTGTTGAGGGTACGATCAGAGAACTGAATCAGAACGGTTCTGTCGATATAGAGATTTCTTTCCCGGAGAATACAGAACCTGAGTCAGTTACCTATACAGTTATGGAGACTGATAAGGATGGAAATCCGGTTGATCATGATTCTTTCGCATATGAGATCGACGGTGAAGGTGATATCATTCTGAACGAAAGTGAGAGTTATGAAAACTCCATGGATATCACTAACAGTAAGAATACAACACCGGAGCCGACGGTAACGAATACACCGGTACCGAGCGGACAGCCAACAGTAACACCTTCTGAGAGAACAAGTACACCAGTACCTGGAGGTTCTACATCAACCAATAATGATGGAGGCGGAACAACAGGACGTACTTCTGTAAAGACCGGCGATAATACACCGATCGGTGTATGGGTTGGCATCCTTGCAGCAGCGATCGTAGTTGGCGGTGCAGCAGGTTTTGCAGTAAAAAGAAAAAAGAAAAAATAATAAAATGAATCATTGTAAAGAATGATCATCAGAAAGGCCAGACAGAGATGTCTGGTCTTTCGCTGGATATGGAGAACCGTTTTACGAATATTTTTACTGTAACGGCGGATGAGAGATAAACAACAGGGAATGGGAATATTGTCTTTTTTTTATCAAAAGAGAGTTTTACATAAAAAATTTCTTGACATTTGGTAAGGAGAAGTATATTGTATGTGTTGCAGTAATTTCATAAAAGATAGCCTTTTATTCAGAGTGGTGGAGATACAAAGGATCTGAGAAGCCACGGCAACCCCGGAAATCCAGGAAGGTGCCAACCTGAGCGAGCAATCGAACAATAAGAGGATTGTTTACAGAATTTAAACAGTCCGATTGTACGGGCTGTTTTTTATGTGATTTATAACCGTTGTATAAGTACAAAAGGAGAAAAACATGGAGAAAATTTTATTTACTTCTGAATCTGTAACTGAAGGACATCCTGACAAGGTTTGCGACTCTATTTCCGATGCCATCCTTGACGCTATGATGGAGCAGGACCCAATGAGCCGTGTTGCATGCGAGACTGCTACTACTACAGGTCTTGTACTTGTTATGGGTGAGATCACAACCAAGGCTAACGTTGATATCCAGAAGATCGTTCGTGATACGATCCGTGAGATTGGATATGACAATGCTGATTATGGTTTTGATGCAGATACCTGTGCAGTTATCACAGCTCTTGACAAACAGTCCACAGATATCGCTATGGGTGTTGACAAGGCTCTTGAGCAGAAAGAGGACGATATGAATGAGGACGAGCTGGATTCCATCGGTGCCGGTGACCAGGGTCTTCAGTTTGGTTATGCTTCCAACGAGACTGAGGAGTATATGCCTTATGCCATCAACATGGCTCATAAGCTTGCTCAGCAGCTCACAAAGGTTCGTAAAGATGGTACTCTGAAATACTTAAGACCGGATGGTAAGACACAGGTTACTGTTGAGTATGATGAGGCTGGAAAGCCGAAGAGAATCGATGCGGTTGTATGCTCTACACAGCATGATCCGGATGTGACTCAGGAGCAGATCCATGAGGACATCAAGAAATATGTTTTTGATGCGATCATCCCGGCTGATATGGTTGACGCGGATACCAAATATTTCATCAACCCGACAGGCCGTTTTGTTATCGGCGGACCTCACGGTGACAGTGGCCTGACAGGACGTAAGATCATCGTTGATACCTACGGTGGAACAGGACGTCACGGCGGCGGTGCTTTCTCCGGTAAGGACTGCACAAAGGTAGACCGTTCTGCAGCTTATGCAGCTCGTTACGTTGCTAAGAATATTGTTGCAGCAGGTCTTGCTGACAAGTGTGAGATCCAGCTTTCCTATGCGATCGGTGTTGCACATCCGACATCTGTCAGTGTGAATACTTTCGGAACTGGTAAGCTTTCTGAGACCAAGCTTGTTGAGATCGTTCGTGAGAATTTTGACCTTCGTCCGGCTGGTATCATCAAGATGCTTGATCTTCGCCGTCCGATCTACAAACAGACTGCTGCTTATGGTCACTTTGGCCGTACAGATGTTGACCTTCCATGGGAGCATCTGGACAAGGTTGAGACTCTGAAGAAGTATCTTTGCAACAGCTACGAATAATCGTTTCAGAAGAATAAAGAGTGAAGCCCCCGGTAGTGCCAGTACCGGGGGCTTCTTGCATGGTGAGATAGGGTTTTTTATAGAAAATTTAGAGATAGGGAATATAGTTTATGTTATAATACGTGTATGTGAATGTGTGAATTTATAAAGGACGGAGATACAGATGAAGTTAAAAACACGTATTATTGTGGGCTTCGTTGCGATCATCCTGCTGCCGCTGCTTCTTTTTTCCGCAAGTCTGTACGGGTTCAGCCAGACGCAGGCGAAGCATGTGCAGGAGAGCAGCAGCCAGGCTTCGGATTCCAGCCAGATGGTCTATGATATTTCGCTGCCGCAGTCTTCCAGCAGCCAGGTGAAGCTGATGGCCAAGGATATGATCCTGACCGCAACGATCATCCTTGTTTTTACCGCGTTGTCCGTAGGGCTGTGGATCTATCGGAGCATTGCGGTTCCGCTGGTGAAGCTTAAGAAGGCTACCAAGAACATCAAGGAGGGGAATCTGGATTTTGTGCTGGAGGTTGAGGGGAATGATGAATTTTCCCAGCTTTGCCAGGATTTTGAGGAGATGCGTAAGCGTCTGAAGGAGTCCACGGAAGAGAAGATCCTGATGGATAAGGAGAATAAGGAGCTGATCAGCAATATTTCCCATGATCTGAAGACGCCGATCACTGCGGTGAAGGGTTATGTGGAAGGGATCATGGATGGTGTGGCGGATACGCCGGAGAAGATGGACCGGTATGTGCGTACCATTTATAATAAGACCAATGAGATGGATCATCTGATCAATGAGCTGACCTTTTATTCCAAGATCGATACCAACCGTATTCCGTATACGTTCAGCAAGCTGAATGTGGAGGATTATTTTTCGGATTGTGCGGAGGAGCTTGGGCTTGAGATGGAGACCAGGGGGATCGAGCTTGTGTATGCCAATTATGTGGAGAAGGGTGTGCAGGTTATTGCGGATGGTGAGCAGATCCGCCGTGTGATCCATAATATCGTGAGTAATGCCATTAAGTATATGGAGAAGCCAAGGGGGATCATCCAGCTTCGTGTGAAGGATGTGGGTGATTTTATTCAGGTGGAGATCGAGGATAACGGCAAGGGTATTGCCGCCAAGGATCTGCCGTATATTTTTGACCGTTTTTACCGTACCGATGTTTCCAGAAATTCTTCCAAGGGAGGAAGCGGTATCGGACTTTCCATCGTAAAGAAGATCATGGAGGATCATGGAGGAAAGGTCTGGGCTACAAGCAGGCTGGGAATTGGAACGATCATGTATTTTGTTCTTAGAAAATATCAGGAGGTACCGATTAATGAGTAGAATTTTGATCATAGAGGATGAGGAAGCGATTGCGGATCTTGAGAAGGATTATCTGGAGCTTTCGGGGTTTGAAGTGGAGATCGAGAACCGTGGTGATACAGGTCTTGTACGTGCCATGAAGGAGGATTTTGATCTGATCATTCTGGATCTGATGCTTCCGGAGGTGGACGGTTTCGATATTTGCCGACAGGTCCGTGAGGAGAAAAATACGCCGATCATCATGGTTTCCGCGAAGAAGGATGACATCGATAAGATCCGTGGACTTGGACTTGGTGCGGATGATTATATGACCAAGCCGTTCAGCCCAAGTGAGCTGGTTGCACGTGTGAAGGCGCATATGGAGCGTTATAACCGGCTGGTTGGTTCCAATGTGCATAAGAATGATGTGATCGAGATCCGTGGTATTAAGATCGATAAGACGGCCAGGCGTGTGTGGGTCAATGGTGAGGAGACGACGTTTACTACCAAGGAGTTTGATCTTCTGACCTTTCTGGCTGAGAATCCGAACAGGGTTTTTACAAAGGAGGAGCTTTTCCGGGAGATCTGGGATATGGAGTCTGTGGGTGATATCGCTACGGTTACGGTGCATATCAAGAAGATCCGTGAGAAGATCGAGTTTAATACGGCCAAGCCTCAGTATATTGAGACGATCTGGGGTGTGGGATACCGGTTTAAGGTGTGAGTGTATCGGGAAATCTTCAGATGGAGCTGCTGTATGCGCGTATGAATGCAGAGCGAAATAAAGGTGTACATTTTACCAGGTGTTTTTGAGAGGAGTGGAAATATGCCGCTGTTGAAAGAAAAAGTTTATACGATAGAGGATATTTATGCTCTGCCGGAGGGCGAAAGAGCGGAACTGATCGATGGACAAATTTATTATATGTCGCCACCGAATACGAGACATCAGAGGATCTCGAGCATTTTGTCCAGAAAAATAGGCAACTATATAGATGACAATAAAGGGAAATGTGAAGTATTTGCTGCACCGTTTGCAGTGTATCTGGATGAGAAAACAAATACTTACGTGGAACCGGATGTTTCCGTTATCTGTGATTCTGATAAACTGGATGACAGAGGTTGTAAAGGAGCTCCGGACTGGATCATTGAGATCGTTTCTCCTTCAAGCAGGCGTATGGACTACTACACGAAGCTGTTTAAATACAGGACTGCCGGTGTGAGAGAATACTGGATCGTGGATCCGACGAAGAATCAGATAATGGTATATGATTTTGAGAATGAAGATACGGAACAGTATACATTTCAGGATTCGGTTAAGGTTGGAATTTATGATGATCTGAGGATTGACTTTACTGAGATGTGATAAAACAGAGGGGAATATCGTTTTGATGATAGCCCCTCTTTATTATTATCTGGACGAAAGGGAGAATTATGGAAGACAGATTATATAAAAAACTGGAGGCATACGGCAGAAGTGATTTTTACCCATTTCATATGCCCGGGCATAAGAGAAATCCACTGGCTGTGGATGGAGATTTTCCGGTAGAGAGGGATATTACGGAAATCAACGGGTTCGATAACCTGCATCATGCAGAGGATATTCTGAAAAGGGCCCAGGAGGATGTTGCACGGCTTTATGGTGTGCCGGAGAGTTTTTACAGTATTAACGGAAGTTCCGGGGCGATTCTGGCGGCGGTGTCTGCGGCTGTAGATAAGGGTGGTCAGATCCTGGTGGCAAGGAATTGCCATAAAGCAGTTTACCATGCAATTTATCTGCGGGAGCTGAGTGCCACGTATATTTATCCACATGAGGATCCGAAATTGGGGATAAACGGAGGGATTTCACCCGGCCGCGTGGAAATGTATCTGGCGGAAAATCCGGAGATCCAGGCGGTGCTGATCACTTCGCCGACTTATGACGGGATCGTGTCGGATGTGGCTAGGATCGCGGAGATCGCGCATCACTATGGTGTGCCGCTGATCGTGGATGAGGCTCACGGGGCGCATTTTCGGTTTTCGGAGTATTTTCCGGTGTCTGCGGTGCAGCTTGGTGCGGATGTGGTGATCAACAGTGTGCATAAGACGCTGCCCTGTCTGACCCAGACGGGGGTGATCCACCTGTGCAGTGATCGTGTGAGCCGGGAAAAACTGAAGCGTTTTCTGGGAATCTATCAGAGCAGCAGTCCTTCTTATATTCTTATGAGCAGCATTGATGCGTGCATGGATAAGCTGGAGCGTGAGGGGGATGAGATGTTCCGTGTGTTTACGGAGAATCTGGAAAAAGCACGCAGGCGTCTTTCCGAGTGTAAGTATATCCGGCTGGTAACGCCGCAGGCCTGTGAGTGCCAGAGAGTTTTTGATTTTGACAGATCTAAGATATTGCTTTCTACTGTGAACAGTTCGCTGAACGGCCGGGAGCTGCATCAGATCCTCCGGAGGGAGTTTCATCTGGAAATGGAGATGGAGGCGGAGAATTATGTGCTGGCGCTGGCGGCTGTGGGTGATACGGCGGAGGGCTTTGAGCGGCTTTGTGATGCTATTGAAGAGATCGACCGCCGTGAATCGTTAAAATACAGAGAAGAGGCTGTGGCGAAGGAGCCTTTGAAAAACGGAAAAATGAAGCAGGTCATGCGGATCTCCCAGGCTATGGATGCGGAGAGTGAGCGGTGTCCGCTGGATGAGTGTATCGGACGGACATCTGTGGAGTTTGCATATCTTTATCCTCCGGGAATCCCGCTGATCGTTCCGGGGGAACAGATTTCTGGACATTTCGTAAAAAATGTGAGAAGATACCTGGAACAGGGCTTTGAGGTACAGGGCCTGAGTGACCAGACAAGTGAGACTGTGTGCGTTGTGAAGAATGAAACATGAGATGTATGACAGTGATAACTGACAGTGAAAATTCTGTGTATTGCTGATCTGTGGGAAGGCAGCAAACGGATTGTCTGCTTTGGCTATGGGATATATTGGATTGGGCTGAAGTGTGAGCAGTAATGCGCGGAAAGCAGAGGAGACAGAGTGGGAAAGATTTTTTACATTATGGGAAAAAGTTCTTCCGGTAAGGATAGTATTTACAGGCAGCTGGAGGCGGACCAGGAGCTGGGACTGAGGCGGCTTGTGATCTATACCACCCGGCCGATCCGTGATGGAGAAGAGAACGGAAGAGAATATTTTTTTGTGGATGAAAATAAACTGAAGGAGTTCCGGAGAAACGGGAAGCTGATCGAGGCCAGGACTTATCAGACGGTTTATGGTCCGTGGACATATTTTACAGCGGATGACGGGCAGGTTTCCGTGGGAAATGACAGCTATCTGGGAATCGGTACGCTGGAGTCTTTTGTGAAACTTCGGGAGTATTATGGGGATGATGTGATGCGTCCTGTTTATATAGAAGTGGAGGACGGGGAGCGTCTGGAGCGTGCCCTTGCCCGTGAGAGAACTCAGGAAGTGCCGAAGTATGAGGAGATGTGCAGGCGTTTTCTGGCGGACCAGAATGATTTTTCAGAAGAAAATATTCTGAAAGCTGGTATATGGAAGCGCTTTCAGAATCATAATCTGGATGAATGTGTGAAGGAAATTGGAAATTATATAAAATCTGTACAATAGGGAAAAATAGTTTTTTTTATACAGAAGATTATGTTATAATTAGATGAAAGATGTCCGCCGGGTATGACGGAGGACACAAAAGGCAGAAAGAGGTGATTCTTATGGCAGGATTTCATGACATCATCGGCCATGACGATATAATCAGGCATTTGAAGAATGCGATAGAGACAGGGAAGGTGTCCCACTCTTATATTTTTACGGGAGAACCGGGCTCCGGCAAGAAACTTCTTGCGGGGACTTTTGCGGCAGCACTGCAGTGTGAATCAGGAGAATCTGAACCGTGTATGACCTGTGATTCCTGTAAGAAGGTGATCGGCAAGAATCATCCGGATATCATTACAGTAACTCATGAGAAGCCTGGAAGCATCAGCATTGACGAGGTGCGTGACCAGGTTGTGCGTGATGTGGATATCAAGCCGTACTGCAGTCCGTATAAGATCTATATCATTCCGGATGCGGAGATGATGACAGTACAGGCGCAGAATGCCCTTTTGAAAACAATCGAGGAGCCGCCGGAATATGCGGTAATCTTGTTGCTGACCAGCAATATCGACAGCCTTCTTCCTACCATCCGTTCCAGGTGCGTGCGTCTGGATCTGAAAGTAGTGGATGATGGTCTTGTGAAAAAATATCTGATGGAGCATCTTCAGGTGCCGGATTATCAGGCTGAGATCGATGCGTCCTATGCACAGGGCAGCATTGGCAAGGCGAAGGAGGCCGCTACTTCCCAGGAGTTTGCGGATATGACGGCCAATGCACTGAAGATTTTGAAATATGCCAATTCCATGGAAGTTTATGAGCTGACAGAGGCAATTAAGACTCTGACTGCTGATAAGAATAATATCAATGATTACCTGGATATTTTTCAGTTCTGGTTCCGCGATGTTCTGATGTTTAAGGCAACAAGGGAAATTGACAACCTGGTTTTTAAACAGGAGATTAATTTTATCAGAGAGCAGGCCAGCGAGCGTTCTTATGAGAATATCGAAAAGATCCTTGAAGCACTGGAGAAGACCAAGGTGCGTCTCCGTGCCAATGTTAATCTCGAACTTGCCCTGGAGCTCCTGTTCCTGACAATTAGGGAGAAATAGAATGGAAATGGTAGTTGGAGTTAGATTTCGTAACGTTGGTAAGATTTATTATTTTAATCCGAAGAACTATAAGGTGAAGGTCGGCGATCATGTGATCGTGGAGACTGCCCGTGGTGTGGAGTATGGCCGTGTTGTTCTGGAGCCGCGCAGTGTGAAGGAGGACGAGGTGGTGCATCCGCTGAAGGAAGTTCTCCGTGTTGCGACAAAAGAGGACGAGGAGCATGAGGCTGAGAACCGTCTGAAGGAGAAAGAGGCTTTTAAGATCTGCAAGAAGAAGATCCGTGAACATGGGCTTGAGATGAAGCTGATCGATGCGGAGTATACGTTTGATAATAACAAGGTGCTGTTTTATTTTACAGCGGACGGGCGGATTGATTTCCGTCAGCTTGTTAAGGATCTGGCGTCTGTGTTTAAGACAAGGATTGAGCTTCGTCAGATCGGTGTCCGTGATGAGACGAAGATCCTTGGTGGTATTGGTATCTGTGGAAGGACGCTTTGCTGCCATACGTATCTTTCCGAATTTGCACCGGTTTCCATTAAGATGGCGAAAGAGCAGAATCTTTCTCTGAACCAGACGAAGATTTCAGGTGTTTGTGGACGTCTGATGTGCTGTCTTAAGAATGAGCAGGAAACTTATGAGGAGCTGAACCGGAATCTTCCGGGAATTGGTGATATAGTGACTACACCGCAGGGTATTACCGGTACAGTTCAGAGTGTGAATGTTCTCCGTCAGATGGTTAAGATTGTTGTGGATGTTAACGATGAGAAGGAGATCCAGGAGTTTCCGGTTCGTGATCTGAAGTTCCGCCCCAAGAAGAAAAAAGGTAAGGGTGGTGCAGGTTCTGCTGACCACGATGAGAAAGAGGCTAAAAAGGGAGATTCAAAACCGAATGAGAAGTGATCTTGTTAAATGCGGTGAGCGTGTGGATGATCTTCAGAATGGGTTGTTTGTGATCCAGGATCCGAAGAAGTTCTGTTTCGGGATGGATGCGGTTCTGTTGTCTGGTTTTGCCCGGGTGAAGAAGGGTGAGGTTGCACTGGATATGGGGACTGGCACGGGAATTATTCCGATTTTGCTTTCTGACCGTACGGATGGGGAGCATTTTACGGGTCTGGAGATTCAGCATGAGTGTGCGGAGATGGCTGACCGTAGTGTGAGGTATAATGGTCTTGAGGACAGGGTTCGGATCGTTGAGGGTGATATCAAGGAGGCTGCCGGGATTTTTGGGGCGGCTTCTTTTGATGTGGTGACGTGTAATCCGCCGTATATGATCGGACAGCATGGGTTAACGAATCCGCATGTTCCCAAGGCGATTGCGAGGCATGAGATTCTTTGTACTTTTGATGATGTGGCCTGTCAGGCTGCCCGGGTTCTGAAGGACCGGGGGAGGTTTTTTCTGGTGCACAGGCCTTTCAGACTGGTGGAGCTGATGGCGACTTTGACGAAGTATAAGCTAGAGCCTAAGAGGATGCAGCTGGTGTATCCTTTTATTGATAAGGAGCCGAATATGGTGTTGATCGAGGCTTGTAAGGGCGGGAATTCCAGGATTCAGGTTGAACGGCCGCTGGTGGTTTATGAGAGGCCTGGGGTTTATACTAAGGATATTTTGGAGTTGTATCGGATGGTGTGAATGTTGTGATGTTGTGGCTTAGGGTGGCTGCCTGGTTGGTTGTTTGGTTGTGAGAGATTGGGGTGGCTGCTCGGGAGGTTTTGGGCCATCGGCGCTGCGCTGGATGGCTGGGAGGTAGTGGTGGCTGTGGTACTTCGG
>OHZS01000668.1_pt1 | contig 12254 bp, 10 predicted proteins | sample 1580521 | NCBI WGS metagenome assembly OHZS01 (sample SAMEA3882503, study PRJEB24775) | human gut metagenome | biome: human-associated habitat; feature: intestine environment; material: feces | place: Netherlands | collected 2009/2010
TCGTTTCTCCGAAGGTCTGCATCAGGCTATCGAAGCTAAGGAAGGCGTAAAGGTAGAACGCGAAAGCCAGACTTTGGCAACTATTACCTTCCAAAACTACTTCCGTATGTACAAAAAGCTCGCCGGCATGACCGGTACTGCTAAAACAGAGGAGCAGGAGTTCCAGAAGATTTACAATCTGCCGGTTGTTGTTGTACCTACCAATAAGCCGATGATCCGTGTTGACTATCCTGATGTTATCTATAAAACACGTATCGCTAAATACAAGGCAGCGGTCAACGAGATTGAAGAATGCCACAAGTCCGGCCGTCCGGTGCTGGTTGGTACTACTTCCATCGCTCAATCAGAAGAGCTGAGCGCTATGCTCAAACGCCGCAACATTCCGCATAACGTGCTGAATGCGAAGTACCATGAAAAAGAGGCTGAGATTATTTCACATGCAGGCCAATACGGTGCTGTAACCATTGCTACCAACATGGCAGGCCGTGGTACCGATATTACCTTGGGTGAAGGCGTTCCTGAATTGGGTGGTCTGCATATCATCGGTACCGAGCGTCATGAAAGCCGTCGTATCGATAACCAGCTGCGTGGCCGTTGCGCCCGTCAGGGTGACCCCGGTTCTTCCAAGTTCTTCCTGAGCCTGGAGGATGATCTTATGCGTCTGTTCGGCAGTGATAATATTGCCGGCATTATGGACAAGCTGGGCATGGAGGACGATGAGCCGATTGAACACAGCCTGGTTACCAAGTCCATTGAAAATGCGCAGAAGAAGGTTGAAGCACGTAACTTCAGCATTCGTAAGCACGTTCTCGAATATGACGATGTTATGAATCAGCAGCGTGAGGTTATTTACTCTCAGCGTCATAAAATCCTGCATCAGGAAAATCTTAAGGATACCATCAAGGAAATGGTTGATGAAACCGTTGAACGTACTATGACCATGTACGCACCGCCTGAGGTTTACTCTGAGGATTGGGATCTGCAGGCTCTGATTAACTACGCTGAGGATTTCTATGCTCCGCGTGGTCTGCTGACCGTAGATTATCTGCAAAACCTCAGCCGTGAAGAGCTGGCTGAATATCTGCAGAAGGTTGCTGATGACAACTACCAGGCACGTGAGGATGCAATTGGTCCTGAGCTGATGCGCGAGCTGGAAAACCTGGTTATGCTGAAGGTTGTAGACAACCACTGGATGGAGCATCTGGATGCTATGGATATGCTGCGTGAAGGTGTTGGCCTGCGTGCATATGGTCAGAAGGATCCGCTGGTTGAGTACAAATTTGAAGCCTACGATATGTTTGAGGCTATGATGGAGGCTATCAAGGAAGACGTTGTTCGTTACATTTACCGCGTCAATGTTATTACCCAGCCGCAGGTTGAAGACCCGCTGGAAAATGCTTCCACCAATAACCCGACTCCCGAGGGTGACGAGGGTAATTTGAAAGCTGAACCCAAGAAATAATTTTAAGTCAGCAGCTTTTGCTGCTGACTTACTTTAGCCTTGTTTGTAAGAACTAGGCGAAACGGCTGAGGCCGTAAATAACTAATATTTGCTACACGAAAGGTTGTGAGGAATTTTGTTGATTGAAGAATATAAGCCTGAAATTACAAATCTGCAAGCAAAATTAGAGGAAATGAGGGGATCTCTTTGACATCGCTGTCAAAGAAGATCGTATTGCAGAATTAGAACATAAAATGGGGGATCCTACTTTTTGGGATGATCCGGAAAAGGCACAAAAAACAGCGCAGGACGTTAACAGCTTAAAGGAAGAGGTTGACGGTTTCCATAAATTAAGCGCAGGCGTTGACGATTTGGAAGCTTTGCAGGAGATGGCTTCCGAAGAAAATGATGAAAGCCTGCTTCCTGAAATGGATGAGCTGTTGGCAAAATGCCGCAGCGAGCTGGAGCATTTGGAGCTGGGTATGCTGCTCAGCGGTGAATATGATGCCAATAATGCTATCCTGACACTGCATGCAGGTGCCGGCGGCACCGAAGCGCAGGACTGGACCAGTATGCTGCTGCGTATGTTTACCCGTTTTGCGGAGCAAAACGGCTTTGCGTTGGAGATGCTCGACTATCAGCCGGGTGATGAGGCCGGTGTAAAAAGTGCTACCATTCAGGTTAACGGCCACAATGCTTATGGCTTCTTGCGCTCTGAAAAGGGTGTACACCGTCTGGTGCGCATTTCTCCGTTTGATGCCAATGCCCGTCGTCACACCTCCTTTGCTGCGGTAGACGTAATGCCGGAGCTGGATGATAATGTTGATGTAAATATTAATATGGATGAGGTGCGCGTCGATGTTTACCGTTCCAGTGGTGCCGGCGGTCAGCACGTCAACAAAACGTCCTCTGCTGTACGTATGACACATGAACCGACGGGTATCGTTGTTCAATGTCAGAATGAGCGTTCCCAAATTCAGAACCGTGAGCGCTGCCTGCAGATGCTGCGTGCAAAATTATATGAATACGAAAAGGCTAAGCAGGATGCTCTTGTCAGCGATATTGCCGGTGATTACCAGAATATCGAATGGGGCAGCCAGATCCGTTCCTATGTGTTCCAGCCCTATACTATGGTTAAGGACCATCGTACTGGCTGCGAAACCGGTAACATTCAGGCTGTTATGGATGGCGATCTGATGCCGTTCGTAGAAGCATATCTGCGCAGTCAGCAGAAAAAGGTTTAATAAAGCGAGGTCTGGACAGGTGAATTTTATGAAAAGCCGATATAATCCTTTGCTTTTGGCAGTAATCGTAATCGGTCTGGTTTGTGCCTTATGGCTGAACGTTGTCCGTCACGATGTTGAACAAAAAAACAATACTGTAGAAATGGCTATGGAGTACGAGGGCTTACGTAAGCTGGCCGCTTTGCAGGGCCTGCCGGAGGAGGATGTACTGCGTCAGTTTAAGGATGCAGGCATCAACTCGCTGATGATTTTCGATACTACGTTGGAGCGCCTGACTAAAAACGGCGAAATCCAGACGGTAACAGGCGGTGAGCTGCGTCAGGCAGCTGCGCTTGGTTCCGGCATGGGTGTTTTCGCTAATGTGGGAGCCGGCGATGTTGAAGAAAATGCTGCTTACGTTGCTGCTACTGACAATCAGTCTGTCTTAGATGATGTAGAGCAGGATTTGTGCCTGCGCTATGGTGCTGACCGTGTAAAGGTTGTAAGTGAAAATCCGCGTATTATCAAAATCAAGGGCAGCACTACACTTCTGCCTGAGGGTAAATACGATGAGCCTCAGGGATTGCTGCAGGCTCCTTTAGGTTTGCCGGTGCAGGATATGCGTAAGGTTGCTGCTTTGGGCTTCAAAATTATCGTACGTCCGCAAAATTATGTGGATGTAACGGATGAGCAGATTGACGGCATTTTTGCCCGCATTAAAGAAGCCGGTGTACCGGTTGATGCTCTGATGCCATGCGGTACAGAGGTTGTGGGCTATCCTAATAAAATGCAGCATTTGGGCGAGCGCATGAAGGAAAACAACATGACGCTGGTAATGCTGGAGCATTACACCCAGCTGCAGTTTGCAAAAATCGACGGTCTGTTGCCTTTGGCTGAGTTCAATGACTATAAGGCTGCCCGTTCCTATGTTATCGACCCGACCGAGCAAAAGAAAATCAGCGTGGGCGAGGCTCTGCGTCGGTGGGCGCTGACGGACGAGGAGCGCAATATCCGCGTGAACTATATCCGTCCCTTCCTGATGCCTGAGGGTGGTCAGGATATTATGAAGACTAACCTGAAGTATGTGCGTGATATTAAGACCAGCGTTGAAGCGCGTGGTTATACTATCGGCGAAGCAGGTGTTTTCAGCGCCGAAAACAAAGATGGCTTTGCACCGTATTTCCCCGCTAAGGTAAACTTTATTCCTATTATATTGGCGATTGCCGCCGGTGTAGTGCTGTATCTTGCGTTGCTCTTTAACCTTGGCGGTAAGCAGCAAATAGCACTGTGGGCTGTTTTTTCTGCCGGAGCTTTGGCACTGCTGTTTATCGGCCGCGGCCTGTTTACGCGTCAGCTGCTGGCTTTGGCAGCAGCAAGTGTATTCCCGGTGCTTTCGATGAATGTTATCTTTAACATTTGGGATAAAAATACGAGTGATAAGCACAGTCTGCTTGCTATCTGCTGGAACGGTATCTGGCAGCTGGCGCTGGCTATTGCTTTATCTTTGGTGGGTGCAGCCTTCCTGTCGGCTATTTTGACAGACAGCCGCTTCCTGCTGGAAATTGATATTTACCGCGGCGTAAAATTAACCTTTATTCTGCCGGTTATGCTGACAGCAGTTCTCTTTATGAAACGCTATGACCTGCTGCAAGTTGTAGGCAAAGGCTTGAAAACTCTGTGGGAGCGCCTGAACGGTCTGCTTGATACAGAGATTACCTTCCGCCATGTAGCAGTGCTTGCGGTGCTGCTGTTTATTGCTTATTATTTTGTCGGTCGCAGCGGCCACACCGGCGGTGTGCCTGTGCCGGCAATTGAATTGAAGATGCGTGCTTTCTTAGAACAGCTTATGTATGCACGTCCGCGCGAAAAAGAATTTATGATCGGTCATCCGGCATTTTTCGTGGCAGTGCTTGCTGTTTACCGTTGTGCACCACGTTGGTGGCAGTTTGTACTTACCTGTGCTGCCGTTATCGGACAGGGCAGTCTGGTGCAGACCTTCTGTCATATGCGTACACCGGTTGTTATGAGCTTTGTACGTGCTCTCGACGGCTATGCTGTTGGTGTTGTATTCGGCGTAATCGCTGTACTGGTGCTTGGCATGCTGTTGCCTTTAGTTGTTAAGTTTAGAAGGAGATACCTTGAAGAATGAGTAAGATCGTGATTTCCGGATACTATGGATTTGCTAATGCCGGAGATGAAGCTATGCTGACCGCGATCATTAAGGCTTTGCGCAGTACGGAAAAGACCGTGGAACTGACGGTTATCTCAGGAAATCCGCCCGCTACTGCCGCAAGACACAAGGTGAATTCTCTTCATCGTTTCAGCTTTTGCAAAATTTTTGCTGCCCTCATGGACTGCGACCTGCTGCTCAGCGGCGGTGGCAGTCTGCTGCAGGATGTTACCAGCAAGCGCAGTCTGTTATATTATCTGTTTATCCTGGCTTTGGGCCTGTTGCTCAAAAAAAAGGTCATGCTTTTCGGTCAGGGTATAGGACCTATCCATAACAGACTTATGCGCAGGCTGACTAAATTTATCTGCAGCCGGGTGGATTTAATTACCGTGCGTGACCAGGATTCTTTGTATGAACTGCGCCGCATCGGTGTACCGGCGGAAAAGGTGCAGCTGACAGCCGATTCTGTGCTGACTTTGCCGCAGGAGAGTAAGGAAAAAGGACTCGAGCTGCTGCAGCAGTTTGGTGTGCCGCAAGATAAAATGCTGATAGCTATAAGTGTACGTAAATGGCAGGAGGATGATAAGTACCTGCTGGAGCTGGCTAAGGCTGCGGATATTCTGGCTAAGGAATATAAGGCACATATTGTGCTGCTGCCGCTGCAATATCCTGTGGATGTTGCTGCCTGCAACAGATTGCAGCACTTTATGAGGTGCAAGGCAGACAGTACTGTTTTGGAAACCGGCTGTGATACCGAGCAGTTTTTGTCGCTGATGGGTAACTTTAATCTGCTTATCGGTATGCGTCTGCATGCACTGATTTTTGCTGCAGTTATGGAGCTGCCTTTTGTGGCTGTATCCTATGATCCCAAAATTGACGGCTTTGTCAAAGACATTAACGGCATCAGCGCAGGAGCTGTGGAAACACTGCAGGCTGCGCAGGTAGTTGCGTCTGCGCGTAAGGCGCTGGCCTCTGCCAATGCTGCTCATGGACTTTTGGATACATTGAGAGCGAAAGCTTTTTTAAATGCAAAGGAAGCCTTTGATTTATTAAATTGAGAGGAGATTGAAGGTAGTGCTGAAAATGACTGATGTAAGCAAGGTATATCCCGGTGGGTCTGTTGCATTGCAGAACGTCGATATTCATATTGAACCAGGCGAATTCGTCTTTGTTGTAGGACCTAGCGGCGCTGGTAAGTCTACCTTTATCAAAATGCTGTTCCGTGAGGTTCTGCCGACCACGGGCAGCATTTTTGTTAATGGCGTGGATATTTTATCGCTGACACCCAATGAGATTCCCTATATGAGACGTCAGCTGGGCATAATTTTCCAGGATTACCGTCTGCTTCCGGACCGTACTGTTTATGAAAACGTAGCTTTTGCTATGGAGGTAATAGAAACACCGCGCCGCAAGATTAAGCGCAGAGTGTTGAACGTATTGGATCTTGTCGGCCTGCGTCACCGTGCCGATGCTTATCCTAATGAGCTGAGCGGCGGCGAGCAGCAGCGTATCGCTATTGCCCGTGCTATCGTCAACGATCCTATTATGGTAATTGCCGACGAACCTACAGGTAACCTGGACCCGGAAACAAGCTGGGATATTATGGAAATCTTTAAGGAAATTAATGCTGAAGGAACTACGATTGTCATGGCAACTCACGATAAAGAAATAGTTGATGCCATGGGCAAGCGCGTTATAGCCATAGAGGACGGGCATATCGTACGTGATGAAGCAAGCGGGGTATATGGCTATGAGCTTTAGTACAAAAGAATATTTTGTTAAGGAAACCTATAAATCTATCAGACGTAACGGCTTTATGAGCTTTGCTTCTATTTCGACTGTAGCGGTTTCGCTGTTAGTGCTGGGAATGTTTCTGCTGATTTTTCTCAACACCAACAATTTGGCACAGTATCTGGAAAGTCAGGTACAGGTGTCGGTCTATATGCAGGATAATGCCTCTGCGGAGGAGCTGAAAGCAGTAGAGGCGAAGCTGAAGAAGATGCCCGGTGTAGTAAAAGTAACACTGGTAAGCAAGCAGCAGGCTCTGGCACGCTTCAAGGAGCGTCTTGGAGATCAGGAGCAGCTGCTCAACAGCTTGGGTAAGGACAATCCGTTCCCAAATTCCTTTGAGGTGCAGGTGGATAGTCCAGAGCGCATCAAGGTTATCACGCCTTCTATCGGACAGCTGCCTAAGGTAGAAACAGCTAAATTCGGTCAGGAGGTTGTGGAGCACCTGTTTTCTCTGACCAAAATATTGCGCTTCGGCGGCATTGTGCTGGTTATATTTTTAGCTATGGCAACGCTGTTTATTATCTCCAATACTATCCGTCTGACGGTTTTTGCCCGCCGTAAGGAAGTTGTCATTATGAAATATGTAGGTGCAACCGACTGGTTTATCCGCTGGCCGTTTTTGCTGGAAGGAATGACCTTAGGCTTTTTCGGAGCTGTGATTGCATCTGTCTGCATTAACAGTCTTTACGCCGGCCTGTTGGAAAGAATCCATGCTACTCTGGCCTTTCTGCCGTTACTGCCCACATCTCCCTTATTGTTTTATGTAACAATATTTTTACTGGCGGCAGGTACCGGTATCGGCGCTTTGGGCAGTTATATCTCCTTGCGTAAGTTCTTGCGCGTTTAAGGGAGGCAGAAGTGATGGAGAAAAAGAAGCTGGGCGGTCTGCTGCTGGCATTATGGCTGGCGGTGCTGCCGCTTTACGGAGCCATGTGCTTTGCCGATACTGCTGATGACAAGCGTGCCGAGCTGAATGATGTACGTCAGCGTATGGAGCGGATGCAGACCCGCAAGGAGCAGGCGCGCAGGAAGGCTGAAAGCGCCAGCGCGGAGCTTAGCGAGGTTATGGACAACCTTAACGAACTGCAGGCACAGGCTAATAATCTGCAGAAAAAAAGCGATACTCTGCAGGGAAAAATCAATGATAACCAGACTAAGCTGGAGAAAAAGCAACAGGAAATGCAGGAGCGGATGTTGATTTACCGCAAGCGTCTGCGTGATATTTATATCAACGGTCAGATAAATTATCTGGATGTACTTTTGGGTGCCAAGGATTTCAGTGATTTTTCCTCGCGCATGTATTTGCTGCAAAAAATCATCAGCCGCGACCTGGAACTGTTGGAAAAGCTGAAGCAGGATGCTGCGGAAATCAACAGCCGCAAGGAGCAGCTGGCAGCTGAAATGAAGGAAATCAAGGCTACCCAGACAGAGCTGGAAGCAAAAAAGGCTAAAGTAAATAAGCTGCGTGAGCAGCGTGCCTATATGCTTTACAAGGCACAGGAGGAAGAACAGTCCAGCCAGGAAGAATATGAGCGTCTGCTGGCTATTTCGGAAAATATCGCCTCTATGCTGCGTAATATGGAAAACTCAGGCGGCGGTGCTCCTGCAGGACAAGGCGGTACAGGTCAGTTTATGTGGCCTTGTAACGGTCCGATTACCTCCTACTATGGTTGGAGAACGCATCCGATTTTCGGTACAACCAAGTACCATAGCGGTATGGATATTGCTGTTGATTCAGGAACGCCGATTCACGCTGCTGACAGCGGCACGATTGTATACAGTGGTTGGCTTGGCGGCTACGGCAACTGCGTAATGATTGACCATGGCGGCGGTCTGGTAACGCTTTATGCACATAATTCGGCGTTAAATGTTGGTGAGGGGCAATATGTAAGCAAGGGCGCGGTAGTTGCCTATGCCGGCAGTACCGGTTATTCTACCGGACCGCATTGTCACTTTGAGGTGCGTCTGCATGGCGAGCTTACGGAGCCGTTAAATTATTTACCGTGACAGATATAAACGGAGGCAAGAAAAGTGTTTAGAAAAAGAAGATGGCAGCTTGCAGCCTGCTGCCTGCTTACAGCATTGCTGACTACCGCAGCGGTAGTGGGAACAGAAGCTGTGCTGTTAAACAGGTTGACGGGCAGTGCCTCTGAATCGGTGCGTTTTTTGCGCACTATGAACCTTTTAAAGCGTAACTATAATGGTGAGGTAGATAATCACCAGCTGTTTGACGGCGCAATAAAAGGTATGGTGGAAGCTGCAGGCGATCCCTATACAGTTTATCTTAACAGTAAGGATTTTCAGCAGCTGAGTGAAATGACAGGGGGCAGCTTTGGCGGTATAGGTATTGTTTTTGGCAAACGCGGTAATGACTATGTAGTTATTTCTGCTTTAGAGGATAATCCGGGCGCAAAAGCTGGTATTAAGAGCGGCGATGTTATTACTGCGATTGACGGAAAACCGACGCGTGATATGAACATGGAGCAGGTAGCCAACAAAATCCGCGGCAAGCATGGCACCGTCGTCAAGCTGGAGCTCAAGGGCAAGGATGGTAAACTGCGTACTGTGAGCGTTGAGCGTGGCGAAATCAAAAATCCGTCTGTTGGCGGTCAGCTTTTGCCGGATACAAAAATCGGTTATATCAGAATAGCCGTATTTAATGAAAATACCGGTGATGACTTTGCCAAAAAATATGCAGAGCTGGAGAAACAGGGCATGCAGGCTCTGGTTCTTGATCTGCGCAGCAATCCCGGCGGTGTTTTTGATGCAGGTGTTGCAGTTGCTGGTATGCTGGTGCCTAAGGGACCGATTGTTTCTGTTGTAGATAAAAACGGCAACAAGTATGAAGAAACCTCCAGCCTGGAGAAGGTGAAATATCCTTTGGCTGTGCTTGTTGACCATGGCAGTGCCAGTGCTGCGGAAATTGTTGCCGGTGCGATTAAGGATACCAAAAGCGGTAAGCTTTTCGGCACCAAAACCTTCGGTAAGGGCAGTGTGCAGTCAGTATACCGCCTGGACAGCAATACGGCAGTGAAAATTACGGTAGCCAAATATTATACACCGTCCGGCGTTTCTATTCATAATGTAGGTATTGAACCTGATGTGAAGGTAGAGCTGCCGGAGGATGCTACTGTTGATGTTCAGCTGAAGGCAGCGGAAGACTATCTGCTGCAGCAGCTGCAGTAAGGAGGTATAAAAATGTTATTTATCTGTTACCCAAAATGCTCGACCTGCAAAAAGGCAGAGCAGTATCTGCAGGCTAAAGGCCTGAGCTTTACTGTGCGTGATATCAAGACTGATAACCCGACAGCTGACGAGCTGCGTACATGGTATGCAGCCAGCGGTTTGCCGCTGAAACGCTTCTTCAACACCAGCGGTAATCTGTATAAGCAGCTGGGACTGAAGGATAAGCTGCCGACAATGAGCGAGGACGAGCAGCTGGAGCTGCTTGCAAGCGATGGTATGCTTGTCAAACGTCCCCTGGTAATTTATGACGGCGGCGTGTTGGTTGGCTTTAAACAGGCTGAATATGACGAGAAGCTCTGATATATTAATTTAAAATAACTTTGGAAAAACAGGCAGAACTTATGCGACAGGTCTGTCTGTTTTTTCTCTTTCGGAAGTACAGCTTACTTTGCCGTCACGGAAACGGTAAATGTGCTAAAATATATTTAGAGTTATTTTTTGGGAGGGGTTTAATGAAAAAGTTGTTATGCATATTATGCAGTTTATTGATAATGCTGTTTGCAGCAACAGGTTTTGCGGCAACCGGTGAAAAAAGAGTAGTATTAGGTATTGAACGCATTGATGAGCCGTTTGCTAAGCAGCTGCTTGCAGGGAAAAGGCTGGGACTGTTTACTAATCAGTCCGGCGTGGACAGCAAGCTTCGCAGCAGCACAGAGCTGCTGCAGAAGAGCTATAATCTGACGGCACTGTTTGTGCCTGAGCATGGATTGTTCGGCGCTGTGGCGGCAGGAGAAACCTTTGAGAGTCACACCTATAAGGATATACCTGTACACAGCCTGTATGGAGAAAATCGCAGGCCTACGGCAAAAATGCTGGATGAGATTGACACTATGGTGGTTGATATTCAGGATGTCGGCATTCGTCACTATACATATTTTTCTTCGCTTGCTTATATAATGGAAGAATGCGCCAAAGCGAAAAAACAGGTTGTTGTTTTGGACCGCCCTAATCCTTTAGGCGGTGCTATGCAGGGACCGGTTCTCAAGCCGGAATATAAAACTTTTATCGGGCTTTACGAGCTGCCGTTGCGTCATGGTTTTACTATAGGTGAATTTGCAAGCTATATCAACGCTACGCAGCATATCGGTTGTGAGCTGGCGGTGGTGCCTATGAAGGGATGGTCACGCAGAGAGCTGTGGCAGGATACAGGCCTGCCATGGATACAGACATCTCCGCTGATTCCTACGGCGGCGACCGCTTTCCTGTATGGCGCTACCGGTGTAAGTGGTGACAGTAATCTTTCCGTGGGTGTCGGGACAGCTAAACCGTTTTATTTTCTGGGAGCACCTTTTGCTGATGCGGATGCCGTAAAGGCAGCTTTAGATGAAAAGCAGCTTGCAGGCGTGGCTTTTAGAGCAGCGCGCTTTACACCGCGTTACGGCACCTACAGCGGTGAGCTGGTGCAGGGCGTAGAAATTTATCTTACGGATTTACGTAAGGTTAATCTGCCTGAGCTGGATTATATTTTGTTTACTACATTTAAAGAATTATATCCGGAGCAGGTAAAAACGCCGGAGCGCGGTTATGGCAGCAAAGGCTATAAGCTGGATATTGCGCTTGGAGAAAGCAGCTTGCGTGAAGGTGAAGCGCCAAAAACAGCTTTTGCGCGCTGGCATCAGGAGTGCGCGGCCTTTGAGCAGCAGGTAAAGCCTTATCTGCTGTACAAGTAAAGCTGCAGAGAAATTAACATTTTTGTTGCATTTTCCGGCAGGATAATAACGGCGCAGGCAAGAATAAAATTAATATAGCGTAACAGCGTAAAATTTTATTTTATTAACGATAAGGAGCTGACATATAATGAATGCAGAATTACAGGCATTAAAGGAACGCAGAAGCGTGCGCAAATATAAGGCAGATATGCTACCGCAGGAGCTGATTGACCAGGTTATCGATGCCGGTCTTTATGCTGCCAGCGGTCATGGTACGCAGGAAGTAATTATTGTTGCGGTAACCAATAAAGAGGTTCGCGACAAGCTGGCGCAGATGAACCGTGAAATTTTGGGCACAAACAGCGACAGTTTTTATGGCGCACCTGTGGTTCTTGTTGTTTTGGGACCTAAAAGCAATAAGCTCACTCCCTATGACGGCAGCCTGGTAATGGGCAACCTGATGCAGGCGGCTCATGCCGTTGGTCTTGGCAGCTGCTGGATTAACCGCGCTAAGGAAGAATTTGATTCCAAAGGAGGCAAACAGCTGCTGAAGGAATGGGGCATTGAGGGAGAGTATGAAGGTGTAGGCCACTGCATCCTCGGTTATACTGACGGAACGGTTCCTCAGGCTGCTCCGCGTAAAGCAAACCGTGTATTTTACGTAAAATAAAAACGTCCTTAACGAAAGGGGGAAGAAAAATGCTGAAAAAAACTGCTCTTTGCTTAGGTCTGCT
>OHZS01000671.1_pt1 | contig 12204 bp, 9 predicted proteins | sample 1580521 | NCBI WGS metagenome assembly OHZS01 (sample SAMEA3882503, study PRJEB24775) | human gut metagenome | biome: human-associated habitat; feature: intestine environment; material: feces | place: Netherlands | collected 2009/2010
AGAACATCTCCCTGATGAACCTCCTCACCATGGAGCAGGGCAAGGGCCGCTTCGTGATGATGGATGACTCTATGTGGGGTATGATCCTCGGTAAGAGTGGTAAGATTCCAGGCAAGATAGATCCCGAACTCGTAGAGCTTGCCAAGAAGCAGGGTCGTGAGTTTACTGATGTTGATGCCCACACATTGCTTACCAATGCGCTCGACGACTTCAAGAAGGAGATGGACGAGAATGGTTGGGAGTACGGTCAGGACGACGAGGAACTCTTCGAACTTGCCATGCACCCAGAGCAGTATCGCAATTACAAGAGCGGTCAGGCTAAGAAGAACTTCTTGGCAGACCTGCAGAAGGCTAAGGATGCCAAGCTTGGCTCAACATTGACTCCTGCCCAGTTGGCAGAGTTCAAGCATGCCAAGGCTGATGCCATCGTAGCACCTGTTGCCGGTCAGATCTTCTGGGAGTTCCAGGGCGAGGGCGAGTGCCAGCCAGCCGTAGAGCCATTCATCGGCAAGGAGTATAAGGAAGGTGATGCCTTCTGCTACATCCTGGCTCCTTGGGGCGAGTTCGAGACCGTTCCCGCAGCTCTTGGCGGAAAGCTTGTAGAAATCAATGCCAAGCAGGGCAGCAAGATTCGCAAGGGCGATGTAATCGCCTACATTGAGCGAGAGGCTGAATAATGTTGAATGTTCAGTGTTTAATGTTTACTTTGCAAGTATCGTGGCGTGAGCCTAATTAAACACTGAACATTACAAACTAAACATTAAATAGATGAATTATCAAGCTATTATTGATAAGTATTATCCTGAGGATGATGAGCTTCGTCATATCCTCATTACCCATAGTCAATCTGTAGCGCGAAGAGCGCTACAGATTGTTTCGTCTCATCCCGAACTGCATCTTGATGCTCAGTTTGTGGAAGAGGCAGCCATGCTTCACGACATCGGAATCTATCTTACCGATGCTCCTGGCATCATGTGTTTTGGCAGTCAACCCTACATCTGTCATGGTCGTCTGGGTGCCGAACTGATGCGTCGTGAAGGCTTCGAGCGCCATGCACGAGTGTGCGAGCGCCATACGGGAGCAGGCATCACATGCCAGCAGATAGAGAGTCAGAATCTGCCTTTGCCCCATCAGGATTTCCTTCCAGAAACCATGGAGGAAAAGGTGATCTGTTATGCTGACAAGTTCTTCAGCAAGACTCATCTCGATTGTGAGAAAACCATCCAGCAGGCTGAGAAAAGCTTGGCCAAGTTTGGCGAGGAGGGTGTCCTGCGCTTCAAGGAGTGGGAAAAAATGTTCGAATGAGCTAAAAAGACGTCAGCATGATGTGTAATCTAAGCAGAAATGCTTAACTTTGCAAACTAAATGAGAAAATATCCTTTCATAGCACTTTTGTTGTTTGCCTTCATCTGTATGATGGCAAGTCCCAACATGCCGTTCTTCAAGAAGAAAAAGAAGAAGGCTGCCGCCGACTCTACGGCTGTGGTCGATTCTGTCTTGCGCGACTCAGCAGGCAATGTGGTGGCTGATACTGCCCGCATGGACTCTCTGCAAAAGGCTATCTGGAAGCACAACCAAGTGGTGGACGACAGTATTCGTCTCGACAGTATTGCCCGCAAGAAGTCGGGTGGAGTAGATGCTCCTGTCACTTATTCGGCTTCCGACTCGCTTGTCTATGACGCCAAGAACAAGGTGGCGCATCTTTATGGCTCTGCGCAGGTGAAGTATGAGAATATGGATCTTGCCAGCGACCGTATTTCGATGGACATCGATAAGAGTAACGTGAAGGCTATGGGTACGGCCGACTCTACTGCCGAAGGTGGTGTAAAGGGAAAGCCTGTATTCAAGATGGGTAGTGACGAGTATGATACCGATACCATCAAGTTCAACTTCAAGAGCAAGAAAGCCCTTATTAATAATGTATATACCGAGCAGCAGGACGGTTTCCTGTCGGGTATGCGCTCCAAGCGCGACTCTTCGGGAGTGATCTATCTGCAGCATGGACGTTACACCACCTGCGATGACCCACATCCTGATTTCTATATCTCGCTCTCGCGTGCCAAGGTGCGTCCTGGCAAGGATGTAGTCTTTGGCCCGGCTTACCTCGTGGTGTGTGATGTGCCTATGCCTTTCGCCATTCCTTATGGTTTCTTCCCCTTTACCAAGAGCTATAGCAGCGGTTTTATCATGCCTACTTATGGCGATGAGAGCGACCGAGGATTCTATTTGCGCGATGGTGGATATTATTTTGCCATCAACGACAAATGGGACTTGAAACTCCTGGGCGAAATCTACACCAAGGGTTCTTGGGGGCTCTCGGCTGCCAGCAACTATCGCAAGCGATACAAGTATTCGGGAAGCTTCTATTTCAGCTATCAGGATACCAAGACAGGTGATAAGGGAATGCCCGACTTTACCGAGCAGGAGAGTTTCAAGTTGCAGTGGAACCATCGACAAGACTCCAAGGCCAATCCTTACAGTTCGCTTTCTGCCAGCGTCAACTTTGCTTCAACCAGTTATGAGCGCAACAATCTCAACTCGCTCTATAATCCACAGTCGATGACGCAGAGTACCAGAACCTCTTCTGTCAACTGGAGCACCAACTTTTCGAGCATAGGTATGTCGCTGACGGCAACTACCAACCTCTCGCAGAACATGCGCAACTCTTCGTTGGCAGTCACTCTGCCCGACCTCAATATCAACATTGCGCGTTTCTATCCATTCCGTCGCAAGAAGATGGTGGGTGACGAGCGATGGTATGAGAAGATAGCCCTGAGCTATACAGGACATGTGAGCAACTCCATCTCCACAAAGGAAGACCTGCTTTTCAAGAGCAATCTTATCAAAGACTGGCGCAACGGATGGGAACATCGTATTCCGGTAAGTGCCAACTTCACGCTCTTCAAGTACATCAACATCAGTCCTAACTTCAACTTTACCGACCGTATGTACACTAATAAGGTCACTAAGTCGTGGGACGAGCAGAAGCAGGTCGAGGTGGCTGATACGACCTATGGTTTCCATAATGTGTACAACTGGAACATGAGCATCAGTGCCTCTACCAAGCTTTATGGTTTCTGGGTGCCCAACCGCAAGCTCTTCGGTGACAAGATACAGGCCATACGCCACGTGCTCTCGCCAACTGTAAGCTTCAGCTATGCGCCAGACTTTGGTGCTTCTCGCTATGGATATTGGGATACTTATCAGAAGACTGATGCCAATGGAAATGTATCGCTCGTCAGCTACTCGCCTTATCAAAACTCGCTCTTTGGAGTGCCAGGAAAGGGTAAGCAGGGAAGCATTTCTTTCACGTTGGGCAACAACCTTGAGATGAAGGTCAAGAGCGATAAGGACTCCACCGGATTTAAAAAGATAAGTCTTATCGATGCTTTCGATATCAATATGAGTTACAATACGGCAGCCAAGGTGCGGCCATGGAGTGACCTCGGTATCGACTTGCGCCTGAAATGGTGGAAAAACTATACTTACAGTATGCATGCTGTCTTTGCCACCTATGCCTATGAACTCGACGAACAGGGAAATCCTTATGTGGGAACCCATACTGAGTGGGGCAAGGGACGTTTCGGACGTTTCCAGGGTATGTCGCAGAACTTCTCTTTCACGCTTACGCCTGAAAAGTTGAAGAAACTATTCGGAGGAGGCGATGACAGCGACAGCGAAAACTCCCGCAACAGGGATGACGATGAGGGTGTAGATACCAGTATCGAAACCAATATCGACGATGACATGGAGGCTGGTAAGCATGGAGCCAAGAAGAAGGGCGGAAAGGCCAAGACCGATGACGACGGTTACATGGCTTTCAATATGCCTTGGTCGCTTTCTGTGGGTTACGGTATCACCATGTGTGAGGATACTCGCCGCGAAAAGTTCAACGAGAGCACCATGCGCTATCCATACAAGTTTACCCAGACTCTCAACTTCAGTGGTAACGTGCGTATCAGCGATGGCTGGAACATCAGCTTCTCATCTGGCTACGACTTCGAGAACAAGGCCATGAGTATGACAACTGCTTCGTTGCAGCGCGACCTCCATTGTTTCAATATGAGTTGTTCGGTGGTGCTGGCTCCTTATACCAGCTATAACTTCACGTTCCGTTGTAACGCTTCTACGCTTACAGATGCTTTGAAGTACGATAAGCGAAGCGGTTATTCCAATGCCGTGCAGTGGTATTGATGCTCGAAAGATAGACTGACACCTTATTTATATATATAAGGATCAACTTTCGCAAGTTCAATAGAGGATATTTTACATAGAATAGGCTTTTGCAACCAGGTTGCAGAAGCCTTTTTGTATTTTTGCATCCGAAAACGAAAAGAAGTGTAATATAACTAAAGTATCTTATCAATATGGAATCAAATCATCATCATCACGAATGTGGTTGTGCTCAAGGTTCTCACGATTGTGGCTGTGAGCATCATCATGAGCATCATCATGACGAGCATGGAAGCCTTGGCAAGCGCCTTCTGCTCATTTCGGTCACAGTATTATTGCTTATAGGAGCTTACTTCGTCGAGAAGACATGCGCGCTTTCCACCTGGCAGTTGCTCCTGGTTTATCTCGTTCCCTATCTGCTGATAGGTCATGACACCTTGGGCGAGGCTGCCGAGGGTATTGCTCATGGCGATGTGTTCAATGAGCATTTCCTGATGACCATTGCCACCGTAGGAGCCTTGTGCATCGGTTTCTTTCCGGGCGAGGAGACTGAGTTTGCTGAGGCTGTCTTCGTTATGCTTTTCTTCCAGGTGGGTGAACTCTTCGAAGGCTATGCTGAGGGAAAGAGTCACGACAGTATCTCACATCTGATGACCATCCGTCCTGATGTGGCTCACGTCTGTCATGGAGAAGAGGTAGAGACTGTAGCCCCCGAGACGGTACAAATCGGTGAGACTGTTTTGATAAAACGAGGAGAGAAAGTGCCTCTTGACGGTAATGTCGTCAGTGGTTCTGCGCTTCTTGACACTTCTGTCCTTACGGGCGAGAGTGTACCGCGTGAGGTAAAAGAGGGCGACGAGGTTTATTCGGGCTGTATCAATGTGAAGGGAGAACTGCGTTTGCAGACCACCAAGACCTTTGGCGAGAGTACAGCCTCTCGCATCATAGCCTTGGTAGAGGGTGCCGATGCAAGCAAGTCGCGCAGTGAGTCTTTCATCACCCGCTTTGCCCGCGTTTATACTCCTGTAGTAGTGCTGTCAGCCTTGGTTTTAGCCATTGTGCCGCCTCTCTTGGGTACTTTGGGCTTGGGTGTGCAGCTCTTTGGCGAGGGCAGTTTTATGCAACTGTTGCCTCTATGGCTCAACCGTGCGCTTGTTTTCCTTGTGGTATCCTGTCCTTGTGCCTTGGTTATCAGTGTGCCGCTCACTTTCTTCGGCGGCATTGGCGGAGCCTCCCGCGCAGGTATTCTCATCAAGGGAAGCAGTTATATGGATGCCCTTGCCAAGGTGGGCGTAGTGGTGTTTGATAAGACTGGCACGCTGACTCATGGCGAGGTGTTGGTACAAGCCGATGAGGGTGCGCCTGTTGTGGTAGACGACCGTGTAAAAGAAAGCAGTGCCGAGGCTATAGCCCTGTTGCGCCGTGAGGGTGTCGTCAAGACGGTGATGCTTACAGGCGACCGTCAGGAAGTGGGCGATCGCATAGCCCGTCAGTTGGGTCTCGATGAATATAAAGCCGAACTGATGCCTGCCGATAAGTTGGTTCATGTAGAACAACTGCTGAAACAGAAGCCTGCAGGCAGGACTTTGGCTTATGTAGGTGATGGCATCAACGATGCGCCCGTATTGAAGAGGGCAGATGTAGGAATAGCCATGGGTGCCTTGGGATGTGATGCTGCCATCGAGGCTGCTGATGTGGTGTTGATGGACGATGAGCCTCGAAAGGTTCCTCTTGCTGTTCACATTGCCCGTCGCACCATCCGCATTGCCCATCAGAATGTGGCCTTTGCCATAGGAGTCAAAGTGGCAGTCCTGTTGCTTGCCACCGTGGGTTTAGGTACCATGTGGATGGCTGTCTTCGCCGATGTCGGCGTAACGGTTCTTGCTGTCCTCAATGCCATGAGAGCATTGAAGAAAGTGGAATAGCATAGTTGATTCTATAAAAACACCAACCCACTTGCTTTGGAAATCCAAAACAAGTGGGTTGTTATTTTTGGGGCGTTTTTACCTTTTACCTTTTTACCCTTTTACCTTTTTACTCTTTTACCTTTAAAAGTCTGATACTCATAGGACTCACGGTGATGAGTCGTTTCTTGTAGAGATCGCCAATGGCACGCTTGAATACCTTTTTGCTGACATGGAAGCGTTCGTAGATATCATCAGCCTCGCTCTTGTCGCCTAAGTCGCAGGCACCATCGTTATCGAGCAGATACTGGTAGAGTGTTTCGGCAAAGTCGGCAGTTTGCTGTTGTCCTGTTTTCTGCAGACTCACATCAATCTTTCCGTCAGGGCGCACTCTTCCGATATAGCCTTTCATTCTGTCGCCAGTATGAATGTACTGGAATATCTGGTCCTGATAGAGCAGACCAGGGTACTGGTTGTCGATGATGACCTTGAAGCCGAGGTCTGTCTTCTGCCAGATCAGCAAGTCCACTTCGTCGCCATGACGATAGTGAGGATGTACCTCCGACAGGTATCGCTCCACCTTGGCAGATGCTACGATGCGATAGCTCTCCTCGTCAATATGTACGTGAACGATGTATGACTGGCCCAAAACCATGCGCTTCTTTTGCTCACGGAAGGGACAGAAAAGGTCTTTCATCAGTCCCCATCCCAAGAAAGCGCCATATTCGTTCACCCATTTCACTTCGAGGTAGGCGAAGTCGCCCACTTTGGCAAGTGGCTTCTCAGTGGTAGCGATGAGTCGCTCGTCTTGGTCGAGGTAGATAAACACCTCAAGCTCGTCGCCAATGCTCACCTCTTCGGGTACGTAACGGGTAGGAAGAAGGATCTCTCCTTCTTCACCTCCGTCAAGGTAAATGCCGAAGTCTACTCTTTTCACCACTCTCAGGCTGTTGAAATCGCCTAATTTTATCTTGTTGCTCATATATGTGTTCTTTGTTTTTCTGTAGGTTGTCTTTATTCTTCGCTCTTCACGTCTTCGTTCTTCACTTCTTCGTTCTTTTCTACCATACCGTCTTTCAGGTGTATGGTTCGGTCGGTAATCGAGGCAAGTCCCTCATCGTGTGTGACAATGACAAAGGTTTGTCCGAACTTGTCGCGCAGATCGAAGAAGAGCTGATGCAGTTCTGCCTTGTTGTGTGAGTCGAGGCTGCCCGAAGGCTCATCAGCAAGGATTACAGCAGGATGATTTACCAAAGCTCTTGCCACAGCCACGCGTTGCTTCTCACCTCCCGACAGTTCTGCTGGTTTGTGATGAGCTCTTTCGCTCAGCCCCATAAAGTCGAGCAGTTCTTCTGCCCTTGCCTTGGCTTCCTTGCGGCTCTTGCCTGCAATGAAAGCAGGAATCATGATGTTTTCGAGCGCGGTAAACTCCGGCAGTAACTGATGAAACTGAAATACGAAACCGATATGCTGGTTACGGAAGTCGCTCAACTTCCGCTGTGACAGTTTGCTCACGTCAATACCGTCTACCACTACGCTTCCCTCATCAGGGCGGTCGAGTGTGCCAATGATCTGTAGCAGGGTGGTCTTGCCTGCGCCACTGGGGCCAACGATGCTTACCACCTCACCTTTATTGATATGCAGGTCGATACCTTTAAGCACCTGCAGCGAGCCGAAGCTCTTTGTTATTCCTTTGATGTCTATCATTGTTGTTTGTTATTATTCCATTTAAGTTCTGAAATTTTAGATTTTCCACAAAAGACAATCGCAATATGTAGACCTTCTCTTATTCCTTTTGTTGAAATAATTCCTTTATTTTATTAATATTTTGTAGTTCTTGAAATTGTTATTTTTATTATCTGATATTTTTATTAGATGTAATCCTCGACAAAGAGAAATGTTTATTTTGTTGTTGGTACATTCCTCCTTTTCCAATATTCCACAGGTATTATAGATTTTTATTGTTATCATATATGGTGGATTTATAATTATTTGATGGCCATTTACAATGAGAAAATCAGATAAATGGTTTTTGTTTGCAATATCTGTGGTATTGAGTTTCAGAATATTACTCATTGCTTGTCCATATTGGTTTCGTACCCAACAAAAAATACCATTATACCATGTTCCAGGATAGACTGTAAAGCCGTCTTGAGGTATTGTCGTAAAAATTGTATCTGTATATATAGGTAAATGGTCTTCACTTTGTTCTACTAAAATGACTCCTTGCTCAAAATTTTCTGCATCAATAGAAACATTGGCCAGAGGATAATCGTCCTGTCCTTCTATTGGAGTCCATGTCTTATTCAAAGTCAAAACAGGAGTAGATGGCAGAACTTCAAAATCAATAGGTTCTGAGCGAATATAGCTGATATTGTTTTTTCCTTTATTTGAAGTACTAAATATACATGAAAAATAACAGTCGTTAGGACAGACCTCTTTTTTTAAATTTCCCCAGTCAAATCCTCTAAGAACGCTGTTGTATGGGTGTGAAAAATAACACTGAAATATTTTGGGTTTGTTAATAAAAGAGCAATAAAGTTCCTCAGATAAAAGATATTTGTATTCTTGATTATTTGTTTGTTTAAAATTAATATACCATTTAATGGATTCTATGTCTTCAGTTTTATAGTGTTCAGGTAATGATAATGAAATTAAATCTCCATCTTTGATCTGAGTGCATTTCTTACCATTAATTTTTATATCAATGTTTTCTTCGTTTTGTTCGTTACGTCTTGCTTGATTGTAATCTGGGGATTTTTCTATAAATTTACTTGTATATCCATATTCATTGCTTAGCGATATATCTATATATGCCTTATAACCTTTTATCATAGGCCCTATATGGGTTGTTCCATTTTTGAAAGCATAACTTCTTGAGGTTCCTGTATCGTCCGATACAAAAATATCACCACCTGTGGCTCCTTTTGCAAATATAAAAAGGTCAAATTCATAGCTGTTTTCATCAACGTCTTTTATGTTTTCGATGTAAACTTTTTCTATTTTAGGGCGAGCATCTAATGATGTCAAATAACTATACGAAGTACCGTTTGTCTCACAGATAATTTTCCCTTGTACACACTGGAACATGTCAAGATATTTATCAGTATTGCTGGGATTTACAGAAAAAATATTTGTCTGATAAGCAGTGCTGTTGTTAGAATATTGTTTTGTGATTGGGTTATAGATTTGATAAGTCCAATTTCCTACTATTGGCAATTTGTTTGAATCTAATATTTTGAATTCCATATTATCATAAATAGACCCATAACCCAATGCGTCTGTGTTATTACAAGTGATGTGTAAGTCGTAGGAAGTAGGAGTCCAGCCAATAGATTTCATTATGTCGATTGTTTCTGGATTTATTGTGAGTAATTTATTGTAATCTGATAAAGAATCTTCCATAAGATTATTATAACCTAAATGAAAATACACTCCACTTTTACCTAATTCAAAATAGCCGCGATTGTACATTTTGTAATTAAACGATGAAGTCTTTAATGATAAAGGCTGTGTGAAAAAATCTGTAAAATCTTTACTATTTCCTATTCGTTTCAAATCAGAAAGATATTTTTTTCCATTGTATAGTAGTTTGTCAAAAGGAGAAGAAAAACGACTAATTGCAAATCCTAATCCTCCTTTTCTATATGTAACAGAACAACCAAATCCCATAATTTTCGCAATACTTCTCATGAAAGCGTTTGACATGTTTATAGTACCAAAGTAAGTATTGTCATACGGCCATGATGAATTCCAGTCAAGTGAAGCGTTTATAGTAATAGTATCGTGTTCTGTTATATTGTTGTCAATTTGACGATGTAGATTATCTGGGAGAGATTCAAATTTTCTCCTATTATAATAAGAATATCCTACAGTTGTAGAAATAGCAATATCTTCATTTAAGTCTTCAGAAATGCATACATGGAATTTTATAGGTTCTTTTATGGCTATTGCGTTTTCCCAACTGTCCATTGCTGTTTTTAAACAATGCAGAACTCCTTCCGTCATGAAAAAGTTATCATCATATGAAGCTATAAAAAAACCTAAACGTGATTGAATTTCCCCCCTTTCTGAAGTTTTATTTCTTTCTTTTTTGAGAAAATTTTGGTCTTTACTTTTGTTTTTAGCTTGAAAAAAAATGTCAGTACTGTCGTTAAAAACGATAGTAAAATAGTCATTATCAGCTTCTTGAGCATTTAATGAATTTACACTCATAAGTGTAATAAGGATGATTCCTAAAAAGTTGAAATACTTCATAGCTATTTGTTCGAATTAAGTTCTAAATTCTTTTGCAAAAATAAGCAATTTTGTATAAACCTCAAAAAGGAATGAAGGAAAAAATGGAAAAAAGAGCTATTATTTTTTTTATTGTCACTTTTAAAGGCAACAATGTTGTATGATAGTTATTCAAGTTTCGCAAGTAAGCCCCACACGCCCTGAAAGGGCAGAAGCTCTTAGCCCAGGGCATCGCCCTGGGTGTTTATGGACGCAAACCTGTCGCCCTGTAAGGGCAAAAGCTTTCAAATACCTGGCAATATACAAAGCTTTTGCCCTTACAGGGCGCCTTGCTGATTGCCATTATACCCAGGGCGATGCCCTGGGCTAAGAGCTTCTGCCCTTTCAGGGCGTGCAACTTCTATGAGCTTCTGCCCTTTACCTTTGCTTTACCCTTCGGCCAGCGATTTTCAATTCCGCTACGCGCCGGTGACCGTTGGTTCAGGGCGTGTGGGGCTTACTTGAGAAACTTGAATTCCTCATTTTTATATTGTTTTCCAGAAAGTTCAGCCTGATTCAGGCTTATTTCCTCAATTTCTGGATTTCCTCCAGCGGAAGTTCGGTGGCTGTTGATACTTGCTCTTCAGAAAAGCCCATTGACAGAAGGCGGCGGGCTGTGGCTATCTTTTCTTTTTCCATACCTTCCTCACGCCCCTTTTCCAAGCCTTTAGCCATACCTTTTTCCATACCTTTAGCCATACCTTTAGCCATACCTTCCTCACGTCCCTTTTCCAAAGCCGTATCTATAGAGTTCTTGACATCACGATAAGCCTTCAAACTATCCTCATATTCTTTCAACTCTGTTGGAGTGAACTTCGCAATCTCGGCCTCCTCAAAGAGTTTAGTAAACACTTTCTCTTTCAAGGCTGAAGGACGCTCATCCAATCGGGAAAGGTTTTTCAACACATACAACCACTTATCATAAAGCGTGTCAAGTTCCTCCTCTGTCTTATTGAACTTCGCTATCTCAACATACTTGAAAGAAAGTTTGTCATTAAAAACCTTAAGAGTCTTCTTGTCAAGCAAGCCCACATCATGATTGATATCATTCTTGTCAAATGCCTCTTCTTCCAAGTCGAAGTTCAGCAGAGCAACAGTATATACATGTTCAAGTTGGAAGTTCCATTCTGCCCCCTTTGGAGCCTGTTCACGGATAGGAAAAGTAGAATAGAACAAAGAACGATCCTTGAAATACTTCTGATAAGCATTCTGCATCTCAACGATGAACTTTTCACCACGTTCATTTTCGCAATATACATCAAAGATGGCCTTGCGCTCGGCAAAGACATCACCAACGTGCTCACTATTCAAGTACTTCACATCCTTGATGACCTGAAAACCATCAAACAGGGAATTCAAGAAATTGATGAGCAAATCCTTGTTAGGCTTTGTTCCAAAAATACGCTTAAAACCGAAATCGGTAAGCAAGCTAATATATCGTTCCTCTATCCGTTTCATATCCATCTCCTTTTAAAACGTATAACTGAATTGTGATGCAAAAATAAGCTATTTTCTTGAAAACACAAAAAAAACAGCAAGAAACCTTCAAGTTATCTGCAAATTACGCAAAAACAGTTTCTCCTAATCTCATCAAAAACAAAATGATTCGCTCTAACATGAGAGCCATACAGAGTTCCGCTTATCCGATTTGGTAAGCGGCTCCGCGTTTATACCTTGCATAATTGAAGGATGATGAAGGGTGGATTTGAGCCATTCATCCTCTGAAACCCCGATAAACACAGGGGATTTCAAGGGATAGATGAGGGGGGGACCAATTCTGTTTAACATGAAAAGATGAATTGAAAATAATTGCTTGCGCATAAGTGTTTTTTACGGAAAAATGTATCATAGT
>OHZS01000674.1_pt1 | contig 12179 bp, 12 predicted proteins | sample 1580521 | NCBI WGS metagenome assembly OHZS01 (sample SAMEA3882503, study PRJEB24775) | human gut metagenome | biome: human-associated habitat; feature: intestine environment; material: feces | place: Netherlands | collected 2009/2010
TTTCCTGCTGATACGGACAATGCAGTATTGTTTGAGGACGGCATTGATACGAATACAGCAAGAAATTGCGTCAATGGCCTTGTGGAGAAATATAGTGGCTTTAGTGCATTTTTTACAGGAAATGATGAGGCGGGCTATAGCTTTATTATCGGAAGCAAGAATGCAGACTGCAATACAGTTGCCGCAGCACTTAGGAATAAGCTGGGTGCCAGAGGCGGCGGTAAGCCGGTTATGGTGCAGGGCTCTGTAAAGGCAGCAAAGAGCGAGATTGAGGAAGTGTTAAAAGAGGTGCTTTGACTTTTTGAAAATATAGTTTGTGGGACGGATTAAGAACACAAAAGCGGTTTCAAGACGAAATGTCTTGAAACCGCTTTTATTGTAAAAATCATATTCAAAGTTAATTATTTGTTAGATCTTCTCCAAATGTGCATCTTCTCAGCCTCTTTGATGAGCTCATCACGGAAATCAGGATGAGCAACAGAGATGATAGCCTCTGCTTTCTGCCATGTTGAAAGACCCTTTACATTTACCATACCATACTCAGTAACGATGTAGTGTGTGTTGGCTCTTGTGTCAGTAACGACAGAACCCTCTACAAGAGTAGGACGGATACGTGAGTGAACTACGCCCTGCTTGTCGGTGAAAGTTGAAGAGCAGCAGATAAAGCTCTTTCCACCTTTGGACATATAAGCACCGAGAACGAAGTCAAGCTGTCCGCCGGCACCACTGATGTGCTTTGTGCCTGAGCTCTCTGAGCTGATCTGTCCGAAGAGGTCAAGGTCTACACAGTTATTGATTGAGATGAAATTGTCAAGTGCGGCAATATTCTTGATATCATTTGTGTAGCTTACCGGGGCACTCATGAGCTCAGGATTCTCATCGAGGTAATCGTACATCTTCTTGGTTCCGGCACCGAAGCCGTAAGCCTGACGATAACGGTCGATGTTTTTCTTTGCTCCTGTGATTTTTCCGGCCTTTGCGATGTCAACGAATGCGTCAACGTACATCTCTGTGTGTACACCGAGATCCTTGAGGTCTGACTCAGCGATGAGTGAGCCTACTGCGTTTGGCATTCCGCCGATACCGAGCTGGAGACAGGCACCGTTTGGAATCTGGTCAACGATAAGCTCTGCAACCTTCTTGTCTACATCTGTTGCAGGACCACCGGCACCAAGCTCTCCGATTGCAGGGTTGTCACCCTCAACAATGTAAGAAACCTGTGAAATATGTACATTGGCCTCTGAACCGCCGTGACAGCGAGGCATGTTTTCATTGACCTCAACGATGATTTTCTTTGAAGTCTCGCATACAGCACCGAGGTGAGATGCGTTAGGACCAAAGTTGAAGTATCCGTGTGAATCCATCGGTGCAACCTGGAACATAGCGACATCGTCAGGTGTTGTTGAATCTCTATAGTAACGAGGAAGCTCTGAGTAACGGATTGGTGAGTAGAAAGAACAGCCTCTCTTGATAAGCCTTCTCTCATAACCGCCCATGTGCCATGAGTTCCATGTGAAATGCTCGCCGGCATCCTCACGCTCGAAAATGGCAAGTGGCTTAAGCAAAATACCACCACGTACATTGACATCCTTAAGTTCATCTGTTCTTCGGGCAAGTGCCTTGTCGAGTGCATCAGGTGTGCCTGTGCACCAGCCGTAGTCAACCCAGTCGCCTGATTTGACAATCTTTACTGCCTCATCTGCTGAGACAAGTTTCTGCTTGTACTCTTCTAAAAAGCTCATAAAATCCTCCTTAGATACCTAAAATGATAGTAGCAAAATGCTACGTTAAAAAAATCACAAACTCTATAATCTCTATATTATCACTTTAGAGAGGATTTTACAAGTTGGTAAATGTCAGTAGAGACTTTTATATATCGGCATGTTTTGCAGAAATATTTGTGTATTGTAAATATTGCCGGGATTTCATATAATTGAAATGGAATGTCGACAGATAAACTTATTTCTAAAGGCTATAGAATTTCAGATAAACTATATAATCAGATTTTAGCAAGGAATAATGAAGTAAATTAGAAGAGGAACAAACATGGAAAATCATACAATTGTAACACTGAAAAAAGGCGAAGGGCGCACTATAAAGGCAGGCGGCGCATGGATTTTTGACAATGAAATAGACACAATCACAGGCACCTTTACGAACGGAGATATTGTTGTGGTGCACGATTTCGACGGATATCCGATGGGGCGCGGCTTCATAAACCAGAATTCAAAAATCCGTATCAGAATGATGACAAGAAAAGCAGACCAACTGATTGATGACAATTTCCTCAGGATGAGAGTGCAAAATGCCTGGGATTATCGCAAGCAGGTGATGGCAGGAGGCAATGACAATGTGTCTGCAGCAGGTGAAACAGACACTGCAGGTGAGGCTTGTGAGGCAGGCATTGGTAGAACCGGCAGACCTGATTTAAACTGCTGTCGTGTGATATTTGGCGAGGCTGATTTCCTGCCGGGTATTACAGTGGACAAATACGCAGATGTGCTTGTGGTGGAGTGTCTTGCACTTGGAATGGAGCAGTTTAAGGAGAAGATCGTTGACTTCTTAAAGGAGGTACTCGCTGCGGATGGGATAAAGATACGTGGAGTATACGAACGCAGTGATGCAAATGAACGCAAAAAAGAGGGGCTTCCAAAGGTAAAAGGCTTTATCGGTGAAGAATTTGATACAAACGTGGAGATTATAGAAAACGGTGTGCGTTACATGGTCGATGTCGTAAACGGACAGAAAACAGGCTTTTTCCTTGACCAGAAATATAACAGGGCTGCAGTGGGAAGATTGTGTAAAGGTGCCAAAGTGCTTGACTGTTTTACCCATACAGGTTCTTTTGCACTTAATGCGGCTACATCAGGAGCCGAAAGTGTCCTCGGTGTGGATGCATCGGAGCTTGGAGTTGAGCAGGCAAAAGAAAATGCCGTTCTTAACAATGTTCAGAACAAAACAGAATTTATATGCAGGGATGTATTTGAACTGCTTCCTGAACTGGTGGAAAAGGGCGAGCAGTATGATGTGGTTATTCTTGACCCTCCTGCATTTACCAAATCCCGTAACTCCGTTAAAAATGCCACCAAAGGCTACAGGGAAATTAATATTAAAGGCATGAAGCTTGTCAAAGACGGCGGTTATCTTGCTACCTGTTCATGTTCACATTTCATGACACAGGAATTGTTTACCAAGACAATCGGAGAAGCGGCAAGAAGTGCACATAAGAGGCTTAGACAGGTGGAATTCAGAACCCAGTCACCGGACCATCCTATACTCTGGGCGGCGGATGAAAGCTATTATCTGAAGTTCTATATTTTCCAGGTTGTTGATGAAAAGTAATGAACAGAGAGTAATCGAGAAAATTCGGTTGCTCTTTTTTATTGTGAATGAGCTTATATGTGCTATAATAAAACAAATTAACAAATTTGAATTTGAAAACCACGATTTCATAAGTGGTTACTGCCCCTCATAGGGCTTTAATAAAATCCTCCAAAACGCTTGAAAACAAAGGATTTATCGCAATGTGTCCGCCTTATCCCTTTATACGATTTCACTTGCGTTTATGCTTCCCTCGCCACCTCATAAGGGCAAAAATAAGGGAAGAAAAATCTGATAACAAGCTATAAAAACAAGTGGCAATCGGGAAACTGTGACATATGTGCGAATATATTATACTGGAGGATTTCAAGATGGACAAGTACATTTATGATGAAAACAACGGTCTTTGGTATGAACTGCAAGGCGAATACTATTTGCCGTGCCTTAGCTTGCCACCCGAAGAAGAAAAGCCTATCGGGATATGGGGACAGCGGCACAAACGCTACCTGAAAGAACATAGAAAAGCAACCTACACAACACTTCTGACCAGCGGTAAGCTCAACACTTATCTTTCCGGCATCAACGAACAGGCGCAGGAACGCTTTGAACGGCTCATAGATGGCATGAAGCAGGCACAGGGTATCACGGAACAATTAAAGGCGGAAAACGCCTTAGAATGGGTCAGGAGAATGAATAATATACGGGCTTGTGCGATGGAGATTGTGAATAAAGAAATCATCTTCGCATAGCAGACTGGCGGTAACGCAAAGCGAGGGGTAAAGGTGTAAATGCCTTACCCCTCGTATTTTATGACGAGAATATGGCTTAACACAAGGCATTTGTGGGTTAAAAGCGCTACAGTAGAGAGATTATGCTGAAAACATAGGGTTTGGCAATCCAAAAGCAAACTTTTTATGAATGTTGTCTGTTGCCTCTTGACTTATATCGGCAATCTATATATAATCGATATGTAGACTGTCGATACAAGGAGGGACATATATGGCAATTGATAAATCTCTGATTTCAGGGAATACAGATATGCTGATTTTGAAGCTGCTTGAAAAACAAGATATGTATGGGTATCAGATGATAGAAGAACTTGCGAAGCAATCCGACCATACTTTTGAATTGAAAGCAGGAACATTATATCCTCTGCTCCATCTCTTAGAGCAAAAGCAGTATCTTGTGTCCTATGACGGAGAAACTGTTGCGGGGAAAACAAGAAAATATTACAGGATTACAGATGAAGGGAAAAGATTTCTTGTGGTGCGGCTGTCTGAGTGGGAAAGCTACTCTGCCGCAGTCAATAAGGTTTTGTCGGGGGGTGTTTTGCTTGCAGGAATATAATTCTCCCGAAGAATATATCAAGGATGTTCAAAGATACATTCGTTGGAGCAGAGCAAAGGTTGTGGCAACAAGAGAGCTTTCTGACCACATAAACGACCAATACGATGCTTTGCGGGAAAACGGTCTGAATCAGAAAGAAGCAATGAGAAAAGCCATTGAAGAAATGGGCGATGCAGATGTAGTTGGGACAGAGCTTGATATTGTCCACCGCCCGAAAGTGAATTGGCTGTTGCTGCTCATAGCAGGCGTGTTGCTGCTGAGTGGTATTCTAATCTCTGCTATGCTAACCTCAATATCCCTGACCGTACCAAAGATAATCGGTATTGTGCTTGGAGTTTGTGTTGCTGCTTTTTTGTATTTTATTGATTACACTGTCTTAATTCGCTTTCCAAGAGCGTTATACGGACTGCTCTCACTGGCGGCAATCTTCGGGCTACTCTATGAATTATGGAACGGATTTGCACCGCTTGGATACGGTTTTCTGTTCTACCTGCTGCTATGCTATCCGATTGTTTTGGTCGGAATCCTGTTTTATGAAAAGAACAGTGAAAGCGAGACAAAAATCATACATTACTGGCTATATGCTATTTTTCCGCTGACTTTAGCGTTAATAAATCAAGCGTTTCCAGTTTTTGTGTTGCTGTTGGCTTGCGAGCTATTCATCTTTTGCTGCGGGTTAAAATTAAAATGGCTGAAATGGAATCGTGTTAATATCTTCGGTGTGGCTTGTATGCTGATTTTTCTTATTATCGGAGTGTACCTGTTAAGCCGCTTTTATCATCTTTTTCGCTTGCAGGAAAATACAGGATATTTACAACAGCTCGATTTCTTTTCGGTGTTTCGTGAAGCGGAGTTAATTGGAAAAAGCGGAATGCCTGTTGATGTGAAGGTAATGAGCTACTTCTATGACCACCCAATCACCCTGCTCCTGTACGAATACGGAAAATTTTCACTTGTATTTTTGCTGTTTGTATTCGGGATATTGTTTGCTATCCTTTACAGGACTTCAAAAAAGCAGGATACAGAGGTTGGCAAACTTCTAACCAATACCGTGCTGTTGATTTATATTTTACGAATTGTTTTCACTGCCTTATCCGACATTGGGGTTCTTCCGAACTTCTTTATGTGCGTCCCCTTCGTTGTAACAGGAGGAATGTTCATTATTTACGATATGGCACTTGTTGGAATTATCCTATCAGTAAACCGCAATGAGAGCATTGCAAAGGATTGGATTAAATTAAAAAGCAAGCGTAACGCTGCTAAAAACGGAGGTCAACTATGAAAAAATTCTTATGTGCTATTCTATTCTTGACGATGGTAATCAGTCTCTCCGCCTGCGGCGGTAAAGGCGTTTCGACACTTGTGAAGCATTATGGTCAGGAAAAGGTCGATGAAATGGAAATCGAGTGTACCGATGAAACACAGCTAAAGGTCGCAAATGACCTCATAGCAGAAGCAAAGGATATTATGTCTTACTGCGGGTCAGGAGACGGTACGAATAAAGAGGACTGCGGTGCGTTAGAAAGATACTATTTCTTTGATGATAAGGCGGTTCGGGCAGATGTTTCGATAGAACTTGTAACCACCAAACAGGAAAATGGGAAGGGATATATCTGGGTGAAATATTCAGCCGATTATTACGATAAGGATGATACTCTCATTTCTGGTAACGGAGAAGCATATTCACGTTGGGATATTGAACAGTTAGATGGAAAATGGACGGTAACGTTAATTGACGAAATACCGTAAGGATTGGTGAGTGTATGCAGAAACAAGCCGAATGGATATTATGTCCTGTTTGTGGCAACAAAACCCGTGACAGAACAAGATATGATACGGTCTTGAAAAACTATCCTCTCTACTGCCCGAAGTGCAAGCAGGAAACGCTGATAGAAGCAGAGAACTTGAAAGTAACCGTTATAAAGAAACAGGAAAACTAATCTCTATATGTATGCCGCCGTGTATGGGTAAAACCATAGCGGCGGTTTTTCTTCGCCTATCGGCTGCCTCTGTCAAAGGATTTCTTTCGTGGCTTTTGCTGTCTGCCCTGCTCCTGCAACTGTCTGAGCCTGTTTCGGACGCTCTCCTTTTCGGGCGGTCTTGGCGGTCTGCTCTTTTGTTTCACCTGACGCTCCCATTCGGCAAGGTCACGGTTGTATTGTTCCACAACGGCTTCCGCCTCCCGATAGGTCGCCATGAATGCCTGCACATCGGGATAACCGTCCTCCCTGAGAATATCGGGGAGCTTATCCAGCCTGCGGTCAATTTCTTGCTCCGTCTGCTGTATCTGCTCGGTAAGGGCTTTGCGCTCCTTGCCCTTGAAAATCCCTGTTGTTTCTGCAAGCTGTGTTTTCAGCTTGGGCAGAATGTTGTCCTGCAAATTCCTAATCCCTCTTGCCTCATCCTGCACCCGTATCATTAGATTCCGCATGGTGCAGAACTCTGTCATATCAATATCCAGCGTGGGCTTCGGCGGTATCCCGTATTCACGGATAAGGTTTTGTAAAATGTCCTTCGCCTTGTTCACGATACGGCGGAACAGATTCGGCAGCCAGCCCTCGCTTTTAATGGATTGGCTAACCTTGTCGTGTATCTCGGTTTGTTTGATTTCCAGTATTTTAGCCTCCTCAATCCCCGATACAAGTGCCATGTCCGCTGTCCTGTTCCATTCCTGCCTTGTAGCGTTGTCGGCTGCAATCTCTTCGGCTTTGGGATTGTTCTTGCCTATTTTCTTTGTCGGCAGGTACACGCTGTTTTTGTCAAATACCTTCAGGTGCTGTTCAGGGTTTTCAATATGGAGATTGATAAGGTTTGTATAATCCTCTTTTACCTCCCGAAGAAAAGGCTCTCTCTTGAAGCGGTCATCCTTTACGGTGAACAGATGGCTTTCGTAAACCTCTCCCTTTTTGATAATGGTACAGCCTTTTCTTATCTGCCCGTCCTCACCTGTGATTTCCTTCTTGGTGCGTACCCGCTTGCCTGTTTCGTCAAAGAATACGCTTCTTGTGGCAATCTTCACATCAGGCTCAGGAAGCAGCTTCCTTTCGCTGAAAATCAGATGAATGTGGTAATTGGTCTTGCGCTTATTGTGGTGCAATGCCGACACACATTCCACGCCGTACCGCCTGCGGAACTCATCTGTAAAATCCTCAAGCACCTGCTGCGGCTCGTACTGCGTGTAAACTTCGGGCAGGGCGATAATCAGCTCCCTTGCCTCAATACATTTCCCCTCTGCGCCGCTGCGCTGGAACTCCTGCCGGCTCTCCCTTGCGAGATTATTCCAAAAGGCATTGTCGGCGGTGCGGTAAGTGGCGTACAGATTTTCCTGTCTTGCGTGGCTGGTGATATACGATATTCGTCCTTTGACATTAGGCAGCTTCGACATCTGTATGAAGCTGTGTCTTGCCATAATCCAACCTTTCTTTAAAATATACCGTTCTCATTTTGCAACCGTCTTGACGGTTGCTGCTGTTTCGGCGGCTTTGCTGACGGAACAGCGCCGTATCAAAAGCGGCAGGGATTTCCTGCAAGCGTTGATACGGTAGCTCCCCGCAGGGGCGAAATACCCTGAGTACAAATCGACAGATTTGTGCGAGGGGTGTATTTCGCTCTCAAACGCCGAGGGCTTTAAGAACGGTCAATCTACTCGGCGGACATCATTCTGATTGAGAAGATTTCTGCCTTGATTGACCGTCATAAAACGCTCCAGCGTGTCCCTTCGGATAATGGTCTTGCGCCCTACCTTTAAGACAGGCAGCTTGCCCCAGTCCACCAATTTCCGCATGGTGTTCCTGCCGATACCCGTACATTCGGCGGCTTCCTCGATGGTCATACCTATTTTAACTGCGTTCATTATCTCATCCTCCTTTTGAAATACTTGTTTTGCAACTGTACAATCCTAATTATACTTATTTTGCAATCTCGTGTCAACCTGTTTTGCAACTGTTTAGGAATTTTTTTTAATATTTATCCCGTTTCAGGGTTGCAATCTGCATTTTGATGTGCTATAATGATACTCGTCAGGAGGTGAAAACCTTGAAAAAAGAAATTGAATTCACCGCAAAACAAGTCGGTGAACGGGTAAAAGAGCGCCGAACAGAACTAAACCTTACCATGCCTGAGCTTGGAAAGCGTATCGGCGTAAACAAATCCACCATTCAGCGGTATGAAGCAGACGGCGTTGACCCGAAGCGTACTATGATTATCAACGGTCTTGCCGATGCGCTGCTTACCACTCCCGAATGGCTGACAGGGCTTTCCGAGGAAAAGGAATATGATGCCCGCACGCTCTGCCAAAAGGACATTGAGGAGCATATCAAAAAGTACCTTGATACGGTTTCCTCCACGGTCAGCGGAGAGCCGCACCAGCAGCTTCTTACCACCTTCCTCGGCAAGATGATTGACCTGTACTCGGTGCTGTGCCACTACTTTGCCAACGCTATGGCGGAGGTTGACCGTGTGGCGGAGGACGAGGGCTTGAAGCAGTCGATTATGCGGTATGCGATTGAGGTGGGCGCAATCGAAGAACGGGTCTACCGCAAAGAAATGGAAATACCTATCGAAGATATGAAGCGTTTTTTAGACGGAATTTTACATATCTACGATGAGGGACGCACCAAAGTATCTATGGGCGACCTCTTCGGGATAGTGACGGAAGCCGAAAACAGGCTTGCCGAAAAAGAAAATTCCGTGGCACCTTGACAAAAAAATATGCCGATTGAAACCAACCGGCAAAAGTGACATTCTTTACTTTACGCACACCATATGTCACAGTCCCGATTGCCACGGATAGAAAGGAGTTTTTATCTATGGCAAAAGGTTCTGTAAGAAAGAAAGGCAAAAAGTGGTACTACCGCTTCTATATCGAAGATGAAAGCGGCAATCTGGTACAGCGTGAATTCGTGGGAACAGAAAGCAAATCCGAAACGGAAGCCCTGCTCCGCAAGGCGATGGAGGACTACGAGGAAAAGAAATTCGTTGCAAAGTCTGAAAACGCCACGGTGGGAATGCTGCTGGATATGTGGGTGGAGGAAGAACTAAAGCCCGGCAGTCTCAGCAACGGTACGGTAATGGCATATCAGGGTACGGTAAACCGTATCAAGCAGCACCCTATCGGCAGCCGAAAGCTGAAAACCGTCACCGCCGACCATTTGCAGGCGTATATGGATTTTCTCAGCTTCGGCGGGACAAATCCCGACGGTACAACGGCAAAGGCACTTAGCAAAGGGTATCTGCGTTTGTTCTCGGCAGTCCTGCAAGGAGCGTTCCACTTTGCGGTATTCCCCAAACGGCTGATTACCTTCAACCCGATGCAGTATGTGGTATGGCGGGGCAAAAAAGAGGACTATGACCTGTTTTCGGACGAGGACGGCAATACCGATTCCACACCCACGCTCAGCCATGAGCAATATCTGAAGCTGGAGGAATTTCTGAAAAAGAAAGATAACCCCGCTTTACTGCCCATTCAGATTGCCTACTACACGGGGCTTCGCATCGGCGAAGTCTGCGGCTTGACTTGGCAGGATGTCAACCTTGACAAGCAGTACCTTACGGTGCGCCGCAGTATGCGCTACAACGGGGCAAGGCATAAAACCGAGATAGGAGCGACCAAACGGAAGAAAGTCCGTACCGTGGACTTCTGCGACACGCTGGCGGCGATCCTCAAAGCGGCGAAAACCGAACAGCACAAAAACCGCCTCCAGTATGGCGGGCTTTACCACCTCAACTACTACACCGAGGTGAAGGAAAAAGACCGTACTTACTACGAGGTTTACAGCCTGCCGAGGACAGATGAAATCCCAGAGGGGTACAAGGAAATATCCTTTGTCTGCCTCAGACCTGACGGCGCATACGAATCACCGAGTACGGTAGGGATTATGTGCAGGACGGCAAGCAGAAAGGTCGAGGGCTTGGAGGGCTTTCATTTCCACCAACTTCGTCACACATTCACGAGCAATCTGCTCTCAAACGGGGCAGCGCCGAAGGATGTGCAGGAGCTTCTCGGACATGCCGATGTCAGTACCACAATGAATATTTACGCTCACGCTACAAGGGAAGCGAAGCGTACTTCCGCAAGACTGCTGGATAAGGTGGTCGGCGGAGAGTAAAAAACTTTCCCTTGTTTCGGCTCGTAAGGGCAAAAACAAGGGAAAATACATAAGGTTGGAACACAAGATAGGCGAAATGCCTTGAAAATACAGCGTTTTCAGAGGGTTTAACAGATAAATCGGAATTTGTGGAGCTTGTAAGTTCTTATATACTTAACATAGGAGGATGGTCGAATATGGATGATATAGAATTTGTTAGATGTTCTGGCATAAATGAAGACTTTATTATGAACTGTCAGTTACTAGATATGGATTTAAATAGGCGAGTAGGAAGGGTAATTAAGAGAGACAAGTACAAACAGTACAACCAACTTGATGAAATTAAAGAGGCTATAGTTGTATATGTTGATGGCAAAGCCGCTGGTGCAGGAGCAATTAGAGAATATCATTATGGTGATATCGATGATGCAACCGAATTGAAAAGAGTATTTGTCAGAGATGAGTTTCAGGGGAAAGGAATAGGAACCAAGCTGGTTCTTGAATTGATTGAGTGGGCAAAAGAGCTGGGATACAAGAGGTTGATTCTTGAAACTGGAGAACTGCTACAAGAATCATGTCATGTATATCGGAAAGTAGGATTTGAAAAAATAGATAATTATGGTCCTTACATTTCGATGCCAGAATCATTGTGTATGATGAAAGAATTGTAGCTGGCAACTTCAAGTTTATAAGGATAATACAAAAATTATTTTTGCATGAAAAAAGGTGCGAAGCACCATAGCCCGTCAGAGAGACTGCCTTAGTCCGCAACCTATAATGAATGGTCGCAAAGAGAACAGGGGTATTTGAAAGTCTTGACCCGAAGGTCTAATTTGCGTTGCTGCTGATTCCCTTTGCTTTACTGGATCTGGCTGTCTATATCGCTGATATTGTCCGGGATTTATTTGGTTTTAAAAAATCTATAGAGAAAAATAGTGAAAAAATAGTGAAATATTAATGGAAAAAAGCTTACCTTTTGTATATAATAATATTTGAAAGGGAGGCTTTTCTTATATGATAAAAGTGACTTTAACGAATGAAATTTTAAGATATATAACAGAGATTGAACAGAACAGATATAAAGTATCATCGGTAAAGCTGTCCAAAACTGTCATGAATAAGCTTCGCAAAAATTCGAAGAAAAAAAGTTCTTATGCTTCGAATAAAATTGAAGGTAATCCATTGTCAGAAAAACAGGTGGATGAAGTAATAGAAAGCGACGGAAGAAAACATTATCTGAAACCGGAGCAGGAGGTACGGAATTATTTTCTGGCACTGAATTATCTTGAAGAAAAGGTAAGTAAAAAAGAGAAATTATCCATGAAACTTATTTTAGATGTACAGAAATTGGTAGAAAAGGGGGCTTCCAAGGAGAAAATCGGACTCAGAGGACCTATGCCACCGGGAGTGTTATTTGCGGTATAT
>OHZS01000681.1_pt1 | contig 12093 bp, 10 predicted proteins | sample 1580521 | NCBI WGS metagenome assembly OHZS01 (sample SAMEA3882503, study PRJEB24775) | human gut metagenome | biome: human-associated habitat; feature: intestine environment; material: feces | place: Netherlands | collected 2009/2010
GAATCCCCCTGCTTTAGCTGTGGGGAGTGTCAACATACGATAGAACAGCAAAATAAAGCACATAGGAAAGAGAGGATTTTATCATGCTGAAACAGTTATCCATCTATGCAGAAAATAAAAAGGGTGTTATGCAGAACATTACCGGTATCCTGAAGGACGAGGATATCAACATTCTGGGCTCTGTGACTAATGACAGCGCAGAGTACGGAATCGTACGAATGGTAGTTTCGGAGCCGGATAAGGCAATGGAGGCTCTGATCGCTGCAGGATATCTCTGCCACGTGATCGAGGTGATCGGAGTGGAGGTTGAGGATAAGACTGGAAATCTGAATGATCTGCTTCTTACACTGAAGGACAGTAATGTGAGCGTGGATTATCTGTACCTCTCCTTTAACCGTGATTCCGGCAAGCCGATCATGGTATTCCATACCGAGGATATCATGGAAGTGAGATCCTGCCTGAAATCCAGAGGCTATACCGTTTTATAAAAACAGAATTTTACCGTGTGGTAGAGGCTTTTATCCGTTTGATAAATATTAAAATATTCTATATTATAAACACGAAATATCAATTTTACAAATGTATATGGCCATGCTATCATATATCCATAATAGTTCTTAACCTGTAAACAGCCACCTCAGGATATGTGAATATCCTATATCATACAGGCCCGGAACTAAAAAAACTCATCACATAAAGTTAATAATTACACCCATGAAAAGATCTGTGGATCAGCGTACACAGATTCCTTCAGAAAGAAGCTGTTACGTCGGCGGAGTTTTCTGTGTCTCCAAGGATGTGACAGCTTTTTTCTTTTGCTCTGAAAAAATTCGCAGTAATTTCACAAAAACATGATACAGTAGGAAAAAACGACGGAAAAGAAATAACAGTATTTCAGAAAATAACAGCCGATAGATAATTCAGCTGTCCAGAACAGAACAGCCTGGAATTACTGCAGACAGATGAGGAAATGAAATGAGACCAATAAGAATACAGAAAGCGGAAAAAAACAAAAAACAGGGAAACAGAGGGTGGATCTATCTCCTGGCGTTTCTGTTTCCGGTGCTGATCTTTACGCTGGGTTTTGCACTGAAGGGTGTTTATCCTTTTGGAGAGAATTCGGCGCTGGTGGTAGATGGAGTCCATCAGTATACAGCCTTTTACAGGGAACTTTCAGAGCAGCTTGGAAAGGGAACGGGCTGGACCTGGTCTGCACATGCCATGGGATATAATTTTTACGGATTGTTTTGCTATTATCTCTGCAGTCCGTTCAGCTTCCTAATACTGCTGTTTATGAAATTCATGTATGTAAACGAGGCTGTCACTGCGGTGATCCTGATCAAGGCAGGGCTTTGCAGCGTATCCATGGCATGGTATTCCGGGAAAAAATATCCGGGCAGAGGAAGTATGGCAGTTTCTCTTGGCTGTATGTACGCACTGTCTGATTTTCTTATAGGCTATTACAGCAATGTGATGTGGCTGGACTGTATCATGCTTCTTCCGGTGCTTGCATATCTTATTGAACAGCTGGTGCATACCGGAAAATGGCGAGGGTATTGTCTGGTGCTGGGGTACTGTATTTTAACCAGCTATTATATGGGATTTATGTTATGCACATTTGCTGCTTTTTATTATCTGGCAGAGCTGGCTGCGGCAGAATCCGGTCGGCGGCCGGAGAAAATCCGTTTTTCATTATTGAAATTTGCCGGGGCGTCTGTTGCCGGAGCCGGACTTGCAGGAATCACGCTGATCCCCGGAATTGCTGCGGTATCCAGAACAGCAGCGGCGGAAGAGGCAGGCACCGGACTTTCGGGAGTGTACGGAGATATCTGGAAACAGCTGGGCGCATTATTCGAGGATTCCCTGTCCTTTGTAAAATCCGGCGACCAGGGAGATGTGAATCTTTACTGTGGCTGTGCAGTGCTGCTTTTTGCCGGGATTTATTTTCTGAATAAAGAAATCCGCACAGCAGAAAAAATCGTAACAGGTATATTGATCGTTTTGTATTTTGCGGGGATCCATATCACAGCGCTGAATCTGCTTTTTCACGGATTGCATAAACCTGTGGGAATCCCCAATCGTTTTGTGTTCATCCTGATATTTCTGCTGTTGAAAATGTCCTGTGATGCATGGGGAAATGTGGAAAATGAAAGCACAGGAAGAATTTTTGCCGGACTGATCGCTGCAGAGGGCTTCTGTATCGTTGTGGGGATCAAAAGCGGAAATATCTGGGGACTTCTGCTTACAGCAGGGGTTCTTGCAGTATTCTTTCTGGTTATGTGGACGGAACGGTGTATCTGTGGAAAACTGTCCGGTCATGCCTTCTGCTGTGTGGAGATCCGAAAGCTGGGATGTCTGGTGCTGGCAGTGCTGATCCTTGCAGAGACAGGAATTCACGGAATCGTCAGTATTACAGATAATGGAACCGCAAACCGTGATATTTATGTGGAAAGTGAGCAGGAGGTTTGTGGATTACTGGAATCTGCCGGTGTGGATCAGGTGGATTACCGTGCCGCCATCGTAAATCCTCTTGTGAGAAATGAAGAGATGCTGTATCAGCTGAACGGGATATCTATGTATTCCTCTACTAATACAGAGGTAATGTGGGATTTTGTAAAAAACATGGGCTTTGAAAATCTGGAAAATCGTTTTCAGTATGCAGGATCCACGGAAGTGACGGATATGCTTCTGGGAATACGATATCTGTTTTGCAGGAATACAAGAAAGCTTCATACTGTTTATAAAAAAATCGGAGAAAGCCAGTCCTTTGATTTCTATGAGAATCCGAGAGCACTGAAAGCAGGATATATGGTCAGTGATTCCGTACTGGACTATGCAATGGAAGGAACAGATCCACTTGAGGTTCAGAACCGGCTGCTCAGCGGTATTGCGGGAAAAAGACTGTACAAAATGCAGACGGTGTCTTCAGAAGCAGTATGGGCCGGGACTGTGGATTTTGATATTTCGCTGAAAAAAGGGGAGCATGGGTATCTCTATATTCCGGGGACAGAGCCGGAAACTGTAACGATCAACGGCCAGGAGCAGAAATCCGATTACTGGAATAATAATTTCCTGGATCTTGGCTCTTATGATACGGATACGGTTGTGCATGTAACTGCGGAAACCGGAATGCAGGAAGCGGTTCTGGGAACTTACCGGGAATCGGACCTGGATGAGATCTATGAAATGCTTTCTTCCCGGCAGATGGATCTGAAGAATGGAAAGGGTACCATAGCTGCAGCAAAGGATGGAATGCTCCTTCTCAGCATATTTTATGATCCTGATATGCAGATTTATGTAGATGGGAAAAAGGTCGATGGGAAAAGCATCCAGGGGCTTACCGGTGTAAAGCTTTCGGCCGGGACACATACGGTTACTATGAAATATCGGACTCCGGGGCTGCAGGCGGGAGCAGTTCTTTCTATATTAATAGCAGGAATACTGGGAATACTCTGGTATATCAGCAGAAGAAAAATGGGTATTTCCGGCAGGTTGTGACATCTATGGAGAAAACCGTGTAAAACCCCTGTAAAATCAGCAAAAATTCTTTATAAAACACCTTGACAAGCCCTGTATTTACGGTCTATAATGAGCAAGCGTGCGAATGAAACGTTATATTTTCGCATGCCGTAATTTGTAAATAGCAACCGCAAGGCCCCATGGGAAAGCCCATGGAGAAATAAATCGGGAGGTGAAATGGAATGCCAACATTCAACCAGTTAGTAAGAAAGGGCCGTCAGACAGCTGTTAAAAAATCTACAGCACCGGCTCTGCAGAAAACATACAACTCTTTAAGAAAGAAAGCAGTTGATCAGGCTGCTCCACAGAAACGTGGTGTTTGTACTGCTGTTAAAACAGCTACTCCTAAAAAGCCTAACTCAGCTCTTAGAAAGATCGCCAGAGTTCGTCTTTCCAACGGTATCGAGGTAACAAGTTATATTCCAGGAGAGGGTCACAACCTTCAGGAGCATAGCGTTGTTCTTATCCGTGGAGGAAGAGTTAAGGACTTACCTGGTACAAGATACCACATCATCAGAGGTACTCTTGATACCGCAGGTGTCGCTAACAGAAAACAGGCTCGTTCCAAATACGGAGCTAAGAGACCTAAAGTTAAAAAATAATTTTTGTAGATCAGAAATCTACGCCGCTTCCTGATTGCAGATAATCAGGAGGATTACAAAGATATTATTCATCTAATGTATTACAGCGGAAGACTATAAAGATTTGTACGGTATTCCATATACCCTGTCGGTTGCGGGTTAAATATAGGACCTTACCAGTGCGAACATGCAATAGTTTTACTGCGTGAGTACCGATGATATAATCAATATGATTAAGGAGGGAAGTAACGTGCCACGTAAAGGACATACTCAGAAAAGAGACGTTCTGGCTGACCCGATGTACAATAACAAAGTGGTTACCAAGCTTATCAATAACATCATGTTAGACGGTAAGAAAGGTGTTGCTCAGAAAATTGTATACGGTGCATTCACCAGAGTAGAGGAAAAAGCTGGTAAACCAGCAATTGAAGTATTTGAAGAGGCTATGAACAACATCATGCCAGTTCTCGAGGTAAAAGCAAGACGTATCGGTGGTGCTACTTATCAGGTTCCGATCGAGGTAAGAGCAGACAGACGTCAGGCACTTGCTCTTCGTTGGCTTACAATGTTCTCACGTAAGAGAGGCGAGAAGACAATGGAAGAAAGACTGGCTAATGAGCTTCTGGACGCAATGAACAACACAGGTGCATCCGTTAAGAGAAAAGAAGACATGCACAAGATGGCTGAGGCAAATAAAGCATTTGCTCACTATCGCTTCTAATTCGAGGAGGAAAATTCATTGGCTGGAAAAGAAGGAAGAGAATATCCATTAGAGAGAACCAGAAATATCGGTATCATGGCGCATATCGATGCTGGTAAAACAACTCTTACAGAGCGTATTCTTTATTACACAGGTGTTAACTACAAGATCGGTGATACTCATGAAGGTACAGCGACAATGGACTGGATGGAGCAGGAGCAGGAGCGTGGTATCACAATCACATCCGCTGCTACAACATGTCACTGGACTCTTGAGGAGAACTGCAAGCCAAAGCCAGGTGCTCTTGAGCATCGTATCAACATCATTGATACACCAGGACACGTAGACTTCACTGTTGAGGTTGAGCGTTCCCTTCGTGTACTTGATGGTGCTGTCGGTGTTTTCTGTGCTAAGGGTGGTGTTGAGCCGCAGTCAGAGAACGTATGGCGTCAGGCTGATACCTACAATGTACCTCGTATGGCATTCATCAACAAGATGGATATCCTTGGTGCAAACTTCTACGGTGCAGTAGAGCAGATCAAGACTCGTCTTGGTAAAAACGCTATCTGCCTTCAGCTTCCGATCGGAAAAGAGGATGACTTCAAAGGAATCATCGATCTTTTCGAGATGAAAGCATACATCTACAATGATGAGAAGGGTGATGACATCTCCATTACTGATATCCCGGAGGATATGCAGGAAGATGCAGAACTTTATCATACAGAGCTGATCGAGAAGATCTGCGAGCTGGATGATGACCTCATGATGGAGTATCTTGAGGGAGATGAGCCTTCTGTAGACAGACTGAAAGCTGTCCTCAGAAAAGCTACATGTGAGTGTACAGCAGTACCGGTTTGCTGCGGTTCCGCTTACAGAAACAAAGGTGTTCAGAAGCTTCTGGACGCAATCCTTGAGTACATGCCGGCTCCTACAGATATCCCGGCTATCAAGGGTGTTGACCTTGACGGCAACGAAGTTGAGAGACATTCATCTGATGATGAGCCGTTCTCCGCTCTTGCATTCAAGATCATGACTGACCCATTCGTAGGAAAACTTGCTTATTTCCGTGTTTATTCAGGAACAATGAACTCCGGTTCTTATGTACTGAATGCCACAAAAGATAAAAAAGAGCGTGTTGGACGTATTCTTCAGATGCACGCTAACAAACGTATGGAGCTGGATAAGGTTTACTCCGGTGATATCGCTGCAGCGATCGGATTCAAATTCACTACAACAGGTGATACAATCTGTGACGAGCAGCATCCGGTAATCCTTGAGTCCATGGAGTTCCCGGAGCCAGTTATCGAGCTCGCGATCGAGCCTAAGACAAAAGCTGGACAGGGCAAACTTGGTGAGGCACTTGCTAAGCTTGCTGAGGAGGACCCGACATTCCGTGCTCATACAGATCAGGAAACTGGACAGACCATTATCGCTGGTATGGGTGAGCTTCACCTGGATATCATCGTTGACCGTCTTCTTCGTGAGTTCAAGGTTGAGGCTAACGTTGGTGCACCTCAGGTTGCTTACAAAGAGACAATCACCAAGCCTGTTGATGTAGACAGCAAGTATGCTAAACAGTCTGGTGGTCGTGGACAGTATGGTCACTGTAAAGTTAAATTCGAGCCTATGGATGCCAACGGAGAAGAGCTGTACAAGTTCGAGTCCACAGTTGTTGGTGGTGCTATTCCGAAGGAATACATCCCGGCAATTGGCGAAGGTATCGAGGAAGCTATGAAAGCTGGTATCCTCGGAGGATTCCCGGTAGTTGGTGTACATGCAAATGTATATGATGGTTCTTACCATGAAGTCGATTCTTCTGAGATGGCATTCCACATTGCAGGTTCTCTTGCATTCAAGGATGCTATGCAGAAAGCAGCTCCGATTCTTCTTGAGCCAATCATGAAGGTCGAAGTTACTACACCAGAGGATTACATGGGTGACGTTATCGGTGATATCAACTCCCGTCGTGGACGTATCGAGGGTATGGAAGATATCGGTGGCGGTAAGATGATCCGTGGATATGTTCCGCTTTCCGAGATGTTCGGATATGCTACAGACCTTCGTTCCAGAACACAGGGACGTGGTAACTACTCTATGTTCTTCGAGAAATATGAGCAGGTTCCGAAGTCTGTACAGGAGAAGATCCTTTCCAAAAAGGACTGATCTGATATAAAATAATAAAATGCTTGCAAATAACCTTGGTTTGCAATATAATCAAGGTTAGCAAGTTTAAATCTGAAAAAATGCTCTAATTTTGATAGAGCCAAGTTTTAAGGAGGACATTTTAAAATGGCAAAGGCTAAGTTTGAGAGAACAAAACCGCATTGTAACATTGGTACCATCGGACACGTTGACCATGGTAAAACAACATTAACAGCAGCTATCACTAAAGTTCTTGCAGAGAGAGTTCCAGGAAACGTAGTAGAGAACTTTGAGGATATCGATAAAGCTCCAGAGGAAAGAGAGCGTGGTATCACAATTTCTACAGCTCACGTTGAGTATCAGACAGAGCGTAGACATTACGCACACGTTGACTGCCCAGGACATGCTGACTACGTTAAGAACATGATCACAGGTGCAGCTCAGATGGATGGTGCTATCCTTGTTGTAGCAGCTACAGATGGTGTTATGGCTCAGACAAAAGAGCACGTTCTTCTTGCTCGTCAGGTAGGTGTTCCTTACATCGTTGTATTCATGAACAAATGTGATATGGTAGACGATGAGGAGCTTCTTGAGCTCGTTGAGATGGAGATCCGTGATCTTCTTTCCGAGTATGACTTCCCAGGAGATGACATTCCGGTTATCCAGGGTTCTGCTCTTAAAGCTCTTGAGGATCCGGCTGGCCCATGGGGAGACAAGATCATGGAGCTTATGGATGCTGTTGATGAGTACATTCCGGATCCACAGCGTGACACAGATAAACCGTTCGTAATGCCTGTAGAGGACGTATTCTCCATCACAGGACGTGGTACAGTTGCAACTGGTAGAGTTGAGGCTGGTGTTCTTCACGTATCTGAGGAAGTTGAGATCGTTGGTATCAAAGAGGAGACTCGTAAAGTTGTTGTAACTGGTATCGAGATGTTCCGTAAACTTCTTGATGAGGCTCAGGCTGGTGATAACATCGGAGCACTTCTTCGTGGTGTTCAGAGAAACGAGATCGAGCGTGGACAGGTTCTTGCTAAACCAGGAACACTTACATGCCATACAAAATTCACAGCTCAGGTTTACGTTCTGACAAAAGATGAAGGTGGACGTCATACTCCATTCTTCAACAACTATCGTCCACAGTTCTACTTCAGAACAACAGACGTAACAGGTGTTTGCGAACTTCCAGCTGGAACAGAAATGTGCATGCCTGGTGATAACGTAGAAATGACAATCGAACTGATCCACCCAATCGCTATGGAGCAGGGTCTTACATTCGCTATCCGTGAAGGTGGTAGAACAGTAGGTTCAGGAAGAGTTGCAACAATTATCGAGTAATTAATATAATTACAGTAAATTCAAGCCTCTCAAGGGTTTCCTTGAGGGGCTTTTTTGACGATAAAAGTATATGAGGTGATAGATATGACGAAGGCTAAACAATCAACCAAATAAGGGACCTGAAATTGATGCTGATTTTATTGCTGAACAGCTTTTGTCCTATGTCAATTTGCTAAATTCAGGAATTATTGAAAAAACTACATGTGAGAAGTAGGATGGAAATATGTTCGGAACAATTGATGAGCAAAAAATTTTTTTGAGACAATTTAATATTTCAGAAGACAGATTCCGAGAGTCGATGTTAACATGGGATGATTGTACTAGTTGATACTTAAAATTGATTTATATGGAGAAAAAGATGAAGAAGTGTAAAAAAATTTTATTGGTCATATTTATAGTTGTTTTATTATTGTTTTTGGGAATGTCATACTTTATAGGAACGCAAGTGTTTATGGGATCTACTCAATTAGTTACCTGTGAAGATACATCAAAAGTGAAAGATAGTTTTTGGGAAAGATACAATATGGATTATGATGTTTTCTGCAGTACATACACCATAGAAAAAATTGAAATTACTTCAACTTTTGATGGTCATATGATACCAGCAGATTACATATATGCACTTGGCGAAGAAGGAAATAAAGACAACCTGACGGTTATTCTGGTGCATGGTCTAGGCGGAAATCGTTATACTAATTATCCTTTGGCAGAAATGTTTTTGCAGAAAGGATATAATGTTTTGACGTATGACCAGAGAAGTAGCAACGAAAATACTGCCCAATATACTACATTTGGGTATTGGGAAAAATATGATTTAATAGATTACATTGATTATGTCTATAGCCATGCACCGGAACAAGCGATAGGAATATGGGGGACTTCTTTTGGTGGAGCAACAGCGGGATTGGCAATGGGAGATAAGGATGTTGAAAACAAAGTGGATTTTCTGATTCTGGATTGTCCGGTTAGTGATATGAAATGGATGGTAGAAGAAGAAATGAGAAAGATGGATATTGGATTGCCTATATCTTACATGACATTCTGTGGCAACATTATCAACAAAATGAAATTGGGATTTAGTTATGACGATGCAAATGTATGTGACAAAATTGCAGATATTGAAATTCCGGTTTTGGTAATAAACAGTGAAGCAGATACATTAACCCCACAGTTTATGGGACAAGAAATATATGATTCAATACAAAATGAAGAAATTAAAATGATTTGGACGGTAACTGATAGTGAACATACAGAAATATGGTTAGATCATAACCAAGAATATCGAGAAAAGGTTCAAGAATTATTGAATTTTACTAAATAATAGAAATAGGGAAAGTAAACTTTCAGTCTTGTAGAGAGATTGAAAGCAACAGAAGATTTGAAGTTATAAGAAGTGGAAAAGGAGGACAAGTTAATGATAAAAAAAATAGCCATTGTACCCTATGTAACTAATGGGAGAAATTCACAGGTTGGACATGATGGACATTTTAATATTTTTAAAAAAAAGAGAAGTACTGTATTAAAAGAAAATTTACAGTCTGTAATTAAAGCAAAAAATTGGGAAGCGGAAGTAATTGTTGATGTCAATCACGGAGATTTACAATCGCTGAAACGAGAAGGAGTAAACTTGTTTTTAATTCCAGAAGATATTGCTAGGTATATAGACTACAGCAGTGTTAGTAAGGATGAGTGTTTCAAATTAACACATGATGAATATGAAAGCGGAAATATAGATAGAGTAGTGAAATACATAGAAGAAAATTGAAACATAATCTCTTAGAGGAGCTTATCAAATTCGCGTTTGCGAAACGAAGTGAAGCAATGAAAGCCCCAGTGGGGCTTTCAAGCGGCAGAACGGTCTTGCGATAGCAAGATGGAGGGGCTGCGCCCCGACAAGTTCGCGTTTGCGCTAGCAACAAACACCCCTGCGGGGTGTTTGAGTGACAGAACGTTTTTGCGCAAGCAAAATGGCGGAGTTTCACTCCGACAAGTTCGCGTTTTCCCCTGCCTGCTGGGTGATATACTCGTCCAGCTCGCTGCTCTGCCAGGTATAGCGCTGCAAAAGCTGCCAATCGCAATCGGGGCGGGCCAGCTGAGCATCCACACAGAAGCGCTCCAGAGGCAGGCAGCACAGCAGGCTGAAGCTGAACGCCGCTGCCACAAAGGCCATGCGTGCCGCCGGGATGCAGCGGAACAACCGCACCGCAGCCAGAACACTAGCCAGTAACAATGCTCCCAGCACCCACGCAGCCCAAATGCGCCGCACCGTTGGGCCATACAGATTGATATACACCGCCAGCTTGGCCGCGGCCAGCATCGCAAACCCGGCACCGAACCCGCACAGCGCCACGGCCAACACGCGGGATAAGCCCTTTTGGGTAACCGGCTGCGCCCCCAAAAAGTGCAGTGCCGCCAGCACAGTAAGGTCCAGCGCCAGAATGCGGCAAAACTCCCAAAAACCGTTCACCGCAAACGCGGCGGCATCCGGCGCGGTCAGGGGCAGCGGTGCCCCAAGGGCAGCGGCGAATTCCGCCGCCTGCACGGCAAAAAACAACGTATACACACCACACAGCACCGCCATGACTAACACTCCCATCAGCTGAGGCAGGCGCGGCAGGGCTGCCAGTTTGCCGTAAAACTGTTCCGCCGCAACAGGCGGCGCCTTGCGCCGGACGCTGCCGCCCGCCAGCAGGCCGAGACCCGCATCTGTGAGCTGCAGCGTGAAAACGAAGAAATGCGGGTGCTGGGCCGCCAGCCCGGCTACACCCGGGACGGCGCAGCCTTTGAGCTGCTGGCCAACTGCTTCGGCCCGGAGGATATCGACACCGCCATGCAGTCCGGTGCCCGGGGCGTGGGCCTGCTGCGCAGCAGCTACATGATGCTGCCCGGCCGCATTCTGGACGAGCAGGAGCAGTTCTACTTCTATTCTTCCTGCCTTGCAGCGGCACAGGGCTGCCCTGTGACCGTGCGCACCTTCGATTTTGGCGCCGACCGCACCATGGCGGACGCCTACCAGGGGGTGCAGTCCTCCAAGCTGGGGCTGCGGGGCATCCGCAACAGCCTGCGCCAGCCCCGCCAGTTTGAAACGCAGATCTGTGCCCTGCTGCGGGCCGCCCACCGGGGCCCGCTGCGGGTGATGTTCCCCATGGTGACCGATGTGGAGGACTGGGACGCCGCCATGCACATCGTGGAGCACTGCCGCCAGAGCCTGCGGGAGCGGGGCGTGCCCTTTAACGAAAACACCCAGTTCGGCGTGATGCTGAGCATCCCCGCCGCCTGCCTGACCGTGGAGGACTTTATAGCCCACGGCTGTGATTTTCTGGTCATCGGCACCAACGACCTGACCCAGTACACCCACGCCGCCGACCGGGAGCTTGCCAGCGCGGAGCACTACTACCGCCCCGCCAGCCCGGCCATGAAAAAGCTCATCGCCATGGTGGTGGACGCCGCCAGGAAAGCGGACATCCCCGTCACCATCTGCGGGCTCGCCGTCGGCAATGCCGTCAACGCGACCCAGTATCTCCGCCTCGGACTGCGCAGCTTCTCCATGAGCCCGCAGAACCTGCTGACCATCAAAAAAGCCCTGCGGGATGCAGATGCAGAATAAATGAGAAACGGCGTCCCACCTCGGCGGGACGCCGTTTCTGATGTCAGAACTTATTCGAGGTTCCCCGTCAGGGTCATGACGGCAGAGACGACGGCCAGCGGGGCCGTCTCACAGCGGAGGATGCGGGGGCCGAGGCCGACGGTCTTGGCACCGGCTTTGGCGGCCATCTCGGCCTCCTCGGCGGCAAAACCGCCCTCTGCGCC
>OHZS01000684.1_pt1 | contig 12081 bp, 10 predicted proteins | sample 1580521 | NCBI WGS metagenome assembly OHZS01 (sample SAMEA3882503, study PRJEB24775) | human gut metagenome | biome: human-associated habitat; feature: intestine environment; material: feces | place: Netherlands | collected 2009/2010
GGCGGGTTCGAGTCCCGGCGCTTGGTAGTAAAAAGCACGGCAACGTAACGCTGCCGTGCTTGTGCTTTTTACTGGAGCGGGCAACGGGACTCGAACCCGCGAGTGTCAGCTTGGGAATCTCCAACTAAATAATTCAAAGAGATAAATAGAGTCGCTATCGTTGCAGGTAAAACGTTCGTTATGTGCCATAATGTGCAACGTGCCGCAAAGAGGAACATACGATTTTGCGGCGGTATTGCGGCGTATTTTGCGGCGCACGGGGTGAACGGAGCATCTGCCATGAGATATACGACGGTCAGGGTCAGGGAGCGCAAGGGGCGCGGCCTCATTGCCGAGGCCTCGTACAAGGACGAGGGCGGCAAGTGGCGCAAGCGCTCAAAGACGCTCGACGCGACGGGCAAGAGGGCCGCCCAGAAAGAGGCTGAGGCGTGGCTAGCCGACTTGAACGCCGAGGAGGAGCGCAAGGAGCGCGAGGGTTCGGCGTTGGCGGTTCTGGGGTTCGACCCGGAGACGGTGCTTACCGTGGCCGCCTACGTTCGCCGCTATATCGACGGCAAGCGCCCGAGTATCGACCCGTCAACGTTCAACGAGTACGGGCGTCTGCTCGACAACATCATTTCCCCGCTTCTCGGGGAGGTGGCACTTTCCGATCTCAACCCGGACATGGTGAGGGCGTGGGTCGCCAAGATGGGCGAGACATACGCCCCCGGCACGATGAAAAAGGCGCTCACGCTGCTGCGCTCGGCTTGTAATCAGGCCGTCGATACCGACCTGCTGGGCAAAGACCCGACCCGAGGCGTCAAGCCGCCCAAGGCCGGACGCCCGCGCCCCAACTCGCTTACCGCCGAGGGCGTGCGAACCGTGCGCGAGGTGCTAAGGGTGGCGGGCATGACGCCCGCCATGCTCGGGGTCAAAATCGCCCTATACACGGGCATGAGGGAAGGCGAGATATGCGGCCTCCGGTGGGCGAACGTCGATACCGATAGCGGCGTGCTCAAGGTGGAGGACAGCATAGGCCGCGACGGGACGAGGTTCTACGCCAAAGACCCCAAGAACAACGGCAGCGCCCGCGCGGTGTATTTCGGCTCAGAGCTTGCCGCCGACCTCGTGGCGCGGCGCGAGGAGATGGAGGCCGCGTGCCTCGCTGCGGGCGTGCCTTTCACCGGGGCGCTCTACGTGCTCGGGGACATTCGAGGCGGTTTCATGCGCCCCAACACGATTTGGCTGAGGTGGCGCAACCTTGCCGAGGCGCTGGAGCTGAAAGGCACGAGGGGAACCCGCCCGACGTTCCACGATCTGCGGCACACGTTCGCAACCATGGCCGTGGCCGCCCACGTGGACATTAAGGCCATCTCGGCGTCTATGGGGCACTCGAACGCCGCCATGACGCTCAACATCTACGCCGACGCGACAGCCGAGGGCAAGCAGCGCGCGGCCCAGACCATGCAAGCCGTTTTGTCGGGCGGCGAGGCGTGATGGACGTACGTAAGGCATGGAAAAAAGACCTAGAGGCTCTTGAAGATGTTTTCGGAACAGTCGAGGAGGACGCAGCATGGATGAGGCGGTACGGCGTCCTTCCGACCCGGCCCCCTAGATTCGGGGCGGGGACGGACGCCATTCGCCGCATACGGGACGCCTGCGGGGTCAAACAGGGCGTTTTGGCGAACGTATGCCATAGGTCAAACTCTAGGGTCAGCGAGTGGGCAAAGCGCCCGGAACTCGTGAGAGCGCCGGAACTCGTTCGGATAGTCAACTACTGCGAGAGCTACTGGAGCGGTGCGCCCGAGGGGTACACGGAGTTTATCCGGGGCCTCTTGGATGTGGACTGCATGGCTAGCCCGGAGTTCTACGAGACGCCCGAACCGTGGGTTTCCCCATACTCCGTTCTACTCGACGCATGGCCCAATCTCACGGAGCATCAACGCGAGGTTATAGCCGAGATAGCCACGGACATCGCAATAGCAAACGAGGTCGAGGGCGAATAGAAAACCCGTTCGGTTTTTCTCGCTCGGCGGCGTCGCCCGGTGCGCATTAGCCGAAAAACGGACAGTCCGACATACCGAAAGGTCGGCAAACCAAACTGAATACCAAGCATTACGGACGTTCTACCGAATAACCACAGGTAGAACGTCCGTTTTATATCGTACGCCCGTTGAGTTAAAAACGATGCGAGACGCGTCTAAGTAGCAACTCGATTAGGAGGGGGCAACCCACAATGTGCAGCAAAGAACACCTCGAAAGCGTCGCCGGGCTTGCAAGGGACGGGCGCTTTTCGGAACTACCGAACCCGCTAGTGGTGGCCGAGGCCGAGGTTATCGCCCGACGTTCGCGCACGACCATCACGAGGGCCTGTATCTCGGGCAAGCTCAAGGCCGTTCAGACGGGCAACAAGTGGAACATCAACCGTGACAGCCTGCTCGCATACGCGGGCCTCATCTAGGGCGCGGCGCATGAGGCCGATCAGGACGGCGCTCGGGGCCGCGAGGCGCGCGGCGAACGCCGACGTTCCGGGAATGACCGGGCGGCAGATGGGCGAGGAGATAGACCGCCTCACTGCCCGTCTAGCCGCCAAGGGGTACAGACAGCCCTACCGCGCTTGGGCGCGGGGCCGTATCGAGGCCATCGGGCGCGAGATAGCGAGGCGAAAGAGAGGGGGCGGCGGCAGTGTGGAACGAGGACATTAGGCCCGTGACCGTGGACATGGGGAGGCTCATAACGTCGGCTCAGGCGGGCGCGGTGCTCGACCTCAGCGAGAGGGACGTTCGCCGCCTCATCAGACGTGGGACGCTCGACGAGGTGTGCATAGGGCGGCGCGTCTACGTAACCCGCAAGTCGGTCCTCGCGCTCGTGGGGGTGGACGATGGATGAGGAGGAGCGCCGGGCATACACCAACAGCTGTATGCATTTCTTCAAGTTCAACGCCGATACGTTGGCCCCGATATTCGACGATTTGACGCCGAGGGCGAGGGGCGAGGCACTCAACGCGGTATACGGCCTAGCGCTCTACGGCGAGGAACCGGGGCATATCTCGAAAGCCGCCCGCAGTGCCTACATGTGCGCCCGCCCCAACGTGCTCAAGGCACGGGCCAACGCCTCGCTCAAAGCCGACCCGTCGCGCCCGGACACCCGACCGGGCGCGGGCGCGGGGGCCGTATCGAGGCGACAGCTTGCCGCAGATTCGGCGGCGGCAACTCGGGCAGTACTCCGCGAGCACGAGGCGAGTACTCATGGGAGTACTCAGCGAGTACAAGCCGAGTACTCGACGAGTACAGGGGGCAGTACTCGGGCGAGCACTCAAAGCGGAAAGAGGCAACCAACAGGGGAAACACCCGGCGTACCTCCGGACATACCTCCCGACGTACCTCCGGACACACTATCTACTATGGGACTATCAACTATGGGACTAGTTGATGATGCATTGGGTGCGCCCGCCTACGAAACGGGCGGGGGACTGTTCCACGCCCCGTGCCCGGTATGCGGAAAGCGGGCGGTGGCCCGACTCGACGCCAACGGGGCTGCCTACACCACGGACGCCTGCGGGGAGCACGGTATCGAGTTGCCACCCGGATACGAGGCGAGGAGAGGCGCGGAGGGCTATACACTCGAACGCCCGACGCCCCTAACGGACGGCCCCGCCACGGCAGAGGGGAATAGGCATGGGGAGGGCTAGGGCCGCTATCCACGCCGAGTGGGAACCCGACGCCCTCAGCCACGCACCGCTTTTCGTCTCGATCAATCACGGGGGCGACGTATCAACCCGCGCGGCGCGGCATATGCAGGGGTTCGGTAGTAATATCCCTGAGCAAGAGACCGAACAGACGCGCTCCGTGCTCGCCGATTACATGAGGGACCCGAAGGAGGCCGGATACGATGAAGATTGATGAGTGCACGGAAATCTCCCACATGACGCTCCTGACGCTTCCATCCGAGCTCCCGCGTTCAAACTGGCGCAGGGTCCTAATCGACGGGAAGGCTTACGACCCCATCCCCGTCATGGATATGGGCGAGCGGTACGTCGCCGTCGAAGGGCATCACGACTTCACCGGCAAGGAGATCCGTTTCGAGTAGCGACGCGCGTTTTATGGCGCGGCTTCTCGCCGCCAGCATCCGAACAGGCTTGAACCAAAGCAAAAGGCCCCGCCACGGCGGGGCTATTTTCATGCCGGGGCGAACCCGCGAGGCGGGGCCGGGGGCGTGGCGTGTGCAGGGTTTCGGCGTTTCGCCGGGACATGCGGAGCGAGGCCGCCGAGGGCGCGGCGTCGGTGCAACATGGGGAGCGCCGGGACGAAACGGAGAGACGAGGAGGAGACATGGCGACTCGATTTATCGGGGGCATGATCGCCGAGGGCCTGCCGGAGATAGCGGGCGCGGTGCCCGCTGCGGGGGGGGGTTGTCGTGGAGGTGGACACGGCGCTAGAGCCGGAGCGCGGCGATCTGGTGGCGTGCTCGACAGCCGACGATTGCCCCTCAGCGCCCCAGATTGCCCGCATTCGGCGCGTTGACGCCGAGGCGGGGACGTTGGAGGTGCAGCCGTTGGACACGGCCCTAGAGGCCGCCACGGTGGCCCGGGACGCCAAGCCGGAGGACGGTCTTACCGTTGACGGCGTGATAGTTGCCGCCTACGCCCCCGTCTACGTGAGGGGCCGGGGCGGGGAACATTGGCTCAGGGCCTAGCACCCCGCATGGGCGGCCCCATCGCCGGGGCGGTATCGGGGCGCGGCCTCCGTAGACCAAAACCGCGCTCGTTCCAAGCCGATACCGCGCCGAGGGCGGGGCCGCTCAAATCGAATTATCGAAAGCCTAAAAAAGGGGCCGTATCCCGGTGCGCGGGGTGCGGCCCCGCTGCTTTAACGTCAACTGTGTCACCCATTAAAAAAGGGCGGGGAGGGGCACACGGGCCGTTCAACCTTAAGTTTCTTAAGCCCAAAAAAAGAGCCGGAGGAGGCGCGGGAGGCGTCGAGGCGAATACGGTTTCGCCGGAGTTTTGCGGCGATTTTGCGGCATTTCATTGCGGCAAGAGGCACGAATGAAAAACAGGCCAAGCGCTCTAAGCTCTTGACCTGCTGTTTTGCGTGGAGCGGGCAACGGGACTCGAACCCGCGAGTGTCAGCTTGGGAAGCTGATGCCTTACCACTTGGCGATGCCCGCTTGTGTGTTGGCTAGTATAACGCGGTTGTCTTGTTCGATACAAGGGTGGCGATGCTTGTTTTAGCTGTGGAGATTCGTTTGAAAATCGCGTCAATTGTGGAGATGAGGACCTTTGACCTCCTGTTCTCCCTATCTTCTACCTGCGCTTTTGCTTGATTGTTGTATTTGAGCTCAATTTGTCAGGAATTGGGCAAGCTTTTGGTCAGGCTCCGGTACTTACCCGCATGAACCTCGGGGGTAGCCTCATCCTACGCGTCGCAGCCTCCCCATGCGGCGCACGAGGGATAAGGAGCAGCCATGTCCAACGCACCCACGCACTCTGTCCACAGCGCAATCGCAACAGGTCCGCTGCTCCTGCTCCTCTTCCTGCTTTTCGGCTGCCTGGCACCGAGAGCCGCATTTGCCGTCGATGGCTACGACCAACTCGGCTTCCGCACTATTAGCGATGATTGTGGGCCCTTCTTCATCGGCAAGTATGAAGCTCAAGACGCCTCGATTGCCTACTGCATGAACCAGGAGCGCCCCGGCCCCACCAAGCCGGGCGGCCCATGGCTCAACTTTGATCAAGGCTGGGTGTGGCTCGACGACGAGTTCGCGGCAATCGTTTGTCACGGATATCCTACCGCCACGTCGTTTGGCGGTTACCATCTTTCACCCGATCGCGCCCGCGCCGCAACCCAGCTTGCCGTATGGATGCTCAACGGCACTACCCATGTCGACGGTACCTATTCCTACACGACCGCTCAGGGCAAAACCAAGAGCGGGCACTTTACCGCCGACAATGAAGTCGTGGCGGCTGCGCGGTGGCTCCACGACAACGCAAAATCAGGAAGCATCAAAGCCGCTCCGCACCGCGCGCGGCGCTATCTAGGAGCCGTATCGGGCGGCAGCAAACGTCAAGACATGCTCTATGTACTGCCGGCAGTCTCTGTTTCCTTCAAAAAACAGTCTGCAAACGCCGCCATTACCAGCGGAAACAATACTTATCAGTTTGACGGGGCAACATTCGATATTTTTGAGAGCGCCAGCGGCGCGCATGTCGGCACCGTCCAGATGGACAGCAACGGTCGAGCGCAAGCAACACTTCTGCCCAACACGGCATACTACCTGGTAGAGACAAAGGCACCGGCAGGCTATGTCCCCCGCCACGATCGTATTGCCTTTACCACGGGGAATGACGGCGGGCGGGTCGCCATTGATGAACAGCCCGGCACCATCAACCTGCGTATCGTAAAACTCGATGCCGCGACGAATGCCGGCCACCAGGTGGGAGCTTCGCTCGCAGGAGCAGAGTTCACGTGTGTGTCGCAATCAACCCCTGGATGGGCACAAATCCTCACGACCGACGAAAGCGGTCGGGCCACCCTCGCCGATGTCCCCTTAGGAACCTTTACCATCTACGAATCAAAAGCCCCCGAGGGCTACCTACCATCCAACGACAGCTGGACCTATACCGTTGGAGCCGACCAGCTCGGCGATTCAGGCGTGGTCGAGATCGAATCTCGCGTTTCCGATATCCCCATTGCGTTTAACCTTGAGATTTCCAAATTCAAGGATTACGGCAATAGCGACCAATCCGGCCTGGAGCAGCCGGCGGGTGGTGTTGTCTTTGAGGTTGTCAGCAACAGCTCTCAGCAGGTTGTTGGCACACTGACCACAAACATCTATGGCTTTGCCTCCACCGAAGATCAGCCCGAAGCATGGTTCGGCACAGGCAAGCGACCCGCCGGTGTCCACGGAGCCGTCCCATACGACCGTGCCGGCTACACGGTTCGTGAGGTTCCGGAAACCGTCCCCGAGGGTTTTAAACGTGCAGGGGAATGGACCGTCGGGGCAAATCAGATTTCCGACGGCGCCGAGCTTCAATATATCGTGGACAACCACGCTCTGTCGACGCATCTCCAGATTGTAAAACGCGATGCCCAAACAGGCGCTTCTGTTCCCCTAGCCGGATTCACCTTCCAACTCCTCGACAGCAATCACGAACCTGTCTCACAAACTTGCTGGTATCCAGCACATAACGTAATGGACACCTTTACGACTGACGCGACCGGGACCGTCACACTGCCAGAATCGCTCGTGCCGGGCACCTATTATGTACGCGAAACCTCGGCCAAAGAGCCCTATCTTGTCAGCGAAGAAATCGAGGTAAACATACCCGCCGACATGAACCTAACGCCCGTTGCAATCGCCTCGTATTATGACCGCGCCGCGACCGGAAATATCAGGATCGTTAAAACCGATGCCGTAGACGGCAGCAGCCTCGCGGGCGCCATCTTTGAGATCCGTGCCTCGGGTGATATCGTGCGCCCCGACGGTAGCATTGCCGCACTCGACGGTGAGACTGTCGCTACCGTCACGACGGATGAAACTGGAGAAGCACGCGCGGACAACCTCCCACTGGGATCTGGCACCGCACGCTACGAGGTTGTCGAGACTCAAGCGCCGGCAGGCTTCTTGCTCGATCAGACAACCCATATTGTCGACCTTACTTATGCCGACCAGAAAACACCCGTTGTAGAAGCACGGCTTAACGTATCCGACGATTACACCAAGGTTGATATCTCCAAGGTCGATGCAAGCGGTGAGCAGGAAGTAGAAGGCGCACGGCTCACCTTATATGGTCCCGATAAAACCGAAATAGACTCCTGGACCTCATCCGACAAGCCACACCGCGTCGAACATCTTGCACCCGGCACCTACTCGTTGCGCGAAATGATGTCTCCGCGGACCTATGACCTTGCCGAGGAGATAACGTTTGAAATAAAGGATACGGGAGAAGTCCAATCCGTCGCGATGAAGGATGCGCCCATCGAGATCAAGGGGCAGGTCGACAAGCGTCAGGAACTTGTCCAGCCTATCGAAAAGGGCCTGTTGGCTAACGGCGATGGTAAAAACCGTGCCGCGATGCAAACCAATACGGATGGGCTTTTCTCCTATACCATCGACGCTCGAAACGATTCAACTACCTGGGTTGATGAGTTTACAATTACCGATGATCTTGAGTGTGCCGAGGACGATACGGCGAGATTCGTCTCAATCGAAACCCCCGTCGCCATCGGCGACCTCAACGGTCTGTGCAACGTGTGGTATCGCACGACGCCGTTGGACTCGACAGACGTCGATGAGCCGGCAAACGCGACACTTGACGATGGGCACGAAAATCCTTGGCTTGAGTCCGACGAAGTAAAGGAAAGTCTGGGTGAGGATTGCCGCCTCGTCGATTACGACGGCTGGCACCTCTGGAAGGCGGATGTCTCGACCACGGAATCCACCACACTCGAGGCGAAAGAACTCGACCTTGCGTCCAATACCGTCGTAACGGGCATTCGCATTGAATACGGTGCGGTAGCCGCCGGCTTTACGACTCGAAGCGATGCGGATTCTTGGACCCGCGATGATCTCAAAGATGAGCACGACGACCTTGACGATGCCAAAGCAATCCTTGGCACAGACGCTCGGGGCGCAATCGTGCACATGCAGGCGACGTCGGCTTATACGCCCCAAACCGCACTCACCAACAGCGCGCGCGTCGATCTTTGCCGCAATGGTGGCGGCGATAAACTTGAGTCACATGACGAGGACAGCGTTATTCAACGCTGTACCCTACCGCAGGACCTACCGGCAACAGGATCAGTTCCCATCGCCGCTTGCATCACCGCGCTCCTGACCTCGGGTGCCGCAGCCCTATGGTTCGCTCGCCTTAGGTCGATCCCAAAGAAGCGCTAGCGCGATGAAAAAGCGGGCGAGCCAGTCCCCTGGCTCACCCGCTTTCAATCATGTAAATCGCCGTATCTACTCTGCAGACGAAGATCCACCATCAACGATTGCCTGCTCGGACTCAGGAATCCCATCGGCACCCGTACTCTGTTCTTGCTCCACCTCTTCGCTGATTGCGGAGGCGGGGGTCGAACCCTTTGCACCCACGATGTAGGCAGCCCCAAATCCTAACGCAATGGCAATCAAGGTCAAAATCACGTAGACAGGCCAATGGCGCTTAATATACGAAAACACGTTGACTCCTTAGAGCTCCGTCTACGAACGGCGGATAACCTCGGTCACGACCTCGGATACCGTAGCAATGTTCGTCGGGTTGACATTGTGGGGCAGGTCGTCCTCGGTACGAGCGCAAGCCAGACGCGTGCCGTCCACGCCGGCGATAGTGAGGGCTCGGCGGCTCGCCTCGAGCGCGGCATAGGCATCGGTCTTGGCATAGGGCATCTCGAGCGCGCCACAATCGACATGGAACGACTTGCACACCTTGCTGACCAGGTTCATGATGCGGCGATCGCCCTTGAGCAGCTGCTGTTCGCCCTCAACCGTCACCACCGAAAGCCTACCGGCGCCGACGGATTCAAGATTGATAAAGAATACGCCGCGGAGCTTATCGCGATGCGAAGCCAAAAAGGCCTTCATGCCGGCGCCATCACAATCCGAGGCGCCCGTTGCCACAAACCAGATATCGTGACCGAGCAGCTCATCATCGCCCATAGAGGCGACAGCCGAGAGCATATCTTCGGAAGAAGCGCCGTCGGAAGACGTAGCGCCGCCCTTCCAGCCATCGTTATCGTCCTCGAAATTATCCCACGAACCGATGCCGCGACCGGACTTCTTGGCATCGTAATCGTCTTCGACGCCCAGCCAGTCACTCATGCTGTCCTGCTCGTTTTTCTTTTTACGACCGAACAGACCGCCCAGGCCGCGCTTACGAGACTTGGGTGCCGCCGGGGCGGGAGCTGAAATGGTCTCGATCGGCTGCGCGCCCGACGCGACGGGCATAGGAGGCGCAACGGGTGCCGATGTGGGTTCGGGACCTTGGGCGGTAGCAAAGGGGTCGTTGACCTGGGCAGAGGGATCGGGAAGGTCGAACAGCGACGTGCGAGACGCAACGTTTGCCTGCTTCATAGACGGCAGCGACGGATCGGGGACCGAAGCCAGCGGAGACGAGGAAGGTGCAGGCGACGGTGCCGACGCCGGATCGGGAACATTCATCTGCGGACGCGGCGATGCCTGGGAGGAAATCTGGGCCATAAGGGAATCGACCGTTTCGTCCTGGGTGGGAGCAACATTGGCAACCGTGGCACCGGAACCACTCGGGGTCGGCATGGTGAAAATCTGCGTGGAGTAAGGCCTCGACTCATCCGTCTCGGGAGTCTCGGAAACCGCAGACACTTCCTCCTGCTCGACCTCGGTCGAATCATCTTGCTCGGCTACCGCGTACTGCTCTTCGTCAGAGTTGGCCTCGACGGGCTCGTCCTCAGCAGCATCCTGAATTTCGGCAGCATCAATGGGCTCGTCATCGTCTGCCACGTCGTCCTGCTCATCGGAAGCAGGAAGGGGCTCGGCAATCGCGGTGCCTTGCTTTTCAAACGTTATCGTGGAATCGAACTGCGCGGCATCAAACGACATGGTGCTATCGACGTGCTGCTGGGCCTCGAAAGACGTTGTAGCTTCGGCGGCGTCGACGGGCACGGACTGCATAGCCTCGTTCTGCTCGAACTCTTGCGCCGCGAGCTCACGTGCCGCCTCGGCTGCCTGCTGCTGAGCGATAGCCTCCTGCTCGGCAGCCTCGCGTGCGGCAGCGCGCTTCCCCTCGAAATCGTCGACAAATTTCTTGCCCTTTGCAAGCGCACCCTTAAAGAAGTTGGAAGCGCTGGCGCCAATCGACGAGAACGCCGATGCAATGTCGGCATGGGGCGTTGCCGCGGGAATCTCGGCCGAGAAATCAGTATCGCTCTCGTAAGACACGCGCCTCGGCTGTTCAACGTAATCGTCGTCAGACTCGTCCGCAACGTCTTGCGCCGGCGCGGCGGGAGCCAAAATGTCCAGTCCTGCCGCGGGATCGAACGCGGACACTGCCTCGGGCTCGGCAACGGCAGCGGTAACCGCGGCAGACTCATCATCCACGGTGACAGCGGGCGCAGGCGCAGTCACGACGGGGGCAGGCTCGGGCTCAAACGTCGGCTCCTCGCCCTCCTCGTAATCGAGCGTGCAGGACTCGGGAAGCATTCCGAGCGCACGGATGGCATCCGAACCAAAGCGGATGTTGCCGGCGGCATTGCGATAGAGCTTGGGCTCGGGCTCGGCCGCGACAGGCTCCTCCACCGGCTCGGCAGCGGAAACCTCGTCATTGAACTCTTCAGCCTGGACAGCCTGATTCTGATCCTCGGGCACGATGGCGCCAATCAGCGTCTCGTCGGCAGACGCACCCTCAAAGCCCTCGATCTGCTCGTCGAAAGCCTCACCCTGTTCGGGTTCGGTCTGAGTGTCGGGAGCAATCGGCTGACCGAACTCGTCCTCGGCGTAGGTAGGCTCTTCGTACTCGATGGTGTTACCGTAGTCGTTTTGCTGCTGGGCCGCGGCATACTCCGCCGCTGCACGCGCCATTTCCTCGGCACGACGCTTTTGCTCCCCAAAATAGGTATCGAACGGAACATCGTCGGGAAACTCGTTTTCACCCTGGAAGGGAGCAACGTTGTCCATAACGCCGAGCATAGCGGCGACAGAAGACTTGTTGCACACCGCGCCGGACGTATAGGGAAGAATATGGCGGTTAGAGATGATGTTTGCCGCGTTGGCAAGTGCAACGAGGGAAGCGAGGATCGCGACAATCCACAGCAGAACCTTGAGCGCGCCGGGGAGCGGCAGGATACGCAGGATGGCAACGGCAGCGGGGGCAACCGTGGCAACGGGCAACAGCTTGGCGATGAGCGCACGATACGAAGCATAGGGCTCGCGGGCGAGCAGCTCAGCACGGGGAGAGTCGTAGTGTGCGACAACGACCACCGGGCGGTTACGCGGGGACGCGAGCGGGCCCGAGGCCTTGTGGTAGGCGATGACATTTTGGCTCACGCCCGTCTTGCCCAGACGCGAAACCACGGGGTGGCCCGTGCGCTCGAGCACGTAAAGAACGGAGCCGACAATAGCCAGCAA
>OHZS01000689.1_pt1 | contig 12014 bp, 8 predicted proteins | sample 1580521 | NCBI WGS metagenome assembly OHZS01 (sample SAMEA3882503, study PRJEB24775) | human gut metagenome | biome: human-associated habitat; feature: intestine environment; material: feces | place: Netherlands | collected 2009/2010
AGTGAGGAAGGGCCTGCCCTTGGCGGTGCAATGCTGGCAGCTGTTGCCTGCGGTGAATTCGAAAGCGTGGAAGCAGCAGCCGCAAAGATTGTGAAGATCATTGATACCGTAGAGCCGGATGAAAAGCTCGTAGCAAGATACGAAGAGCGTTATCAGCAGTTCAGGGAGATTTATCCTGCCTGCAAGCCCGTTTTTGAAATTATTAAGTAAGAACAGAAGTGATCTTAATATAATAAGGTTTTGACAATTTTATCAGGAGGAAAAGAAGATGCAGATTTATCAGGTTACCGATGAACGTTTTAAGAAATATGGCAAAGTGATCTCCAATGTGGATTTCACAGAGCTTGTGAAAGCATTGGAAGAGAAGACTCCGTTACCGGAGGGCGTGGAATATGTTCCGGGCTGTGAGGCACTGGAAGCACTTCCCGTGATGCAGGAGTTGTCCACAAAGACCTATGGGGAAATGCCGATCCAGATCGGTTACTGCAATGGCCATAATTCCAAACTGAATGCCGTGGAATATCACAGAAGTTCCGAAATTAATGTGGCAGCAACGGATGCTATCCTGATCCTGGGGCTGTTAGCGGATGTGGCAGAAGATTTTACCTACGATACTTCTAAGATGGAAGCATTTTTAGTACCGGCCGGAACCGGTGTAGAGGTCTTCGCAACTTCTCTGCATTATGCTCCCTGTGGAGTAGACGGACAGGGATTTCAGGTAGCCATCGTGTTACCTCAGGGCACTAACTATCCGTTAGAAGGAGCACATCAGAAGGTGGAGCAGGGCAAGGCACTCAGCGAGGATGCGCTGCTTGCCGCTACGAACAAATGGCTGATCGGCCATGCGGAGGGTGGACTTCCAGAGGGAAGCTTTATCGGACTGATTGGAGAGAATTTGGATGTCAGCAAATAGTGGGCATGATGTAGCAGGGTTTGAACGCTGGATTTCGCTCTGTGGATGGGCGGAATCTGCGGTAAAATAAATAATAATCTAGAGAAAAAGAAAACGAAAACAGGAGGATTACAAAATGAGTAATTTACCCGAAGTAAAAATTGGCGTTGTGGCTGTCAGCCGTGACTGTTTCCCCGAGAGCCTTTCCGTGAACAGAAGAAAAGCTCTGATGAAGGCTTATACCGAGAAGTACGGCACCGACAGTGTCTATGAGTGTCCCGTATGTATCGTGGAGAGCGAGATCCATATGGTGCAGGCATTGGAAGATATTAAGAAGGCAGGTTGCAATGCACTGTGCGTATATCTGGGCAACTTCGGCCCCGAGATCTCCGAGACCTTACTGGCAAAGCATTTTGACGGTCCTGCCATGTTCATCGCGGCAGCAGAAGAGACCCAGAACGATCTGGTAGGAGGCAGAGGCGATGCTTACTGCGGTATGCTGAATGCCAGTTACAACTTAAAGCTTCGTAATATCAAGGCTTATATCCCTGAGAATCCTGTGGGAACTGCAGCAGAGTGCGCAGATATGCTGCATGAGTTCATTCCCATTGCAAGAGCTATCGTGGGCTTAAGCGATCTGAAGATCATTTCCTTTGGACCCAGACCTCTGAATTTCTTAGCTTGTAACGCACCGATCAAGCAGCTGTACAATCTGGGTGTGGAGATCGAGGAGAACTCCGAGCTGGATCTGTTCGAAGCTTTCAAGAAGCATGACGGAGATGAGAGAATTCCGGCTAAGGTAAAAGAGATGGAAGCAGAGCTGGGCGCAGGCAATCATAAGCCCGAAGTACTGCCTAAGCTGGCTCAGTATGAGCTGACCCTGTTAGACTGGATCGAGGCGCACAAGGGGTATCGTAAGTATGTAGCGATTGCCGGCAAATGCTGGCCTGCATTCCAGACCCAGTTTGGTTTCGTACCCTGCTATGTGAACAGCCGTCTCACCGGTATGGGAATTCCCGTATCCTGTGAGGTAGATATCTACGGCTGCTTAAGTGAGTTCATCGGAACCTGTGTCAGCGCAGATACCGTAACTCTGTTAGATATTAACAATACTGTTCCCGATGATATGTACGAAGAGTCCATCAAGGGCAAATTTAACTATACGCACAATGATACCTTCATGGGCTTCCATTGCGGCAATACCAACTCCAAGAAGCTGACCTCCTGCAACATGAAGTACCAGATGATCATGGCAAGAACCCTTCCCGAAGAAGTGACCCAGGGTACTCTGGAAGGAGATATTCTTCCCGGAGACATCACCTTCTACCGCTTACAGTCTACTGCAGACAGCAAGCTGCGCGCTTACATTGCACAGGGTGAAGTCCTTCCCGTTGCGACCAGATCCTTCGGCGGTATCGGTATTTTCGCTATTCCCGAGATGGGACGTTTCTATCGTCACGTACTGATCGAGAAGAACTTCCCTCACCACGGTGCCGTAGCATTTGGACACTTCGGCAAGGCTCTGTACGAAGTATTCAAGTACATTGGCGTACCAGTAGAAGATCTGAATTTCAACCAGCCGAAGGGAATGCTGTATCCGACCGAGAATCCTTTCGCATAAGGGACAATTACATAAATAAATAGACACTGATATATGCAATAAACGCCTCTGCCGGGTTGCTCGGCAGAGGCGTTATATTATGCGGAACGCTTGGCAAAATAGAAAAAATAGTATAACAAAAAATGATAAAATAAGCAAAAAAGATATTGCAATTTGGAAACGCTGCGTATATACTCTCAACGATAGAAATAACAGGAAACACTGATAAATTCAGTGCTTGCGGTTGATTTGAAAAATGGAGAGGTTATTACCATGACAAAAGACCTGACAAAAGGCAGCCCCATGAAACTTATCATCAGCTTTGCTGTGCCGTTATTATTCGGATTTTTATTCCAGCAGTTCTATAATCTGGTAGATACCATGATCGTAGGACGGTTTCTTGGTGTGGATGATCTGGCAGCAGTAGGCTCTACCGGATCCATTAACTTCCTGGTGATCGGTTTCTGCATGGGTGTCTGCAATGGATTTGCCATCCCGGTGTCCCATAAATTCGGTGCCGGAGATTATGTGGGCATGCGTAAGTATGTGGCGAACTGTGCCTGGCTGGGACTGGTATTTTCCGTGGTTATGACCGTGGTGACGGCAATTCTGTGCCGGAATATTCTGGTCTGGATGAAGACACCGGCGAATATTATTGATGGGGCTTATGATTATATTTTTATTATTTTCATCGGTATCCCTACTGTGTATCTGTATAATATCGTGGCAGGCGTGATCCGTGCTACCGGTGACAGTAAGACTCCCGTGGTATTTTTAGTGCTGTCTTCCATTATTAATATTGTGCTGGATCTGTATTTTATTATCTCCCTGCACATGGGCGTGGCGGGGGCAGCCTGGGCAACGGTGATCTCCCAGGGAGTCTCAGGTGTGGCATGTCTGGTCTATATGGTGAAAAAGTTCGAGATCCTGCGGATCCGCAGGGAAGAATGGAAAGTGGACGGACATATGATGATGGTGCTGTGCGGCATGGGCGTTCCCATGGGATTACAATATTCCATTACCGCCATTGGCAGCGTAATCTTACAGACTGCAGCCAACACCTTAGGTTCTGCGGCAGTTGCGGCCATGACCGCAGGTGGCAGGATCGGCAGCTTCTTAGCCTGTCCTTTTGATGCCATGGGTTCCACCATGGCAACCTATGGTGGACAGAATGTGGGCGCCGGTAAACTGGATCGTCTCGGCAAGGGACTGAAAGCCTGTGTAACACTGGGTGTGGGATATTCCGTCATTGCTTTTCTGATCGCCGTATTTTTCGGCGGTCCGCTGGCGCAGCTATTCGTGGACGGCGGCGAGGCAGAGATCATTGCCGACGTGCGTGCTTTTCTGTTATGGAATACAGCATTCTATATTCCGCTTGCATTGGTGAATATTGTCCGCTTCCTGATCCAGGGCATGGGTTTCCCGAAATTCGCCATTTTAGCGGGTGTCTTCGAAATGATAGCAAGATCATTAGCAGGCTTTGGACTGGTGCCCATCATCGGCTTCACCGGGGTATGCCTGGGCAGCCCCATTGCATGGCTGATGGCAGATGCCTTCCTTATTCCGGCTTATTTCCATGTGAGTAAGGTGCTGCAAAAGAGGATGGTGCCGCAAACGGATGTCCCACAGGCAGTTTGACAACACGACGGTCGTAAGTCACCAGACCGTTGACTTCTTCCTCCACATCGGAGAGCTGCGTGTATACCGCACCGCTCAAGCCCTTTGAGATCAGAGGAAATAACTGTCTGGAAAATAACTGCTTCAGGGCAGCAGCCATTTCTTCCGGGGTGTCGTACTTTTGATATCCATAGACGCGGTTCACACTGGAATGCCCAGCGATATGGCAGGCGTAGCCACCATATTCCGAGATAACGAAAGCCCTTTTTCCATCCAATTTTACCTGTAACGGACGGAAGTAGTTATGAATACTGCGGAAATCCCCGCCTTTCTGGTCAAACCAGCCGCTGGCATGGTCTACCGGACGGGTGGGGTCTTTTTTTGCCACCATTTTCGCGATACGGGCGGCATCGAACTGCCCCCAACCCTCGTTGAAAGGCACCCACACGGCAATGGAAGGCACATTGTACAGATGATCTATGGTGTCTAAACATTCCTGCTCCCAGCTTTTCCGGCCTTCCTCGGAGCTACGGGAGAACAGTTCGTAATGATTGTCCTTCGTGTGGGCGGACATGTGGGGGAACAATGTTGGCATATAACACACCCAGGGCATATGATAGGTAGAGCCACCGCTGACCATATCCTGCCATACGATCATTCCCAGACGATCGCAGTGGTAATACCAGCGCAGAGACTCGATCTTGATATGTTTCCGGAGCATGTTGAATCCCAGGCCTTTTGCAAGGTTAATATCATAGACAAAGGCCTCATCGCAGGGAGCGGTCATCAGTCCGTCGGACCAGTAGCCCTGATCCAAGATCCCATGGAGAAAATAGGGCTTGTGATTCAGGCAGAAGCGGGGGATACCCTTAGAATCTCGCTCTACGGAGTAGCAGCGCATGGCAAAATACCCTTCCACGGTATCACCATCGGCAGTCAGAGTAAAGGGATACAGCCAGGGGTGTTCCGGACTCCAGGGCTTGAAATTCACAGGCTCCGGTGCATCAGCGGGATCTGCTGCGGAATAGGTGACGCTGGCGGGAAAAGAAAGTACTACCGTGGTATGCGTGAGCCCAAAGGAATCCTGTTGCTCGGAAATTTTACGTACACGCATCCGCGTGAGTGAACCGGTATTTTCCTGCGCGAGGCTTCCGTCGCAGGAGGGAATGTTCACCCGGAATTCCAAATGGTTGAACGGCTTCGGAGAACACAGAACGAAGGTTACGGAAGCCTTGTTGTACTCCGGAGTGATCTTATAATTGATCACATAGTTTTCCGGAACCCATTCGTACCAGACACTCTGCCAGATGCCGCTCTGGGCAGTGTAGAACATGCCGCCGCGGTTCAGGGTCTGCTTTCCCCTGGTGGCGTAACCGGTGTCGGTCAGATCCCGGACTTTTACGTAGAGGGATACAGGATCCTCATTTACATACTCCGTGATGTCTAAAGAAAAAGGAAGGTAGCCGCCACTGTGGATGCCAAGCTGCTTTGTGCCGAGGAAAACGGTTGCCTCCTGATCTACCGCGTCAAAATGCAGAATGCAGTGCATGTTTTCCTCTTTTTGGGAAAGCTCTTCCGTGGAAAAAGAAAGTTCCCGGTGGTACCACAGGTACTCCGTGGGCTCCAGCCGTCTGTGAACTCTGGAAAGCAGGGCTTCCGGAGAAAAAGGAACCCGGATGATACCCTGAGCGGTAAAATGTGCAGGATCCTCCGAGGAACTGCTCCCATCTGCGGGCACAAAGGCATATTCCCAAAGACCGTTCAGCATATGATAATCTGTACGTCTCATCTGCGGCCGGGGATATTCGGACAGGATATCATCATAAGAACCGGATCGCATCAGTAATTCCCCCCAGGGAGTATAGAGGGGATGCAGGGTATCCTCCGGGTGTGCCTGATTCAGATTCGCAGCAGCATCTTTTAAGTTCATGCGAAAACCTTCTTTCCTAAAATAGATTATTTATAGTATACTACATTTGGAAGTATAGCACATGAAAAATGATACGATTCTTTGAGAAAAAAGTTTAGATAAGCCATCCAGAGAATTAATTCTGAAAAAATGAGGTAGTACAGATGAATATATTGACTGTTGACAATATTACCAAAAGTTATGGAGTACGCAAGATTTTTGACGGAGCCTCCTTTTTCCTACAGGAAGGGGAAAAGGCCGGAATCATTGGTATTAACGGAACCGGCAAATCTACACTATTAAAAATAATTGCCGGGCTGGAAGAGACTGATGACGGTACCGTGATCAAGGCAAATCACTGTCTGGTGCGTTATCTGCCGCAGAATCCGGAGTTCGCACCGGAAGAGACCGTACTGGAAGCGGTGCTGCGGGGCAACCGCGTGGAGGAAAACGCAGGAACCATCGAGGCGGATGCCAAAAGCATGCTGACAAAACTGGGTGTTACGGAATTTGACCAGCCCTGCGGGCAGTTGTCCGGCGGACAGCGCAAGCGTCTGGCACTGGTATCGGTACTATTGTCCCCGGCGGAGATCCTGTTATTGGACGAGCCTACCAACCATCTGGACAATTCCATGTCCGACTGGCTGGAGGAGCAGCTGCGCCGCAGAAAAGGTGCCATGATCATGGTCACTCACGACCGGTATTTCCTGGACAGCGTCACTGACCGGATCCTGGAGCTGGACAAGGGGAAGATCTATTCTTATGATGCCAACTATTCCGGCTATCTGGAACTGAAAATGCAGCGGGAAGAGATGGCGCAGGCCAGTGAGAAAAAGCGTCTGAACATTTTACGGAATGAGCTTGCCTGGGTGCAGCGCGGTGCCAGAGCCCGCTCCACGAAGCAGAAGGCGAGATTACAGCGTTTTGAGGAACTGAAAAATGTGAAAGGTCCTGTGACAGACGGTAAGGTAGAGCTGGCTTCCGCAGCATCAAGACTGGGACGGACTACCGTGGAGATCGAGAATGTGTCCAAGAGTTATGGGGATAAAGTCCTGATCCGCGATTTTACTTATCTGTTCGGGAAGGATGACCGGGTGGGATTCATCGGACCCAACGGAAGCGGCAAGACTACGTTAATGAATATGATCCTGGGTGAAGTGGCTCCGGACAGCGGACATATTGAGATCGGGCAGACCGTGAAGCTGGGATATTATGCTCAGGAGATCGATGACACCATGATGCATCCGGAGCAGAGAGTCATTGATTACATCCGGGATGTGGCAGAATATATCATCACGGAGGATGGGCAGATCACGGCAGCGAGAATGCTGGAGAGGTTTCTTTTTTCCGGGGAAGATCAGTATGGACAGCTGGGAAAACTGTCCGGTGGAGAGCGGCGCAGACTGCAGTTATGCAAAGTCCTGATGGGGGCACCGAATGTTTTGATCCTGGATGAGCCGACTAACGATCTGGACATTGCCACCCTGCAGGTACTGGAGGATTATCTGGACACGTTCCCAGGCATCGTCATCGTCGTATCCCATGACCGGTATTTTCTGGATCGTGTGGTCCGCAGGATCTTCGCCCTGGAGGATACCCGCATGGTGCAGTATGAGGGCGGTTACACAGATTATGCCAATAGGAAAGCTGCGGAGGGGAACACAGAGAGCACAGGAACGGCGGCAGCATCCCAGCCGAAGAACGCCGATGAGGAAACTACTTCTAAAAACTGGAAAAACGGACAGAAACGCAAATTAAAATTCACTTACCAGGAACAGAAAGACTATGAATCCATTGAAGGCGAAATGGCGGCATTAGAGGATAAAATTGCAACTTTGGAAGCAGATTTTTCAAAATATGCCAGTGATTTCGTGAAACTCAATGAATTAACACAGGAAAAAGAGGCTGCGGAACAGCAGCTGGAAGAAAAGATGGAACGCTGGATGTACTTGGAAGACCTGGCGGCGAGAATCGAACGGGGAGAAGAAAACTGACAATCCGAAGTCCGGAATGTCAGTCTTCTGCATCGTCGGTAGCTGCCGCAACTGCGGATACCACGGAGGATACTACGGCGATCACTACTGCCAAAAGGATGATCAAAAGTCCGCCGGCTAAAAGTAAAAACATAAAGTACGCTCCTCTCTGAAATAACTTTACAGACACCCATATTATATCATTTTTCCTAAAAAAAACAATAAAAATCGGCATATAGTAGAAAAAATCACCAAAATGAAGTATAATAAAAGCATTCATCGGGACTGATTTATGTTTTGAGGAGGGTGCCTATGACGTATCAGAAAGCAAAAGAGGAAATCGTTGAATCTTCTCCGCAGAAAACAGATGCCGGAAAAGAAGAATTATATCTGTATTCTCTTAGAAAAATGGCGGAAGAAAATGTAGAAAATAACAGAACAGGGCTGACAAATCTGCATAATATCAATTCTTTTTTCTATCTGTGCGGTGAAATGATCAAGCAGCAGCCGGATAAAAAATACGGTGTCATAATTATGGATATTGTACAGTTTAAGGCTGTGAATGAGTTCTGCGGCAGAGACGAAGGAGACAGATTGCTAAGATTTATTGCGTCTTGCTTTGACTGGTATGAGAATAACAGGCCGGATAGCTATGCCTGCCATATCAGAGCAGATATCTTTTGCTTATGCACAAGCTATGAGGAAGTAGAGGAACTGGAAATTATTGTGCGGGAGATCAGAAAAAAGATAACTGACTTTCCGTTCGCTTACCGTGTACAACCATCCTTTGGAATCGGAATCTCACCGGAGAGAGCCCCTGCCATCAGCTATCTGAAAGATTGCGCCACGATGGCTATGAACAGTATCAAAGGCAAAGTATATCGGACATATGCAATATTTGACGAAAAAATGCGTAGTCAGAAGATGCGAGAACGCCAGGTGGAAAATGATATCGTGTCCGCACTGGAGAACGGAGAACTACAGCTGTATGTGCAGCCCAAGGTCGATATGAGGGACGGAAGAGTGATCGGAGGCGAGGCGCTTGTGCGCTGGAAGCATCCGGAAAAGGGGCTGGTGCCACCGAGAGAGTTCATTCCCGTACTGGAGAAAAACGGATTTATCATCAATGTAGATGAATATATCTGGGAGAAGGTGTTTGCTTATCTGGGAAAATTGCACCGGGAAGACCGGATGCTTGTCCCCGTTTCCATCAATGTATCCCGATTACATGCCTATGATGAAAAACTGGCAGAGACACTGATCCGTCTCAGGGAGGAATATGATGTTCCGCCGGAGTATGTTCCGTTGGAACTGACAGAGAGCGCCTTCCTGGAGGACGAGGCAGGTATGTATCGCCGCATGGAAAGCCTGCGGGAGCGGGGCTTCCTGGTGTCCATGGATGATTTCGGAACCGGTTATTCGACTATGAATATGCTGAAGAACCAGACACTGGATGAGATCAAGATCGACAGAGAGTTTATCCGGGATCTGGAAAAGGATAAGAGCCGGATCATTATCCGCAATACCATTGCCATGCTGCAGCAGCTGGGAGTACATATCGTGATTGAGGGAGTGGAAACAGAGGAACAGAAGAGCTTCCTTTTGGGATGCGGTTGTACAGATGCACAAGGCTTTCTGTTTCACCGTCCTATGCCGGTGGAGGCGTTTGATGCATTGCTGTTGCAACAGGAATGTGAGTATGATAGGACAAAATAGACAAAGACAAAATATACAAGGTGCGAGACCGCAGTCTGACTGGATTTTTAGTGAAAAATCCCCGGACTGCGGTTTTTGTTTGGGCACTATTCCGAAAATCAGGAAATAGTTTTGAAAGCGTTGACATATCATGGCAGAAGGAGTAATCTGCATATTACCCGACGGGACAGTCAGAGCGTCGGCATCTTTTATCCGGTCATGTTCGACCACACATCACATTACAGAAGAAGTAATAACAGGGAACGGCTACAACAAAATATGCGATTGGAGGAAAAATGGAAGAGGATTTACAGCGATTAGTAGAGGATTTCCTTACGCAAAAGCAGATTCTTTTGGTGCAGGTGAAAAAAGGAATTCTGAGTAAGGAACAATTTTTACGGGAAGTTTTGAAACACATAGAGCAGAATTATCATTTACCGGTGGAAAAACAGGCGGATCTTTTAAAAGAATTCGAGCAATATGTGTTCGGCTATTCCAGATTGTCACCGCTCATGGATGATGGGAGTATTTCGGATATCCGTGTAGTCAGCCATGACTGCATTCGGATCAAGAGAGAGGGGAAACGTATGGATGCAGGCATTGCCTTTGCTTCCGAGAAGGAATATCGGCAGTTTATTGATTATATAGCGACCAGAAATCAGGTGAATATTTCGAATCTGAATGCGATTCAGCGATTTACGGATACGGAAAGTCATCCGGATTTTATATTTCGTTTTACACTGTCCATGCCGATCGTGAATACATACAGCGAACCTTATCTCTGTATTCGTAAAGTTCCGAAGAATTTTCCGATGATGGCGCAACTGGTGGAGAAGAATATGATGGACAGGGCAACGGCGGAACTGCTGGTGCAAAGGTTCCGGCAGGGGTCCACACTGATCTGCGGAGGCAATTCCTCCGGGAAAACGACACTGCTGAATGCACTTAAAGAGACTTTGCCGGATGATATGGCGATACTGGTGGCCCAACAGGCGGATGAACTGACGACACTTTTCCATCCGGATATGATGTTTCTACATTCCCTGCCGGGTGCTTCGGAGAGTTCAGTGAATTATGATCTGAAGCATATCAGCATTGCCGGTCTTACCATGGATGTGGATTTTTTCATTATCGGAGAAGTGAAGGGCGGAGAGGCACTGTATCTTCTGAATGCAGCTTATACGGGACAGATCTGTGCCGCTACAGTGCATGCGCCGTCCGCTGACAGAGCTCCGGAGAAAATAGTGGATTATGCAATGTATGACAGTAGATACTCACGCAATGAGTTGATGAAAATGATGGACTGCTTTCAGACACTGATCTTCATGGAACATTACAGGGTCAAGGAAATATTTGCCTGCCTGGGCTGGAACGCAGAGAAAGAGAATCTGGAATATGAGAGGTTGTTTTGATCATTACACAGGAGGAACTTATGATCATATACGTATGGATTGTCTGTTTATTATTTATGGGCTTTTTGCTTCTGTTTGGCCGGATGAGGTGGCTGGAGAAGCTATGGGAGCTGTTGCACCGGACCAGGGAAGGAATGGATCGTGCGTCACAACTGAGAGCAGTAGAGAACCGGCACCGTCTGATGGAATTTCAACAAAAAAATAATGTCTGGTACAGGATAGAAGAGGTTTTACGGTACAGCGGATTGCGCAGAAGAATGCCCCATTTTACAGCAGAAAAATGGGTTGCCGGAAATGTACTGCTGATTGCGGCTGTCTTCGGAGGGACACAGGTGCTTGGGTGCAAAATGATAACTTCACTTATGTATCTGATGATCACAATGGCTGTCGAGATGATTCTCCTGAACACCTTTCGTTTCTTGGAATACCGGTCGGTAAATGACAATATTTTAAAGTGCCTGAATTTCCTGGGAAATTACAGCCTGACTGCCGGGGAGATCACCGGTGTCCTGGGGCAGGTGAGTAAATATATGGAAGAGCCACTGAAAGGAGTGATGGAGGAATGCGCCTATGAGGCACAGATGACGGGAAATTCCTCCACGGCACTGCTGGCAATGGCGGAAAAGGTGGAACATCCGAAGTTCAAAGAACTTGCCAGAAATCTGGAGATCAGTATACGTTACATGGCAGATCTGACAACACTGGTAGACAGTAGCAGACGTTCTGTGCGGGAATATCTTAGGACAGAGGAGGAACGAAAAGGAATGCTGAGGGAAGCAGCGATCAATATGGGACTGCTGGCGGCAATGTCAGTATTCGCTCTGATGACAGTGGATCGTCTGATCGATGTATCTGTATATCCGATTAAGAATGCAGATGAGTTTGTTGGATTTGTATGTGGTATTATTTCACAGGA
>OHZS01000696.1_pt1 | contig 11932 bp, 9 predicted proteins | sample 1580521 | NCBI WGS metagenome assembly OHZS01 (sample SAMEA3882503, study PRJEB24775) | human gut metagenome | biome: human-associated habitat; feature: intestine environment; material: feces | place: Netherlands | collected 2009/2010
GCTTCTCAAGCCTTGCAAGCTCGTCAAGGTCGGCAATAAGAGCCGCTCTTTCCTTCTCGGTCAGAGTGTCGAGATTTCTGACAAAGCTCTCATAGGAATAATCCTCCTCGCAAAGATCGTTGAGATCGGCTTCATTCAGCTCAAGGGTCATGTCCGTTTCGTTTGCGGCGATCCTTTCGTCGTACTCATTGTTGACGCGCTCCCAAAGCTCTGCGTTCCTTTCAAGGACTGCCGTGATTTTGTCGTTTACGGCGTCGATCTCGTCATAGAGCTTGTCGGCGTTCCTGTCGGTCATGCGGGCGTAGATCTCATCGATCTGCTTCTCAAGCCTTGCAAGCTCGTCAAGGTCGGCAATAAGAGCCGCTCTTTCCTTTTCGGTCAGAGTGTCGAGATTTCTGACAAAGCTCTCAACGGACGGCACACCGCAGTCGTCGGGCGACTCGACGGAGATGATTTCCGGCAGCGTCTCGATCTTGTCGCTTCTCCTGCCGTTTGCCGCAGCGGCTGTCGCCGAGGCGGTAACAACGCTCAAAGCAAGGATAAGTGCGAATACTGTTGCAAGAATGTTTTTTTTGTTTTTCATAACAAGTGCTCCTTTGAATTTATTTGCGGATTTCCTTTCCGCAACACAAGCATAGCAAAAAAGAGAGCCTTATTCACCGAAAAAGCGCTTGAAAGTTGTCACAAAATTGTAAGAGTTAAAAGAGCACTGCATAAATCTATATAAACGGTTTCCGACAAAGACAGTGCGTGCTATGCGGGCATCACCGTAAATTCTACGGTCTTTTTGCCTTCTTTTACGGTTCGGTATCCCTTTGTTTTATAGCCGACAGTCAAACGGTAGTTTCCTGCTTCAAGAGGCATGGGAGAATAAAACTCTCCTGCAGGATATTTCTCTGCAAACCGCAGAAAGAGCCGCTTTGTTTTCCCGTACGGAGAAAGAGTGAAGTCTTTCAGGTCATAAAATGTATTATAGCCGCCCCATTCCTCGCCGACAAACTCGGCGCCCGCCAGATAAGCATATATTAAAAGCCGTTTTTGCAGTGAGCGAGAGCTTCCTCCGTTACTGCCCGCCGATTCAAACGGGAAATCTCCGCCGTGAATATTCCACTCATTTTCACCGTCAGCATTATAATTGCACACAGTAAAGGGCTGTCCTCGGTGTCTGTGCTCCTATTTCCGGCATTATGCGTTTAACTTCGAGCTTAAATTCAAGCTTCGGCGCCATCATAACGCTGTCACAGGGCAAAAGCTGTCCGGATGTGATTTCCTGACGCATTTCAAGCAGCTTTCTTGCATTATCCGTCAGCTGTTCAAAGTATAAGGGCACAGGAAAAAGCTCTGCATATTCTTTTGCGGTAGCCGCTTCAAGAAAAATATGCTTAAAGGGAAAAAGACGCAATATTTCTTTTACAATCAGCTCCTCACTCCAAGCGGCAGCATCAAGGTTTTTTAATTTGAAATAATCGGAACGCATATTTGATATCCATTCGTGCATTTGAAAACCGTAAAAATTGCCGAGTGAATCTATAAGCTCGGTATTATACTGATACTCGTCTATATATCCGCCGCCCTGAAGCCGATCGATATACCACGGATAATCATTGTCGGATATGACCTTAAACAGCTTCCCATCTTTTTTTGCAAGCTCATTAAATTTTTTCTTTCGGGCAGCAGCAGGGACCGGCAAAAACGAACCCCCGCGAATTCGTCTATCAAGCCGTTCTTTTCATATCCGTGCCAGAGGAGCTCGTCATATCCGTGAAAAAATATGAATCTGTTTTCGCTCATTTTTTATTGCCCCCGTCTGATTTTTTCGGCTTTTATACAGGAAAAGTCGCAACGATTGTTGTTCCGACCTCCGAGCTTTCCTCCACCCGAACCTCGCCGCTGTGCAGTGCGGCAATTTCCCAAACAAGCGACAGCCCCAATCCTACGCCGCCATATTCCCTACTGCGGGATTTATCCACACGGAAGAAGGGCTGAAAAATGCTTTCCCTGTACTGCTCGGGTATGCCGTATCCGGTGTCGGATATGCGGATAACAAGAGCCTTTCCCTCCTCTGCCGTCTTGACCCACACCGTTCCGTTTTGACGGTTGTAGCGTATTGCATTCTCGGTCAGGTTAAAAAGCAGCCGATATATCAGCGTATCGCTGCCAGTCATAACACCGTTGCCGTCGCACTCAAGAGCAATACCGTTTCTGTCCGCAAGCGGGGAAAGGTCGGCAAAAATCTCTTCAACCATCGGAGCTATCTCGATCCGGTCGTTACACGGAACCATGCGAAGCTCACTCATTTCAAGGAGGGTTTTCGTCATTTGAGACATCCGCTCCGTCTGCTCACGCAGCAGGCGAAGGAAGTCCGCCGTTTCCGGAAGCACGTCGGGGTGCTCGGCGGAAAACAGCTCAAGCTGAGCCTGCATAAGCGCAAGCGGAGTGCGAAGCTCGTGGGCGGCATTTCCGGTGAATTGCCGCTGGGCGGTAAAGCCCTCGTCAAGACGGTCGAGCATACTGTTGAACGATATGCTGAACTGTCGAAACTCCGGCAGAACTTCCTCGGTAATCTTCATATCCGTCAGGTTATTAGGCTGCACTTTTTCTACTTGAGCTGCAAAGGTTCGCAGAGGCTTCAGCGCACGGCCGCTGACGAAATATGCCAGCACGCCGCCGATAAGCGTCACCGCCGCCGTAATATACCAGTTAGTGGCGATAAAGGAATCCTGCACGCCGTGTATGATAATAGTCAGCTCCTCATCGGCCTTTTTTTGCTCCGGATCGAAAAAGCCGGGCTCTCCCTCCTCTGTGTCGCTGAATGCGGAAACATATGAACCTATGGAATCCATATAATATCTGCCGGAGTAGCTCAAAAGACAGTTCATTGCAACGCAGGTCAAACCGATCAAAACGGCGGTCATTAAGGTGATGCGCCATTGCAAAGAAAGCTTTTTCATAAGATGTTTTCCTCCAAAACATATCCTTCGCCGATGCGGTTGCGGATAGGATCGTATCCGAGAGCGGTGCGCAGTTTTTTGCGCAAAGCGGAAATGTGTACCCGAATCGAATTGCTGAAATTGTCCACGCTGTTATCCCAAACATGGTCAATAAGCTCTTCCTGACTTACGGGACGCCCCTGATGCAGCAGCAGATATTCAAGAATCGCCGCCTCTTTTCGGGTAAGCGTCAGCTTCAGTCCGTTGGCGGAGGCTATGCGTGCTTTGGTGTCGAAGGAAACGCCGCCGCAGTTCAGAACCACGTCGTTTTGCGTGAACTGTCGTCTGGTCAGGCTGCGTATTCTTGCCTCCAGCTCTTCCAAATGAAAGGGCTTGGATAAATAGTCATTTGCTCCGGCATCAAGTCCGTCCACCTTATCGGCGACCTCGCTGCGCGCGGAAAGGATCAGAACCTTGGTGTCTCTGTCCGTTTGGCGGAGCTTCCGCAATACTGTCATGCCGTCCGCGCCCGGCAGATTCAAGTCAAGCAGTACAAGGTCATAGCTCTCAATGCCGAGCAGCTCGATTGCTTTGTTTCCGTCATAGCAATAATCCACACTGTAATCAAGACGGCGCAGACTGCGGACGATCGTCTCGCAAAGCGCCTTCTCGTCTTCAACAACTAAAATATGCATGAAAAGCCTCCTTGCTTCACTTCTCGGTTTATTTGACGGTTCTATTATATCATACAAACATAAGATTTGTGTTAAGTTTTTATTCTTAACACAAATTTTATGTTCTCCGTGCTACAATGAGGGCACAAAGGAAAGGGGTGACCTCATTGGTTCGATCGAAAAAAGCTTTGCTTCAGTTCGCATTGATCGTCGGCGCTGCAGCAATGATCTGTTTCGGAGCCTTGCGCGGAGAGGCGGACACCGTGCTCAGCAAGGCGATCAGGCTGTGTCTGGAGTGTATCGGAATTGGATAGAAAAAAAACTGATAATAAGAAAAAGAGCATATCAAGGATTTTGTCACGCTTTCGGAGTTTGATACAAGCGGCAGCGACGCTTCTCACCAACATCCATCTGCCGAATTTTTTTAAGGGCGGAATTTATCAGGGCAAAGGGAAAGCCGTTTGCGTCCCCGGACTGAACTGCTATTCCTGCCCGGCGGCATCGGGAGCCTGCCCTATAGGAGCATTTCAGGCGGTGGTGGGGTCGTCAAAATTCGCCTTCTCCTATTATATTACGGGCTTTCTTATTCTGTTGGGCGTGCTGCTGGGGCGCTTCATCTGCGGCTTTTTGTGTCCGTTCGGTTGGTTTCAGGAGCTGCTGCACAAAATTCCGACCAAAAAGATTTCCACAAAAAAGCTGAAGGGTCTGACCTACATAAAATACGCCGTTCTGCTCATAATGGTAGTTTTACTGCCCGCCCTTGCAGTCAATGATGTCGGTATGGGGGATCCGTTCTTCTGCAAATATCTTTGTCCGCAGGGAGTGCTTGAGGGAGCTATTCCTCTCGCAGCCGTAGATTCCGGTCTCCGCGATGCACTCGGAGCCTTGTTCTCATGGAAGTTCGGCATTCTGATAGTTACGATTGTATTGAGTGTGCTGTTCTACCGCCCGTTCTGCAAATGGCTGTGTCCCTTGGGGGCGGTCTATGCACTTATGAATCATGTATCCCTGTTTCAGATGCGCGTTGACCGCGATACATGTGTTTCCTGCGGTGCCTGCCGCAATGCCTGCCCCTTCGGCGCTATCGACGAGCGCAGCAATATCATCCGCGTTATCCGCGAAATTCAGCAGGGCAAGCAGGTTATCGCCCTTGTGGCACCTTCTATCGTAGGCCAATACGGTTTGAAGATTACCATGGCGCAAATTTACGAGGCACTGCAAAAAGCAGGCTTCGCTGAAGTTGTAGAGGTTGGCGTTGGCGCCGATATCACCAGCGTTAAGGAAGCAGAGGAATATCTGGAGAAGGTTCCTGCCAAGCAGGGCTTTATGACCAGCTCCTGCTGTCCTGCCTTTGTTAAGCTGATTAAAACACAGGTACCGGAGGCAGCCGACAAGATTTCGGATACACCTTCTCCCATGCTCACCTGCGCTGAGCTGATTAAGGAAAAATATCCTTATGCCGTTACTGTGTTCATCGGTCCCTGCATCTCAAAAAAGGTGGAAGCACGCGAGCACCGCGAAACCATCAACTATGTGCTGACCTTTGAAGAGATTATGTGCATGCTGGAGGGCAAGGATATCAAATTTGCGGAAATGAGCGGTGATACTGCTTATGAACGCGATGCCTCCAAGCTTGGCCTGAGCTTCCCGCTGACGGCCGGCGTAAGCGCTGCTGTGCAGGATACGGTTGCCGCTATGGGCGGTGAGGTACATAATGCGCAATACTGCTCCGGACTGGACAAATGCCGCGACACCGTCAAGGCTGCTGCCGCAGGCAAGCTCGACTGTAGCTATATCGAAGGAATGGCCTGCTCCAACGGCTGTATCGACGGCCCCGCTGCCGTAGGTGACTTCCACATCACTAAGGTTGCCCTGACAAAATATGCTGCTGCGGCGCCAAATAAGCAGGCTGCCGAAGATAAGCACACAAAATAAAAACTTAAAGCCTATCCCTTCTGTCATACCGGCAGAGGGGATAGTTTGTTCATAGTAGGATTTTAGTCTGCTAAAATCATAGAGTACGCTTTACTGCGCACTAAAAGAACGGAGATTCCTAAGCAAATGCAAAACACTCGCTACATCGGTCACCTTGCTGCCCTCATTACGATTGCTACCTGGGGCACAACCTTTATTTCTACCAAGGTTTTACTTACCGGCTTTCAGCCATTGGAAATCCTTTTTTTCCGCTTTATGATGGCCTTTTTCGCCCTTTGGCTGGCCTATCCTAAAATGCTGAAAACAGATAAAAAGCAGGAGCCTGTTTTTATGGCAGCAGGCCTCTGCGGCATCTGCCTCTACTACCTTTTGGAAAACATCGCCCTGACCTATACGCAAGCCTCCAACGTTAGCGTAATCGGCAGCACAGCGCCTTTCTTTACCGCGCTGCTGGCGCATTATTTTATGCATTCTGCCGGCAGCTTAAGCAAGCAGTTCATCATCGGCTTTTTTATCGTGATGAGCGGTATTGCCTGCATCAGCTTCAACGGCGCAGCCATGCAGCTCAATCCCTTGGGTGATTTGCTGGCGATTTCTGCTGCCGTCGTGTGGGCGTTTTATGCTCTGCTGACGAAAAAAATCAGCAGCTATGGTTATCCTGTTATCCTCGCCACTCGCAGAACCTTTTTCTACGGCATTCTCTTTATGCTCCCGGCGCTAGGTTTTCTGGATTTTGAGCTGAACCTTGCACGCTTCGCCAATACTACCTATCTTTTCAATATCGTCTTTCTGGGACTGGGTGCTTCCGCCCTCTGCTTTGTCACCTGGAATCTGGCAGTAAAGGAGCTGGGCGCAGTCAAGGCCAGCGTTTATATTTATATGGTGCCCGTCATCACCGTCATTACCTCGGCGATTGTCCTGCAGGAAAAAATCACTCTGCTGGTAGCACTCGGTACCATCCTGACAATGACCGGCCTGTTTATTTCGGAATACAGGCCGAAGAAAAAAATACAGTAAGAAGGCAAACAAATACGCCCTAGGCATCAACAGCCTAAGGCGTATTTTTATTTATTCTGCATATAATAATTAATAAAGGTCTGCGCAACCTGCGACAGCTCTCTGCCCTTAACTATAGACAGCGTCATCTCCAGAAACAAGCGCTCATCCTTGATTTCCTTGCGGACCAGATTCGCTGGAAACAATTCTACAGCCGGTGCCGGTACAATTGCCACACCGGTATTTTTTTCTGCCCAGGCTATGGCCGAAAGCTTGGTAGTATTAATACTCATAACCTGCGGGAAAATGTGTGAATCCGAGCACACAGAAAAAAACAGCTCAGAACAGCCACGCGAAAGACATAACGGAATGTCCTCCAAATCATCCAGCAGGATATTAGGCTTATCATTTTTCAGATACGGGCTATCCTTATGAAAAAGCGCAACCAGACGCTCTTTACGGCTGAACAGCGTTTCAAAGCGTTTAGACTGCTTTAGGGGTGCATTGGCAATGCCTATTTCCGTTTTCCCCTCCAAAAGCTGCTGGGTTTGTTCGTCAATCGGCACCTCATACAGCTCATAATTAATATGCGGAAACTCTCTGTAAAAATCACTCAAAAAGTTTTTAATAAAGTTTATTGACATCGAAGGTGACAGACTGATGCGCAGCGTACCGCTAAAGCCTGCCTGACAGTCAACTATCTCCTTCAGAGCACTGTTTTCTGCCGAGCAGATATACTTAGCCTTGTTATATAAAATACAGCCTGCATCCGTAAGCTCAATGCTGTGACCGCCACGGCGCACATGCAGCAGCTGCGTACCAAAACGCTTCTGCAGCACCTTAAGCTGATTACTCAGCGCCGGTTGGGCAATCGCTATCTGCTTAGCTGCGGCAGAAATACTGCCGGCCTCAACTATGGCAATAAAATTGCGGTAATATTCTATGTCCATATATAGTTCTCCTTTACTTCTCTCTGCCTTTATTATACTATACAGCAATATTTCTGAGTACTTTTTTAGTTTTTAAAATTAAATTTTTCATAAAACCAATGACAGCATATGCAAAACGCATATAACTCCAATAGATTATTTTTATAAGTGATTAGGAATAAACGCATAAGTTTTTCGTTTTTTTCTAAAAACAGACAACTATATATCATGAATTATCCTGTTCCCGCATCAAAGAACGAGTTAACGTATATGCATTTTTTATATGTAAAATGTATTTTCCGTATTTTACTTTATATGTTGATAGATTTAAACTGTAAGCAGATAAGGAAATTTCCAAAAAAGAAAAGAGGTTTTTAAAATGCTGGATGCAACACGTTTGCGCACCCCCTGCCTATTTGACAAAATAGTCAGCGCGGACGAAGCAGCCACACTGATTACCGACGGTATGAATGTCGGTGTCAGCGGCTTCACCCCCTCTGGCTATCCTAAGAAAACCACACTTGCTCTCGCTAAAGCCATCAAGGCCGGCAAAAAATGCCGTATCAATATTTGGAGCGGTGCTTCAGTCGGACCGGAAATCGAAGAAACACTTGCCGAAGTCGGCGGTATCAGCGGACGCATGCCTTATTATGCAGCCTCCAACAAAATACTCAGCCGCCAGATCAACACCGGCAGCGTAACCTATATTGATCAGCATTTAAGCCACTTTGCCCAACAAATCGACTACGGCTTTTACGGCGATGTTGATGTTGCAATCGTTGAAGCCGCTGCTATTAATGCAGACGGCAGCATTGTTCTCGGTTCCGGTGTTGGCAACACGCCTATGCTTGTAAAGCATGCAAAAAAAATTATCGTTGAGGTCAACACATCTATCCCGCTGACGCTGGAGGGAATGCACGATATTTACATCTGCAGCAAACCACCAGAGCGCACCGAAATTCCTATTTACCATGTCGGCGACCGCATCGGTTCTCCTTATGTAAGCTGCGGACTTGACAGAATTACCTGCATCGTCGAATCAGACATTGTCGACCATGTACGCAATTTAAGCGCTCCTGATGAAGCAAGCAAAAAAATTGCCGCTAACCTGGTTGATTTTTTGGAGCACGAGCAGCGCCACGGCCGTCTGCCACAGCAAATGCTGCCGTTGCAGTCCGGCGTAGGAAACATAGCCAATGCTGTATTAATGGGTTTGGCAGAATCTAAATTTGATAATCTTACTATGTACTCGGAGATTTTGCAAGATTCTGTTTTTAAGCTGATCAAATGCGGTAAAGTTACCCAAGCCTCCGGCTGTGCCTTCACCCCATCGCCGACAGTTTGGGAGATGTATAAAGAAGATCCCGAGCTCTACCGTAATCGCATTGTTCTGCGCCCGCTCGACATCAGCAATAATCCGGAGGTCATCCGCCGCCTCGGCGTTATCTCCATGAATACAGCGCTTGAATTTGATATTTACGGTCAGGCAAATTCTACCCATGTTATGGGCAACCGTATGATGAACGGTATCGGCGGCAGCGGAGATTATATGCGCAACGGTTACCTGACAATATTCTCTACCCCATCAACTGCCAAAGGCGGTAATATCTCGAGCGTAGTTCCCATGGTTTCACACGCAGATCATACCGAACATGATACGATGGTTTTTATTACCGAGCAAGGTGTAGCCGATATCCGCGGTCTGAGTCCTCTAAAACGGGCCAAACTGATTATCGAAAAATGCGCCCACCCCGATTTCAGGGAACAGCTTTATGATTACCTGAAAATGGCGCAAAGAAAAAACGGCCATGAGCCTGTTGATTTGGAACACGCCTTCGACATGCACATAGCGTTAGAAAAAACAGGCACGATGAAAGAGAAATCCAAGGAGGAAAATCATTATGACTACACGAGAAAATTTACAGCTTAGCTTAGATGCCTATGATGCCAAGGTTGCCAAGGCAATCGCAAAATTCCCTGAACGGCAGCATTTAAGCGAAAAGCGCTTATATACACCCTTAGATATCGATGAAAAATTTGATTATAACAGTAAACTCGGCTTTCCCGGTCAGTATCCCTTCACCCGTGGCGTACAGCCCACAATGTACAGAGGCCGCCTGTGGACTATGCGTGCTTATGCAGGCTTTGCCACTGCCGAAGAAACCAATGCCCGTTACAAGTATTTGCTGCAGGCAGGGCAAACCGGTCTTTCCGTAGCTATGGATTTACCGACACAAATCGGTCTGGACAGCGACGCACCGTTATCCGAAGGTGAAGTAGGCAAGGTTGGCGTAGCAATTGATTCTCTCGCTGACATGGAAAAGCTTTTTGAAGGTATTCCGCTGGATAAGGTCAGCACATCGATGACCATCAACGGTCCGGCAGCCGTACTTTTGGCAATGTATGTTGCTGTTGCCGAAAAGCAGGGCGTAAAGCCTGAGCAGCTGAAGGGCACTATTCAAAACGATATCCTCAAGGAATATATCGCCCGTGGAACCTATATCTTTCCGCCACGTCCTTCCATGCGCCTGATCACAGATACCTTTGCTTATTGCTCGCAGAATATCCCCAAATGGAATACTATCAGTGTTGGCGCTTATCACATCCGCGAAGCAGGTGCTTCCGAGGTACAGGAAATTGCTTTTGCCTTCGCTAATGCCATGGCCTATATTGATGCTGCGATCAAAGCAGGCCAAAAGGTTGATGATTTTGCTCCCGGCATCAGTTGGATTTTTACCGCAGGCCTGAATTTCTTCTCTGAAATAGCCAAATTCCGCGCTGCCCGCCGCTTGTGGGCACGCATCATGAAAGAGCGTTACGGAGCCACCGTTCCCAAGGCACAGATGCTGCGCGTACACGTTCATACCGCAGGCAGCGTGCTGACAGCACAGCAGCCTTTGAACAACGTTGCCCGCATTACCTGGCAGGCTATGTCTGCTGTACTTGCAGGCATTCAGTCGATGGCCTGCTGCGCTTATGACGAAGCCATTGCCCTCCCGACGGAAGAAAGTGCAACGCTTGCTCTGCGCACCCAACAGCTCATCGCTTACGAAAGCGGTGTTGCCGACACTATCGACCCCATGGCCGGTTCCTATTATGTTGAAGCACTCACTGACAAATTTGAAAAAGAAGCTTATGAATACATCCAAAAAATTGATGCCATGGGCGGTGCGGTTGCTGCTATCGAACAAGGCTATATGCAAGGTGAAATGGCTGCCCATGCCTACGAATATCAGACAGATATCGAAAAAGGCAAGCGTACAGTCATCGGTGTCAACAAATTTGCAGACAATAAGGCTGTCAAAACAAATGATGTTATTACGGCAGATTTAAGCGTTGCGGAACGTCAGATTGCCCGTGTAAATCAAATGAAGGCTCACCGTGACCAGCAAGCAGTAGATGCTTCCCTGAAAGCTCTGAAGGAAGCTGCCAAGGGTGAAGCTAACCTTATGCCTTATCTGATTGATGCTGTTAAAACCTATGCAACCTTAGGCGAAATCTGCGGCGTACTGCGCGAGGTTTTCGGAGAATACCAGCAGGGAGGTAATTTGTTTTAAGGCTAAGGCAGGTGTTTACGTTGCATTTGGCGAATACCATGGCAATAGTTAAAATTAAAGCAAAGGCAGGTATTAACAATGACAACTAAAGCATTAGCAAAATTTACCGCAGAATTGTGCTACGAAAAGCTTTCTGCTCACAGCATCGAAATGGCTAAAAAATGTCTGCTGGACTGGCTGGGAATTGCTATCCGCGGTTCGCAGGAAAAACCGGTACGCATCATCCATGATGTTATTCTTCAGGGAGATGCGCCACGCAGCCTTTATCAACAGCGCTGCTTCCCACAGTCTGGACTTCGATGACCTGCATAACCCGTCTATTATCCATCCGGCCTGCGTTGTTGTTTCTCCCGCGCTGCCTGTCTGCGAGGCAGAACACAAAAGCGGTAAGCAGCTCATCGCAGCAATTTGTGCAGGCTACGAAGCAAGCGGGCGCGTAGGCGAAGCGGTTATCCCGGAATCCTACTTCTTTTGGCATACTACCGGTACCGCAGGCACTATCGCTGCCGGTGCTGCTGCCGCCAACGCTCTTGGACTTGACGCACAGCAGACCTTGATGTGCTATGGCAGCGCCGGCACCCAGGCCGCAGGCCTGTGGGAATTTCTCAAAGAAGGTGCCATGAGCAAGCCGCTGCACACAGGAAAGGCTTCCTACAGCGGTGTCCTCAGCGCTTATCTGTCGCAGAAGGGTTTTACTGCAGCCAGTGAAATTTTAGAAGGCGAAAAGGGCTTCTGCCGTGCCATGGTCAAAGAACCGCATTTGGAGAAACTTACCGAAAACATGAGCACTGATAAACTGAAAATCGACATCAACTCCTTCAAGCCCTACGCTTGCTGCAAGCATGCCCATGCCGCTCTTTACGCCGCCCATCAGCTGGAAAATGTTATCGGCCAGGGCACCCCGATAGGGC